>VFQM010002034.1_pt1 | contig 16027 bp, 13 predicted proteins | sample 3512391 | NCBI WGS metagenome assembly VFQM01 (sample SAMN10412369, study PRJNA504923) | tailings metagenome | isolation source: Replicate 1 from Balatoc abandoned mine | place: Philippines
CTTTCAATGGCTGGTACCGAGGAGCCCTGTGGAGCCGGAGCACTACCGCTTTCAATGGCTGGTACCGAGGAGCCCTGTGGAGCCGGAGCACTACTTCCCAATAGTGTATCCAATGACTTTGAAGCACCATCAGCAATCTGGCCTAGAGCCAATTTTGCAGTATCTAAGGGGCTAGAAATAGCCCTCACCGCAGTTTGCACTACCTGATTGTCCTCGACGCCAGCAATTTTTGCTGCACCGCTTAATAACTGCTCTGCCCCGTTAGACACAGAGGTTATTGGCCGCTGAACAATGTTGGATGCTGTTTCCTGAACTGGTGTCGTGCTACTCATGGAAATATCGACTTTACCTAAAGGCGATTCATCCATTCTTGTTTTTATTTCAATGGCCTGAGCGCGCTGGGCTTCGTCAGCTTTTTTCAATGATTCCTCTCTGGCTGCATTAACATCATAAGGACCGGTTTCTCTTAAGGCCTCAAGCCCAGAGCTATTCATGTCTTGCAAGGATACATATGCATTCCTTGCACCTACTATACCGGCTTTGACAGCACCATGAAGGCCGGTTGTATCAGGAGCAGTTTCCGCCATACCAGAGAAACGCTCGGAATCGCCAGTCCTAACATTGAAGTCAAAAGGAGATACGTTAGAGTTTACGAGGTCACCAAGTCTTCCGTCTTGGTTAATTGCCCGGATCGCCGCCATGGCAATTTGTTCGTTTTTATCACCAGAAAGGCTTTGGATCGAGTCCGATGCAAGAGCCTGCCTCATGAGCTCACGACCTGACTCAGTAGTACCGGCAATTGCTGCAAGCTGTTCTGCAGACTGTTGCCTGGTCCCGCCTTTCGCAAGCGATTGAGCGGCTGCTTCCTTCAGATTGAAGCTCTGTCCTGCGCCATAGACATCCTGCATGGAGCTAGCACGCTGATAGGCCTGTTGTGCCATCCGTGCTTCAGTTAAAGATTCGCTCAGGCTCTCAGTCGCTTTCTGAGAAAGAGAGGCTTGTGATGCTGTTGTGAAAGCCTCACCGGACTGGAACATTGTTTGGTCGGAGCTGCTGGCCTGAACAGCGCTAGTGAGTTGCTGCATTGCCTGTCGAGCCTGCTGCTGCTGCTCGCTGTTCATCTGCTTGAATTGTTGTGATTCCTCAAGTTTAACGCCGGCAATACTGAAAGGCGCAGACGCCCCAACAGATGCCGCAAATGTCCCAGCCGCAATCTGATCTTGCGAGTAGCCGAGCTGCCGCAGAGTTGAGGCCGCATCGGTGTACTGAGAGTTTTTCGACAAATTCAGGTTAGATCCAACTGAACGGCCTAGATCCGCAAGAGTGGAACGACCCGCGCTGGTTGTAGCCGATTGTTCTACTGCTGAAGCGATATTCTTTTGATAAGCCTGAGTAGCAGCCAAGGACTCTGTTTGAGTGCTCTGGACAAGTGCGCTTGCGGCTTGCTGAGCACTAATGGTCTCGGAGAGCTTAGGTGCGCCTGTGACGCTAACGCCCTGCGTTACCGAATCAGATGTAAATCCAGAGGTGGTGTCCATCACCGGCGCCTGGTTCTTCGCCCTGGGCATTAAATCTTCCGACTTGAAGGTACTGCCCTGTGAAGCCTGAGTCATGATGCCATTCATGACCATGGCAGACCCGGACACGATAAAAAGCGCCAGCGGCGGCACAGATGCTGCGAGTAGCCCACCAATACCCAGGGCCTTGCTAATTGCCTGGTCCATGTCTAGGACTTGGAGCATGGCGAAGCCCGGACCGGTCGGGTCATAACTGTTGAGGATTGCACTGATCTCTGCGTTCGCGTACCAAAGCGTGAACGCATTGACGATACTCAGCAGAGGCATCCACATGCCTACCGCAAGCGGCAGCATCATGTACTTACCCAGAACTGAAAGACCGGGGCTGCCCAAAACAATGGCAAAAGCCATGAATGGCGTCATGGCGTAAAGGAGGCCCTCGAAGAATGCAATCATGGGTCGCATGTAATGCTTGAAGAGGTCACCGCGAGCAGCCCACTGAGCCTCCTGGTGGTTAATGGATTCACGCAGAGCCATGGCTGCGTTTTTCTCCTGCCAGTGGTTCAGGGCATTGACCCGTGAATCATTGAAAACAGGCAAGACCACCGCGGAGGCAACATAACCCTGGGCGTTTTTGGTACTGATGGCGAAACTCTGAATTGCGTCATTAACTCGTGCTTCCGCCTCACCCCCAGTATTCATCTTGCCCGCTGCCTTTTCAGGGGCAAACCCCCGATTAAGGATGTCGTCGAAAAGACCTTGATAGACCTGAACAAACGCTGGCTGAAGGACAGCTTGGGCTTCGCTGCAAGAAACCATCCTGCCGCCAGCGGGTCCGTCGAACAGATATACATACTGTGAGGAAAGAGGTGCTGTTAGAACGTCATTTGCTTCCCCAGCTCTAAAGAGTTGATCAACATCATTAAATTCGCGCAAGGATATTGGATTTAGAACACAATAGGTAAGAAATTCATCCATGCTCTTTGGAAAGTTCCAACCTTCATTGGCCTTGTAATTAGCAAAGCCTTCTAGGGCCATCGGGTTGCGCAATGTGTCTCTGACCCGAGCAATAGTGTTTAGGCTTGAGAAGAGCCCATAATCGGTCATTGTTGGCGTTGAGAATGCCTGTTCGCTCACCCGAGTAATTTCATAAGCTATGGTTGAAATTACCGAACCAACAAATGTCGGACCAATTGGCACATTATCGACTACGCGCACCTGGCCCGTAGTGGTTTCTTCGATTACTGCGGTCGTAGTGGGGCCAAAAAACATCAGGTAGAGGACTAACGCGAGCCCTGCTTTTTGGAAAGAAATAGCCTGCCCATTGAACACAGCTTGAAAGCCGAGGATGAGCAGGCCTATCAAAAGCCCTATCCTTGCGAGATCCTCAGAAATACCTGAACCCGTGATCATTGCTGCAGCATTGAGCATGATCTCTAGGAACTCAGCACTGCCGGTTGTATAAATGTTCATGCTCATATTAGTTACCTGCGCTCTGAGTCATTGCGCCCTGAACCAAACGTCCCGGATCGAAAGCTGGACCTTTGGCAAGAATCTCGGCAGCACGACGATCAGCGTCACGGAAAGATGTGCCCTCAGAGATTTCTTTTTGCCACTCAACCTGCAAACGAGTCCTGACATCTCGAACCTGATCGAGCATCAAGCCAGCCTCTGGAAAATCGACAGAGGAAAGCGATGAAGAAGCAAAATCAAGCATCTGGTTGATATGTGTGTAGGCTGCACCCAGCGCGATTGCATGAGCGAACTCATTGAAATAATCAAGGGCATCCTGCTCTCCGTTCTTTTGCAGGATACGGAAGAGGTTCACGCCGACGCGGCTTGCAGCTAAGTATTGCAGTCTTGCGCCATCTGCAGGCGTTCCCTGGCCTTGTGCGAACCTTGAAAATGCACCGCTTGTTTCGACATCCTCAACAATTCGTGTTTTAAGCCCCTTGAACGAAGAAATTGCCTTTTCTTCTGGCTCAAGGCATTCGTCACCGCTATCACAGCTCCAGATTCGGATATTGTTATTGGCTGTGCCATTCACGAAAAGCTGCAAAGCGTCATCAGTAATAGTCGCTTGCAGAGGCTGAGATTTTGGTGTCTTACCGGCTCGATCATCATCCGCAAGGCTAACAATCCTCGATCCGGTCATAGACATAACAAATTCAGCAGTTTCGTCGCTTCCGTAGAGAACCTGGGTCGTAAAACCTACCTTCTTCAAAGCGCACCACATAATATTTCCTGAGAATTCACATGGCTTCATTTTCCCAGAGGTCTTTAAGCGCTCGAATGCAGTGCCCTCCTTCTGTGAACGACCAGCAAAGAAGTCAGGTGCAACGCTGTCCATTACTGTCTCGGCTGCTGCTTTGAACCCTCGCTTTTCTTCAAATGCTTTTATGCCTCCACTTACAATTCCAGATGCAAGCTGACAGGAGTTAGAGAACATTTGGTTGAGCTGCTGAATGCGACCTGTAATATTCTTAATAACGCCACTTGTTTGTGCGTCCATATATTCAAGCGCGAGCTGGAATGCAAATCCTGATATAACACCAACAGCATTTGATGCTACGTTACGCATGAGGGCAACAAATTCCTCTGCGTTTACGAATGAGAACGAGCCTGTATAGAGGTTTATGCCACCGCAACCTCCTTTTGCGGATGGAGGCGTGATGCTTATCAAGTTGGAGGTTGAAATTCGATTTCGTAGGGTGACATTACCGCCTGTTACAACGCCCCGAGTAGCGGTTTGATATGTTCCTGGGCTAGTCGTATTGACCAGCATGCCAAACATCTCATTCACCTGTTGCTGCATGTTTGCTGCAGCAGGCAGTGGTAGCGCCAAAACAATGGCAACTGCTAAGGGTTTAATCCTCACTGGCGTACTCCATTTTGAATATCAAATGCGCGGGCAGCTGCTTCTCGCATGCGATTTACGAACTCTTCGGGAGCCTGCGTTGGATCAGCAGGCGCATCAGCAATGTGTGCTGGGTTAATAAGACCGATCTGATTCAGTCGTGATGTTGCGTTGAACTCTTGCGGAGTAATCAGTCCCATGTCTCTTGCAGAAGCGAGGATACGGTTGGCGGCAGTTTCCATGGAAATTGTGCTGTAACTGACAATTCGAACATCGTTCGGCGGCACAACCATTGCTATAGCAGGGGTTGTGACAACACCAAGATGCTGTGCAAGGCCATTGTCGAACTGAGTTTTGTACCCCCCCACTGGAAGGGGTTCTCCGTCCATGGAGACGGGGATGATGGTGAAGCCGTATTTGGACTCAAGACCAGTAAGTGCAGACAACGCTTGTCCGCACAAAGCGCAATCGTTCCCCTTGAAGAACAGCATCAATGCAGCACTTCCAGAGATCATTTTGAGAAGGGCATCCTTCTGCTTGGTCGATGCGTCAGCTAATGCATCGGAGGCTGCATTTGATGCGGGGTAGCGAAGGTCTTCATCAAGCATCGGCTCGTTCTTGATGGTTTCCATGGTTGCCCTTGAAAACAACTCGGCCTTATCCATCATGAGGCGCTGGGCAAAAAAATACGCCTTGATGTTGGTTTCCGTAGGCTCGTCGATGGCCTTTTCTTTGAGCTTTGGGAGCATGACTTTGAGCCATGCAACGCTCCCGGTCGGTGGCAGGGCTTCCGGCTCTGGCTCCTGGTTTTCAGCAGCGGGTTGAGACTGGATAGGCTCTGGTTTTTCCTCCGGTTTCTTCTCCTCCTCTACTGGCGGCTCTTCATACCAGAACCAACCGCGTTCTTGATCGGAATAGAAAGAGGCCCCTGCCACGGGCGGGTCGGCGGGCTTACGGGTTTTTTCTGGATTTGCGTGGACGCTCAGCGAAATCGCTGCAGCGAGAAGCAAAGAGGGGGAGTACCAGATTTTCATCGAGGCGGCCGGCTTCAATTTTTGATGCCGACATTGTGAGGACAAACAGACAAAATAGGCCGCGTAAACTGACCACTTTCTTGTCGAAAAAGCCTTGAGGCCCTCCGCTATGCGCGGGAGGCCTCTTGGCTGGTGAAACCGATAGGTCCGTGCGCTAAAAGCACATCATTCCAATCGACAGATTTTGCACCTACTGGGATATCCATGCCCGGCAGTTTTATCTGAGCGCGAATACCCATCTCCCACAAGCGCTGTTTAAGTGCCTGGGCGGCTTTCAAACCGCCACCGCTTCGATCCTTGTCAGCCCATATACGGACTGCCTTGGTCCCAGCAGGAGGGATAAAGGTCTGCAGCAAGTAACTGTTCACCATCGGCCACACTGGGATACCCAAAGCGGTTTCGATAGCCAATGACGTTTCCAACCCTTCTGCAACATCAATCACCTCAGCGGGCTTTGATGTCATTACAGCTGAGCCTGGGAAGGCGCTCAGTCGGTCGCTAGGGATGGGGAACATCATCTTGCAGTTTGCAAGCGGGGCTTTCTGGCCCTTTGCTGTCAGGTACAAGCGATTCACAGTAACTGCATGCCCTTCCGGGCAGATGAGACAGGTAACAATGGCTGGATGCCTTGTCACCTTTCCATCGGCGCGGTGTTCAAGATCGGGGTGGAAGCGTACGCACCGATCAAGCCCTGGGCGATCCCATACCAGGATGCCGCGTGACCTGAGATACAAACGCGCCGGCTCAGCAGCAGGATCAGTAAGAGGCATAGTGCCCTTCCAGATTTTGCGCAGAGACTCGCGTATCCATGCGTCGCTTGGCCCTTTCTCTTGAGCCCTTTCGGGCTTGCGCTCGGTAATTGTGGTCACCGCATAAGCCTTGCGGCCATTGGGATCTACAACACCGAGTAAAGCACCCACTTCTGCGAGGGTCTGACTGAAGGTCCAGTCATTCACCCACATCAGCAGCGCCAGACCGTCAGCCTTCGAGCCACAGGTTTGGCACCAACCACCAGAGGTAGTGCTTGCTGTTTTCTTGAACACACGAAACCCATCTACTCCTCCGTGCTTTGGGCATGGACCGGACTTGCCGGGCTTTGCCTGGTAGGGAGAAAGCGATGGAGCGAGTGTTGCGAAGATGTCTCGCCAGCGCCCTTCGGCGGCCAGCAGCACATCTTTTTTCTCCGGCGCATAGAGCGCCTTTGAATTGTCGGACATGGAGACCTCCAGAAAGAAAACCGCGCCCGGGATTGGGCGCGGATGCTGGTTCAACGTGTTTTTACCTGCCAGAGATTTTTGTGAGTTGTGACCCACTCAGTCTCCTTATGGCCGTTCGTAGTTACCTCCTTGAGCACAGTTACAGGTTTCTTGCCAAGGAAGGTTACTTCAATAAGCTGCCCCTTTACTGCACCGCTACGGCGAAGCTCTTGGGCCAACTCGATACCCCAGATGAGGTGTTTGCCGACTCTCAGGAAGAACGATCTGGCGTTCTTCTTGTTGAATCGGTATGGGGCGTATCCGCTACCGCCGTATTCTCCGGTAACAGACTTTCCCTCGATACCTCCAAAGTTGAGTTCGAGACCATCCGAATCCTCGCGATCCAGTGGGATAAATTCCCCCTTGATTGAGTCGTCTTCAGATGGCTGACCAACAGGAGCCTTTACCACCGACGAGCCATTGTAGAGGCGGTTGATGATAACGGGCTCAGCCGGAGCACCTGGATATTGCTCATCCGCTTCAGGCAGCAGGTGCTGTAGACGAGATGAGAGGACTGCCAGGCCTTTGCTTGCGCGTAGGTAGGCAGGCTGATCGAAGTCGACACGAATCATCACTTCACCTCCTGACGACGCAGATAGGTGGGGATCAGATAGTTGTCGTAATCAATTGCCGGGATGGCCTCAACGCGAACCTCAACATCGTCGAGATTGCGCTGAAACATCGGGGTGGCCTGACGGTATCCGCGAGAGCGGGCCTTCAGGTGGTTTTTTGCGTGGCCGATCAGCTCAGGGATGAACAGAATGGCACAGGCGACGAAAACACAGACTGCAAAGGGAACAATCGCCTTGATGATATGAGGTGTATAGAGCATTCCAAGGAGTGCGACCAAGACACCGAAACCAAAAAGGACTTTTGCTTTGAGGACTGCTTCGTTCATTTTTTTCTCCGTTACTGAATTTCAGACGGAGAAATCCCCTAACGGGATTTTCCCCGTCAGGGTTGTTGTTTCAGTAGGCCGTTAAGCCAACCGAAAGCCCAAGGATTGGGCTGCTCATTGATACCGATGACCTCGGTATGGGGTTTTATGACTGCGGGGAAACCCTACAGTCGCCAGCACAAGCCTCAAGGCATGCACTTGGATTCACGCCATATGAAGCATGGCGAATGGCTACATTGTCATCAGCCCGTGCATTCTCGTCAACCCAAGAAGCTTTAGGCTTTTGCTGACAAAGATGTGGTCGAATTACGAACCTAAAGCTGCTCGTGATTTGGTGCAATGGATACGCCACCAACACACGGAGACCGACCATGGCCGTTAAACCAGTAAATTCCAATGCTCCATACTCCACAGCGATTATGAAGCGGACTATCACCTGTCAAACCGAAGAGGCCAAAGCGTTCCTCGGGAACAGTCGCATGGACAACATTGCCGTTGCCCTGTTCATCCTTGACGTTACCTCCCGCAAGCGTATTGCTCGCCTGCAGATCAAGAACAAGGATCACAAAGCAGCGACCAAGGCCCTGAACAAGCTCTTTACGGATTTTGAGAAGGATCTGACGGACGAGACTGTTCGCATCGAAACCGTATTGAAGGCTCAGAAAATCTCGGGTCGCGCAGAGCACAACAACCCTGCCAGCCAGACCATCGAGATCACCACTCCTGAACTCAAGCGCATCATCGATTTGCTGGAGTCCTTCGACAACCTGATGATCCTCACCGATACCATTTGGCTGATGGGCATCATGGATACCGAGGACGCCCTGACCTTCAAAAAGCAAAAAGCAGCTCAGCTCAAGCGTTTGTTCGGCTCTGTGATCACTCTTAGCAAGGCGGCGCGCAAAAGCGCTTACCTGAAGGACGACACTGAAGCCCAGGAAGCCATTGCACGGGAGGAAGAGAAGCTCGGTGTAGCTGAGACGGAAAAAGTCACTGAGCAAGCCGAGCCGCTTGCAGAAGACGCAGCCTGATTTGTTCAAAAGCTCAACCGATGCCCTGGCCTAGCCAGGGCTTTTTTCAAGAGGGAAATAAATGCCTACAAGTATTGATTCAGCACCCGCGAGGCGGGCTGAACCGACGCGGCGTAAGCCACGCGCTTTGGCGGCAAAGGCGATGACATCTGACCCGGCTGATCCGCGCAATGCCAACAAGCCCCTCGGCCAGCTGCGAGATGAGGAGAGTCAGGATGTACTGAGCCTGGAGTCTAACCGCCTCTGGAACGATGACTTGGAGGGGCTGGAAGATGTGGCACCCAAAGCTCGATTCTGGGATGCCAGTTCTATTCTTGCGGCGAGCATATCGTTCGTATGCGGGTCAGTTGCAGGGGTGCCGCTTGGGCATTACCTATACAGTATTTGGGGTTGACTGCTAAGACAAAAGGGCGCCATTAGGCGCCCTTTTCATTTTCCTTGGTCTGCAACCTTTCAACGTGCTTCTGAGCAGCCCAGTAACCGCCTTTGATTCGCCGGCGACGTAAAGATCGGGCAATGTCGTCCGTATGGCCTCGTGTGAAAACAGGAGCCTTGTAGGATTGGATCTTGCGAATCATCGGCCAGATGCCATAAACCCGCTCCGGCATACCTTCTGGGAATTCAGCATCCCCTGCCATAACGACGTAGCTGTGAATCTTTTGGGCATGTACACCTGTAACGTTCTGGATGGCTTTGACATGGGCGTAGTTCTGCATCAGTGGGTTCTGGATTTTATATTTGCGCCGCCCGACGACCTGCAACCACTGGCTTGGGTCGAGTGCATCAGCGAACACCTTACCCTTGAAACACTTGGTCTCAAGCACAAAAACTCCGAAGCGGGAAACCACAATATGGTCGATTTGGGTACTCTCACCTTTCAGCTTTCCGCGGTAAATGGCATTTGAGAAAACATCATATTCGGAGCTAAGACAAAGCCGGAGCATGAAATTGACCTTGTACTCACCCCACCATCCTCGGTAGGCCGGCTTTTCAAGAAGCCTGGCATGCAGGAAGCCTCCAAGGATCATCATCCCGATCACAGGTGGCAGGTACAGCAAGAAGAAGTCGTACATTGCAAATCACCCATCATTAAAGCTTTGAGCAACAGTCGGTCCAGCGCCAGATCATGTAGATGTTGTCGTTCGAGGTGCCTGGCAAATGACGGTTTGTTCCGCCCTCCCAGAGATAGGTCGGCTTTCCAAGCCAAACACCTGCCTGAGTCATGGATTTGGGCCAGAACTGGTTCATCTTGTACTGGGACTTGGGGATAGTCGGATAAATGCTGGCTCGACAGAGGTTCTCGTCACCCATAGTCCTTCTGGCTAACCCTCGACGATGTTGCTGGCTTAACACTCGTGCTGAAATCAAAGCTGTATTGCGGTTGATATCTTGGGCAGAGCCGCTTCCTGATAATGGGTAAATGCCTCCCCAGTTACCGGTACACCACCACAGCGTCTCAAGGGGTTCTTTACCGGCTGTTAGAAGTGCTGTTTCTGCTGCACACGCACCCCTGGCAACAGCGTTGGCAACAGCTGCCGATTCGGGATGCTGGAAGAAAGCCAGCGTAGGGTTGGCCCAGGTGGGATCGATTTCAGAGAATGAAATGATGTCAAAATCGAGGTATGAGTCTGCGTTGCACTTTGTCGGGGTGTACAAATCCAGAATTTGAAGCAACGGGAATGCATAGAGATGACTGTGATAGAAGGAGCCAGCAATCAGAACATCGTTTGGGGTGTTCTCGTTATCCTGGACGAGCCGGCCGTGAGAACGTCGAGAACCAAGCGGCAGGGTCACGCCGCCGAGGGAGGGCGAGCAGCCAGGCTTACGCACGTTCTCTATCAGTCGGGCAGGCTCCCACATTGCCGTGACGATGCCAGGCTTGTAGATGCCCGAGCTACCCTCCTGGCAGATACAAAAAACCTGCTTGGACGACTTTTCAGGCGCAACACCCGGGGTAATTTGGACGCCTGAGACCCGAATGGGGAATAGGCACGCCCAACAGATATCGGTGAACAGCTTCGGCCCGAACAACCCTGAGTCCTCGCACATGGGGTCGGCACTGGCAGCCGGATTGGCATACACCATCCCTGGCAGGGAAACCAGGATCGCCAATGCAAGGCCCAAGGCAAACCGCGAACCCTTAGCTTTCATTCTGATCACCCTCTACCTCGTCCTCTGTGAACTCTTGAACTTTGAAAGACAGGCCTTCGGCCGTAACAACTGAAGGCACCTTGAGAATCTGGAAGCGTTGAGCCATATCGGGTTTGAGCAAGTACAGAGGTGCGTCAATGGCATTCTCTGTAGCTTCAAAGAGATCCCATCCAGAGGCGGCAGGGATCTGCGTGGCCATCACAGTTACGACCTGACTGGCGCCATGGCTTTGGTATTCGCGCTTTGCAAGTGCTACCTGCCACGGCTGGGTCGGGTCGATCACAACGAGTTTCTGGTTGAACGGCATCATTTCCAGGGGATTTATTCGGCCTGCTTTCTGAACGACATTCCCGCTGTGATCCAGGATGTCCTGCGGAATGATGACGGACGGATCTACATACCGGATTGCAGGCTCCAATGCTGGCGGGAGTGGTGTACCTGGATGGTTGTGCCAGAAGCGCTCGATTGCACGTTTCTTCATAGCCTCGGTGTCCAGGGCCTCAATCCTTGCCTTGGCAACCTGCAGTAGATCCGGCTCGATGATTTCGCTGGTGGGCCCTTGCACGCCAAGGTCTGTGCCGGCAGGTTTCCCATCCGTAACGGCTTGGTCAACCAGGCGTGCTGAACTGGTACCTGAAGCCTTGACCAGGGATTTATCTTCCTCGTTCTCAAGGACGATGGCCGGGACAAACTCGATGCCGTGACGCTGGAATGCCAGCGGGTCTAGCAGAACGCTGACCTGGCTTTGCGTCTCTTGAGTGAGCAGGTGCATCTTGGTGACGGCATCGATCATCTTCATGCCGTCAGGTATGCCCCTAAATACAATCCCTGTTGCTGGGCGGCCGTCATACTCGGCCATGATGTCTTTGATTGCAGTCGCGCCCATGGACCAGGACACAAAGATCAGTGTCCTATTTCCTTCACCCAGCGGATGTTTTTTTTCTGAATCCGGGGCTTGTGCTGGCTTGGTACCGGCCAGAGCATCACGCTCGATGCCCCTGCTCTTCTCTGCCAGCTCATCAAGCCACTTAACATCTTCAGGCCTGACTGTTTTCGAGGTCTCAACGGCCTGTTTGGTAAGCGCTTCGACCTGCTGGAGAATCGCAGGATCAATTGAATCGAGTTCAAGCTTCTGAATGCCCAGCGGTGAAGCTGAAGCATGCGCGCCTATAGCCAGGCTGACAGCAAATGAGAGTGCTCGAATTACCATAGCGGGTATGCCTTTCCTATGATCTGCGACTGGCCAACTGAGCCCCAGTAACGGGAATCGAAGGAATCAGGCGTTCGCCCAAAGAACCAGAATCGACCTTGAGCAATGACTCCACTGCGAAGGTACCTTGACGGGTCATGGCCAATGTCTGTGGCGACCTGAAGGCCCTGGGCTACAACTGATCCGTTAATACGGGTTTCTTCAAGGGTTACTTCGGCGGTATCGCCAGGCATCCCTTCAAGCACCTTGACGATGGTTGTATCGTCTTCAAAGACAGGCTGAAGGCCTGAGGATTTGAAGGCGTAAATATCCCCTCGGATTGGCTCGCGGTCCCACTTGTCGATAACCCACAACCGATACGGCGGCAGGCATAGGTACTCCTGAGTGGCCACAGCCAGCGTAAAGCGCTGGGTGAGCCCTACAATGCTTGCAGCGAGCACGGCGGCCATAACCATACCCTTGATCAGGAAAGCCCCCGTGAGGGGGCCCCTTGAGCGTTTAGCTTCTACCTCGGCTTGAGCCCTGAGAATGGCCTTCTCAGGGTTGAAACGACCAAGCATTACGCGGCCTCAATACGGCTGGAGTCGTACACCACACCGCGATCTTTGAGGACACGCAGAATGGCTTCGTGCTGCGGCACGCCGGCAACGGTGTAGTCCTTGATGGCCTGCACATCTTCTGGCGCAGTCGAGTACAGAAGCTTGGCGTACTCATCCACCGTCAGGCGCGCAATACCGGCACCACGCGGAGTCAGCATGAAGATTTCCGAGTAGTGGCCTTTGTAGGACTTCACAGTCTTCAGGATGCGATAGCCCCCCTCACCCAACGGGAGACGCTTGTTCTCCTGGATGGAATCAATCGCTTCGGCTTTCTGACCCAGCAGGAGCGTAAATGCGGAGTTTTCCGCAATGGCCTGGCCAACCTTGTTCTGGTACAGGTCGTTCACGCCCTGGGTGATGACGATTGCACTACCGCCGTACTTACGGAAACGCCGGTAACCGTGCTCGATGAATTCGCCCACGTTACCTTGGCTCAGCAGAGACCAGGCTTCGTCGATGATCACGATTTTTGGACGGTCACGGTCACCCAAGAACATATCTTGCTGAATCTGGTAGATCAGCTGCAGCAAGACAACCTGTTGCAGGTGCGTACGCCCCTTCAGCTCCTCCAGTTCGAGAACGGTAAAGGGGTTGCGGAAGTTGAGGTTATTTTTGCCATTGAAGAAACGGCCGTATTGACCACGCGAAGTGAACGCAAAAAGCTGGTGGCCGATATCCTGGATACGGGGATCTTCATCCTGGAGAAGGGCCTGCTCGATGTCGTCGACAATCATCGACTTACCCTTCTCTTCCCATACCTGTGTCAGGTACTTCTTCAGGCCAGCGGTCTGACGGTCAATGAGAGGAACAGTAGGCGCGGCCATCGCTGACAGAAGCCCAACAAGAACGTCCTCTTCCTCGGAAAAGTCCTCGATCAACTCAAAAGGGTTGAGGCAGATTTGAGACTCCTGATCGAACCGTGCGAAGTCACCGTTATAGGCTTCACAGATTTTCAGGTAAGACAGGCCCACGTCGATACACCAGACTTTGGCGCCAATCGACAGGTAGGACGTAATCAAATAGTTGGTCAGGAAGGATTTACCCGAGCCTGACTGCGCTGCAATGGTTGCGTTGTAGTTGGTGTCAGAGTCGAACAGGTGGAAGCTCATCGGTTGGCCGTTACGAGAAATGAACGGTGCCACCGGCGTGCCCGTGCCTTTCCAATCGCCATAGATGGGTAGGATCGGCAAAGCCTGGGTAAGACTCAGCGTCTTGTAGCGGAACATATCGCCAATGCACTCAGGGTCTGCGCACATCGGCAATGCATTCACGAAAACCGGAAGGACAACGAACCTGTCTTCCATGAAAGTGAAACTTTGGGTGGAGAAGTGGCTGCGGGCATTCGAGGCGGCCTGCGTCAAAGCCTCCTTGTCCTTACCAAAGACCACAAGAGTCATGGCAGCTTTGACGTTGGGGAGACCCTTATCGAGGTCTTCAAAAAGAACCTCATAGGCATCACGCTTTTGCCGGAGCTTGGGAACGAATGTCGCCATAGGCCCTTGAGTCTGGTTAATAGACCACTGACGGCCTCGGGCAAGCTTGTCCTTTGTCTCTAGCTGTGGGGGAAAGTACATCGTGAAACTGATGATGCAGTTGCCACGGATGCCGCCACGCTGAGACATGATGTCAGCCAGGTACTGTGAAGCCTCCCCCTGCCACATGATGTCAGGGAACTTCTTGATACTCATGGTCTTGAGCAGGCAATCATCGCCAATAGCGATATGGTCGGAGCGCACCTTGACCGAGCGATTGAAGTCGAGAATCTGCTCGTTAAGCGGCTTGTCTGTTTCAGCCCTGGCGTAGGGATCTTGTCGCCAGCTTGCAGTAGGCCCCTGGTTGAGGATCGAGGAGAAAACTTCCTTGTAGGAGTCGTTGGTCAGCGGAATCGGCGCCAGACCGCAGCTATCCAGGGAAGTCTGCAGACCGTCCATCAAATCTTTCGCCAGCGTAGCTTCGGTGATGCTCGGGGTGGCAGCAGCGATTGGTAATGTGACGGAAACGACCAGGTGCTGCTCACGGACACGAACACCAGAAACCTTATCAACTGCTTCGAGGGTGCGGTCGCTCAGGTACTCGGCACGCGCCTCAGTCACTTTCTGAAGCAGAGCGAGAGTCTCCTGGCTCATGTCAAATTTCCCGCGCTCCATATAGGCCTTTCGCAGCCGGGTGAACCCTGTCTTCAGCCCATTGATGTTTTCGTGGCAAGCGAGAGTGAACTGAATAGTGGTCCCTTCAGGCCAGTCGACCGTAAGGCCAGCTTTCAGGCGTGCGCCCTCATCACCCGATGAGCCAGAAAGAGGGTGACAGAGGAATGCAAATCCAATGCGATTACCTGTCAGCTGAAACAGGTGCATGTTCGGGTCGTAAGCCAGGCCATTGATCAGCTTGGAAAGCCGCGGTGTTACATGAACGAGTGACTGCAAAAACGAGAGCATTATTTTCTCCTCACTGTGCCCGGTTGTTTTCGATCCAGGCACGGAGCCCTTCTGTTGGTTTTCCCAGGCGAGTAAGTCCGTCATCGCGGACCAGGAATGGCACGTTACGAGCACCAATGAACTGAGCCGTGAGGCGGCGTTTGCCAATGACATCGATCTCGCAGGCGCCTTTCGGCTTCTGCGCCAGAGGGGAGTTCATGTCACCCTTTACAGCGGCCTGCCAGGCGGCGGCCTTGTCTTCGGCGCAATGAAGTTCTTGGGTGCGTGTTGCGCTGCGCTCCGTGAGCAAAGGAAGCATCAGGACATCCAGCCGATAGCCTTCAGGAAGGGACTGACGCGCCTCATCCATGATGTCCTTGCAGAACTTGCAGGCAGGATCAGCAAACATGGTGATGGCCTTGTCGCCGGTGCCGATGCTCATTGGCGAAAGGTCTTCAAAGCCCATTTTGGCCTTGTCGATGGGGATGTAATTGGCTGCTACTCGTGCCTCGTCGAGTGTTTTCAACTCTTTCTGGCTCCAGGTGTCGTAGAGACTTCCCTGGATGATGAAACGCCCGTTATCGCTGACAACCGCAAACTTACCGTTCTTCTCGATGGCCAGCATCCCAGCCACGGGGAGCATTACGATGTTGTCCTGGTTCTGCAGGGGTGATGCGCTCGCGACGGCCGAAGCAGTGAGTGCCAGCGCGAAAGTGGTATTGAGCAAGGTACGGAACATGGACAAACCTCAGAATTGAAGATGCCCATAGGATAGGGATTTGAGAACGAGAAAGGCCCCTGAATCTGACCATATTCTTGTCAGATTCAGGGGCCTTTCAGGGCGGGTAACTGGGAGGTTACATGCCGACCGGGATGGAGCTCAGAACCTCGGCTACAGCAGCAGCGGCCGGAACGGTAGCGGTCATGATCGACTCGATAACATCAGGTGCCGCATACAGGCCAACACCACCGCCTACGCCAGTTACGAACGGCATCAGGGACTGGCGCAGAACGCCGGCGCCGATACCAGTCAGAATCATCAGGCCGATCAGGATGCGGC
>VFQM010002037.1_pt1 | contig 15997 bp, 15 predicted proteins | sample 3512391 | NCBI WGS metagenome assembly VFQM01 (sample SAMN10412369, study PRJNA504923) | tailings metagenome | isolation source: Replicate 1 from Balatoc abandoned mine | place: Philippines
AGCCCGGGCCAGCGGTTCTCGAAGGTGAGCAGCGTGTTGAGGATGAAGAAGGCCAGGCCCGCGCGCAGCCATGCGGCTGCGCCCGGAGCCTGTTCACGGCCCCGATCGCGGGTCGTGCATCGTTGCGCTGAGACCATGTGCCGCGTTGCAAATCCTCGCCATGGCCCCAGCCATGCCTGCGGTTTGCGCCTTGCACCTGGCCCCATCCCAACGCGCACGCCCTCGCGTCGAGACCGCGAACAGGCTCTCACTGGCGCACCGCCTCGAACTCGATGATCAGATCGACCGTGTCGCCCACCCAGCCGTTGGCCACGGCGTAGTTCATGCCGTAGGCGCTGCGCTTGAAGCTGCCGCGCGCGGACACGCCCATCACATACGGCTTGCGCCCGAAGCCACCCAGGGGCGACTCGGCGCTCTTGTTCCAGGTGGCTTGCAGCGTCAGCGGCTGGCTCTTGCCCAGCAGTTCAAGCTGGCCCGTGATCTCGAACTGCCGCTCGGCCGTGCGCCGGGCATTGCTGGCGGTGAACACCATGCGCGGGAATTCACCGCTGTTGAGGAAGTCCGGCCCCTTGAGGTGGTCGTCGCGCTTGCGCTGATTGCTGAACACGCTGGCGGTGTCGACCTCGATGCGCACGTCCGACAGCGCGCCGGTGGCTTCGTCGAAGCGGTAGCTGCCGCGCGCCGAGCGGAACATGCCCAGCACCTTGGCGTAGCCGATGTGATCGACCAGGAAGCCGAGCGAGAGGTGGTCGGGGTCGATCTCGTAGCGCTGGGGCTGGGCCAGGGCGGCGCCGGTGCCCAGCAGGGCGGTCAACGCGAGCGCGGCCAGGGATGGCAGGGGTTTCATGCGCGGCTCTCCCGGAAGGTGGCGCGATGCCGCGCCAGGTGGTGGATGTCGATGGCGAACGAGGCGGTGAGCAACAGCAGGCTGAGCGCGGCGATGGCGGTGGCCATTGCCGGCGGCACGATGGGGCCGAGGCAGACGATGAGCGCGGTGATCTGCACCACGCACACCGCCTGGCGGCGCCGGCGGGGCGGCAGCGGCCCGGCCAGCCAGGGCAGGGCCCAGGCCGCGGCCACGAAGGCGTAGCGCATCAGGCCCGACGCCAGCACCCAGACGCCGGCCTGGCCGGCCTGCCACACCAGGGCGCTGAGCACCAGCGTGAAAGCGGCGTCGGTCTCCATGTCGAAGCGCGCACCGAATCGGCTGGCCAGGCCCTGGCGGCGGGCCAGCGCGCCGTCGGCGGCGTCCAGCACGGCGATCAGCGTGGCGGCCACGATCAGCACCCAGCCGCCCAGGCCGGCCGCCGCGGGCGGCGCGGCGGGCACGGCCTCGCCCAGCAGGGCAGCCACCGCGGCCATGCCGGCCAGGCGGCCCAGGGTGACCCGGTTGGCGGCGCCGAAGCGGGCGTGCGGGTGCGCGCCGCTGGCCAGACCCCACCACACCAGCGCCGCGCCGACGGCGTAGACCGCAAGCGACTTGACCACGAAGTCCACACCCAACCCGTTGGCGCCCAGCGCGCCGGCGCACAGGGCCAACAGCAAGGCGGTGACGGCCAGTGCCCGGCCTGTGTCGCGGCGCAGGGCGGTGATGTGGCCCTGGGCATCGGCGATGGCCGAGGGCGGTGGGGGTGCAAGGGAAGGGCGCATCGCAGCGTGCGGTGGTCGGCTCTAAGATGACCGGACAGTCGCGAGGTTCACTGCGAAGTCGTTTCCATGCAAATCACCCACCCGAATGCCCGCGCCTGCTGGGTGGTCGGCCCGTCGCGGGCCGAGATCCGCCCCGAAGTGCTGCCCGCCTTGCGCGAAGGGGACGTGCGCGTGCGCAGCCTGCACAGCGGCATCAGCCGCGGCACCGAGACGCTGGTGTTTCGCGGCGAGGTACCGGCCAGCGAGTCCGGGCGCATGCGCGCGCCGTTCCAGGCGGGGAATTTCCCCGCGCCGGTGAAGTACGGCTATGTGAACGTGGGCGTCGTCGAGGCAGGGCCGAGCGAACTGCTGGGCCGCGCGGTGTTCTGCCTGCACCCGCACCAGACGCACTATCAGGTACCCGCCCACGCGGTGACGCCCTTGCCGGCGGGCGTGCCGCCGGCCCGCGCGGTGCTGGCGGCCTACCTGGAGACGGCCATCAACGCGTTGTGGGACGCACCACCGCGCGTGGGCGACCGCGTGAGCGTGGTCGGTGCCGGCCCGCTGGGCCTGCTGGTGGCCTGGCTGGCCGCGCGCGTGCCGGGCTGCCGGGTGCAGGTGGTGGACACGCAGGCCGCGCGCGCCGACATCGCGCAGGCGCTCGGCGCCTCGTTTGCCTCGCCGGCGCAGGCCAGCACCGGTGCCGACCTGGTGGTGCACGCCAGCGGGCACGGTGCGGGCCTGGCCACTGCCTTGCAGCTGGCCGGCTTCGAGGCCACTGTGCTGGAGCTGAGCTGGTACGGCACGCGCCGTGTCGACGTGCCGCTGGGCGAGGGCTTTCACGCGCAGCGGCTCACGCTGCGCAGCTCCCAGGTGGGGCAGGTGGCCGGCGCACAGCGCGCGCGCTGGAGCCACTCGCAACGCCTCGCGCTGGCCCTGTCGCTGCTCACCGACCCGGTGCTCGACCAACTGATCACGCACCACGCGCCCTTCGACGAACTGCCCCAGGTGCTGCAACGCCTGGCCGGGGGCGACACCGCCACGCTGTGCCATCGCATCGACTATCCCGTCTGACCACGCCTTCCCATCCGACCGAGACCGCGCATGTTTTCCCTCACCGTTCGCGACCACTTCATGATTGCCCACAGCTTTCGCGGGGAAGTCTTCGGCCCGGCGCAGGCCCTGCACGGCGCCACCTACGTGGTCGACCTGGAAGTGCGCCGCCCCGCGCTCGACCCCGACGGCCTGGTGGTCGACATCGGGCTGGCCACCCAGGTGCTGCGCGAGGAGCTGGCACGGCTGAACTACCGCAACCTCGATGAGCTGCCCGAGTTCGCGGGGCAGAACACCACCACCGAGTTTCTGGCGCACGCGCTGTTCCAGCGCATCGCGCAGCGCATCGGCGCCGGTGCGATGGGGCCCCACGCCGTGCCCGGCAGCGCCAGCGGCGGGCTCACGGCGATGCGCGTCACGCTGAACGAATCGCATGTGGCCTCGGCCGCTTACGAGGCCGCGCTCCGGCACTGAATCGCCATGGCGGCTGCACCGGCTTGCGTGCTGTTGGTTCCCGGTGATCTGCACACGCCCACCGGCGGCTTCGCTTACGACCGCCGGCTGCGCGATGCCTTGGGCGCCCTGGGCTGGGTGGTGTCGGTGCTGCGCATCGACGGCGCCTGGCCCTGGCCCGATGCGGGCACACGGGCCGAGGCGCAACAGCGCATTGCCGGCTTGCCTGATGGCTGCTGTGTGGTGGCCGACGGCCTGGCGTTCGGCGTGCTGGGCTCCGTGGTGGCGGTGCACGCGCATCGCCTGCACTGGGTCGCCCTGGTGCACCACCCGCTGCACCTGGAAACCGGGCTCGATGCGACGCAGGCACAGGCCTTGCGCGCTGCCGAGGCCGCGGCGCTGGCCTGTGCACAGCGCGTGATCGTGACCAGCCCGGCCACGGTGGCCGACGTGGTGGCGCTGGGCGTGCCGCGCGAACGCATCACGGTGGTGGTGCCGGGTTGCGACCCGGCACCTGCGCCGACCGCATCCACATCCACATCCGAAACGACAGCCGCAGCCGCAACACGCACCGATCCCCACGTGCAGTTGCTGTGCGTGGCCACGCTCACACCGCGCAAGAACCACGCGCTGCTGCTGCGCGCGCTGGCCGCCCTGGCCGGGCTGCGCTGGACGCTGCACTGCGTGGGAAGCCCCGCGCGCGACGCGGTGCTGGCGCAGCAATTGCACGACAGCACGGCCCACGGCCCGCTCGTCGGCCGCGTGCACTGGCACGGCGAATTGCCGCACGACGCGCTGCAGGCGCGCTACGCCGCGGCCGACGTGTTCGTGCTGGCCTCGCACCACGAGGGCTACGGCATGGTGGTCAATGAGGCGCTGGTGCATGGCCTGCCGGTGGTGGCCAGCCGCGCCGGCGCGCTGGCGCAGACCGTGCCCGCGCAAGCTGGCCTGCTGGTGCCACCCGACGACGAGGCGGCCTGGCGTGACGCCTTGACCGCCGTGATCACCGACGGCGCGCTGCGGGCGCGCCTGGCCGATGGCGCCCGAGCGGCCGCACGCCAGTTGCCCTCGTGGGCGGACCAGGCGGCCCGGTTGGCGGATGCGATCGCGCCCCTGTGTGCAAGCCCGAGACGAACCAACCGATGAGCCAGGTGATGAGCCAATCGATGCGCCGCCGCGAACGATTTGACGCCGACTGGCTGGCGCTGCGCGAACCGTTTGACGCTGCGGCCCGCGAGCGCAGTGCGCGTTTGTTGCCTGCGCTGCGGGCGCAGCGGCCGGCGAGCGGCCCCTGGCGCGTGATCGATCTGGGGTGCGGCACCGGCGCCAACCTGCGCTGGCTTGCGCCGCGCCTGGGCGGTGCGCAGCAGTGGCTCGTGGTGGACCGCGATGCGGGCCTGTTGCGCAGCTGGCTTGCACAGCCGGGTTTCCAGCGGCGGCCCGGCGGCGTGTTGCAGCGCATGGAAACAGGCAGCCCGGTGCAGGTGCTTCGACATCGAGCCGACCTGGCCCGCGACCTGGAGCAACTGCCGTGGCAGGCCGCGCACCTTGTCACCGCCTCGGCCTTGCTCGACCTTGCGGGCGAGGCCTGGCTGTTGCGGCTGGCGGCGCTGGCGTGTGCGTCGCGCACGGCCTTGCTGTTCGCGCTTAACGTGGATGGCCGCCACACCTGGCAGCCGCCCGATGCCGACGACAGCCTGGTGGCACGGCGTTTCGCTCAGCACCAGGGCCGCGACAAGGGCCTTGGCCCGGCGCTGGGCCCGCGCGCGGCGCACCGGCTCGCCAGCGCCTTGCGCGCGCAGGGCTGGCGCGTGCAACTGGCGCGCAGCGACTGGTGGATCGAGCCCGGTGCGCCCGGTGCCGACACCATGCAGCGCGCGATGGCCGAGGGCATGGCGCGTGCCGCGCGCGAACAGGCCCCAGCAGATGCCGCGCGCGTGAACGCCTGGTGCGAGCGCCGGCTGGCGGTGGCCACCGGCGGCGCCCTGCGCGTGGGGCACGTCGATCTGCTGGCCCTGCCGCCGCGCTGAAGACCGGGGCGCCCGGCCTGCGTGGGGGGATTGCTCGGGGCGATTGCGTGCGGCGTTGTCAACCGCGCGCGTTGACGGCCGCGAGGTCCAGATCCCAGAGCATGTCGTCGCCCAGCACCACCATGCGCGCGGGCGGGCGCGGGCATTCCGCCAGTACGTCATGCGCGGGCACGCGCAGACCGCGCCGGCCGTTGCCCACCAGCACCGGCGCGACCGACAGATGCAGTCGCTGCAAGGCACCGGCGGCAAAGAAGTGCGAGACGGTGACGCCGCCACCTTCCACGAACAGCACGCGCAAACCGCGCGCGGCCAGGGCATCCAGCACGCGCGCAACCTGCCAGGCCGGTCGCGCATCGTGCGACGGGGCGAGGTCGGCGTTGCGGGTGTCGGTGCAGACGTGCGGGTCGTGCTCATCCAGCAGACCATCGACCGGCAGCACCTCGGCCGCCGACGTGCCCAGCCGTGCCCGCGCCGCAATGGCATGGCGCGCGTCGCACACCCACAAGGTGGCGGCCTGGCCGTCGTGCAGCGCACGCGCGCGGCCATCCAGGCGTGCGGCCGGGTCGAGCAGCACGCGCACCGGGTGCGGTCCGCTCACGCGGCGCGTGGTGAGTTGCGGGTTGTCGATCGCCACCGTGCCGGCGCCCACCAGCACCGCGTCGCACAGCGCGCGCAGGCGGTGCAGGTGCACCAGGCTGTGCGCGCCATTCACGTAGTAGGAGTCGCCGGTGGCGGTGGCGACGAAGCCGTCCAGGCTCTGGCCCATCTGCGCCACCACCCAGGGCCTGGCGGCACCCGTCGCATTGGCCGCAACCCCGACACCCTCGGCTCGCGCGTCAAGCAGCGGCTTGTACAGGTCGAACAGCGCCGCACACCGTGCGCTCACCGGCCCGTGGATGCTCCAACCCGTGTCCGCCCGGTGGCCGAGCGCCGCGTGGCGCGCCGCGGCATGTGGCGCGCAACCGTTTCGCACGGCCACCATCTGTGCCCAGAGGTCGCGCCAGTCGGCCGGCACGTCGTCCAACGTGTGCTCGTCGGCTTCGGTGGGGCTTGTGGCCCGCTGGGGCTCGGCTGAGGGATGCATGGCAAATCATCATCGCATCGCCGTTCGGGATCGCCACTCGATAACCCGCAATAACCCGCAAGACCCCACGAAGCGCCACAGCCCCTGGCGGCGCGTTGTCACTACCAGCGTGGCGTGTAGTAGGGGTCGTCCGCACCGCTGCCCGGCGCTTGTGCCGGCCCGGGAGTGGGCCAGTCCAGCGCGGCAACCATCACCAACAGCGCGATCAGGGCCGCCACCAGGGGAACAAGCGCGATTGCCGTGATGCGCGGGCCGCTGTCGGGTCGCGCCCAGGCCCACAGCAGGGGCACGCCGGCACTTGCCGCGACCATGAGGGCCAGTTGCGCCAGCAGCAGCGAGCCGCCGGCCACGGCGATGAAGGCCAGACCGGACGACAGCGCCACCAGCAGCACCAGCACCAGAAGCGCCATCGGCACCCCACGCGCCCGCCGCGTTGCCGCGCCGGTGGCGCGGTCGGGCGGTGCCGCCCGGACTGGCAGGAACACCTGTGCGGCGAGGGCAGCCAACAAGGCGCACAACACGATCCACGGCAGCTTTTGCGCGTGCGAAGCGGCCGGCCAGACGAAGCCCGGCCACCACAGCATGGCCAGCACCAGACCGAACGACGCACCGAAGGCGCCCCACGAGCGGTGGGCACGGCCCAGCGCCCGGTACAGGGCCAACGCACACAGGCCGCCCAGCAGTGCCGGCAGCAGCAGGCTCTGGAAAGCGGGGTGGAAAACGATCGACAAGGGCATGGGCGACATGGCGTGGGCGGCAAACATCATCGCACCGTCGCCACCGTCCTGACCACCTTGCGCACGGCGGGCTTGCGCTACGCTACCTACCCCTCACCGTATTTCCCGCGGTCGCCGTGTACCTTCCGCCTCAGTTCGCCAGCCCTGACCCCGCCATCGCGCGCGAGCTCATGCGCGCGCACCCGTTCGCGCAATTGATCTCCACCGATGACACCGGTTTTCCCTTCGTCACGCCACTGCCGCTGCACCTGGTGGAAGAGGGCGGGGGCCTCACGCTGCTCGGCCACGTGGCACGGCCCAACCCGCAGGCCGCGCAGTTGCGTGCGCGACCGCAGGCGTTGGTGGTGTTCCAGGGGCCACACGCCTACCTCACGCCGCGCGTCTACCCGGACCTCGCCCGCGTGCCGACCTGGAACTACCTGATGGTGCAGGCGCGCGTCGAGGTGCAGTTCGTCGAGTCGTTCGACGACAAGGACCGCTTGCTCAAGCACCTGATCCACGACCACGACCCGGCCTATGCCGCGCAATGGCGCGCGCTGCCCGAGGACTACCAGCACAAGATGATGCAGGGCATTCATGCCTTCGAGTTGCGCGTGCTGGACCTCCAATGCAAGCTCAAGCTCAATCAGCACCGGCCCGAATCGCACGCTGCGCTGCTGGCCGCTTACGAGCACGGCAACCCGGATGAACAGGCGCTGGCGGGCTGGATGCGCCGCCTGGGCCTGACGGGGACATCGCGCACATGAAGCGCCGCGTTCTGTTGCTGGCGGCTGCGTTGGCCGCCGCGGGCGTGCGGGCGCAGGCGCCAGGCGCCGTGTTGCCGGCGTCGCGCTGGCGCAGCGAGATCGAGGCGCTGCTGGACGCCGACCGCCGCCAGGCGCCGCCGCTGGGCGGTGTGCTGTTCGTGGGCAGTTCGACCATCCGCCTGTGGAAGGGCCTGGAGCACACCTTCGCCGCGCAGGCGCCCGCGGTGCTGCGCCGCGGGCTCGGTGGTTCGCGCCTGGCCGAATGGCCCGAGCTTGTGCCCTGGCTGGTGACGCGCTACGTGCCGAAGCAGGTGATCGTCTACGCGGGCGAGAACGACATCGCCGAGGGCGCACAGCCGGCCGAGGTGCTGGCCGCCTTCGTGCGCTTCGTGCAGGTGGTGCAGGCCGAACGGCCGGGCACGCCGATTGCCTTCGTCTCGATCAAGCCGAGCCCGCTGCGCGCGGCGCAGACCGCCCTGATGCGCGAGGCCAACCTGCTGGTGCAGACCTGGGTGCTGGCGCAGGAGGGGCTGGATTACATCGACGTGCACACCCCCATGCTCGACAACGACGGCCGCGCGCGCCCCGAACTCTTCGTGCGCGACCGACTGCACCTCAGCGCAGAAGGTTATGCGCTGTGGCGGCAGGTGATCTCAGCGCACCTGAAGCCCTGAGCGCAAGCGCCAGGCGCCGGCGTCGCGCGCCTGCGATGCCAGGGCCACGCCGAACAGGCCGGCAAAGGCCGCGGCCAGCAGCGTGACGTCGGTGGCCCAGGGGCGCAGCACCTCCACCGAGCCGAAGAACGCCAGCGTGAACAGCGCGATGACGATGTGCGCGCAGAACACCGGCAGCGACTGGCGGCCCAGCAACTCCAGCGGCAGCGGCCGGGGCAGGGCGCGCCACAACGGCGCGCTGGCCAGCAGCAGGGCCACCAGCGCAGTGAGGTTGAGCAGGCGCAAAGGTCCGAGCGACCATTTGTCGAACAGCGCCGCCACCGCTGGCACGCCAGGCATCGGGTCCTGGCCGACCATGTGACGCCACACCAGCGCGGTCAACACCAGCGCCAGCGCGGGCAGCCAAGCCCACCAGCGCAAAACGGGCCACGGCGCGCGCCGCGCGCCCAGCCACAGGCCCACCACCCACAGCAGTTGCCAGGCAAACAGGTGGAAGGCGCCCATGTCCTTGTACGGCACCGGCCAGCCCAGGGCGTGCGCGCCGCCGTGCAGCCACGCGCCCAGGCCCCATTGCTCGGCCAGCCACAGCAGCACGCTGGCGCACAGCAGGCCACGCCAGCCGTGGCGCTGGCCGTGGGCGATGAGCCAGGGCGACACCGCCATCAGCACGATGTAGAGCGGCAGCACGTCCAGCAGAGGCGGGTTGTAGAGCAGGGCAAAGGCTGCGGGTACCGCGGTGCCGCGGTCGATGAAGAAGTACTCGAGCAAGCCGGTGACGCCGCCCTGGTGTCGCGCCACACCGAGCCAGGCGATCAATGTGAAGGCGAGCAACAGAAGAGCCGCGTGGCACAGGTAGAGCTGGCCCGCGCGCCGCCACAGGCCTTGCCGCAGTGCGGCAAAACCCTGGCGCTCGGCGCGCGCACCGTACACGCGCCCGGCCAGCACGGCCGAGATCAGCACGAAGCCCTCGGCCGCGGACACGAAGCCGAACGGCTGGCTCAACACCGGCGAGAAGCCGGTGGGCATGTGCGTGAGCGTCATCAGCACCAGCATGAGCCCGCGCAGCGCGTCGAGCTCCCATTGCCGGCCGGCGCGGGAAGGGGTGTGCATGGAGGGGGGGTGAAAACCGAGGGTTTTCCAGAACAACCCGGCATCATGCCAGACGCGGCAAGGCCCGAACGGGCGCTCACCTACACTCGGGCGCATGCCCCTGCCCGAAGACACCGCGTTCATGCGCCTTGCCCTGGACGAGGCGCGCGCCGCGGCCGCGGCCGGCGAGGTGCCGGTGGGCGCGGTGGTGGTGAAGGATGGCGCCGTCATCGGCACCGGTCGCAACGCGCCCATTCACCGGCACGACCCCACGGCCCACGCCGAAATCGCGGCCCTGCGCGCGGCGGCCGAGCACCTGGGCAACTACCGGCTCGATGGCTGCACGCTGTACGTGACGCTGGAGCCCTGCGCCATGTGCAGCGGGGCCATGCTGCACGCGCGGCTGGCGCGCGTGGTCTATGGGGCGCCCGACCCCAAGACCGGGGTCGCGGGCTCGGTGCTGAACCTGTTTTCCGACACCCGCCTGAACCACCAGACCGCGGTGGAAGGCGGCGTGCTGGCGGACGAAGGCGCTGCCCTGTTGCGGCATTTTTTTCAGGAGCGACGCGTGAATGCCAACCCGCACCCCCTGCGCGACGATGCCCTGCGATCGCCCGACAGCGCCTTCGACGGCCTGCCTGGATATCCGTGGGCGCCGCACTACCTGAGCGACTTGCCAGCCCTGGCGGGCTTGCGCCTGCATTACCTCGACGAAGGCTCCGGCGATGCACCGCGGACCTGGCTCTGCCTGCACGGCAACCCGGCCTGGAGCTACCTCTACCGCCACATGATTCCGGTGTTCCTGGCCGCCGGTGACCGGGTGGTCGCGCCCGATCTGATCGGTTTCGGCAAGAGCGACAAGCCGAAGAAGGACAGCGCACACACGTTCACCTGGCATCGCCAGGTGCTGCTGGAATTCATCGAGCGGCTGGACCTGCGCAACGTGGTGATGGTGGTGCAGGACTGGGGCGGCCTGCTGGGCCTGACGCTGCCGATGGCCGCGCCCGAACGCTACCGTGGCTTGCTGGTCATGAACACCACCCTGGGCACGGGCGATGTGCCCTTGTCCCCGGGTTTCCTGGCCTGGCGCGAGATGTGCGCCAGCAAGCCCGAATTCGATGTCGGGCGCCTGTTCGGACGCGGCAACCCGCAGATGAGCGAGGCCGAATGCGCGGCCTACAACGCGCCGTTCCCGGACCGCGGCCATCGCGCCGCGTTGCGTGCCTTCCCGCCCATGGTGCCCGAGCACCCCGACAGCGACGGCGCGGCGGTGAGCCGCGCGGCGCGCGAGTTCTGGTGCGAGCGCTGGCAGGGCGAAAGCCTCATGGCCGTCGGCCAGCAAGACCCGGTGCTTGGCGAGCCCGTCATGCGCGCGCTGCGCGAGCAGATCCGCAACTGCCCCGAGCCGCTGCTGCTGCCGCAGGCCGGCCATTTCGTGCAGGAGCATGGCGAGTCGATTGCCCGCGCCGCTGTCGCCCGTTTTTCCCGCTGATTCCCGCTGAGCCCCGCTGAGCCCCGTTCCCCATGAGCCACATCTACATCTACTCCCCCTCCAGCGCAGTACGCGACAAAGCGGCCTTTCGCCGGGGCGTGAAGCGCCTGAAGGCACTGGGCCACGAGGTCGAGATCGACGAGGCCGCACTGGCCAGCCACCTGCGCTTCGCGGGTGACGACGAAGCCCGCGTGGCCGCCATCGGCCGCGCGGCGGCCAGCGGCGCTGACGTGGCGCTGATCTCGCGCGGCGGCTACGGGCTCACGCGCATCCTGCCCGCGTTGCCCTGGAAGGCGCTGACCAAAGCCATCGAGAAAGGGACGCGCTTCGTGGGTCTGAGCGATTTCACCGCGCTGCAACTGGGCCTGCTGGCCAAGACCGGCGCCACCACCTGGGCCGGCCCCGCGCTGGGTGAGGATTTCGGCACCGAGGCCGTGCCCGACGAGATCATGCTGGCCTGCTTTGACGACCTCGTCTGCGGATCGGCCGAAGGCACCGGCTGGACGCTGCCCGCCGCCGACGCGCGGGCCCACGCGGCCAGGCCAGTGCGCCATGTTCACGACGCGTTGCTCTGGGGCGGCAACCTGAACGTGCTGTGTGCGCTGGTGGGCACGCCCTGGCTGCCTCCGGTCAAGGGTGGGGTGCTGTTCCTGGAGGACGTGAACGAGCACCCCTATCGCATCGAGCGCCAGCTCACGCAGTTGCTTCGCGCGGGCATCGTCGATGCCCAAAAGGCGGTGTTGCTCGGTTCGTTCAACCGCTTCAAGCTGGTGCCCGGCTACGACCGCGGCTACTCGCTCAAGACCGTGGTGGACTGGTTCCGTTCACAGACGAAAACGCCGGTGTACACCGGACTGCCGTTCGGCCATGTGCCGACCAAGGTGCTGCTGCCGGTGGGGCGGCGCGTGGAACTGCTTGTGGAGGGGCGCCGGGCGCTCATGGTCTGGGGCCATGAGCCCCACGACGACCACGGTCACTGAGTCATCAGACCCGGCGCATCCGCGAGGCGTCGATCAGGGCCTTGGGAATCAGGCCCTGGAACACCGGCGAGAGCCCCTGCACGCGGTGCACGGCCAGGGCTTCGCCGTGGATCTGGCTCAACACCGCCACGAGTTCGGCGCGCGCATACCAGAGGCTGTGCGCGTCGTGCATGAACTTCAGGCGGCGCTTGAGGGCCGGATTGCGCTGCGCACCTTCCTCTCCCAGCACCTCGAGCATGGCGCGGCGCACGGGCTCCAACGCATCTTCCTCGTCGGCGCGCACGTGCGGGCCGATCAGCGCGGAGATGCTGTTGCGAAGACTGGGCTTGAACCAACGCATGGGATGCAAAGATGGGGGATGCGTCACAAGGGGAAGCGCAGGATACGGTTTGGTGCATGTCGATGCAATGACACAAGCCCTGATACAGGGAAAAAACAACAGACAAATCATGCGCTTAGTGCTCATCGTTGAGGCGAAGTCTCACAAACCTAATACCTTTGCACTCTGTTGATGCGCCGGCTTGTGTACCGGGGGCGACACACGATGGCCGCGTGTCGTTGCAGCGTGGGGGCTCAGCGGCCGATGAAACAGGCGTGCAAGACCTGCATGCTGTAATCGATCGACAACCTTGCCCACCATGCCCGACCTGACGATCGCCTTCGTAGACCTCACCGGCAGCACCTCGGTGTTCGAGACACTGGGGAACGACCGCGCCACCAAGGCGGTGACCAAGCTCACCCAGTGGATCGGGGTGCGCGGGCAGGCCCACGGCGGCACCGTGGTCAAGATGCTGGGCGATGGCGTGCTCATGGCGTTCGGCAACAACCGCGCCTGCGTGGAAGCGATGGTCCAGATCCAGCAGGAGCACGCCAAACGCGTGCAGCAATGGCCGCCACACCTGAAGCTGCTGATGCAGGTGGGCCTGGCGCGCGGGCCGGTGGTCTGGGTCGATGGCGACTGCTTCGGCGACGCGGTGAACCTGGCGTCCCGCCTGAGCGACCTTGCCGGGCCCGAGCAGATCTTTGCCAGCGACACGGTCGTCCACGCACTGGAGCCCAAGTCCGGCGTGCGCAGCCGCAGCCTGGGCCCCATGCGCATCAAGGGCAAGGTGGACCCTTGCGAGGTGTTTCGCATCGAGTGGCAACTCGACATGCAGTCCGAGTTCCTCACCATGCCGGCCGATCTGCACGCGATCACGCCCAAGGAAGACGCCGACTTCGCCGGCATCGAGCTCGCGTGGCTGGACGCGACGCGCACCTTTGCGTCCGACGATCTGCCGGTGCGCATCGGCCGCGTGCCGGAGGCGGGTTTCGTGGTGACGGACCCGCGCGTCTCGCGCATGCACGCCACCATCGAATTGCGTGCCGGCAACTACGTGCTGGAAGACGTGAGCAGCTACGGCACCTGGGTGCGGTTTGCCGGCAGCGACGCCGTGGTCGCCCTGCGCCGCCAGGAGGTGATGCTCACCAGCGACGGTGAGATCGCCCTCGGCGCGCCGTTCTCCGACTTCAGCGCCCCGATGGTGAGCTTCAAGCTCGTCAACGGCAGCATGGTGCTCGGGCGCAAGCCGGCCGCGGCCTGAGCGGCGCCGCGTGTGCGACAGCAGCACCGGCACCACACCGACCACGCGACGTATCCTCGCGGGCTGAAACAAGCCCTGGAGACACACGCATGCGCTGGATTCGACGTTCGCTGGCCGCCATCGGCCTGCTGCTGGTGCTGGCCGCCGTGCTCGCGTTCTGGTACGCGCGCCAGACGCTGCCGGTCATGGATGGCCAGTTGCGCCTGAGCGGCCTGTCGGCGCCGGTGCAGGTGCGCCGCGACGCCAGCGACGTGACACACATCCAGGCCGCACGCGCCACCGACGCCTGGATGGCGCTGGGCTATGTGCACGCGCAGGAGCGGAGCTGGCAGCTCGCATTCAACCGCGCGGTGATGCGCGGCGCGCTGTCCGAATTTCTCGGCCCTGCGACGCTGGAGACCGACAAACTCATGCGCACGCTGGGTATCCGCGTGGCCGCCCAGCGCCAGCTGGCGGCGTTGCCGCCCGACGCCCGTGCCGCCATGGAGGCCTACAGCGCCGGCGTCAACGCCTTCTTTGCCACCAGCGAGCAGGCGCGCACGCCCGAGTTCCTGTTGCTCGGTGTGAACCCGCGCGAGCAGGCCGCCCAGGGCACGTGGTGGGACGCCGCCGACACCGTGGGCTGGTCGATCATGATGGCGCTCGACCTGGGCGGCAACTGGGGCAACGAGTTCGCGCGCCTGTCGGCACTGCAGGTGCTCGACACCGACGCGCTGTGGGAACTGTTCCCGCCGTACCCCGGCGAGCCGCGCGCGGCGGCGGCCGATCTGGCGCGGCTGTATCGCGAGCTGGGTGTGTACCGCAACGGCGCGGAGAAGACCTCACAAGCACCGGCACCGGTGGCGCCCGCCGACGACCTGCGGGCCCGCATCGCGCAGGACCTGCGCGCCTGGACCGATACCTTCGGCCATTCCGAGGGCAAGGGCTCCAACAACTGGGTGGTGGCCGGCTCGCGCACCGCCAGCGGCAAGCCGCTGCTGGCCAACGATCCGCACCTGGGCCTGAGCGCGCCCGCGATCTGGTACTTCGCGCGCCTGCAGGCGCCCGACGCAGACGGCCAGAAGGGCATGGACGTGATCGGCGCCACGCTGCCGGGCACGCCCTTCGTGGTGCTGGGCCGCACTGCCAACGCGGCCTGGGGGTTCACCAACACCGGCCCCGACGTGCAGGACCTCTACCTGGAGCAGATCAACCCCGCCAACCCGGGCGAATACCGCGTGCCGTCCGCCGACGGCCAGCCGGCCTGGCGGCCGTTCACCGTGCGGGCCGAGACCATCAAGGTCAAGGGCCAGCCCGATGTGACGCACCTGGTTCGCCACACGCGCCACGGCCCGGTGCTGAGCGACGCACAAGCGTCGCATGGCCAGGTGATCGACACCAGCCGCTTCGTGCTGGCCTTGCGCTGGACGGCGCTGGAAGCGGTGGATGGCAACGTGGTCGCCACCATCGCAGCCAACCGCGCGCAGTCGGTCGATGAGCTGATGAGCGCCTTCGCCGAATTCCACGCACCGATGCAGAACGTGGTGATGGCCGATCGCGGCGGGCGCATCGCCTACAAGGCGGCGGGCCGCGTGCCGGTGCGCGCGCCCGACAACGACATCCGCGGCGTGGCCCCGTCGCCCGGCTGGGACGCGCGCTACGACTGGGCGGGCTGGCTGCCCTACGAGCAGACCCCGCAGGACGATGGGGCGCGCGGCTGGATCGCCACCGCCAACCAGCGCATCCACGCGGCCGACTACCCGCACTTCCTCACGCAGGACTGGGCGGCTCCGTACCGTCAGCAACGCATCGAGCAATTGCTGGAGCAGACACCGAAGCACGACATGGCCAGCTTGCAGGCCATGCAGGGCGACCTGCACGGCGCGGCCATGTTGCGCCTGTTGCCGCACCTGCAAAAGGCACGCAGCGACCACCCCCTGGCGGCTGCCGCGCTGCAGACCTTGCAGGGCTTCGACGGCCAGGTGCGGGCCGACAGCGCCGCTCCGCTGGTGTACAGCGCCTGGGTGGATGAGTTCACACGCGGCGTGGTCGGTGGGCGCCTTGGCAAGGCGCGCTTCGAGGCCATGTACGGCAAGCGCCTGTTCCGCAACGCGGTCGAGGACATCCTGGAGAGCGACAACAAGGCGTGGTGCGGCGATGCCGGCTGCGCCAGCGCGAGCGGTGCCGCGCTCACGCGCGCGCTCGAGCGCTTGCAGGCCGTGCATGGAGCCGACGTGGCCACCTGGCGCTGGGGCGACGCCCACCCCGCCATTTCCGTGCATCGCCCGATGTCCAACGTGAAGCCGCTGGCGAAGTTCTTTGAGGTGCGCGTGCCCACGGGTGGCGACCCGTTCACCCTGAACGTGGGCCAGTACCACCTGGACAAGGCCGACGCCCCGTACGCCAACCGGCACGCCGCCAGCCTGCGGGCACTCTACGACCTGGCCGACCTCGACCGCTCGGTGTTC
>VFQM010002038.1_pt1 | contig 15987 bp, 15 predicted proteins | sample 3512391 | NCBI WGS metagenome assembly VFQM01 (sample SAMN10412369, study PRJNA504923) | tailings metagenome | isolation source: Replicate 1 from Balatoc abandoned mine | place: Philippines
AGACGCACCCCGCCCCGCGCATCGCGATCGAGCCGAGCAGCAGCCAGCCGAGCAGCGCCACTTGCGCGCCCGCTCCCGCCAGCCACACCGCAAAGACGCAGGGCCAGAACAACAGCCACCAGCCGATCGGCCGGTCGAACCGCGCCAGCAGCGCAAGGTCACGCGGAAGCTGCGGCAGCCGCGCGACGATCCCGCGATGCTCGCTGTCGGGGACCACCTGATCGTTCATGCGCCCGCCTCCTCGCGCTTGGCCCCGCGCCAGCCGAGGAGCGCGCAGACCAGCATCACCGCATTGCCGCCAAAGTCCAGCATCCCGGTGCTGGTGAGCACCGGCACCTCGTAGTGGAACCAGTAGTTGAAGCCGAAGAACGGCAGCAGCAGCCCTGCAAACACCAGAAAGCCGCGCGCGCTCCAGCGGGTGACGAGCGCCATCAGCCCGAACAATACCGCCTGAGCGCCGAAGCAGGCCATGGTGAAGCGGGCAAGGAAGGTGCTGTCGCGATAGGCATCGGTCACGGCCAGTTCGATCACGCTGGCAGGCGCAAGCAGCGCCCAGCCACCCAGCACGAGGAACACGGCGGCGATCAGGAATTGTGAGGTGCGCGCGGACATCGCTTGCTCCCTAGCCGCGCAAGCGCCTAGTGCAAAGCCATGCCTGCCCAACCCGCCTGGCCGCCCAAGAGCGCCCCGCGCCTGTTCGTCGCCGAGACCCTCGCGGCGGGCCTCGCGCTGCGGATCGAGGGCAATCCGGCGCACTACCTCGCCCGGGTGATGCGGGCAGCGCCGGGCGATGCGGTGATCCTGTGCGACGATGCGACCGGCGAGTGGGCCGCCCGCGTCGCCGATGTCGGCAAGCGCGATGTCGTGCTCGAAGTCACCGATATGCTCCGCCCGCGCGAGGCGGTGCCCGATCTGTGGCTCTGCCCTGCCCTGCTCAAGAAGGACCGCTTCGACCTCATCCTCGAAAAGGCGACCGAGCTTGGAGCGGCGCGCATCCAGCCGCTCGTCACCCGCCGCTGCGTCGCCGACAAGCTTAACATGGAGCGCGCCCGGACGATCACCACCGAGGCCGCCGAGCAATGCGCCCGCACGGCCCTGCCCGAACTCGCCGGGCCGGTGAAGCTTGACGCCCTGCTCGCCAACTGGCCCGAGGGCCGCGCCCTGTTCTTCGCCGACGAGGACGCGAAGGATCGGGGAGGCGAGCCCGCCGCCGCCGCCTTCGCCGCGCACCGCGGCCCGGCTGCGATCCTCACCGGCCCCGAGGGCGGCTTCGACCAGGCCGAGCGCGCCGCGATCCGCGCGCACCCGGCCGCGCACCCGATCACTCTTGGCCCCCGCATCCTGCGCGGCGAGACCGCCGCCATCGCCGCGCTTGCCGCATGGATGGCGACAGCGGGCGACTGGTAAGCCCCTCGCGCGCCCGCTTTTTCCCGCGAGACAAGCAGGTTTGACACCGGCCAAGGCAGATTTGCCTTCCCACCGTCATACCCGTTTCCTAAAGCAACCGGCCAAAGAGGGCCTTTCCAGCAATGAGCACACGCGAAGCTTCCACTGCCGACGATCCGGTGATCGAGAGCCTCGACCAGCTGATCCTGCCGATGGCCGGGGGCGAAAAGCCCCCCGAGCGCTGGCGTATCGGCACCGAGCACGAGAAGCTGGTGTTCAAGCATGATGACCACCGCGCGCCCTCCTATGACGAGCCGGGCGGCATCCGCGATCTGCTCAAGGGCCTCGAACCTTTCGGCTGGACCCCGGTCGAGGAAGGCGGTCACGTGATCGCCCTCAAGGGGAGCGACGGGGCGGTGAGCCTCGAGCCGGCAGGGCAGCTCGAACTCTCGGGCGCGCCGCTCGAGAACCTCCACCAGACCTGCGCCGAGACCGGGCGGCACCTGGCGCAGGTCAAGGAAGTGGGCGAGCAATGCGGGGTCGGCTATCTCGGCCTCGGCATGTGGCCCGACAAGACCCGCGCCGAGCTGCCGGTCATGCCCAAGGGCCGCTATGACATCATGCTGCGGCACATGCCGCGCGTCGGCTCGATGGGCCTCGACATGATGCTGCGGACCTGCACCATTCAGGTCAACCTTGACTACCAGTCGGAAGCCGACATGGTAAAGAAGTTCCGCACCAGCCTCGCCCTGCAACCGCTGGCGACCGCGCTGTTCGCCAATTCGCCCTTCACCGAAGGCAAGCCCAACGGCTTCCTGTCCTACCGTTCGCACATCTGGTCGGACACCGATCCGGCGCGCACGGGGATGCTGCCCTTCGTGTTCGAGGAAGGCTTCGGCTACCAGCGCTGGGCTGAATATATGCTCGACGTGCCGATGTATTTCGTCTTCCGCGACGGGAAATATATCGATGCAGCCGGCCTGTCCTTCCGCGATTTCCTCGAGGGCAAGCTAGAGGTCCTGCCCGGCGAGCGTCCGACGCAGAGCGACTGGTGGGACCACCTCTCGACCGCCTTCCCCGAGGTTCGCCTGAAGAGCTTCCTCGAAATGCGCGGCGCCGACGGCGGCCCGTGGAGCCGGATCTGCGCGCTTCCTGCCTTCTGGGTCGGGCTGCTCTATGACCAGAGCGCGCTCGATGCGGCGTGGGATCTGGTCAAGCACTGGACGATGGAGGAGCGCGAGGCGCTGCGTTCTGCCGCGCCCAGGCTCGCGCTCGATGCGCCGGTGCCGGGCGGCGGCACGCTGCGCGATATCGGGCGCGAGGCGCTCAAGATCGCTCATGGCGGGCTGGCCTCCCGCGCGCGCCTCAATGCGGCGGGCGACAACGAGACCGGCTACCTCGAAACGCTCGACGAGATCGTGACCAGCGGCAAGGTTCCGGCCCAGCGCCTGCTCGATGCCTATTTTGGCGAGTGGAACGGCGACATCACCCGCGTCTATGAACAATCCTTCTGAGGAGGGAATGACAGGATGCTGATAGTTCTGGCCAAGGCGCAGGTCGGCGCGGCTTCGATGGCGGCGGCGACCGCGGCGATTGCCGAGATGGTGGCGGCCTCCAACGCCGAGGCGGGCTGCATCGCCTATGCCTTCACGCAGGACGTGCTCCAGCCGGGCGTGCTGCACATCGTCGAGAAGTGGCGGGACGAAGCCGCGCTCGCCGAACACTTCGCCACGCCCCACATGGCCGCTTTCGGGGCGGCGATCGCGGGGCTCGATTTTCAGGTGATCGAAGCGGTGAAATATCACGCCGATGAAGGATCGCCGGTGATGTGATCCTACTCCGCCGGGAGCGTGTGAGCCTCGCTGGCGCGGGGCCCGTCCCCGGCAAGCCGCCGCTTCAGGCGGGCGAGCGGGGCGGTGATCGCCCCGTGCTGCTCCATCCACGCGTGATAATCGCGGTATTTCGGGTCTTCGGCGAGCAGATGCGCCTCCTCGGTCCTGGCGCGCCAGAAATATATGGCGTTGACCGCGAGTAGGAAAACGCAATTTCGCATGGCCTCCAGCCCGCTGTCGGCGGTGACCATGAAGGGCAAGACCAAGGCCCACCAGAACAGGTTCTTGGCAAGATAGGCCGGGTGGCGGGTGAAGCGGTAGGGGCCGTGGGTCAGCACGCCGCGGTAGGTGAGGTTGGAAAAGCGGATGCCGAACACCACTGTCGCCCAGGCATAGACACCGGTCAGGAACACCAGCAGCCCGCCCCATGCCCATAGCAGCGCGGGGTTCCCAGCCAGCCAGTGCGTCCAGCCCGGCGTCGCGAATTCATAGCTCAGGATCTGCTGGTCCGGGCCGATGATCCCCCACACGAAGGGCGGATAGCACAGCAGCGCGGCCAGCCAGCCCGCGAGCAGCGGATTGCCTGAGCGGATGTGCGAATCGAGCGGGCGCAGGGTGAGCAGGTAGCCGACTGTGCCGATCTGCACGTCGATCACGAACAGCAGCGTCACCAGCAGCATGACAAACCGGACCGGATCGCCCGACACCTGCGCCGGGTTCGCCTCGACCACCTCGGCAAAGCCGGGCGGGAGGATCGAGATCATGAAGGCGCCGAAGAAGCCCTTGATCGCCCAGGCGCGCCAGTGCCGCGCGATGGCGGCGCCATCCCGCAGCCCGCGGCCCGCGATCCCGCCACCGGCCACGAAGGCGCCGAAGTGGAAGCATCCGTCGCGCGGCTCGACCAGATAGCGGTCGAGCCAGATCACATAGGGCACCGAGAGCGCCACCAGCGGGAAGACCGCAAAGCCGAGCACCTCCATCGCGAAGAGGTAGGAACCGCTCCAGTACCACCGGGCAAGCGCGTAGAAGCCCGCCAGCAGCGCCCAGGTCGACCACAGGCCGACCAGCTTGATCACCGCCACCGGCATGACTTCGGCGAGCGGGCGCTTCAGCGTCCAGTCGATGCCGGTCGAGGGGCGCAGGTGCACCTTGTCGACCAGGACCGACCACAAACCCATCGGTGCAGCGGTAAGAAACAATGCCGCAAGAGCCGCATAAGGCCCTGAAAGAACACCTCTTTCAGGCCCGAATGCGCCCTCGAGCCCGAGCATCGCGGCGAGCGCGGGATAGGCGCGGCAGAACCCGATCCACAGCAGCAGGCCCGCCAGGCCCGCCAGCCCGACGCCTGTCGAGACATCGCTGCGGGGCAGCGCGGTTGGAGAAGGCACAGGCAGCGGATTCATCGCCGCGCCGTCCTACAGGCAAAGGGTTAACAGCCCCGCAAGAGCCATGCAAAACCCGCCCCGAGCCGGTCTGGAGGGGGTCAGGACGGGGGCTGGAGGAGGTCAGGACCCCCTCTGGCGCGAAATCGCTGGTTGGAGCCTATTTCCAGGCGTGGATCGTGCCGCTGTCGTCCAACACGTAGAGATAGCCGTCCGCCACCACCGGCGGCAGGCTGACCGGCTGGCCAAGATCGGCGAAGAGGCTCGCAGAGCCCTCGCCCGCGCTCACCTTCCACAGCTCCCCGCGCGAGCTGGCGACCCAGAGCTGGCCGCCCGCAAGGACCGGGCCGGTCCAGAAGATCGGGCCTTCCCTGTCCTCCTGGTCCTTGAACTGCTGGAGCTGCGTGATCCAGCGCACCCGGCCCGAGGAGCGGGCGATGGCGAGCAGGCGCGCGTCATCGGTAAGAGTGAAGATCCACTCCCCCGCGATCGCCGGGGTGGAGATGCCGGCAAGGTTCAGCTCCCAGATGCGCTGGCCGGTGACCAGTTCATAGGCCGCCATGCGTCCGCCCTGCCCGAGCGCATAGACGCGGCCCGAATCGATGATCGGATCGGCGTCGATGTCGGTAATGGTGCCGACCGTGGTCGAGATATTGGTCCGCGCCAGAGCGTCCGACCACAGCGAACGGCCGTTCTCGTAGCGATAGGCGGTCAGCTCGCCGCTCGAATAGCCCGCGACGATCGTGCCCTGCCCCGCGGCGGGCGCGGCGACGCCGAACACGCCCGACTGGGTGTTCGAGCCGCTCTCGTCCCACACCAGCGAGCCGTCGTTGATGTTCAAGGCGATGAGCTGGTTGTCCTGCGTCATCACGAAAAGCTGGCCGAAGGCGATGGTCGGCGAACCGCGCAGCGGGCCGGCCGGCTTTACCTTCCAGATCACCTCGCCGGTGTCGGCATTGACCGCCTTCACCTCGCCCACGCCGTTGGTGGCGTAGAGCTTGCCCGCTTCGAAGCTGACCCCGCCGCCGAAGGCCGAGGGGGCCTGGTCCTTGGTCATGTCGCCATCGCCGAGGCTCCAGACCTTGGCGCCGGTCGCCTTGTCGAAGGCGACGATCACGCCGTCGGTCCCTTCGGCGAACAGCTTGCCCCCGCCGATCACGGGCGCTGCGGCAAGGCGCATGCGGTTGCTCGATCCGGCAACCTGCGCGCTCCAGACCTTGGCGGGATTCTCGGCCAGAGCGAGGTGGCCATAGGACTTGCTCGCCGCGCCGCCGGGCTGGGCCCATTCGGTGTTGACGCGCTGCGGCGGCAGCACCACGCTGATGCTGGCGAGCGCGGGATCGACCTCGGCCCCGCTCTCGATGCGCGAGAGGATCGGCACGCGGTTGCCGACAGTCGGCGTCGTCTTCTCGTCGCCGCCGCCGAACAGTCCGCCCTTGCAGCCGGTCAGCCCTGCCGCCAGCACACCGGCGAGCAGGCTTGCGCGCAAGATCTTCGAATGTGTCATTCCCGTCCCTCGTTTATCGGGCCGCAGGCGGCTGCGGGGCCGCCCCTTCGGCCCCGGCACCGGCCCCGTCATCAGACGAGACCCCTTCGTCCTTGAGCAGCTTCTTCACATCGACCACCGCATCGACCCCGAGCAGGCCCGCCATCTGGCGCGCGCGGCTGCGCAGCGTGTCGGGCTGGTCCTCGTCCTTGGAAATCGCGGCGAACAGCTTGCCCGCCTCGGCGCGGTTGCCCGCCTCGAGATGGGCCATCGCCACCAGCTCGCCGGCCGATCCGAACCACGGATTGCCCGGCTTGGCGATCCCGCCGAGGCGGCTGATGACATCGGCAGGCTTCATCCGGTCGAAATCGATGCTGACCTCGCGGATGCGGGCGAGATCGCGCAGCGCAGGCGGTGCCTCGCCATCGGCGGCAATCGCCTGGTAGAGCGTGGCGGCCCTGGCGCTGTCCCCGCCCTCGAGCGCGGCGCTCGCCTGGACAAAGCGCGCCGCTGCACGGGCGGCGGGGGAATTGCCGTCGGCAAGCAGGGGCGCGACCTTCTGCGATGCGGTGGCGAAATCGCGCTGCTGGGCATAATCGAGCGCCGAGACCAGCGCTTCGGACTGCTGCTCCAGCCGCTGTTCGGCGAAGTGATCCCACACCAGCCAGCCGCCCAGCCCCGCCACGCCGAGCGAGATCGCGCCGAGCACCTTCATCCCGTGCTCGCGCAGGAAGGTGTAGAGCTCGTCCTCGCGCACCGCCTCGTCGATTTCGCGGATCAGCACTTCATCCTCGCGGGTGGTGCCGGGGATTTCGTCAGCCTTGGGGGAGGTGGTGGTGGGCGTGCGCGCCATGATGGGCCTTGTATGTCCTTGAAACTGTCGCGCGCTCTTTAGGCAGGTGGAGCCGCTCGCGCAATGGCACGGGCATTACCCTTGCCCAGATGCTGCGGGGCGGTTGAACGGGAGATGAAGGCGCGGCTCAGAAGGCGCGGCCCATGGCGCCGGCATAGACCGCCTCGTAGGCGGCCTGCATCGCGGCGAAATCGAACTCCTGCCGGGCGCGTGCGGCATTGGCGGCGCCGAGCCGGGCGCGCAGGCCGGGATCGGCCGCGAGCCCAGCAAGCACAGTGCCGAGCGCGGCGACATCCCCCGCAGGCGTGACGAAAGCGCGGTTCGGCTCCGACAGGATCGCACGGACATCGCCGACATCGGGCGCGGCGACAGGGACGCCCGCCGCCATCGCCTCGACCACCGAAAGCGGGAACTGCTCCGAGGCCGAGGAGAGCGCGAAAATGTCGAACAGGCCGGCCACTTTGGCCGGATCGACATTGCCGGGCAGATGGACGCGGCCAGCAATGCCGAGCGCCTCGGCCTCGGCAAGGATCGCGGCCCGCTCCGGCCCTTCGCCGCAGATCACGAGGTGCCAGTGGGGCGGCAGGCTTGCGAAGGCTGCGACCAGATCGGGCAGGCGCTTGACCGCCCTGAGGCCAGCGAGCGTGCCGACCCAGAACTCGCCCTTACCCTTGCGGACCGGCAAGGCGGCAGGATCGGGCGGCGCCGCGAAGGCGGCGGTGTCGATGCCGTTGGCAATGCGCCGCACGCGCCCCTCGGGCTGGCACCAGACCTTGCGGGCAATCGCCTCAAGGCCGGTCGAGGGCACCACCAGCGCCGCGGCCCGCCCCAGCGCGGCGCGGCGGTAGAGGTTGCGGGCAGGCTTGAGGCCGGCGGTCTCGTCGGCGTTGAAGCCGTCCTCGTGATGGACCAGCGGCGGCAGGCCATAGGCGCGGGCGAACAGCCGGTGCGCCATCACCGCATCCATCGCGCCCCAGTTATAGGTGCAGATCAGGTCATGGCCGCGCATCGCCTGCGCCAGCGCGGCGAGCCGTGGCGGAGCCGGGCGGCCCTTCAGCGCGGGGAACTCGGGCGGATAGTCCACCGGCACCTGCGCCCCGACCAGCGCGGCGGCGCCCATCGCCTGCGGCTCGGCCGAGACGATGGTGTGCCGGAGCCGCTCCCCCCAGGCGTTCATCAGCCGTGCGCAGCGCACCTCCTTGCCGCCGGGCGCGAAGGTCGAATGGCAATGCAATATGCGAGGCACGCGCCCCGCCGCCGTGCTCACTCCGCCGCATCCAGCAGGGCGTGGATCGCGGCGCGCACCTCGGGCTCGTCGAGCGTTGGCGCATGGCCGACGCCGGGGACGGTGACCACCTGCATCGCCGGATTGCGCGCGCCCATCTGCGCGACGGTCTCGGCGCTGATGAGGTCCGACAGCCCGCCGCGCACCAGCAGCATCGGCACCCCCGCCAGCGCCTCGAAGGCGGGCCACAGGTTGGGCGGCGCGGCATTGCCGGGTTTGGCGAAAGGCTCGGCGATCGCCATGTCGTAGTCGAACACGATCCGCCCGTTCTGGCTCACCACCATGGTGCGCTTGGCCATTTCGAGCCACTGGTCGAGATCATAGCCCGGGAAGGCAGCCGCGTGCGCCTCGGCAAGGCCGCGCGCGGCGTGGACCCAGGTCGGGTAGGAGCGGCCCTGCCCGACATAGCCCGAAATGCGCTCCAGCCCCGCGGTCTCCACCTGCGGGCCGATATCGTTCATCACCACCGCGCTCATGCGGCCGGGCTGGCCTGCGGCCATCAGCATGGTCATCAGCCCGCCCATCGAGGTGCCGACCACGGCAAAGCGGGTGATGCCCTGCTCGGCGAGCAGCTTTTCCACATCCGCGACATAGGTGAGCGGCGAGTAGCTGTCCGAATCCGGCGCATAGTCGCTCATCCCGCGCCCGCGCATTTCCGGCACGATCACGCGGCGGGTGGCCGAGAGCGCCTCGGCCAGAGCGGCGAAATCACGGGCGTTGCGGGTCAGCCCGTGCATGCACAGCACCGGCAGCCTGCGGCCCTCCTGCGGGCCGGGATAGTTGCGGTAATGGAGGGTCAGCCCGTCGCTGCTGGTCCAGAAGCGGTCTTCATATGCTGCGGCCATGTGCGAGCGGTCGTCCCTTTGATCCTTCCGGCCTTTGCGCGCCTTGCGCCCGGCCTTGCTTGCGCCCACTATCGCGGCATGAGCGAGGGACTGCAACACCCCGATTTGCCGGTAGCCTACAGGCCCGATCCGGCCATTCTTGCCCTTGCCGGCTGGCTGGGCGATCCCGTGGCGGCGGCGGATTTCCCCGAGACGCGGCTGCGCTTCCGCAATGACCGCGCGGCGGCAAGCGTCGGGCTGGCGGGGCTTTCGGACGCGGAATGGACCCGCCATTTCGGGCGCTTCGTGCCGCTCGAAGGCAACCTCCCCCGGCCGCTCGCGCTGCGCTATCACGGGCACCAGTTCCGCGTTTACAATCCCGAGATCGGCGACGGGCGCGGCTTCCTGTTTGCCCAGATGCGCGACGATGCCGGGCGCTTGATGGACCTCGGCACCAAGGGTTCGGGCACCACGCCGTGGAGCCGCTCGGGCGACGGGCGGCTGACGCTGAAGGGCGCGGTGCGCGAGATCCTCGCCACCGCGATGCTCGAGGCACTGGGCGTCAACACCTCGAAGACCTTCAGCGTGATCGAGACCGGCGAGAGCCTGTGGCGCGGCGACGAGCCGAGCCCGACCCGCTCGGCCGTGCTGGTGCGCCTCAGCCACTCGCATATCCGCATCGGCACCTTCCAGCGCCTGCTCGCGCTCGAGGCGGCGGACGAGATGGAGCAGCTCATCGCATATTGCCTCCAGCACTTCCCCGCCCCGCCCCCGCCCGAGGACGCGCCGGGCCGTGACGAACCCGCGATCCGGCTGATGCACGCGGTGGTGGAGCGCATGGCCGATCTGGCGGCGAGCTACATGACCTCCGGCTTCGTCCACGGGGTGCTCAACACCGACAATATGAATATCACCGGCGAGAGCTTTGACTATGGCCCGTGGCGCTGGCTGCCCGCATGGGACCCGGGCTTCACCGCCGCCTATTTCGATCACGCCGGGCTCTACGCCTTCGGCCGCCAGCCCGAGGCGCTGCACTGGAATTGCGGGCAGCTCGCCGTCGCGCTGCGCCTCCACGCCGAGACCGCGCCGCTGGTCGCCGCGCTCGAACGCTTCGGGCCGCTCTACATGGAGGCGGTGGCGCGGCGCTGGTGCTGGCGGCTCGGCGTGGTGCCGCAGGGGCTCGAGGCCGACACGCAGCTGGTCGCCGCCTGCGAGGCGGCAATGCGCGAGAGCCGCGCCCAGCCCGATGCCTTTTTCTTCGCCCATCGCGGCGGTCGCGGCGCGGCGACGGGGGCTCTGGGAGAGGCGCTGGCGGCTTACGAGCCGGTCGCCTACAGCCACCCCTACTGGTCCGGCCCCGCCCCGCAATCCCTGCTGATCGACGAGGTCGAGGCGATCTGGGCCGCGATCGACGCGGATGACGACTGGGGTCCGCTCCACGCCAAGCTCGCCGCGCTGGAACAGATGCGCGAGGCTCACGGGCCGGCACCCTATCCTTACGGATATGTCCGAAGGCCTCCCCCTATCTTTTCGACCGGCGCCGCGATAGGGCGCAGGCGTCATTGCGGGACAACAGAAACGGACGGACAGACGCTGTCGTGACCGACACCATCCTCATTTCCCACGAACCGGCCACGGGCGAGGAATTGTGGCGCGGCCCCCTGTCCGATGTCGATGCCGCAGTCGCGGCCGCACGCGGTGCCTGGGCCGCCTGGGCTGCACGCCCCCTGACCGAACGGATCGAGGTGCTGCGCGCCTTCGCCAATGCCGTGCGGCGCGACAGCGATATCCTCGCCGACCTGATCGCGCGCGAGGCCGGCAAGGCCCTGTGGGAGGCCCGCAAGGAAGTCGACGCGGTGGTGGGCAAGGTCGACATTGCGGTGCAGGCCTATGCGGAGCGGACGGGCAAGAAGAAGCTCGATGCCGGCGTCGGCGCGAGCGCGGCGCTGCGCCACAAGCCGCACGGGGTGATGGCGGTGCTCGGCCCGTTCAACTTCCCCGCGCACCTGCCCAACGGACATATCGTCCCGGCCCTGCTCGCGGGCAATGCGGTGGTCTTCAAGCCCTCGGAAAAGACCCCCGCGGTGGGCGAGGCGCTGGTCGCCGCGCTCCACCGCGCCGGGGTGCCGGAGGATGTGGTCCAATGCGTCATCGGCGGGCCGGAGGAAGGCAGGGCGCTGGTCGCCCATCCGGATGTCGACGGCGTGCTGTTCACCGGATCGGCACAGGTCGGCCTCGCCATCAATCGCAAGCTCGCCGCCAATCCCGGCAAGATCGTCGCGCTGGAGATGGGGGGCAACAACCCGGTCGTCGTCACCGACACGCCCCGACTGGCCGACGCCGCCGCGATTGTCGCCCAGAGCGCCTTTGCCACCGCCGGGCAACGCTGCACCTCGGCAAGGCGGCTGATCGTGGTCGAGAGCGTCTATGACGGGCTGATGGCCGAACTCGTTCCGCTCGCGCGGCGGCTGATAGTCGGCGATCCGCTCGGCGAGCCGCAGCCCTTCATGGGGCCGGTGATCGACAACGAAACCGCCGACCGCCTGATGGAGAGCTTCGTCGCTCTCATGACCGCGGGCGGCCGTCCGCTGCTGCATATGCGCCAGACCGTCCCCGGCCGGCCCTTCCTCAGCCCCGGGATCATCGATGTCACCAGCCTGCCCGAGCGCCCCGACATCGAGCTGTTCGGCCCGCTGCTGCAAGTGGTCCGCGTGCCCGACCTCGACACCGCCATCGCCGAGGCGAACAACACCCGCTTCGGCCTCTCGGCCTCGCTGATCGGCGGGTCCGCGGATGATTACGGGAGGTTCTGGGCCAATATCCGCGCCGGGATCATCAACTGGAACGGCCCGACCAACGGGGCCTCCTCCAAGGCCCCCTTCGGCGGCACGGGCCTGAGCGGCAACCACCGCCCCGCCGCCTATTACGCGGCCGACTATTGCGCCTATCCGGTCGCCAGCACCGAGCTGGACGAGCCGCGCGGGACGATTATGGTGGGGATCAGGACCTAGGGCGCGCGATAGACCAGCGTCACGCCGGTCAGCCCGTTGGCCGCCTCGCGCAGATGGACGGCAAGGCGCCCCGCCCCTGCCTCCGGCTCCGGCCCGCCGGCAAGGATCCGTTCGCCCGGCGCGGCCAGGCGCATCGCCGGCAGCCCGGCCCGGCTGGCGCTCGCATAGTGGAACTGCAGCACATCCTCCGCCGGAGCGGGGGTGACATAGCGCACGATCCGCAAGGCGCATCCGGGCGCATCGGCACCGCCGGCCTGCACCACCATCGCGCGCGGCGGGATGGCGGCGGGCGGCGGCAGGCTGGCAGCGAACCTGAAGTCCTCCGCAAGCACGGCGGTGCAGGCCGCCGGCGCACCGACCGCGGCGAGCAGCGCGCCAGGGCCGGACATCGGCCCGAGTTGCTCCCCGCCCGCGCTCTCGCCCGAGCGGGGCAGCGGGAGATCGGGGATCGCCCCGCCCTCGAGCAGCGCCAGCCGCATCGCCTCGCGCGCGGCCCGCACCTCGCCCGGGCTCGCGCCGAGCACCGGCAGGGCGCCGCTGTCGACAAAGCCGATCGCGGCATTGGCCTCGTTGCGGCTCGACAGATCGGGGTCGGTCAGGAGGGGATCATGGAGCGCGCGGGCGATCACCGGGTCCTGCGCGATCAGCGCGGCATCGCGCGCCGCCTCCTCGCCCGCACGCTCGGTGCAGCCGGCGGCGCACAGGGCCAGAGACATGACAGGCAGGAGGTATGCCGGGCGGCGCATCGTGCCACCCTGCCACGGGGATGGTTAAAGCGCTCTTCACCGCCAGCATGAAAACGCCCCCGGAGCGCGGCGGCTCCGGGGGCGCTTCCCGCGAGGAACAAAGGCGTCCCCGCGCCGGCGAACGCTTGGTGGGAGCGCCCGCAAGGCCGGTTTCGTTCATGGATAGAGGGCCGAACCTGAACAAAGCCGCAGCGCGTGCGAAAGCTGCGGTTCAGCCGGCACCCGGCTTGCACCGCGGCTCCCGGCCCTTTAACGCCGCCGCACCATGACCGCGCCCGATCCCGCTCCCCGGCCTTCCGGCCCTGTCGCCTCGGGTCTCGCTCCGGCGCTGGGCGCCTATGTCATCTGGGGCTTCCTGCCGCTCTACCTCATGCTGGTCGAGAGCGTGCCGCCCTTCGAGTTCGTCGGCTGGCGCATCATCTGGACGCTGCCGCTGTGCCTGTTGATCGTCGCCTGGCGCCGCCAGTTCCCCGAACTGCTCGCCACCTTGCGCAATCCGCGCAACCTCCTCGCCCTGCTGGCGAGCGCGCTGCTGATCGCGACCAACTGGTTCGTCTATATCTGGGCGATCATGGCGGGCGAGGTCTATGCGACCTCGATCGGCTATTACCTCAACCCGCTGCTCAATGTGCTGATCGGCACGGTGCTGCTGGGCGAGCGGCTGTCGCGGCTCCAGTGGATCGCGGTCGGCATCGCCGGCGCGGCGGTGGCGCTGCTGGCGGCGGGCGCGATCACGAGCCTGTGGATCAGCCTCACGCTGGGCCTGAGCTTCGGCTTCTACGGGCTTGTGCGCAAACAGGTTCAGGTGGGATCGCTCCCCGGCCTGACGATCGAGACCGCGATCCTGCTGCCGGTCGCGGTGGTGATCGCGGGCTGGTATGCGGCGAGCCCCCAGGGCTCGGCTTTCGGGCATGACGCAGCGATGAGCGGGCTGATCATCCTGTCGGGCGTGATCACCGCCGTGCCGCTGCTGATGTTCGCCATCGCCGCGCGGCGGATGGATTATTCGACGCTGGGCTTCATCCAGTATCTCTCGCCCACGATCGTGTTCTTCCTCGGGCTGTTCGTGTTCCACCAGCCGCTCGCGCCGGCCAAGCTCGCCAGCTTCGTGCTGGTCTGGGTGGCGGTGGCGATCTTCGTGTGGGACCTGTGGGCGAAGCGGAAGGCTTGATTTGCGGTCGCGCGTAAGCGCGACGCAGCCCTCCTATCCCACAAACCTCCACCCCAGCACCTGCCCGCCGTGCCACGGCACGATCTCCTCGCCGGTGACGTGGAGGCAGGCCGGGACCGCCACCTCGGCGCGTTCGAGGGTGACGCTGTCCGCGTTAACCGGCAGCTTGTAGAAGGCCGGGCCGTGGAGCGAGGCAAATCCCTCGAACCGGCCCAGCGCGCCTTCCTCGTCGAACACCGTGAGATAGCTTTCGAGCGCGAAAGGCGCGCCGAAGATCCCTGCACAGCCGCAGGCGCTCTCCTTGGCGCTGCGCAGGTGCGGGGCCGAATCGGTGCCGAGGAAGAACTTGGGGTTCCCGCTCGTCGCCGCCTTGCGCAGCGCCAGCCGGTGGCTCTCGCGCTTGGCGACGGGGAGGCAGTAGTTATGCGGCTGGATCCCGCCCACCAGCATCGCGTTGCGGTTGATGTGCAAGTGCTGCGGGGTGATCGTCGCGGCGACCTGCGGCCCGGCCTCCATCACGAAGTCCACCGCATCGCTGGTGGTGATGTGCTCGAACACGATCCGCAGCTTCGGGAAAGCGGCAACAATGCCCCGCAAGTGCCTCTCGATGAACTCCTTTTCGCGGTCGAACACATCGACCGAGTGATCCGTCACCTCGCCGTGGATGCACAGCACGATGTCCTCGGCCTCCATCCGGGCGAGCACGGGATAGAGCTTCTCGACATTGGTCACGCCCGCCGCCGAATTGGTGGTAGCATTGGCCGGATACATCTTGGCCGCGGTGAACACCCCCGTCGCCGCCCCGCGCGCAAGATCGTCGGCATCGGTGTTGTCGGTGAGGTAGCAGGTCATCAGCGGGGTGAAGTCCACGCCTTCAGGCACCGCCGCCATGATCCGCTCGCGATAGGCCGCGCCCAGCTCCGTGGTCGTCACCGGCGGGGTGAGGTTGGGCATCACGATCGCGCGGGCGAACTGGCGCGCGGTATAGGGCACCACCTCGCGCATCACCTCCCCGTCACGGAAATGCAGATGCCAGTCGTCAGGGCGGCGGATCGTGAGGGTCTCGGTCATGGCTTCCCCTTAGCGAGCCTCGTGCCTATCTGTCACGCATGACTGCAACCGTGCTGAACACCCGCGCCATCATCCGCCTCTCGCCCCTCGACGCAGCCGAGGATGTCGCCGCTTTCCTGCAAGGCCTTGTCACCAATGACGTGAAAGGCCCGCTCCCCTGCTACGCCGCGCTGCTCTCGGCGCAGGGCAAGCACCTGTTCGACTTTCTGGTGTGGGGCGCCAAAGAACAGGGCGGCGCCGATCTGCTGCTCGATTGCGAGGCCGACCAGGCCGACGAGCTTGCCAGGCGCCTTGCGATGTACCGCCTGCGCCGCCGCATCGCCATCACCCGCGACGAAGCGCTTGCGGTCCACTGGAGCGCCGCGCCGCAAGCAGGCGCAGTGCCCGATCCGCGCCTTCCGGCGCTGGGCTACCGCTGGCTCGGCGCGGCCGGAGGTGAGAGCGCCGATGCCGCCTACCTCGCCCACCGCCTTGCGCTAGGCGTGCCGGAGGGCCGCGCCGAGATGGGCGACATCCTGTGGCTGGAGACCAATGCGGTCGAGCTGAACGGCGTGAGCTTTACCAAGGGCTGCTATGTCGGGCAGGAGAACACCGCGCGGATGAACTGGCGGCAGAAGGTCAATCGCCGGCTGGTGGTGGTGCCGCTCTCCGCCTCGGACGAGGCGCGGCGCGTGGCGGCGCATGACGACCTTGGCCTCGCGGTCGATCACCTGCGAGTGGAGAGCCTCGATCCGGCCGCCCTGCCCGAATGGCAGCGCGCCGGCGTGGTGGCTGCACCCGAAAGCTAGACCTGCTGCTGGCGCTGCTGCTGCTCGGCGAAGTTGGTCTCGAGCATCGCTGCCGCCCGCTCGCGTGCGGCATCGCGCGGCAGGCCGAGCGACTTGGCCAGCGCCCCGCCGATCAGCGCATCGCCCAGCGCCATCAGCACCAGCGTCAGCGT
>VFQM010002039.1_pt1 | contig 15983 bp, 15 predicted proteins | sample 3512391 | NCBI WGS metagenome assembly VFQM01 (sample SAMN10412369, study PRJNA504923) | tailings metagenome | isolation source: Replicate 1 from Balatoc abandoned mine | place: Philippines
CGGTCAGGCAGATCAGCGAATAGGCGCCCTCGACCTGTTTCAGCGCGTCGATGAAGCGGTCGAGCAGGGTGCGATAGTTCGACGTCGCGACGAGGTGGATGATGACCTCGGTATCGCTGGTCGACTGGAAGATCGAGCCGCGGCGGACGAGAATCTTCTTCAGCGCGGTCGCGTTGGAAATATTGCCGTTATGCGCGACCGCGAAACCGCCCGTCGACAAATCGGCATAGAGCGGCTGGACGTTGCGCAGCGCGGTTTCGCCGGTCGTCGAATAGCGGACATGGCCGACCGCCGAGGCACCCGCGAGCTGGCGCATGATGTCGTCGCGGTCGAAATTGCCCGCAACATGGCCCATCGCGCGGTGGGTATGGAATTCCTTGCCGTCGAAGCCGGTGATGCCCGCCGCCTCCTGGCCGCGATGCTGGAGCGCGTGGAGGCCGAGCGCGACCACGGCGGCGGCGCTTTCGGCGCCATGAATACCAAAGACGCCGCACTCCTCGCGGAGTTTGTCGTCATCGAACGGGTGGGTGGTGAGCATTTTTGTCCAGCTGTGCGGGGCAGTGACTGCGGCGCATATAGGGAGCGGAATCGATATTGTCGCCCCCCCAATTTGGACTCTTGCGTGACAGCGGCATTTGTCCTGCTCTAAGGCGGCTTTCATGACCGATATTCGCGACAGCATCGACCGTTTCGACCCCCGTTTCGACGCCTCCGGACTGGTGACCGCCATCGTCACCGACGCGGGCAGCGGCGTCCTGCTGATGGTCGCGCATATGAATGCCGAGGCGATCCGGCTGACGCAGGAGACGGGGCAGGCGCATTTCTGGTCGCGGTCGCGGCAGGCGTTGTGGCGCAAGGGCGAGACGTCGGGCAACGGACTGACGATGGTCGAGATGCGCGTCGATTGCGACCAGGACGCCCTGCTGCTGCGCGTAACCCCGGCGGGTCCCGCGTGCCACACCGGGCGGCGGTCGTGCTTCTATCGCCGCGTCGAGGCCGACGGGCGGCTGATTTTCCTCGATGACGATGCGTAAATTCGTCGGCGTCCTGTTGCTGCTGCTCGCGGCGTGCAGCCGCCCGGCGCCCGACGCAGGCGAGGGGGTGGACAGCGGCAATCCGCTCGAGGTCGCGGCGCGCGAGCGCGGCATCGTGCGCCCCGAGGCGGCCGAGCTGACCGGGGCGTTCGAGCGTCGCCACGACCTCGGCCGCGATGCGATGTGCGTCGTGCCCGACGGCGCCGATCGCTGGCGCTTCGCGCTCACCGCATCCTATGGCCCCGGCCTGTCGTGCGCGGCTCGGGGAACGGTGATGCGCGACGGCGAGCGCTGGCGGCTCGATTTCGCCGGTGTGGAAGGGTGCAGCGCGCTCGTCCATGAGGAAGAGGACGAGCTGCGCCTGCCCGGCAGCCTGCCGCCGCAGTGCGACAGTCTTTGCCCCGCGCGCGCCTCCCTGTCGGGATTACGGCTGCCGCGCGCGAGTTGGGCTGCGGAGGACGCGAAACGCTTGCAGATGAAGGACGAACGCGGCAATATCGTCACACCGTGCGGCCCCTGATCCACCGGTTTCCTTAGCCGCTGCCAGCCTTGACGTTCACGTCAACGGAAACTATTCTGCTCCGATGACCGACGACTACGGCCACGCCCATATCGATACGCCCGACCACCTTGGTCGCGAACAGTTCAGCATCACCGACCTGTCGTCGGAGTTCGGCGTCACCGCGCGTGCGCTGCGCTTCTACGAGGATGAGGGGCTGATCAGCCCGTCGCGCAAGGGATTGTCGCGTATCTATTCGAAGCGCGATCGCGCGCGGCTCGCGTGGATATTGCGCGCCAAGCGCACGGGTTTCAGCCTCGCCGACATCCGCGAGATGATCGACCTCTACGACGTTGGCGACGGGCGCAAGACCCAGCGCCAGGTGACGATCGAAAAATGCCAGGAGCGCATCGCGCTGCTCCGCGGCCAGCGCGACGACATCGACAGTGCCGTCGACGAACTGTCACGCTTCATCGACATGGTGAAAAAGGTCGACGCCCGCCAGAAGGCGAACTGACCCTCGACATCCCTGCCTCCCCGGGCAAGACACCGTATCAAACCCTGTTTTTCAGAGAGATTTCGCATGCCCGCTTATCGCGCTCCCGTCCAAGACACGCTGTTCCTTATCAACGAGGTGCTCGGCATCGAGCGCTATGCGAACTTGCCGGGCTTTGCCAACGCCAGCCCCGATATGATCGAGGCGGTGCTGACCGAGGCAGGGAAATTCTGCGAGGAAGTGCTGTTCCCGATCAACCTGTCGGGCGACCAGGAGGGTTGCACGCGCCATGACGACGGCAGCGTGACGACGCCGAAGGGGTTCAAGGAGGCGTACAAGGCCTATTGCGACGCGGGCTGGACCTTGCTGACCCAGCCCGAGCAATTCGGCGGGCAGGGCCTGCCGCACGTCGTCGGTTTCTCGGTCGAGGAGTTCCGCAACGCCGCCAATCAGGCGTTCGCGATGTACCCCGGCCTGTCGCAGGGCGCGACTGCCGCGATCCTCGTCAAGGGATCGCCCGAACTGCAGGCGACCTATCTGCCCAAGATGGTGTCGGGCGAATGGACGGGGACGATGAACCTGACCGAACCGCATTGCGGTACCGACCTCGGCCTGATCCGCACGCGTGCGGTGCCGAACGGCGACGGCAGCCATGCGATTACCGGCACCAAGATCTTCATATCGTCGGGCGAGCATGACCTTGCCGAGAATATCATCCACCTCGTGCTCGCGAAGACCCCCGACGCGCCCGACAGCGTCAAGGGCATTTCGCTGTTCATCGTGCCGAAGTTCATCCTCAACGACGACGGCACCCTCGGCGAGCGCAACACGCTGTCGTGCGGGTCGATCGAGCACAAGATGGGCATCCACGCCAACGCCACCTGCGTGATGAATTACGACGGCGCGAAGGGCTGGATGGTCGGCGAGGAGAATAAGGGGCTTGCCGCGATGTTCATCATGATGAACGCCGCGCGGCTCGGCGTCGGTATCCAGGGGCTGGGGCAGGCCGATGTCGCCTTCCAGAACGCCGTCCAATATGCGCAGGACCGCCGCCAGGGCCGCGCGCTGACCGGTCCGCAGGACCCGCAGGAAAAGGCCGATCCGCTGTTCGTCCACCCCGATGTGCGCCGCATGCTGATGGATGCCAAGGCGACAGTCGAGGGGCTGCGCGCCCTGTGCCTGTGGGGCGCATTGCAGGTCGACCTGACGCACGCCGCCGAGAGCGAAGAAGAGCGGCAGATGGCCGACGACCTCGTCAGCCTGCTAACCCCGGTGATCAAGGGCTATGGCACCGACAAGGGCTATGACGTCGCGACCAATGCGCAGCAGGTGTTCGGCGGCCATGGCTACATCGAGGAACATGGCATGAGCCAGTATGTCCGCGATGCCCGCATCACGATGATCTATGAAGGCGCCAATGGCGTCCAGGCGATGGACCTTGTCGGGCGCAAGCTGGCGCAGAACGGCGGCCGTGCGATCCAGGCCTTTTTCACGGTCGTCGATAGCGAAGCCGCGGCGGCGAAGGACAAGCCGGCGTTCGCCGATCTCGCCGGTCGTCTCGAAAAGGCGAACGGCGAACTCAAGGCCGCGACGATGTGGTTCATGGCGAACGGCATGACCAATCCGAACAATGTCGGCGCGGGCGCGCATCATTATATGCATTTGACCGGCATCGTCGCGCTGGGGCTGATGTGGCTGCGCATGGCCGAAGCCGCGCAGAAGGCGCTCGACGAAGGCCGCGGCAACAAGGCGTTCCTCGAAGCCAAGCTGGTAACCGCGCGCCATTTCGGCGAGCGTTTCCTGCCCGACGCGGGCGCGCTGCGCCGCAAGATCGAGGCGGGCAGCGAGGCGATGATGGCGCTGACCCCCGAACAATTCCACGCGGCCTGATCGCGCGGTAATGACGCGCTGCAACCAATTCGGCAGCAGCGCGTCTCAGCGGTCATGAGCGAGGGTGCGCTTTCCCCTATTGTCGTCGAAGGCCGCAATTGCTGGCGGATCGAACGCGCCGACAAGGCGCGGATGATCGTCGATGCCGCCGACTATTATGCGCTGCTCAAAGAGCTGATGGCGGGGGCGAAGGAGCGCATCCTGCTGATCGGATGGGACTTCGACCCGCGCATCGCCCTGTGTCCCGACGAGAAGGGCGAGGGCGAGGCGCTCGGCCATTATCTGCTGCGGCTCGCGCACGAGGCGCCCGACCGCGATATCGACATCCTGCGCTGGAACTTCGGCGGGCTGAAGCAATATTTCTCGCCGGCGATCATGACGATGATCGCACGCTGGAAACTGACGCGCTCGATCAGTTTCCGCATGGACAGCGCGCATCCCTTCGGGTGCAGCCATCATCAGAAGGTCGCAGTGTTCGACGATCATCTGGCGGTTTGCGGCGGCATCGACGTCGCGGCGCGGCGCTGGGACACGCGTGACCATCCCGATGAAGATGCGCGTCGCACCGATCCCGATAACAAGCCCTATATGCCCTGGCACGATTCGACGATGATCCTCGCCGGGCCGGTCGGCAATGCGCTGGCCGAACTCGGCAACGAACGCTGGCAGCGTGCGACCAAGAAGCCGCTGCGCGAGGTCAAGGGCGACGGGGAGAACTGGCCCGAGACGCTCGACGCCGATTTCTTCGGGGTCGATGTCGCCATCTCGCGCACCCGCGCCGAATATGACGGCTATGAGGAAATCCGCGAGATCGAGCAGCTCTATCTCGACATGATCGCGGCCGCGAAGCGCTTCATCTATTTCGAGAATCAATATTTCACGAGTGCCAAGATCGCCGCGGCGATCGCCGAGCGGCTGAACGAGGACGATCCGCCCGAATTCGTGATGGTGATGCCCAAGACCGCCGACGGCTTGCTCGAACAGATGGCGATGGATGCGGCGCGGGTGCAACTGGTACGCGAAATCGCCAAGGCGAAGCATGGCGACCGGCTGCGCGTCTATGTCCCGCATACCAAGGGCGGCGACCCCATTTATGTCCATGCCAAGACCGCGATCGTCGACGATCGGATGATCCGCGTCGGGTCGGCGAACATGAACAATCGCTCGATGGGCCTCGACAGCGAGTGTGACGTGACGATCGACGCCGCGCTGCCCGCAAACATCGGGGTCGAACCGACGATCGGGCGCCTGCGCGAATCCCTGATCGCCGAGCATCTCGGCGTCGAACCGGCGGAGGTGGCCCGCCAGTTCGAAGCCAGCGGGTCGCTCGTCGCGGCGATCGAGGCGCTGCGCGCGAGCGAGGGGCGGACGCTCGAACTGCTCGACCTGACCAAGCCGGGGCCGTTCGACCAATATATCGCCGAACATGAGCTGCTCGACCCTGAGAGCCCCGACGCGATGTTCGACGCCATCCCCGAGCGCGGGATGCGCAAGAACTGGAACAAGGGCAAGGCGTGGATCCGGCGACACCGGCCCTTTGGCAAGCGGGCTGGCTGAGGCCTCTCTTAATCCGCCAGTGACAGGATATGCCGCGCCTGCTTGAGGTGCGGGGCGTCGACCATCTTGCCGTCGACCTGGAGCACTCCGACGTCGGGATTGGCGGCAAAGGCGTCGACGATCGCCTGCGCCCGCGCGACTTCTTCGGCGGCGGGGGTGAAGGCGGCGTTGATCGGGCCGACCTGTGACGGGTGGATCGCCATCATGCCGGTGAAGCCGTCACGTCGCGCGCGCGCGGCATAGGCAGCGAGCCCGCTTTCGTCCTTGATCGCGGGGAAGACGGTGTCGATGGCGGCGGTGGCCGCGGCATGCGCCGCGAACAATGTCATCGCGCGCGCGACTTCATAGGGCGACGTATAGCCGCCGTCGGCTTCGCGGCTGGTCGTCGCGCCAATCGCGGCGGGCAGGTCTTCGGCGCCCCAGGTCAGCCCGACGAGCCGGTCCTTCACTTCGCGGTAGCTGCCGAGGGTGAAGATCGCCGCGGGGGTTTCGGTCGCGATCGGCAGGATCGCGGGCAGCGACGCGTCGTCGTCGGATTCGCTGCGCAGGATCGTATCGAGTTGCAGGATGCTCGGCGCGCCCTCCGCCTTGGGCAGCATGATCGCATCGGGGCGTGCGGCGATGATCGCGGCGACGTCGGCGGCGGTCAGATGGCCGTCGAGCGGGTTGACGCGGACGAGGGTGATGACTTCGCGCGATCCCGCCAGATAATCGGCGATCGCGTGGCGCGCGGCGTCCTTGTTCGCGAGGCTGACCGAGTCCTCGAGGTCGAGGATGATCGCATCGGCGCCCGACGCGGCGGCCTTGGCGAAGCGTTCGGGGCGGTCGCCGGGGACGAAGAGGAGGGAGCGAAGGCGCATGTCTGTTTTCCGTTGTGCTGAGCTAGTCGATGCAGGCTTATCGACCGGGAGGCGCCCTTCGACAAGCGCAGCGCTCCCGTAAAGCCGTCAGGCGGTGCTTTTCTTGAGCAGCGCCGACCGTTCGCACTGGCACACCGTCTCGCCGCGCTGGTTGATCGCCTTGTGCAGGAAGGTCACGATTCCGGCACCCGGCCGCGACTTGCTCTCCTTCAGCCCCACGACCTCGCTCGTCGCGTAGAGCGTGTCGCCGATGAACACCGGTTTGGGCATGACGAGCTTGTCGTAACCGAGGTTCGCGACGAGCGTGCCGAGCGTCGTGTCACCGACCGACAGCCCGACCATCAGGCTGAAGGTAAAGGTGCCGTTGACGAGAATCTGGCCGAATTCCGACGCCTTTGCCGCCTCGATATCGAGATGCAGCGGCTGCGGATTGTGCGTCATCGTCGTGAACAGCAGATTGTCGGTCTCCGTCACCGTGCGGCGGATATCGTGGGTCAGCGTGTCGCCGACCTGCCATTCGTCGAAATATTTGCCGGCCATCAGCCTTCTTCCTTCTCGATCCGCGCCAGCAGCGCCTCGACCTGTACCTGGCCGCCCGCAACCGCGTTGAGTTCGGCGACGACACCGTCGAAGGGCGCGGTCAGGCTGTGTTCCATCTTCATCGCTTCGAGGGTCAGCAGCTTCTGGCCCTTGATCACCGTGTCGCCCGCCGCGACATCGACCGCGATGACCTTGCCCGGCATCGGCGACAGGATCGCGCCGTCGCCCGCCGCGCCCGCGCCGCTGCCCGCCGCGCGCCACGGCGTGAGTTGCCACACCGAGCCGCTTTCGGCGACGAGCATTGCGGGTGCTGGCTCTTCGGCGCCGGGGCCGTGGAGCGCCACTTCGACGCGCCTGCCGTCGAGCAGGAACGGCGCGCTTCGGACATCGGGGGCGTTTAGGCGGAAGCCCGCCTGTAACGAGCGCGGCGTCATCGCCATTGCGGCGTTGGTCAGCGCCTGCGCCGAGGGTTCGGGCTCGGCGGTCATGCTGTCGCCATCGCGGCCGATCAGCCCGGTGTCGACGCTGCCCGCGACGAAATCGGGGTGGTCGAGCGCGGCGATCAGGAAGGCCGAATTGGTTTTCACCGGCCAGATCGCGCTGTCCTCAAGCATCTCCGACAGCAATTCGCGCGCTTCCTCGCGGTCCTCGCCCCACGCGATGACCTTGGCGATCATCGGGTCATAGAAGGGCGAAACCTCGGCGCCTTCATAGACGCCAGTGTCGACGCGGCCGCTATGCTCGGGCAGTTGGAAGAGTTCGAGCGTGCCGATCGAGGGCAGGAAGCCCTTCGCCGGATCCTCGGCATAGAGCCGCGCTTCCATTGCCCAGCCGTTGATCGACAGTTCGTCCTGCGTCAGCGGGATCGGTTCGCCGCTCGCGACGCGCAGCTGCCATTCGACGAGGTCGACGCCGGTGATTTCCTCGGTCACCGGATGCTCGACCTGCAGCCGCGTGTTCATTTCCATGAACCAGATGCGGTCGGCGCGCAGGCCTTCGCTGGCGTCGGCGATGAACTCGATCGTCCCTGCGCCGACATAATCCACGGCCTTCGCCGCGCGCACCGCGGCGGCGCACAGGTCGGCGCGTGTCGCTTCGTCCATGCCGGGGGCAGGGGCCTCCTCGATCACCTTCTGGTGGCGGCGCTGCAGCGAGCAGTCGCGCTCGAACAGATGGACGACATTGCCATGCGTGTCGCCGAACACCTGCACCTCGATATGGCGCGGGGTCAGAATATATTTCTCGATCAGCACATGGTCGTTGCCGAACGACGCCGCGGCCTCGCGCTGGCACGATGCGAGCGCGTCGGCGAAGTCGGCCGCGGCATCGACCTTGCGCATGCCCTTGCCGCCGCCGCCGGCGACCGCCTTGATCAGCACGGGGTAGCCGATCTCGGCTGCCTGTTCGGCGAGGAAGGCGGGATCCTGATTCTCTCCCATATAGCCCGGCGTCACGGGCACACCCGCCTCGGCCATCAGCTTCTTGGCGGCGTCCTTCAGGCCCATAGCCGTGATCGACGAAGGCTTCGGACCGACCCACACGAGTCCCGCATCGGCGACAGTCTGTGCGAATTCGGCATTTTCGGAAAGGAAGCCATAGCCGGGGTGGATTGCCTCGGCCCCGGTCGCCTTCGCGGCGGCGATGATCTTCTCGCCGATCAGATAGGATTCGCGCGCTGGCGAAGGCCCGATATGCACCGCCTCGTCGGCTTCGCGCACGTGCAGCGCCCTGGCGTCGGCGTCCGAATAGACCGCGACGGTCCGGATGCCCATCTCGCGCGCGGTGCGAATGATACGGCAGGCGATTTCGCCGCGATTGGCGATGAGGAGGGATTTAATCATTCGGGCTGGCTTCCATTGCTTGCCGGGCGATCTGCCATTCCGGCCAAGGGTTCTCCAAATCGATGTCGGCATAGCCGCGTTGCGCGGCAAGTTGCTCTCTCATGCTGATCCGCATTGTCATGCATACCGCGCCATCTCGTATGTCGATCACCTCTGCTTTGGTCAGAGGGCTCCCTTTCCTCTTTTCGAGATCGAAAAGCAGATTGACCAACGGTGGAATGGGCACTGGCACAATCGGCTCGTTCGGCTCAGGTGCCGTGTTGCTGTTCTTGCCGAAAATCTTCTTCAGAAAATCCATGGGGATTACATCCTGAACACACCAAACCCGCGTTCCTCGACTGGCGCATTAAGCGTCGCGGCAAAGGCCAGCCCCAGCACGTCGCGCGTCTGCGCCGGATCGATGATCCCATCGTCCCACAACCGTGCGGTCGCGTGGTAGGGATTGCCTTCATCCTCATATTTCTGCCGGATCGGCGCCTTGAACGCTTCGGCTTCCTCTGCCGTCCATTTCTCCGCGTCGCGGTGGACCGTCGCCAGCACCGATGCCGCCTGTTCGCCGCCCATCACGCTGATCCGGCTGTTCGGCCAACTGAATAGGAAGCGCGGCGAATAGGCGCGGCCGCACATGCCGTAATTGCCCGCGCCGAAGCTGCCGCCTATCAGCACCGTGATCTTCGGTACCGTCGCGGTCGCGACCGCCGTCACCAGCTTGGCGCCATGTTTTGCAATGCCTTCGGCCTCATACTTCCCACCGACCATGAAGCCGCTGATGTTCTGCAAGAAGAGCAGGGGGATGCGCCGCTGCTGCGCCAGTTCGATGAAGTGCGCGCCCTTGACGGCGCTTTCGCTGAACAGCACGCCATTGTTGGCGAGGATCGCGACCGGGATGCCCCAGATATGCGCGAAACCGCAGACGAGCGTCGCGCCGTAATTGGCCTTGAACTCGTGGAACTCGCTGCCGTCGACGACGCGCGCAATCACCTCGTGAACGTCGTAGGGGGCGCGGACATCCTGCGGGATGACGCCGTACAGCTCTTCGCCTTCATATTTGGGCGGGCGCGGGGCCTTGATCGCGACCTCGAAACCCTTGTCCTCGCCCAGATGGCTGACGATGTCGCGGACGATCGTCAGCGCATGTTCGTCATTCTCGGCGAGATGATCGACGACGCCCGATTTCTTCGCGTGCAGGTCGCCGCCACCCAGATCCTCGGCGCTGATTTCCTCTCCCGTCGCGGCCTTTACCAGCGGTGGGCCGGCGAGGAAGATCGTGCCCTGATTGCGCACGATCACCGTCTCGTCGCTCATCGCGGGGACATAGGCGCCGCCCGCGGTGCAGCTTCCCATCACGCAGGCGATCTGCGGGATGCGCTTTGCCGACATCGTCGCCTGGTTGAAGAAGATGCGCCCGAAATGGTCGCGGTCGGGAAAGACCTGGTCCTGGTGCGGCAGGTTCGCGCCGCCGCTGTCGACGAGATAGATGCACGGCAGACGGTTCGCCTCGGCAATCTCCTGCGCGCGGAGATGCTTCTTGACCGTCATCGGATAGTAAGTGCCGCCCTTCACGGTCGCGTCGTTGCACACGATCATGCACTGGCGTCCCGACACGCGCCCGATGCCGCAGATCAGCCCCGCACCGGGCACTTCGCCCTCATAGAGGTCGTTCGCCGCGAGCTGGCCGATTTCGAGGAAGGGCGCGCCCGGATCGAGCAGCCGCTCGACGCGCTCGCGCGGGAGCAGCTTGCCGCGGCTCGTGTGGCGCTCGCGCGACTTTTCGTTGCCGCCGAGCGCCGCCTCGGCGACGCGGGCGCGCAGTTCGTCCTTCAGCGCGACATTGTGCGCGGCATTGGCGCGATAGGCGTCGCTATCGGCGTTGATCATGGTTCCGAGGACCGGTGCGCTCACGTCGATTACTCTCCCGTTCAGAAAGGGGGAGTTAGCCGGTCGCTCGTCGATTGGAAAGCGCCGCACGCCGAAATCCCATGGCGTTGAAAGCCCCTGCACACAGGCGTATCGCTTCGGCATATTCTGAAACAACAAGGTCGTTCGTTATGAAACATCGCTTTCTCGCCATCCTCCTGTCCAGCGCCGCGATCGTCGGCGGCACCGCCGCCTGCACCAGCGGCAAGGAAGAAAGCAGTGCCGCTTACACCGTCGGGACCGAACTCGGTATCAGCAAGACGGCGATGGACGTGAGCGTCAAGCCGGGCGACGATTTCTTCGCCTATGCCAACGGCAATTGGGCCAAGACGACCGAGATTCCCGCCGACCGGTCGAGCATCGGCGCCTTCACCATCGCGCAACTCGAAACCGAAAAGCGCAACCGCGAGCTGATCGACGCGATCGCCAAGGGTAACGCGGCGGCCGACACCGACGAAGGGCGGATCGCCGCCTTCTACAGGGCCTATACCGACACGAAGGCGATCGACGCCGCAGGCATGAAACCGATGGCCGCCGATCTCGCGCGCTTCAACGCGATCGCCGACAAGGCGGCGTTGTCGAAGGTGCTGGGTGAGCAGACCCGCGTCGATGTCGATCCGCTCAATGCGACCAACTTCTACACCGAGAATCTGTTCGGCCTGTTCGTGACGCAGGGGCTCGCGACTCCCGGCGACGTGATCCCCTATGTGCTGCAAGGCGGCCTCGGTTTGCCCGAACGCGAATATTATCTCTCGGCCGATCCGAAAATGGCGAAGATTCGCAGCGAGTATCAGGCCTATATCGCCAGGCTGCTGACCGCCGCCGGCCAGCCTGATGCGGCGGCGAAGGCCAAGCGCGTCTATGACCTCGAACTCAAGATCGCCAAGGCGCATGTGTCGCGCGAGGACAGCGAGGATTTCGCCAAGTCGGCGGGCGTGTGGACCAAGGACGATTTCGCGAAAAAGGCGCCGGGGATCGACTGGCCGGCCTATTTCAGCGCCGCGGGTCTCGATGGCGCAAAGAAATTCGGTGCCTATCATGCCGGCGCAATCACCGGCCTGTCGGCGCTCGTCGCATCGGAGCCGATCGACGCCTGGAAGGACTGGCTCGTCTTCCACCAGATCAACAGTCACAGCGACGTGCTGCCGACCGCGGTCGATAATGCGCATTTCGCCTTTTACGGCACGACGCTCGCGGGCACGCCGCAACAGCGCGCGCGCGACAAGCGGGCGCTCGATGCGCTCGACACCTATCTCGGCGACGCGGTGGGCAAGGCCTATGCCGACAAATATTTCCCTGCTTCGGCGAAGGCCGAGGTCGGCGACATGGTGACCAACATCAAGGCGGCCTTTGCGACGCGCGTCGAGGGCATCGACTGGATGGCGCCCGAGACGAAGAAGGAAGCGATCAAGAAGGTCGAAACGATCGTCGTCGGTGTCGGTTATCCCGACATATGGCGCGACTATGGCGGCTACACTGTCGGTGCCGACGCCTATGCCAATGAGGTTGCGGGCCAGAAGGCCGAGACCGCGCACCAGCTCGCCAAGATCGGCAAGCCGATGGACAAGGGCGAATGGTGGATGGTGCCGCAGACGGTCAATGCGGTGAACCTGCCCGTGCAGAATGCCCTGAACTTCCCAGCCGCGATCCTCCAGCCGCCCTTCTTCAATCCCAAGGCCGACCCCGCCTATAATTATGGGGCGATCGGCGCGGTGATCGGCCACGAGATCAGCCACAGTTTCGACAACAATGGCGCGGCCTTCGATTCGACCGGCGCATTGCGCAACTGGTGGACCCCGGCAGACCTGTCGAAGTTCGACGCTTCCGGCGCGGCGCTTGCATCGCAGTTCGACACATACAAGCCGTTCCCCGATCTTGCGATCAACGGAAAGCTGACGCTGGGCGAGAATATCGCCGACGTCGCGGGGCTGCAGGCCGCCTATGACGCCTATCGCGCGTCGTTGAAGGGCAAGGAAGCGCCGGTGATCGACGGCTTCACCGGCGACCAGCGTTTCTTCATCGCCTATGCGCAGACCTGGGCCACCAAGATGCGCGATGAGGCGCTTCGCGCGCGGGTAGCGACCGATGGTCACGCGCCGGGCATGTACCGCGCGCTGACGGTGCGCAACCTCGATGCCTGGTATAAAGCGTTCGATGTGAAGGAAGGCGACAAGCTGTACCTCGCGCCCGACAAGCGCGTGCGCGTCTGGGGGTAAAGCCGCCGTCGCCGCGATCCCGGTTTCGGCCGGGGTCGCGGCGAAGGCTATTCGGAAGGCTGTTCGTCCCCGGGCTTTTCCTTCAGGATCAGGTAGCGATAGACGCCAATCGCGTTGATGACGAGCAGCGCGATATTCTGCCAGCCGATACCCTCGCTGTCGGGTTGCAGGAAACCCCAGGCGACCAGCGCGATGCTGCTGGTGACGAATATGACGAAGGCCCAGCCGGTCCAGCGCCGGCCGAGATTGAGCGACACGACGAGCGCCGCCAATGTCGCGGCGCCCGCGCCATAATATTGCAGTCCGGTCAGTATCGCTTCGTTCAAACCCACGCTCCGATCAGCGCCAGCACCCCCGACCCGGCGAGAAAGGGCCAGATGATGTGCCGTCCACCGGTACAAGCCGCATTGACGAGTCCGGTTCCCAGCCATCCCAATCCGATGACGGTGATCAGTCCGTGTGGCGTCCCCGGCCAGGCGACGGTGACGGCCGAGAGCATCATCAGCACCGCCATCGCATGCCAGGCGAAGCGAAAGACCTTACGCGGCAGGTCGGCGAGCAAAATGCCGCGCTTGATGCGCAGCAACGGCTGGATCAGCCGTTTTTCGCCGAGCATCGAATGGGTGAGGGCGGACAGCGTCATCGCCGCCGCGGCGAGCCACAGCCAGTTCATGCGCGGATCGCTCCGTCGCCGATAGTCCCCATTCAGCCCCCCTTTGGATTTGTTCAGCCGACTTCCATCCCTTCGCGGCCGATCAGCATGCGTCTGATTTCGCTGGTTCCGCTACCGATGTCGAGCAACTTTGTATCAAGATTGGTTCGCCATGGCGTCGTCGGCGGCGCTGCGCAAATCGTCGGGTATTGCCGTGCCCTCGAGCCAGCGGCCTTTCATCCATTCGCGGGTAGCAGCGCGGGTGCGCGCGGCATAACCGGGCGTGTCGAGACCCACCAGCGGCAGGTCGAATTCGGCGGCGGTCGCCGCCAGCCCGGCGTCGTCGAGCGGGCGACCCAAGCGCACCGCGTGGCGCGCCAGCTCAAGCTCCTGCCCCCAGAAATAGACCATGTCGGCGTCGACATTGGCCTGCATGTCATGCACTTCCTCGGCGCGGCCCCAGCTGACCAACTCGACCCAGATGTCGGGCATCAGCAAATCGACGGGACCGTCGGGCTCCCACTCCAGCGCATCGGCGTGGACGATGTTCACCTTGTCGCCAGCGCCATCGGGCAGCCGTTCGAACAATTTGATCTGTTCGTGCATTTCCAGCACATTGGCGTCCATTTCGACGACGGTGACCCGCTCGACCTCGGGCTTGAGGGCGCTTGTCGCCGTCGACCAGCCGAGACCGAGCCCGAAGACCACGACATGCCCGCGCGCGAAATCGACCCCGATCTGCTGACTCTCCAACTCCATCGGAGCGGTCGACATCCACACTTTTTGCCGCCGCGCCAGCACGATCAGATTCTGTGCGAGCTGGACCTCGCCCCAATAGCCCGTGCAGACGGCGGCCGGTACGCTGCGCAGCGCCCAGGCGCCGACGTCCATCGGCTGAAAATATTCGCGGATGGGGTCGGGCGGCGTGACCGGAAGCGCGTTGACATCGATCGTCGACCAATCGGGTCCCCCGCTCGGCGGACCCGCATTCCCCATGAACTGACCGGCCATCGCTGCCCCTTCGCGAATCCTAGCTTGCTGCGCCGATCAGCTCGCGACCGATCAGCATGCGTCTGATTTCGTTGGTTCCGGCGCCGATGTCGAGCAATTTGGCGTCGCGCCAATAGCGTTCGACCGGCCAGTCCTTGGTATAGCCCGCGCCGCCGAGCGCCTGGATCGCTTCGCCGGCGACCTTTACCGCATTTTCGCTGGCAAGGAGGATGCAGCCCGCGGCGTCGAAGCGCGTCGTCTGGCCGGCGTCACAGGCCTTGGCGACGTTGTACACATAGGAGCGCGCCGACTGGAGCATGACATACATGTCGGCGACCTTCGCCTGCATCAGCTGGAACGAGCCGATCGGCTTGCCGAATTGCTTGCGCTCGCGGACATAGGGGATGACGGTATCGAGGCACGCCTGCATGATGCCGAGCTGGAGCCCGGCGAGCACGACGCGCTCATAGTCGAGCCCCGACATCAGCACGCCGACGCCGCCATTTTCGGGGCCCATCACCTGGCTTTCGGGAATTTCGCAATCGTCGAACACCAGCTCGGCGGTCGGTGAACCGCGCATGCCGACCTTGTCGATCTTTTGCCCGATCGAAAAACCCGGCATGTCCTTTTCGATCAGGAAAGCCGTAATCCCGCGCGATCCCGCCTCGGGGCTGGTCTTGGCATAGACGACGAGCGTGTCGGCACAGGTCGCATTGGTGATCCAGAATTTGGTACCGTTGAGGACGTAACCGCCCTGAACCTTCTCGGCCTTGAGCTTCATCGACACGACGTCGCTGCCCGCGCCGGCCTCCGACATCGCGAGGCTGCCGACATGTTCGCCCGAGATCAGCCTGGGCAGATATTTCGCCTTTTGCTCTTCATTGCCCCAGCGGCGGATCTGGTTGACGCAGAGGTTCGAGTGCGCGCCATAGCTGAGCCCGATCGCGCCCGAGGCGCGGCTGACTTCCTCGACCGCGATGACATGCTCGAGATAGCCGAGGCCGAGACCGCCATACTCCTCTTCGACGGTGATGCCGTGCAGGCCGAGGTCGCCCATCGCGGTCCAAAGTTCGTCGCGCGGGAACCAGTCGTCGGCGTCGGCGCGCGCGGCGAGCGGCGCGATCTTTGCGTCGGCGAAGCGGGCGGCGCTTTCGCGGATCATCTCGGCATTTTCGCCAAGCGCGAAGTCGAAGTCGGGGGTGGCGCGCATAATATCCTCTGTTCAGCTTGTCGTTGCGACTAGCAGGAAGGTGCCGCAAACAGAAGGGGATGCACAAGGCAGACTATTATGCCGAAAAGCCCATACTGCTTGCCTGACGCCCTGTGCGGCGGCATTGGGCGTTCCCATGACGACGACGATGAATCATCTCGACAGGCTCGAGGCCGAGAGCCTTCATATCATGCGCGAAGTGATGGCTGACGCGGCCAAGCCGGTGATGCTGTATAGCGTCGGCAAGGACAGCGCGGTGATGCTGCATCTGGCGCGCAAGG
>VFQM010002040.1_pt1 | contig 15982 bp, 13 predicted proteins | sample 3512391 | NCBI WGS metagenome assembly VFQM01 (sample SAMN10412369, study PRJNA504923) | tailings metagenome | isolation source: Replicate 1 from Balatoc abandoned mine | place: Philippines
GGAACTCTGTCCGCCATCAGCGTGGAATCGTGTCCGCCATCGCGTGGAATACGCATTGGAACATCGCTCCTCGTTCGCGACAGGGGGGGCGTGACCCTCACCCCCGCTGGCGAGATCGTGGTGCGATCATGCGATGACATCATGGTCCGCGTGGCAGAAATGACTCGTGAGATTGGCGCCTTGCTTGCCCGGCAGCAAGGCGAGATCAAGGTAATGGCGAATACCACGGCCATTCTTCTTGGTCTGTTTGAGGACGTAGAGGAGTTTCGCAAGCAACACGGTGCTGTGCGCGTTCAGATATCCGAAGGCTCGAGCGTTGAAGTTGCCGACGCAGTAAAGAGCAACGAGGTCGACGTAGGGGTGGCGGTCCGCAATGCGAGCATGAGCGGATTACAGCTCAGTCCCTATCGCCGCACAGGCCTCAGTGTGATGATGAGCAAAGGTCACGCGTTGGAGGCGCTACCCACAATCACGAGCCAGGACGTCCGCGGATACGAGGTCATTTGGTCCCCTCCCGCAGAACTCGTGGACGATCTTCGTGTAAATCATGACCCGTCGCGGGACGTTCGACTTCGTCTGCGCACCTTCGATGGCGTTGTGCGCTCACTCCAGCAGGCAGCAGGAGTCGCTGTTGTTCCCAGTGTCGCAGTACCAAACCCGTTACCGCCAGGAGTTGTTACAGCCCCGCTGCAGGTGGAGGGGCCGCAGTTCGAGGTTGTGATCTGTCATGACGCGTCCGTACATGCCGAGCCGGTCAAGCATCAGTTCATAGCTTGGCTGACGAAACAGCACCACCAAGAGGAAGACAAAAATAAGTCACGAGAATGAATTTTTGGAAAGCTGCTTTTTCCTAGTTTTCGCTGGCGTGCATGCGTGGCACTTAGCACACTTTGCCTTAACTTCAATTGGAAACCGACAGATGATCAACTTCCCTCGTTACAAGGCTGCTGCCGCCCATGTCGCACCCGTATATTTCGACATCGAGAAGACAGTTGATAAGGCCTGCGACCTGATCGCCGAGGCTGCACGACAGGACATTCGCTTGCTGGCATTCCCTGAGAGCTTCATTCCAGGCTATCCACACTGGGGCCGCATCGTTGCTCCCATCGAGACCGACGCCATGTTCGGAGACATGTGCGCCAGGGGACTGCGCATTGATGGACCTGAGATTGGACGTATTCGTGACACGGCACGCCGGCACGAAATGGTGGTCTCGATCGGCTTCAACGAAGGCACGGATGCGAGTGTGGGCTGTCTCTGGAACGCCAATGTGCTGATCGACAGTGATGGTGCTTTTCTCAACCATCACCGCAAGCTGGTGCCTACCTATGTGGAGAAGCTATTCTGGGCGAATGGAGATGGTTCGGGTCTGAACGTGAGCCAGACGGCGCTCGGCCGAATCGGCATGCTGATCTGCGGCGAAAATGCCAATCCGCTGGCTCGCTATGCACTAATGGCGCAGGGGGAGCAGGTTCATATTTCCAGCTACCCGTCTGTTGCACCTTCGCTGAATCCGGATGGAACCGGTGGTTATGACATCCAGGACGGTATTCGCATCCGCGCGGCAGCACACTCCTTTGAAGCGAAGGTATTCAATATAGTTGCTGGGTCCCCGTTTGATGCAACTGCGCGCAAGTATCTCGAACGCATCGGCGTCGAGAGGCTCGCATTGCTCGACCACGGGTCGCCCGTCGTGTCAATGATCACCGATCCATCGGGAAAACCGATCTCTGACGTGATGCAATCCGATGAAGGTCTTTGCGTGGCCGAGATCGATCTCGCCAAGGCCTTGCCTGTCAAACGCATTCATGACGTAGTGGGCTACTACAACCGGTTTGACGTCTTCAGCCTCAAGGTCAATAAGGCAAAGAATCTTCCAATCGATATTTGCAACTCAAGGAATGAGCAGGCGTTCTTGAGGCAGAGCACATTGCCCGCCAATGAGCTCTCGGAAGGCGTCGACGAGTTCAAGGCTATGGACAAGGGGGTGTAGACGAAATCAGCTGCAACGGGTAGTCAATCGCCAGGAAGCAGTGCCCCAATGCGATTGTTTAACTTGTTATGCATTGGCTGCTTTGTTGACCCTGAGACCGGTGTTCTGGGCAAACCACAGTTTGACGAAGAGAGATTCAATTTCAGATCTCGATCATTATTCCTGTAGCCCGATCAACCGTAATGCCGATCGTCGAGACTCGACACGACATCTACTTCGTGGCGCGTTGTTTCGTAGCGCACGGCACGTACGTCGTGAATCACGATCGAGTCTCTTCTGAGCGACAGAGTTGGGTTCTGAGGCTTTGGCCCGTGCCAGTAAGCTTCACGCGCTGGATAGAGGATGCAGGGGTGAAACCAGCGTTCAGGGCCTTCTTCCTCGTATTCCCATAACGCGACTTCGGCCGTGGCTTGATTGCCATGAGCGTCTTTCACATCACTGGCCTTGCGAAACAAGACGACGTTATCTCCTGCCGGCGGTTCATCCGGACGTCGATTCTGTGCAGAGGCATAGACAATGCCATCGAGGTTTAAGGAAAGGTGGGCGGCCAGGTAGTCTGCAACGGCTTGCGTCACCAGGTAGTCCTGGTCCTGGAGTTCGGGCACCACAGGGGCGGAGAGGCGATCCCCCAGCGTTCGGAGGAAGTCGCGTCGCTGTGCAGCGGCACGCGTCTTCGGATCGAACAGGCTGGTCTCGGGATTCAGTTCAACCGTCGCCAGCCGCCGCAGATCCAACAGGCGTATTGGCCGAATGACGTCGAAGGCGGCAAGCGCTACTCGGCTACCGACTGGCGGACGCACTTCAGCAATGCAAACGTCAGGTGAGGTTGCTCCGTAGAAAGCCGGCTGGCCCTGCCCATTCATTCGTCCCGCTGCACCAATGCCAGTAGCGGGTGACCCCAGCAGTCGTTCTGGCCATTCAAGCGCTTCAACCAATGCACTTTCCGTCTGAAACACCCGTGCCCGAAAGAATGTGCTGAGGGGCGTTCCGGGGCCAGCCTGCACGACCACGGGCAGGCCTTCCATGTTCCGATCGTTGGCAAGTTCGCCGAAGATCTTCTCAAGTAGTTTGATCGCTTTGGGATTGAAATAGCGAACGTCGCTACGAAGGCTGTCTGCCATCTCCCGCCAAGAGTGGCCAAGGTCTTCTGCCATACTGGCTTTGCGAACGAACCATGGTTCATCGTCGCCATATCGCGACTCACCGGAACTAGGGTCGTACCAGAGGCTTGTAAGGTTCTCGACGACTATCTCAACGGCTTCTTGGGGCATGCCCGTCAAACGGGCGACCGTCGATGGTAGATCCTCCCCAGCTGGCGTGTAGTTGAAATGCACGACGGCCATAGTATTGCTGGATTCCTCGAAGAAAATATCGAGAACTTCCTCGCACAGCTTAGTGACCGTCCAAAGATCAGCTGCACTGTTCGCGTCGCAATATTCGCAAGGCGTGTCATCTGAGGAAACCTCTTCAATAAGCCGACGCAGAAACGTGTCGCCAATACAGCCTGAGCAGATGAAACTCATAGATGCACCTTTACAGACAGCCAGGTCGATAACATACACCTGGAAAGAAATCTAGAAGTTGCCAGAAGTTTGATGAGAGACGAATTCAGCATCCAATAGACAGTAAACGAGGCTTGTTATTCTCGCTCAATCACGCGCAGCAATGCGGTACGACGCTCGGACAGCGGACCAAATAATTGCGTTACATCATCGACAGACATGCCTGCTTGAAGCGAGTCGAGGATATCTGCCCAGTCCTGCATGATGATTTTTCGCGATCCTATGAACTTTGTGTGGTCATAGGGGGCTCGAGAAGAATCCTTGGCTCGCTTTGAGTGTGCCAATTGGAGATCAACGCGTTTTTCAGGATAACCCAGCAAGCTCAATATCGTCGTCGCAGTTGAGCGGAAACCATGTGACGAGAAACGACCGGCGTAACCCATTCTTTTTAATGCTTGGTTGAGGGTTGTAGCCGACATTACTTGACCGGGCTTTCGATAACTTGGGAATAGCGCCTTGCCACCGCCAGTCAGGGCATGCAGTTCTCGCAGAGCGACCATCGCTTGTTTCGACAGCGGGACAATGTGCGGGCGCCGCATCTTCATGCGTTCAGCCGGAATAGTCCACACCGCTGCGTCAAGATCAAACTCTTCCCAAGTCGATTTGCGCAATTCGACAGTTCGAACGTAAGTCAGTGCCATTAGCTTTAATGCCAAGACCGTTGTTCGGTAACCCCCCTCACCATCAACCCGATTTAGAAAATCGGGGATCTCGGCCCATGTTAGTGGGGGATTGTGGCGGACTTGCGGACGCTTAACCAATCCTTTGAGTAAGGAGGCGGGGTCGAACTCACAGATTCCTTGTGCGGCAGCGTAGGAAAAAATCTGACCGCACCACTGCCGGATCAAAATTGCTACAGTCTTTGCACCCCTGTTCGCCACCTCCTTAATTATCGGACGGAGATGTGGCGCTCGAATGGTGCTGATAGGCAGCTTCCCGAGCTTGGGGAAAACGTCTTTTTCCAGATAGGTTGTGACTTGCCCGCGGTAGTAGTCACTCCAGTGAGCGTTGCTGATGATCCACTCTTTGGCGATTGACTCGAAGGTATGTTCGTACGCCTCGACCTGCAAAGCGACCTTGGCCTTCTTTTCGACGATGGGGTCGATGCCTTGCCTGACCAGGGACTTGGCCCAGTCACGCTCGGCTCGCGCGAGCTCTAACGACACCTTGGGATATACGCCGATCGAGAAGACTTGAGAGGCCCCTCCAAGACGATAGCGATACCACCACAGCTTGCTGCCGTTGGTTTGAACGCGAAGAAAGAGGCTTCCACCGTCACGAAGCTGGTAGACCTTCGGACCTGCCTGTGCCGTCTCGACCTTGCGAGCAGATAAGAGATTGAGTGCCATGTGTATAACGCCTCCACTTTACCCCGTTACACACATCATTACACACTTTGGCAGTGGATTTGTCCAGCTTTTAGTAGCGGCCAGCAGACGATCAATTCAATAAAATCAACAACTTATCTTTGCTCAATGGATGTAGGTAGCTGTTGATGGATGCCAATGTTAGTTGTCAACCATCAAGAGTTTCATGCGGCGCTCCCGGCAGTGGCGGGCTCGCGCAGACGGGCGAACTCGCGGTGTTCATAAGCGATGCAGGCTTCCATGAGGCTGCGGTAGATGGCTTCCATCACATCGGCGTCGCCGCCTTCGGTCAGGGTCTGCTCGCGCACGCGGTCCACAATGGCCTGGATGCGGGCTTCGTCGCGCACCTGGGCGGGGTCTTGCTTGATGCGGGCGGCCTGGGTCATGTAGCCCACGCGCTCCACCAGCAGGGGCACCAGCACGTCGTCCAGCGCGTTTACTTCACGGCGCACATCCTGCATCGTGTGGCAGTGTTTGACTTTGTCGATTGCGCGGGTCATTCGAGGCCCTCCTCCACCAGCTCGGCCGCACGCAACAGTGCGCGGGCCTTGTGTTCAGTTTCTTTCCATTCCAGCTCAGGCACAGAATCTGCCACCACGCCAGCGGCCGCCTGCACATACAGGGTGCCGTTCTTGATGATGCCGGTGCGGATGGCAATGGCCACGTCCATGTCGCCCGCGTAGCTCAGGTAGCCACAAGCACCGCCGTAGAGGCCACGCTTGGTAGGTTCGAGCTGGTCGATGAGTTCCATGGCATGCACCTTGGGTGCGCCGGTCAGCGTGCCTGCCGGGAAGGTGGCCTTGAGCACATCCATGCTGGTCATGCCGTCATGCAGGATGCCTTCCACGTTGCTCACGATGTGCATCACATGGCTGTAGCGCTCCACCACAAAGGCTTCCGTCACCTTCACGCTGCCGGTTTTGGCGATGCGGCCGATGTCGTTGCGCGCGAGGTCGATCAGCATCACATGCTCGGCACGTTCCTTGGGGTCGTTGATGAGTTCGACCTCGGCCGCCTTGTCCTTCTCTGGGGTGGCGCCGCGTGGGCGGGTGCCCGCCAAAGGGCGGATGGTGACCTTGGTGCCTTCGTCGGTCTTCTCCTGGCGCACCAGGATCTCGGGGCTGGCGCCCACCACATGGAAGTCGCCAAAGTCGTAGAAGTACATGTACGGCGATGGGTTCAGCGAACGCAGCGCGCGGTACAGCGACAGGGGCGATTCGGTGTAGCGCTTGTGGATGCGCTGGCCGACCTGCACCTGCATGAAGTCACCGGCAGCGATCAGCTCCTTGGCCCGCTCCACAGCGGCCAGGTAATCGGCCTTGGCAAAGTCGCGCTGGGCGGGGTGGCTTTCGGTGGCCTTCACCACCGGGGCGCTCACCGAGTACTTGAGCTGCTCCTTCAAGTCGCGCAAACGCTTCTTGGCCCGGGTGTAGGCCTCAGGCTGGGCGGGGTCGGCGTAGACGATGAGGTAGAGCTTGCCCGACAGGTTGTCGATGACGGCCAGCTCCTCGCACTGCAGCAGCAGGATGTCGGGGCAGCCCAAGGTGTCGGGCGGGCAGGTGGATTCGAGTTTCTTCTCAATGTAACGCACCGCGTCGTACCCAAAGTAGCCCGCCAGGCCGCCGCAAAAACGCGGCAGGCCGGGGCGCAAAGCCACCTTGAAGCGCTTTTGGTACTCCGCTATGAAGTCCAGCGGATTGCCCGCAGCGGTTTCCACCACCTGGCCGTCGGTCACGACTTCGGTGCGCGCCTCGGCACCAAAGCCACTGGCGCGCAGCAGGGTGCGGGCAGGCAGACCGATGAAGCTGTAGCGCCCAAAGCGCTCGCCACCCACCACGGATTCCAGCAGAAAGCTGTGCTTGCCGCCGTCCTTGGTGTGCGCCAGCTTCAGGTACAGCGAGAGCGGGGTTTCCAGGTCCGCAAAGGCCTCAACCATGAGCGGAATACGGTTATAGCCTTCGCTGGCCAGGCTTTTGAATTCAAGTTCTGTGATCACGGGGAGAGCTCCCAGCTGTCGCAGCGCGCATCCCCTGGGTAGTGAAACGGGGGCGCTGCGGTCCATTCAATCGGCCTTGCCGCCTGAATGGGGCAGAGGCCACGGGTGCACGCCGGGCTCGGGCCCAGGTGCCATCAGGCGTTCAAAGCGGCAGGCTGACGCCAGGGCCAGGCTCCCCGGTCGCTGCAACCTGTGATGAACACGTGATGAATGAACATGGGCCAAAGTGTAGCAAAGGCTCCCGGGGAATTTGCCTGCGGATGACCCCATCACAACAAAACCAACGCCCACCCCATCGAAAACCCTGTTGCACAGGCCTGGGGGTGAAGCAACAATTTGAAACGAACGACCGTTCTTTTTTGGGAGCTGTAGATGACGATCTTGAAGCGATGGGCTCTGGGCGTGTGCGCCTTCATCCTGGCAGGCAGTGCCTGGAGCCAGGCAGTGACCGTGGCCGACGTGAAGTACGAACCCACCCAGACGCTGGGGGATAGCACCGTGCAGCTCAACGGAGCCGGCGTGCGCTACAAGGCGGTGTTCAAGGTGTACACCGCCGGCCTGTACCTGGAGAAAAAAGCCTCCACCCCACAAGAAGTAGCCAGCCAGCGCGGCCCCAAGCGCCTGAGCATCACCATGCTGCGCGAAATCGACTCGACGGAACTGGGCAAGCTGTTTTCGCGGGGCATGGAAGACAACATGGACCGCGCCGCTTTCTCGCGCATCGTGCCGGGCGTGCTGCGCATGAGCCAGATCTTCTCCGACCACAAAAAGCTGCAGGCGGGCGATCAGTTCATGATCGACTGGATTCCTGGCACCGGCACCGTCATCACCGTGAAGGGCAAAGTCCAGGGCGAGCCCTTCAAGGAGCCTGAGTTTTTCAATGCCCTCATGGGCATCTGGCTGGGCAACCTGCCCGCCGACTTCAAGCTGAAAGACGCCTTGCTGGGCAAGCCTGCCTGACGCGAAGCAGACACGGCCTGCGCGTCACCGGCGGGCCAGCCACTGCCCCACTTGTTCTAGCGAATCGACGTACCCGTCGGCATCTACATTGCGCACCGGCTGGCCGTGGTTGTACCCATAGGTCACCAGCACCACCGGGCAACCGGCGGCGCGTGCTGCCTGCGCGTCGTTGCTGGAGTCGCCCAGCATCAGCGTGCGCGCTGCGGGGGTGCCCAGCGCTTCGCAGGTCTTGACCAGGGGCAGCGGGTCGGGCTTTTTGCGCTCAAAGCTGTCGCCGCCAAACACGCGTGCAAAAAAACCATCCAGTCCTTTGGCCTGGAGCAGTGGCTGGGCGAACGACAGCGGCTTGTTGGTCAGGCAAGCCAGCGGCAGGCCCGCCCCCTGCAAGGCTTGCAGCCCTTGCACCACGCCGGGGTACACGGCTGAATAGCTGCCGTTGATTTCCAGGTAGTGGTGCTGGTAGCGGGCCCAGGCTTGCGGAAACAGCGCTTCTATTTTGATAGCTATCCGCGCTTGCTCCACGGGCGCTAGAACGTGTTTTAGCACTGAACGCAGCAAATGCTCCGAGCCCTTGCCCACCATGCTCTCGACCTGATCGGCGGCAATGGCGGGCAGGCTCAGATCGCGCAACATGCGGTTCAATGCTTCGTTGAAGTCGCCCATGGTGTCCACCATGGTGCCGTCCAGATCAACGATGACGGCGTCTACGCCGCTGGGGTTCAGGGTATTCAGGTTCACAGGAAGAAGGGGCGGGAAAGCGCCAGCACAGCGATGAAAGCGCCTGAATATAGACCAGCGCCAGCACGCCGCGGCGACCCCGCCGCGTACGCCCAGGGCAGGCCTCGTCTGACAATGCCCGGCCGCTCAGGCTTTTATGCTTTGCCTTCATTTCCCTGGCTTATCGCAAGGAATATCCATGAAACGCACTGCATTTTTGACCTCGACCTGCACCATCGCAGCCGCCTTGGCCTGCGCCACCGCCCTGGCCCAGCCCACGCATGATGCCCGCGCCCGCTACGAAGAAGAACGGCGCGCCTGCATGACCCAAAACACACAGGACTCCCAGGCCACCTGCCTGCGCGAAGCCAGCGCCGCACGCGATGCGGCGGCCAAAGGCCAGTTGAGCAGCCCCGGCACCGCCGCTGAGGCCAACGCCCGTGAGCGCTGCAAGGTTTTTCAGGAGGCCGCCGACCAGGCGGAATGTGTGCGCCGGCTGGAGTCCACCGCCAGTGGCTCCGTCGCAGGCGGCGGGTTGCTGCGCGAATCCGTCACCACCACCTACGAGCCGCGCTGAACTCTGGCACGACGTGGGGCAGGCTCGGCGCCTGAGCGAAAGCGGGGGCTACACAGCCCCCGCAATGCGATGTGGCTGCGTCAGGCCAGTTGAACGCGCATGGCGTCGATCACCGACTTGTAGTCCGGCTTGCCGAAAATCGCGCTACCGGCCACAAAGGTGTCAGCGCCGGCATCGGCCACGCGGCGAATGTTGTCAGCCTTGATGCCGCCATCCACCTCCAGGCGAATGTCTTTGCCGCAGGCGTCAATGCGCTTGCGCACAGCTTCGATCTTGCGCAGGGCCGAGTCGATGAAGCTCTGGCCACCAAAGCCGGGGTTCACGCTCATGATGAGGATGAGGTCGATGTCGTCAATCACCCAGTCCAGCACATCCAGCGGCTCGGCAGGGTTGAACACCAGACCGGGCTTCACGCCCTTGGAGCGGATGGCCTGGATGCTGCGGTGCACGTGGCCCGAGGCATCGGGGTGGAAGCTGATGTAGTCCGCGCCAGCGTCGGCAAAGGCGGCGGCCAGCGCGTCCACCGGCTGGATCATCAGGTGCACATCAATCGGCACGGCCACACCCGCTGGCGTTTTGGCGTGGGGCTTGAGGGCCTGGCACACCATGGGGCCGAAAGTGAGGTTGGGCACGTAATGGTTGTCCATCACGTCGAAATGGATCCAGTCCGCGCCAGCGGCAATGACATTGCGCACTTCTTCGCCCAGGCGGGCGAAGTCGGCAGAGAGGATGGAGGGGGCGATTTGGAAGGTGCGGCTCATCCCCCGATTGTCGCAAAGCTGGAGCGCTGCGGGGTTTTGCCTTGCCCAAGGGCACGCGCTCACACCCCGCACGGTTACCATTCAGCCCATGCCAAAGTACCAGTTTGCGGTGGAAGTTCTGCCCGAATACCTGCCCGAGGAATCGGAGCCAGAACGCGAGGTGTTTGCCTTCGCCTACACCATCACCATCACCAACACGGGCGACGCCCCCGGCCAGCTGATTTCGCGGCACTGGATCATCAGTGACGCCCGCGGCCACACCGAAGAGGTCAAAGGCCTGGGCGTGGTGGGGCAACAGCCCCTGCTCAAGCCGGGTGAGGCCTTCCAGTACACCAGCGGGTGCCGCCTGCGCACGGCCAGCGGCACCATGCACGGCACATTCCACTGCGTGGCCGAAGACGGCGAGCCTTTCGCCACGCCCGTTCCCCTGTTTGTGCTGGAAGCCATTCACCACGGCCCCACAGGCGAGCCCCTGAACGGAAGGGTACTGCATTGAGCCGCCCCACCGACCTGGCGCGCCTGCTGGCGGAACTGGACGCCGAGGCCGACCTTCCCCACCGCCATCTCTGGCTCATTCATTTGCTGGAATGGGTGCGCGGCGACCGCGACTCCGTGCCCGGCGCCACGGCCAGACTGCAGCTTTTTCTGGATGCGGTCGAAGCCCGGCCAGAGCTGCGCGCGCGCCTGCAGGCTTGGTGGGCGCAGCTGGTGGACACGGTAGATATCACCACCTTGCTGGCCGACTTCGGCTTTGCGCCACGCACCGCTTTTGTGAGCGAGCTGGCGGCCCGCCTGCACACCAAGTGGCTGCCCGGCACGCCGGACACGATCGATGCGTCTGAACTGTTCGTGCTGGCAGTGCCCCATGAATTTGACGCGCAATGGATGGCCGCGCTGGACGAAGCACAGCTCAACCGCCTGGCCGCCCTGCTGGTGCCGCCGGGCGAGGAAAGCGGCATCTCGCTGTGGCGCCACGCGCTGCTCAACGCCATCACCTACTGCGCGGGACAAATCCTCTCGACCGGGTTTGCCCCTGAACTGCGCCTTCGCATGAGCGAAGAAGCGCGCGAAGCCCAGCCCTTCCATGCGCTGATCCGCGACGTGGAGAGCCTGCGCGTGGAGGTGCTGCACGCCTTGCGCACCCCCGACCGGCTCAACGAAGCCGCGCAGCGCCTGCGCGAGCGGCTGGAGGCCTGCCGCGCCGCCACGGCCACGGTGTACACGCACTTTGAAGACAACGGCATCTCCGTCGGGCTGGTGTTCCGCCTGCGCCAGCTGCGCGAACGCATCGTGCGCGTGCGGCTGCTGCTCGACTGCCTGCTGTCGCCCAAGCCCGCCCTGGCGGCCGCCAAGCTGATGTCTTCGCTGGTGCAGGTGGGCCAGGAGCGGCGCAGTCTGCGCGCACTGTTCGCCTCCAACTCCTCGCTGGTCGCGGCCAAGGTGGCCGAGCGCAGCGCTGAAACGGGCGAGCACTACATCACCCGCACGCCAGCCGAATACCGCTCCATGGTCCACAAGGCAGCGGGCGGCGGGCTGGTGATTGCTTTCACCACGCTGATCAAGTTTGGCTTGTACGCCCTGGCGCTGTCGGCCTTCTGGGCGGGTTTCTGGGCGGGTGTGAACTATGCGGTGAGCTTTGTGCTGGTGCAGTTGCTGCATTTCACGGTGGCCACCAAGCAGCCAGCCATGACCGCCCCGGCCATGGCGGCCAAGCTCAAAGAACTGGGCTCCGGCGACGCCATCGAGTCGTTTGTGGACGAGATCACCCATCTGGTGCGATCGCAGGTGGCCGCAGTGCTGGGCAACGTGCTGGTGGTGATGCCTGTGGTGCTTGGCATTGCACTGCTCATGCTCCACACCCTGGGCACACCGCCCATCTCTGAAAAGCAGGCGCTGCACGTGCTGGAGTCACTGCACCTGCTGGGCCCATCGGTGTTTTTTGCTGCCTTCACAGGCGTGCTGCTGTTTGCCTCCAGCATCATTGCCGGGTGGACGGAAAACTGGTTCGTGCTGGCGCGCATGGACTCGGCCATTCAATACAACCCACGCATCACCCGCCTGCTGGGCACTGCGCGCGCGGCACGCTGGGCGCACTTCCTGCGCGAGAACATCTCGGGCTTTGCGGCCAACATTTCGCTGGGGTTCATGCTGGGCCTGGTGCCCGTGATTGCCACCTTCTTCGGCCTGGGGCTGGATGTGCGCCATGTCACCTTGTCGGCGGGCCAGATTGCCGCTGCCTGCGCCACCTTGGGGCTGGAAGTATTGCACCAACCCGGCTTCTGGTGGGCAGCTGCCACATTGCCCTTGCTGGGGGCATTCAACGTGGGTGTGAGTTTTTACCTGGCCTTCAATCTGGCCATGCGCGCCCGCAACGTCAGCGGCGTGGAGCGCTCGCGCATTTACGCAGCGATCCGGGCCCGCCTGCGCAGCGCACCGTTGAGCTTTTTCCGACCTGAACGCGCACGGGCTGCCTGAGAGTCCTCTCTGCGTGCCCGCGCGTTTTGACACCGCCAGGACACCGGTGGCGACAGACGAAACTGTCCTACACACACATCCTGTTGCAACCCGTAGAGTCTGGCGGTACGTCAAAAAACGTGTATGCGAACGCTCTGAAGGGAGTTGCTTGAATGCGCCGCTGACCTTTGCTGATGCAAAGAGCGGTTGATCCGCGCGGCGGGTATCTGGTACGGTCGGGTGGTTGAGCGCCCCCTGCGTTCGGTCGCAGACTCGTCCCAGAGTCCTGTTGGCTCGTTGGCCCGTGTGCAGTTTTTGCCCCCAGCCTGCCTGTCACCGAACCCTTTTGCAGGACATGAGCCTGCAGGGCTTGCCGGGGGTCGCACAAGCGCCAGCCGCAGCGCTGGATGCACCACCGCTCGCCCCGCCCATGCATGCACCGCAGGTGCAGCGCCCCGCTTGCACTGCAATGGGCGCACCAAGGCACCGGGCGTTTTGTTCCACCTCCGGGCCGCAGGCCCGTTTCCACCCGAGGTCACCACCACATGAATGAACTTATGAGTTTTTGGGCCCAGTGGCTCAGGCCATCGGCGGGACTACCCACCGTGCAGTGGTCACTGCTGCTGGCGGTTGCCGCCATGGCGGGCTACCTCATCCAGCGCCACACCGGTCTGCCCAAGGTGCTGGGCTATTCCCTGGTAGGCACGGCCGCCGGGCTGGCCGGCTTCAGCGGCGCGGTGTGGCCTTTGCAGGGCATTGGCCTGTTCCTGCTGGAGCTGGGCATTGCGCTGGTGCTGTTTGAATGCGGTGGCCGCATCTCGCTGCGGTGGTTCCGCCACAACCCCATGGTGCTGGTGCAAAGCATTGCCGAGTCGGCCCTGACGTACTTTGCCGTGTATGCGGTGCTGTTGTGGCTGGATCAGCCCACCCAGGTGGCCGGGCCGCTGGCCTTGGTGGCGCTGGCCGCTTCGCCCGCCGTGCTGACACGCGTGGTGGCCGACACCCGGGCCGCCGGGCCGGTGACGGAACGCGCCGTGGTGCTGGCCACGTTGTCCACGCTGTACGCGCTGACGCTGGGCTCCGCCTGGTCCGAGCAGATGAACCGGCAAAGCGCCACCTTGCTGGATGCGATTTCGCCCGCCGTGGTGGTGCTGGGCGTGTCCATTCTGGTCGCGGCCGTGCTCACGCTGGTGCTGCGCACTGCACTGCGCTTCATGAGCCCCACCAGCGAAAACACCTCGATGCTGCTGCTCACGCTCATCGCTGCGGGCTCCACCGTGGCCTCGCACATGGGCGGCTCGGCACCGCTGGCAGCGCTGCTGGCGGGCATCCTGCTCAAGCAATTGAACCCCCGGCCCTGGGCCTGGCCACGGCAGCTGGGCAACGCCTCATCGCTGCTGACCATGCTGATGTTCGTGCTGGTGTCCACCGTGGCCGCACAGGCCGACTGGAGCGGCCCCGTGGCCGGCGCCGTGCTGGCCCTGATTGCTGCACGCCTCATTGCCAAAGCCGTTGGCGTGGGCCTGGGCAACGTGGGCAGTGGCGCCAGCTGGCGCCAGGCGCTGTGGGTGGGCTGCGCGATGACGCCCATGTCCTCCATCGCGCTGCTGATTGCATCGCAGTTCGTGGTGGCTTCGCCCTCCACCGGCTACCAGATTGCCAGCGTGGCACTGCCCGCCATCTTGCTGATGGAAGTGCTGGGCGCCGTGATTGCCACCGTGGCCATCTACCGTGCGGGCGAAAGCTCGAAACCCTGGGCACCGCTGCTGCGCGGTGGCCGCAACGGAGAATCGAATGAGTCTTGAAGCCTTCCACCATTCCGAGCCGCTGACGCTGGGCGTTGAGCTGGAGTTGCAGCTGGTCAACACCAACGACTACGACCTGGCCCCGTATGCGGAAGACATGCTGCGCCTGATGAAGAAAACCCCGCTGCCCGGCAGCGTGGTGCCCGAGATGACGAACAGCATGATCGAAATCTCCACCGGCATCTGCCACTCGGCCAGCGAAGTGGTGGGCCAGCTCACCCCCATCCGCGATGCGCTGGTCAAAAGCGCCGACAAGCTCAACATCGCCGTGGTGGGCGGCGGCACGCACCCCTTCCAGCAGTGGCACGAGCGCCGCATCTACGACAAGCCGCGCTTTCGCGAGCTGTCGGAGCTGTATGGCTACCTCTCCAAGCAGTTCACCATCTTTGGCCAGCACGTGCACATTGGCTGCCCCAGCGCCAACGCGGCCCTGCTCATGCTGCACCGCATGAGCCGCTACATCCCGCACTTCATCGCGCTGTCGGCCTCCAGCCCCTACGTGCAGGGGCAAGACACGGCGTTTGATTCGGCTCGGCTCAACTCGGTGTTCGCCTTCCCGCTGTCGGGACGTGCGCCGTTTGCTTTGACGTGGGAAGACTTCACCGCCTACTTCGACAAGATGACCCGCACCGGGGTGGTGAAGAGCATGAAGGACTTCTACTGGGACATTCGCCCCAAGCCCGAGTTCGGCACCATCGAAATCCGCGTGTTCGACACGCCGCTCACCATCGAGCGGGCCGCCGCCCTGGCGGGCTACGTGCAGTCGCTGGGCGCATGGTTCCTGGCCGACGAGCCCTTCATGCCGCAGGAAGACGACTACCTCGTCTACACCTACAACCGCTTCCAGGCCTGCCGCTTCGGCATGGAGGCGGTGTACGTGGACCCCGCGACGGGCGACCACATGCCGCTGCGCGAACATATCCTGATGACCATGGACAAGATCGCCGGCCACGCTGCGGCGCACGGCGCCTCGAACGCCCTGCACCTGCTGCGCACCGACACCCAGGCCGGCCAGAACGATGCCCGCTGGCTGCGCGACCGCCAGCGCCAGGAACAGTTGCTGGCCGAGGTCAGCCGCCAGGCAGCGCAGCGCTTTCGCGGCGCGCCTGTCTGAGCAGGCCACCTCAACCCGCCGACAATCAGGCCATGGGTGAATTTGACCTGATTGCGCGCTATTTCACGCGCCCCGTTCGCCACGCCGCTTTGGGCGTGGGCGACGACTGCGCCTTGCTGGCCCCGCGCCCCGGCATGCAACTGGCCATCAGCAGCGACATGCTGGTCGAAGGCCGCCACTTCTTTGCCGATGTAGACCCCGAGGCCCTGGGCCACAAGGCCCTGGCCGTCAACCTGTCAGACCTGGCCGCCTGCGGGGCCAGGCCGCTGGCCTTCACGCTGGCGCTGGCGCTGCCCCGAGCCGATGAAGCCTGGCTGGCTGGGTTTTCCAAAGGCTTGCTGGCGCTGGCCGATGCACACGGCTGCGAGCTGGTGGGCGGTGACACCACGCAGGGCCCGCTGAACATCTGCATCACTGTGTTTGGCGAGGTGCCTGCAGGCCAGGCCCTGCTGCGCAGCGGCGCGCGCGCGGGTGATGACATCTACGTGAGCGGCACGCTGGGCGATGCACGCCTGGCGCTCGAAGCCCTGCTGGGCCACATCCACCTGCCCGATGAGCTGCTGGCCCAGGCCCGCCAGCGGCTGGAGCGCCCCACGCCCCGCGTGGCGCTGGGCCTGGCGCTGCGCGGCATTGCCAGCAGCGCCATGGACGTGAGCGACGGCCTGCTGGGCGACTT
>VFQM010002042.1_pt1 | contig 15945 bp, 14 predicted proteins | sample 3512391 | NCBI WGS metagenome assembly VFQM01 (sample SAMN10412369, study PRJNA504923) | tailings metagenome | isolation source: Replicate 1 from Balatoc abandoned mine | place: Philippines
TCCAGCCCCAGCAACTGCACGAACGCGTGAGCGTCATCCTCGGCTCCAAGAACGAAGTGGAGCGGGTCACCAGCTACCATTCGACGCTATAATTTGAGTCTAAAGCCGGTGTAGCTCAGTCGGTAGAGCAGCTCATTCGTAATGCATGATGCTCTACCACTAAAAAGCTATACGCCACAACGACATAGCATAACGCAGACTCGTTCGTGGCACACTTTTGGCACATTTCACCCAATCCAGGAAAATAACGCGATAAGTCGCGCCATCGCCTCCAGCGTTCACGCGCAACAAAGGAGGAAGACATGGCTGTGATTCGAGAACGCGTTTCGGCATCGGGCACCAAGTCGTATCACGTTCAGGTACGCATCAAAGGCTTTCCGCCGCAAACCAAGACCTTCCCCAACAAGACCATGGCCAAAGACTGGGCCGCCATGGTGCAGACCGAGTTGAAGGCTGGTCGCTATCTTCCCCGTGTGGTTGCCGAACGGCATACCGTTTCCGACCTGATCGAGCGATACCGCAAGGAAATTCTGCCGCTCAAGGCAGAGAAGTTCATCCGGGACCAAACCGTCCATCTGGACTGGTGGGAGGCCAAGCTGGGCCGCTACAACCTGGCCGAGCTGAACACCAACCTGATCGCACAAGCCCGTGGCACCCTCTCTACCGAGTCCATCGGGAAGACTCGCGTCAAGGTTCAAACCAAGGACGCCGCAGGCAAGGCTGTCACGACGACCGTTGTGAAAGATCGTGTCCGCGCACCCGCCACTGTCGTGCGCTACATGGCGGCGCTCTCCCATGCGCTGAATACCGCCGTTACCGAATGGGGATGGCTGGAGAAGTCCCCCATGGTGGGCGTCAAAAAGCCTAAGGTCGATAACGAGCGCCGCAGCTTCCTGTCTGATGAAGAAATTCAGCGGGTGCTGACAGCGGCGAAAGAGAGCGAGAACCGATTCCTTCACACGATTGTGTTGCTGGCTCTGTCCACCGGCATGCGCCAGAGCGAGATCATGACGCTGCGGTGGCGCAACGTCTTGGTCGAAGACGGCGCGGACATGGGCCTGCTGGTCATGGAGAAGACCAAGAACGGTGACGCCCGCACCGCACCACTCGCTGAGGACGCCTTCACCGCAGTCATGACGCTGCGCGACAAGGCGATCAAGCACAATGCGGGGCGTGTGCCTGCGGGTCAATTGCTGTTCCCGAGCGACACCGTGGACAACAAGCCCGTCGAGATTCGCAAGGCATGGGAAACCTGCCGCAAGCGCGCTGGTTTGGATGACTTCCGCTTCCATGATCTGCGCCATACGGCAGGCAGCTTGCTGGCCATGTCCGGCGCCAGCACCCGCGAGATTGCAGAAGTCTTGGGTCACAAGACCATGGCAATGGCCAAACGTTACTCCCATCTGACGCAGAAGCACTTGGGCTCGGTGGTTGCCGCCATGAATCAGCGCCTGAAAGCCAAGAAAGAATGAGCAATTCAGCCGCAGGCATCACATCCTTGCCGTTTGCGCCGGGCAAATATCCATTCGCGCTGACAGAGGACGACCCGGCAAAGACCTTGTCAGGCGACCAGTGGGCATGGCGATTTCTGCGGCTGAGCCCGGCCTACCGGTACGACCATGCCTTGTGGGCCGCACGGCCCGCATGGCTGGAGAAGCGTTCTTACCAGAGCTTGGCTGAGCTCAAAGCGGTACTTTCGGTTGAGGACTGGCAGACCATGCTGGATGCCGACGCCCGGTATTTCACCTTGGATGGCCGCGCACTCGGTCATGCCGTTGAATGGCCCCATATTCAAGCGGCAACCTTGGGCCAGATGCTTCCTTCGTTGGCAGGGAGAGAAGCTGACATCGTTCTGCGTGAACTGGATTCCGCCAGGCTATACGGTGTTGGGCATTGGTTCAATCCTGACTTGCTGGATCTTCCAAAGCTCCCCCGCGCGGACGGCGTTCGCTCTTGGTTCTATGCGCTGCTTGAACCGCTTTGGGAGAGCCCAGAGCATGCCCTACTACCTAATCCAGACAGCTGGATCGAACTGCCAGAAGGACGTGCCAATGTGGGCATGGAGCCAGACATTGGGGTACGTTTGCGCAAGGACTCCATGACCTACTACGAACATCAGAGTGTTCGCGCGGAAGATGGATCGGTAATGACCAAGATGGTCAAGGTTGTCAGACCTGCTGCGCGGTCAGGATTTGAGTTCCAAGCCGAATTGGCGCTGCTTGTCTGCCTAGACGGGAATGTACCCGCGCAAATGAAGGCCGCGACATCGCTGCTGCAATCCGCCCAAGCGGAGTTGCAACCCGGCGCCGCCCGCGCACCGGGGCTGCCGACCTACGAGCCCATCATCGCCACGGGTGCGCATCCGCGAGCGGAGAAGTTCAGCAAGCTCCACACGGACCTTCGCGATCTGACCGCCGCCGCCCCGCAAGGCAGACGCAACTGGTGTCTGGTCATCTTCGATGTTCGCTTTGACATCCAAAGCCAAGCTGAAAGCGCCGTCACTTCCCTGAAGAAACGCCAGCTTGCTCTTTCCAAAGCAGGCATGCTCGTCAACCCGGTGCGTCACCGTGCTGGCACCAAAAGCGAAAAGCTGTTCTGGCTGAAAGCCGCGCTATGCTGCCTGGAGGCGCAGCTGGCACTCTCCGCCAAATACCCCAATGAATCCTTCGGCCGCAAGAACCTCACGGAAGCCATTCTGATGCCCTCTCATCCGAGGCACGCGGAGCTGCGGGGCGCAAGCACTGCGGTTTCGGAACCGACGCAGACCGAGCTGGAGGCCGAAACGGTTCGTGATGCCGTTGAGACCGGCAAGACCTTGGCACTGGGGCAATACGCCTACCTGATTGGCGCTACGGCTGACGAACTCTTGCCAATCACCGAGGCGACAACAACGACCCAAACGCCCTTGGGCAGCCCACCCAAAGCAAGACGTTACGTGAACGGCAAAGAAGCACAGACAGCAACTGCAAAGCGCAGACCGGCTCAACCCAAATGACGGCGTAAGCACTAGACGGGCGTAAAAAAAGCCGCAGGATGCGGCTTTTGCGTAGAGATCTGCTGAATCAAGATGGTGCCGCTTGACGGAATCGAACTGTCGACCTTTTCATTACGAATGAACTGCTCTACCAACTGAGCTAAAGCGGCACGTCCTGTCTGGCTAAGTGCCAAGCAGAGCCTCGCATTCTAGCTCTGAAACTTCCGAAACGGAAGCCCCGCGCGGGGTTGTGGCGAAAGTTCTTTGGCTGTTCCATCAGACAGAACGCTGCGGCGCTGACCGCTCCCCGCAGACCGGCCGTGCCCTGGACTGCGCTCTGCCGAAGTCAGCAGCCGCTTGATCCGTTCATCGCAAGGCGGTTAGCTTGAAAAAGCGATCAACCGTGCTGCGCCATCGCGTTGCATCGCAAGCCGCCGCAGCGTAGCTGCACGCCACAACCGCTTCCGCTCACGTCAGTGCCGACTGGCAAGGCGGAGCCCTGTCAAGGAAATTCACATGCCGATCAAACTCGTCACTCAAGCCAACCTCACCGACTGCGGCCTCGCCTGCGTTGCCATGGTCACCGGCAAGTCGCTGGATGCCGTGCTGCGCGTCGCCATCAAGGAATGCGGCTACCCGAAAGATGGTCCGCACACCACCACCGACGAAAACCTGTTCAAGCTGCTCGATCACTTCGGCATCAAATACGGCAAGAAGCAGAAGGTGAAAACCGTCGAAGCACTGCCGCCGCTGGCCATCATGGAGACACGGAAGATGCCTTCAACGGGGAACTCGCACCTCGTTGTGTTCGAGCGAACCGCCGAGGGCGACGAGCACGCACTGGACCCAGGCTGGTGGCTCAAGCAGCAAGTGCGCAGCGACTGGAACCGCATCAAGCTCGACACATTCATCCCGGTACATCTGAACGAACCGGCACCGAAAGCCGCGAAAAAGAAAGCTGATGCCAGCATCGGCACAGCAACCGAAGCTGACCAAGCAGCAGCGCCCTCGGCGAAAAAGACTCAGCCTGCCAACAAGAAGCCGAAGACGAGCAAGCCATCAAAGGCGGCTGCGGGCACCACGCCGGAGCAAGCAACCGACGCTCAAGCCGAAACGCCAGCACCAAGCAAGGCCATTGATGCTGAGGCGGCAGAGCCGAGCGCCCTCGCACAGGAGTGGGCCGATGTGGCTCGATGAGCTGTACATCCAGCGGCTGCAGCGAATCGAAATGACCGAGCCGCGGCCAGCGGCTGGTCCTGGCTTGCTGGCCGGGGCCATTACCCTGGTGTTCGAGCGGGATGCGGTCATATGCTCGTCGCCGCTGCGCTACTCACACTGCCAACAAGGTACGGTGACCGCGATGTTCGACGGCCAAGCGCGCGACCTGGGCTTTCGGTTCACGGTACTGCCATCCGATGATGCCAAGGACTTGCCCCGCGACTGGACGCTGAATACCCGAAGCATTTCGACAGAGACGTGGCTTGGCCCTTCCACCAGCACCAGCGCGGACCCACCATGGCTGCTACAGGCAGAAGTGGAAGTTGGCAGCGAAGCCGCCGCCGTGCTGCTGCATGTGTTTGGCGCTGGGTGGCTGCAACTGCGCTACAGACCAGACCTGGATGGCTGCATCGAGTTCGCCCCGGCCAACAGCCATCGCCCGGCCCCCAGTCACGTCGCAGTAGCCACTCCGAATGATGCTTTTGGGTGGCTGCACCCGGCAAGTGCACACCCGTTTGTTCTGGACAACCGGCACTGGAAAACCGCACACCCCCGCGATTGGCCGTGGCCTTTGGCGCGGGCGTGGCGAAGTCAACCGGCCAGTAGCGAATATCGGCAGGTCATGAAAGCAGCCTTGCTGGCGCGGTTTTCGCAGCACGACAAGCTACGCAGGCGGCTGAAGGCCATGCAGTGCCCGGTGACCGTGGCAGGCGTTCCCAAAGGCTTGATAGAGGAAGTCGCTGCGCTGGTGTAGCGCATGCGAGCCGGTCAGGCGGCCGGCTCAGCCACCAACTCGCTCATGGTCACGCCCAGCGCACGAGCGATTCGCTCAATGTTGCAGATCGAGATGTTGCGTTCGGAACGTTCGACGGAACTGACGTAGTTGGGATGAAGGTCAGCAAGCTCCGCCACCTTCTCCTGAGTCAGTTTCCTTTCCAGTCGGATGCGCCTCATGTTGGCGGCGAACAGTTGCTGCGCTCCACACCCGTGGACTTGTTTGCGCATCCCTTGAGTCTTTGCGAACCAAACTCAAAGTTCCACAGCCTTTGGGTTTGGTTTTGCGTAGACTCGTCGATTCACCCAACTCAAAGTGTTATTTGGAGGTAGTTCAAGTGTCCAAACGATCAGAAAAAGAAGCCCGCGAAAACGCAGACTTGGTGGCGCTATTGGCCCCAGCACTGGCGGCGACGGCCTTGTTGTCGTATTTCCAGTACCGCGCACTAAAGAAGCAGTTCCTATCAGGTGCAAATGTCAAACGCATTGACGACCCAGAGGCTCACATGCCCATACTGGCGATCTCGACGCTTGGCATCGTCTTGGTGCTTGGTGGCCTATACGCATTCGCCGTCTGGGCATTCAAGGGACACGCGGTGTTCATCCCAGCAGTGGCACTGTCTGCGTACGCGGTCTGGCTGCTCATCAAGCGTCTGTTGGCTGCGCAGGCTGCTTGCCTATTGGGCGTGGTGGTAGATCAGCACGCAGGGGCCATCACCTTTCCGACGCTCTTCCCTGCGCTGAGGACCGTGCGGCTCGCTGAAGTTGCCCAGCTGACCCGTGAGGACGGCAATAAGCTGCTCCTTGCCGGGGAATTTGGCTCTTACGTGCTGCGCTTCAGTGACAAACGTCGACGCGACGAATGCATTCACCTGCTTAGATCCAGAAGTGGCGCCAGAATGTTGCCAGAGGTGGAATAAGTGTCAAAAGCTCCCGGGAGAAACCATTGAAAAAAATTCTAGTGACTGCTTTGATCGGCTGTTGCTTCTTCGTCCAAGCCACAGTGGCGCAAGAAACCCCGAAACACTTGCAATTAGCCCGTGAATTCGTCCTCAACACCAAACAAGCCAACAACTCTTACAGCAACAGCAAGGTCTACACCCGCATGCCGGGGGACCTGTTTGCAAGCGAATACGTGGTTTCTACAGACTGCTCAGGCTTTGTAGAGGACATGTTTCGGAGGACAGGCGGAGGCGTGTTAGCGCAGTTGACGACTCAGAAGCTGAAAAACCGACACAGCATTTTGGACTTTCACGCCAGCATCGAACGCCAAGAGGCGTTCCAAAAAATAGTCAAAGTGGAAGATATCCAACCCGGCGACGTGGCAGCTTGGCGGTATATCAACATGGCTGATCACCAATTGCCCGGTCATATTCTGTTCGTGGATTCAGCGCCCGTGAAGATCAAGCCACGCAAGCCCATCATTGACGGGCTTGATCAATATGAATTTACGCTCATCGACACATCTCAAGAGGCTAAAAGCAGAGATGACACGCGGTATGTCAGCGATGCGGGTTTGCGCGATGCCAACGAGTCAAAAGGCAAAGAGCGAGGAACCATTTCAAGCCCGAACTACAAGGGCGTAGGTCGCGGCCACATGCGCTTTTACGCAGACAGCGAAGGCAACATCAAAGGCGCAGCTTTCAGCTTCTCATCGGCCAAATTTCATCCAAACGGTGGCGATTGGGACATCGTTGTCGGACGCCCGCGGTTAACTCCAAATGGAGAGAGACGATGATCGTGTGCCTTTCACGGTTCTTGGGGCGTGAGGCAGTCGATCTGCTTGCCAACTGGATCAAGATCCCGGTGAACTGAGCGGTACAAGGCAATTTATCGGTTCAACAACACCACCGATGAAGGAGCCTTACATGACCCCCTTTGGCAACACCGACCAAATTTCCGCCGCCTTGAACTCACTGACGGCAGACATGGCGGTTTCGATTTCTTGGCCCAGGCTATATCAATGGGCGGGCAGCAGCCCATTGGCAGTTGAGCACTATGCACAACTGGTGCACCTCTGGGAGAAGGTCTGGCAAGGTGCTCGCGAAGGTATACCCGTGCCGACTGTATTTCTGTACCACGGGGCTGCGAAGTTGACGCTGGTACGGGAAAGCACACCTGAAGACCCTCCAGCGGTGGCGCTGCACGACCTGGCCATGGTTCCCCCGGTGCTTGAAGACTGAAAAGGCTCAATCGGCGGTGGCTATGATGTGCAAGACTTTGTACAAATTACCCGCCCACTGGAGGCTTCATGGCGATCTCTGTCAGTGATGTGGTTCCCTTCTCCCAAGCCAGGGCGAACCTGTCTGAATTGGCTGACCAAGCCAAGGCAGGGGCTGAGAAGATCATCACCAAGAATGGTGAGAGCTACGTTGCCTTGATCGCCGCGCAGCGGCTGGACTACTACCACCAGCTGGAGCGAGAGCGCATTCACCTGCTGCTGCTCAACGACGCAAGCAAAGGACTGGATGATGTGATGGCGGGCAACGTGAAAGACGCAAAAGCCACCCTGGCCGCCCTCAAACGCCGCCGCACAGACGAGTCGGGGGCCTGACTCAGTGAGCGCCAAAGCGGAATTCCACCCAGTCAAGGCCAGCGCCTCTTTTGAGGCCAGCCTCAATGAGGCACGTCAATTCCTGACTGCGGAGGGCCACCCCCAAGACTTCGATGCATTGCTCGATGAACTGTTGACGAAGGTCGTCCCTTACTTGGGGCGCTTCCCGCAGATTGGCCGCCCGTTGCTGGACGAGAAAGCCGGTGCGGTTGAGACACTGACGGCTCAAGAAGCCTTGAAGCTGCGGGCGGTAACCCTCCAGCCCCGGCAATACGTGTCGCCCTCATTTCTGCTCATCTACACAACCACAGCGGACACCGTCTACCTGTTGAACTTACGGTATTACAGGCAGTTGTCATTCGACCTGGAATCCATGTGGCTTGCCGGTTCACCCACTTTCTGCAACGCGGCCAGAAACGAGTAAGCAGCGGCACATAATGATGAGAAAAACAGAAAGTTACAGGGAGGGGCTCGGTACATGAAGTTCGTCAGCAATGCGGGCACAGATCGTGTCGTGGACTTGGTTCGCCCGTGGTTGAAGCCCAACCATCAATTGGACGTGGTGTCGCCGTCCTTCTCGTTGTTCGCGTTTGCTGAAGTCTTGGCCGACGTGCCCCGTCTGGCCAATGCACGTTTGGTGGTTCCCGCGCATCGACCCAAAGACGGCTCAGTCAATGTTCACGAACAGCTGGAACTGCTGGGAAGCAAGGCAGACCGAGCCGCCCGCAACAAGCTTCAAGCCCCGTGGCTCGCCCGTAAGTTCGCTGCTTGGCTTGATGCCAAGGCACAGGTTCGACACGCATCTGGCGCCATTCCCCAAGGCACCATGGTCTTGCGCGATGACCAAGGTACTTCACAGCAAGCAGTGTTGGGCTCGTTCGCCTTCAGCACAGAAGGCCTTGGCATTACGCCCGGCAACCCACTGAGCCTGATTCAAACATCAGAGAGCCCGGCAGAAGCCCAGATGCTGAGCCAATGGTTCGACCTGCAGTGGAGCACCCTCAAAGACCAGCCAGAGGCCAAGGCTGCCTTGATCGCATCGGTCAAGGAGCTGAGCACACACCGGGACTCCACCAGCGTCTACACGCTCATGCTCCAGCATCTCTTTGCCTCCAGCGGCGAAGGCATGGACGAAGAGCGCATCGTTAAATCCGCCACTGGCATCCGCAACACGGTGGTCTGGAAAAAGCTCTATAAGTTCCAGCGTGACGGCGTGGTGGGAGCCATCGACAAGCTGGAACGCTTCGGCGGCTGCATCATTGCCGACAGTGTGGGCTTGGGCAAGACCTTCGAGGCCCTGGCCATCATCAAGTACAGCGAACTGCGCAACGACCGCGTGCTGGTGCTGTGCCCCAAACGCCTGCGCGACAACTGGACGCTGTACAAAGCCAACGACAAACGCAATGTCCTGGCGTCGGACCGTTTCAATTACGACGTCCTCAACCACACCGACCTGACGCGCGACGGTGGTTTATCCGGTGACATCGACCTGTCCCATGTGAACTGGGGCAACTACGACCTGGTGGTCATCGACGAGTCGCACAACTTTCGCAACAAGGCTGCCAACAAGGGTCGTGAGACCCGGTACGACCGGCTGATGCGCAAGATCATCCGTGAGGGCGTTAAGACGCGCGTGCTGATGCTCTCCGCCACTCCGGTCAACAACCGTCTGGCGGACCTGAAAAATCAGATTGCCTTTGTTACTGAAGGCGATGACACGGCCCTGTTCGACCACGGCATTGCCAGCATTGACAGCACCACCCGCCGCGCACAAAAGGCTTTCAACCGCTGGCTGGAACTGCCCAACGAAGAAAAGACGCCCGCGCTATTGGTCGAAATGCTGGGCTTTGATTACTTCGCCTTGCTCGACCACCTGACCATTGCCCGTTCACGCAGGCACATCGAGCGGTACTACGGCACGTCTGAAACCGGTCGCTTCCCAGATCGGCTGCCTCCCATCAACATCAAGGCAGACGTAGACCGCGCGGGCGAGTTCCGATCCATCCGGGACATCAACCTTGAGATTCGCCGCCTCAACCTTGCTGCGTACGCCCCGCTGCGCTATGTGCTGCCTCACAAGCAGGAAGCCTACGACCAGAAGTACAGCACCCAGATTCGTGGGGGCGAGAGCTTCTTCCGGCAAGTGGACCGTGAAGAGAGCTTGATTCACCTGCTGCGCGTCAACGTGCTCAAGCGCATGGAAAGCGCCGTCTCGTCTTTCGCACTCACGGTACATCGCCAGCTGGAAGATGTCGAAGCCACGTTGTCCCGTATCGATTCGCACCCCGCAGAGATAGAAGAACTCGACATCGCCGATGTGGACGTTGACGACCCTACCTTTGAATCCTTGCTCGTGGGCCGCAAGGTCAAGGTGCTGCTGAGCGACGTGGACTTGGTACGTTGGAAGCAAGACCTCATCGAAGACCGCAACCGGCTTGCCACCTTGTATGCGGCCGCAGAACAGGTCAGCGCCGCACGCGATGACAAGCTGCTCCGCCTGCGTGACCTGATCGCCAACAAATGCAAGAACCCGATCAACGCAGGCAACCGCAAGGTCATCATCTTCACCGCGTTCGCAGACACGGCCACCTACCTCTACGAGCAACTGTCTGGCTGGGCTAAGTCCGAGCTGGGTATCGAAAGCGCCTTGGTCACAGGCTCGGGCCGCAACCAATCCACTTTGCCACTGCGCCGCGACCTCAGCAGCATCCTGACGGCCTTCTCGCCTCGCTCGAAGGAGCGGCCCGAAGACTTGGCAGCTGAGGGCGAGTTGGACTTGCTGATCGCCACCGACTGCATCAGCGAAGGCCAGAACCTTCAAGACTGCGACTGGCTGGTGAACTACGACATCCACTGGAACCCCGTTCGCATCATCCAGCGGTTCGGACGCATTGACCGCATCGGCTCCCGCAACACCTGCATTCAACTGGTGAACTTCTGGCCCAACATGGAGCTGGAGGAGTACATCAACCTGGAGCAGCGCGTCAGTGGCCGCATGGTGCTCTTGGACATCTCAGCCACTGGCGAAGAGAACATCATCGAACAACAGTCCGGCAACCAGATGAACGATTTGGAATACCGCCGCAACCAGTTGCTGAAGATGCAAGACAGCGTCATAGATTTGGAAGACCTTTCCAGCGGCGTAGCCATCACAGATCTGACGCTGACCGACTTCCGCATCGACTTGGCCGAGTTCAACAAGCTCCACCCTGGCAAGCTCGACGGCCTGCCCATGGGCGCGTTTGCCGTTGCCACGAGCAACGATGTGGACATTCCACCTGGCGTGATCTTCTGCCTACGCGCTGAAGACGCTGCGGCCGAGAAGGCCATCGACCCCAGCTATCCGTTGGCACCGCACTACTTGGTGCACGCGAGTGACGATGGCACCGTACTCTTGCCCTACACCCAGGCAAAAACCACGCTCGACCGGCTCAAACGCATGGCCTTGGGGCGCGACCTTCCAGACGCTTCTGCCTGCGCTCGATTTGACCGCGCCACCAAGCATGGCGAAGACATGCGCCACGCCCAAAAGCTGTTGTCCGCCAGCGTGGCATCCATCGTCGGCAAGTCTGAAGAACGCGCTGTGGCCAGCCTGTTTTCGCCGGGTGGCACACACGCCATGAAGGGCGAATTCGCTGGCTCCAATGACTTCGAGGTGTTGGCCTACATGGTGATATTGCCCGGCACGGGTGAGGAACAAACCGCATGAATGTGGCGGACCTGTCTTCAGAGCAGCTGATTTCGGCACTGCGCTTGCCTGCCGAGGCCAGCGTTGGCCAGCGCATCCCCAAGAAGATGTTGGCCGAAAACCTGACCAGTCGCGGCACGGCTACCAGCGCGGACCGCAAGCTCTTGCAAGAGCAGATTGAAGAGGTCACATGGGTTGCAGCCCTCAAACCCAGCAATGCGGGCATCCCGGCGTACCAGGACGAAGTGCGCAGCTACCTTGAACTGGCCGTTCTGAACGTGCGCCTTCGACAAGGCAGTCAGCTCGACGTGAAGGCTGCCAAAGTTTCATCGAGCACTGCTCGCGTCGCCGAGCTGGTGCACCGAGCCATTCCTTACCCCGTGCTGATGGTCTTGGATGATGAGGCACGCCTGTACCTTTCCATGGTGCACATCCGCTGGGCGCAAAAGGAAGCCGACAAAACCGTTCTCGACGGAGAGTTGATCCAAGGCACCTTTGTGCGCAATGGATTGAGCAAAGCATCCACGGCTGATGCCGCGACGTTGAACGCATTCATGGGGGCCTTGCCTCTCAGCATGCAGCCCCGCGCCGATCTGTTCGCCTTGTACCAAGGGTGGATGGATACCTTGTCCGCATGGCAAGCCGCCGCCGTGACCGGCCGTTTCGAGTGCGTCAGCCCACAGCAGGCTACCGCCCGCCGCGCAGCCTTGCGCCGCTGCCATGAGCTGGACGCACAGATCAGCAGCTTGCGAGCAGCCGCCAGCAAAGAAAAACAGATGGCTCGCCAAGTCGCGGTCAATCTCGAAATCAAGGCATTGATGGCAGAACGCCAGCAAGCCGCCAACAGTCTTTAAGGGATCACAGTGAAAGCAACAGAAGCGAACCTGCTCAAGTTCCTACGGAAGTCACCGCAGTTCGTCATTCCCATCTACCAGCGCAACTATTCGTGGACTGCTGAGCAGTGTCGCCAGCTCTGGTCTGACTTGATGCGTGCCGGGCGCGATGAAAAGGTTCAGGCCCACTTCATCGGCTCCATCGTCTACGTTGAGCGCGGTCTGTCATCTGTGACTAGCCAAGAAGCTTTGTTGGTTATTGACGGCCAGCAGCGCCTGACCACCAGCACCTTGCTGATCGCCGCTCTTGCAAAGCACTTCGAGACGCAAGGGCTGGGCGAGTTGTTGGAGGCCTTCTCGAACAAGAAGCTGCGCAACTACTACCTGCTCAATCCTGACGAGGACGGAGAGCGCCATTTCAAGCTGATCTTGTCTGAGACCGACAAGGACACTCTGCTGGCGATTTTGCAAAACACGCCACTGCCAGCAGAAGCCAGCAGCCGCATCACTGAGAACTTCGCCTTGTTCCAAGAGCTGATCGCCGCCAACCAAGGCGAGCTGGAAGCCATCTGCCAAGGCCTTGCCAAGCTGGTGATCGTGGATGTGTCGCTCGACCGCGCCCAAGACAATCCGCAGCTGATCTTTGAAAGCATGAACTCCACCGGGCTGGAACTCAGCCAGGCAGACCTCATCCGCAACTTCATCTTGATGGGCTTGGAACCCAAGCTACAGACCGAGCTGTACAAGACCTACTGGCGCCCCATGGAGCGGGCGTTTGGCCAAGCGGCCTACGTGGTGCATTTCGACGCCTTCATGCGCCATTACCTCACGGCCAAGACGGGTGAGATTCCGAACGTGCGTGAGGTCTATGTCGCGTTCAAGACCTTTGCACGTGGGCTCAAAGGCGACACGCGAGATTTGGTGGCTGACATTCACGCCTACGCGTCCTACTACTGTGCCATGGCCTTGGGCACGGAAGCAGATGCCTCGCTCAAGCAGGCCTTCCATGACCTGCGTGAATTGAAAGTGGATGTCGCCTACCCCTTCCTGCTGGATGTGTATCACGACTACAAGCAAGGCCGCCTGACCAGCGAAGAGGTGTTGCGCATCGTGCGATTGGTGGAAAGCTACGTTTTCCGTCGCGCCATCTGTGCCATTCCCACCAACTCGCTGAACAAGACCTTTGCGGGGATGAGCCGCACCCTCAAGAAAGACAGATATCTTGAGAGCGTGCAGGCAGCGTTCCTGCTGCTGCCGTCCTACCGACGCTTCCCCAGTGATGACGAGTTCCAGCGCGATGTGAAAGTGCGCGACCTCTACAACTTCCGCAGCCGCAGCTATTGGCTGCGTCGCCTGGAAAACCATGGCCGCAAAGAGCGGGTGATGGTGGAGGACTACACCATTGAGCACATCCTGCCGCAGAACGAAGCCCTGTCCAAAGAGTGGCAAGCCGAGTTGGGCGCCGAGTGGCAGCGCGTCCAGCAAGAATGGTTGCACACCTTGGGCAACCTTACGCTGACGGGCTACAACAGCGAGTACAGCGACCACCCTTTTGCCTACAAGCGCGACCAAGTCACCGACAAGGACGGCAACCCCGTTGGCTTTGCCCACAGCCCGCTCAAGCTAAACCTTGGGCTTGGCAAAGTCAGCCAGTGGAATGAGACAGCCATCAAAGATCGAGCCGACCGGCTTGCTGCAGACGCTGCCAAGGTTTGGGGAGCCCCGCAGCTGGCCGATGACGTTCTGGATGCCTACCGCCCGGCCGCAGTCAAACCCGGCCAGCAATATGGCGTGGCCGACCACGCGCACCTGACGGCAGGGCCGATGCGCGAGCTGTTTGATGCCTTGCGTAAATCGATCCTGGCCCTTGACCCATGCGTGAATGAAGAGTTCTTGAAGCTGTACGTCGCCTACAAGGCTGAAACAAACTTTGTCGACGTGGTGCCTCAGGCCAAGCGCCTGTTGTTGGTGCTAAACCTGGGCATTGATGACATCGAAGACCCCAAAGGCCTGTGCCGCGACATCTCCAATATCGGGCGATGGGGCAATGGCGACGTCGAGATTGGCTTGAGCACTGTTGATGAACTGCCCTACGTGATGGGCTTGATTCGCCAATCATTTGACCGCCAGATGGGTGGCCCTCAAGACGCCTGAACCACCCAACAGAACTTTATACATAGAGATACCCATGAGCATCCAAAAAATCGAAGCACATTCGCCAGAAGCACAAAGCGCAGACCTCATCGCCGACAACATTGCCAAGCTCAAGGCCATGTTTCCTGAGCTGTTGACCGAAACCACGCAAGACGGCAAGACCACTGCGACCCTCAACGTGGAAGTGCTGAAGAACCTCGTTGGGGATGCCACCGCCGCAGATTCCGAAGAAAAGTACGGGCTGAACTGGCACGGCAAGCGCAAGGCACGGCAGATAGCCTTGACCCCCAGCACGGGTACCTTGCGACCAGCGCCCGATGAGAGCGTGGACTGGGACACCACGCAGAACCTGATGATCGAAGGCGACAACCTCGAAGTGCTCAAGCTGCTGCAAAAGAGCTACTCGGGCAAGGTCAAGCTGATCTACATCGACCCGCCTTACAACACGGGCAAGGACTTCGTTTACCCGGACAACTTCCAAGACAACATCAAGAACTATTTGGAGCTGACAGGAAAAACCGAAGGCGGAGCAAAGATCAGCAGCAATACCGATGCCAGCGGCCGATTCCACACAGACTGGCTGAATATGATGCTGCCCCGGGTAAAGCTAGCTCAATCAATGCTTCGGTCAGATGGAGCAATATTTGTTTCATGCGATGAGGTAGAACAACCTAGATTGCGCATGCTCATGGATGAAATATTTGGACAAGAAAACTTCGTGGCGGATTTGGTTTGGGCAGCAGGAAGAAAAAATGACTCAAGACTCATTTCCATATCTCATGAATACATTGTTTGCTATGCAAAAAACGCAAGTTACCTAAAAGAGCAGAAAATTGAATGGCGACAAAGAAAGAAGGGACTTGAAGAAATTTATGCCCAGCATGCCCGGCTTCGCGGTGATTTTGGGAGTGACTATGCGGCAATAACCGCTGGTCTCAAGACTTGGTTCAAAGAATTACCCGATAGCCATCCATCGAAAGCTCATAAACATTACTCATCTGTTGACAGGCGTGGTGTCTATTTCCCAGCGGATATTTCTTGGCCAGGTGGCGGCGGTCCGAAATATGAAGTTCTGCACCCGAAAACAGGACTTCCCGTTAAAGTTCCTGCCCGTGGATGGATGACAAGTGACCCACAAAAGATGCATGAGTGGATTGCAGATGAACGCGTTCACTTTGGTGAGACCGAAGACTCTGTTCCTTGCATGAAAAAGTATTTGATTGATGGGGAATTTCAGCCACCTTACAGCGTCTTCTATCAAGACGGCCGAGCTGCAACCAAGCGATTGCGCAATCTAATGGGAGAAGATTGCTTCGACTTTCCCAAAGACGAGCTAGTGTTACAAGAGCTGGTTGGCATGATGTCCGGGAAAAATGATCTTATTGTGGATTTTTTTGCTGGATCTGGCACTACGGGACACGCTGTGATGCTTCAGAACGCTCTCGATGGTGCGAGTAGAAGGTATTTGCTTGTGCAGCTTCCTGAGCCACTCGATCCCGAAAAGGCAGAACAGGCTGCAGCGGCCTCTTATTGCAAAACAATTGGACGGTCTCTAAATATTGCCGAACTAACTAAAGAGCGTTTAAGGAAAGCGGGCAACGCCATCAAAACCCTTTATCCAAAATGGGAAGGCGATACTGGCTTTCGTGCATTCAAACGGCTTTGTTGCACAAAGCCAGTCCGCTGAGCTGGTAACCTCGAGACATGAGTGAACCGAAGGGGTCCAAGGCCCGCTACAAGACCACCAACT
>VFQM010002043.1_pt1 | contig 15938 bp, 12 predicted proteins | sample 3512391 | NCBI WGS metagenome assembly VFQM01 (sample SAMN10412369, study PRJNA504923) | tailings metagenome | isolation source: Replicate 1 from Balatoc abandoned mine | place: Philippines
CTCGCGCTGGCTGATCGTCGGATAGCCCTGCGAAAACCCGGTCACCGAAGAGACCACGCCGTAGATCTGGGAGGTCACGTAGCCATCCGGACTGACCCGCGGCGCGATCTGCAGCGTCACCCCGACGTTCACATATTGCACCTGCTGGGAAACGGCATTGACCCCGGAGAGCGCGATCGAAGTGAGGATCGGCAAGGCATCGCCGGTGATGATCTTGGCGGTGGAACCGGACTGCGCCGCAATTCGCGGTCGCGAGAGGATCCGTCCTTCGCCCTTCTCGATCTGCGCGTAAATGGCGGCCTGCAGAACACCGGACGGCAGCACGTCGCGCGGGTTGAGATTGACGCTGTTCGGCAGGAAAGATCCGGTCTCCAGCCGCCCGACCGCAATCTGGCCAGCGCCATTGTTGAAATCGATCCCCAGGCTCTTTGCGCCAGATTCGGTCAGTTCGACAAACTGGGTTTCAAGGATGACACTGTCCACCGGCACGTCGATCAATTCGATCTGATCCTTGATCCGGGCGATGTAATCTGCGCTGCCCGTGATCCAGATCGCATTAAGCCGGCGATCAACGCCCAATCCATTGCCAAAGGCCTGACCCAGCGGCTTGGCCGGGGCCTGCGCGGCGGCCTGACTTTGGTAATAGTTGGGCTGGTTCCCGGCCGCCGGCGACCCGAAACCGGGCTCACGTCGAATAAACACGTTGTTTGGCTCGATCGTGGTGCCATCGCCCAGCAAGCCGATCACTTCACTGACATCGGCATATTTGAGCGGCACCAGTTCATAGCGGTCGCCGGGACTGAACGAGGCCCGTGGGCTCAGCTCGCTGGCCTTGGCAACCGGCTCGCTTTGCGAGCCAAGCGGCCGACTACCCGTCGATTCTTCCTCACTGACAGGCCGGATCTTGATCTGGACCGTTGCTGGCCCCGCCGGTTCAACCGAAACGGTTGCTGGCCGCACCGTATCGAACCGGATTACCAGATCAGCACCGCGGGTCTCGAACGAGACCAGCCTGACCAGCCCCTTCTGCGCGCTGCGAATCGGGATCGAGTTCACTCGCAGCGTGTTGCGCACAATCAGAGCCGGGCTTTCCGGATTGGAATTGAGTGGCTCAACCCGGGGCTCCTGCGGCGAAAATCGCGCAATGAAACCGGCCTGCCCTTCGTCAGCCGTAACCAGCTTGATCTCTTCCAGCACCGAAGGGATCGGCGCGCCCTGCGCAAGCAACGGCACGGCTGGCACCGCAATCAGTGCCACGCCGACCGCAGCCAGCGCGATGGCCAGCAGCCGCTTAGGGAAATTCAGCAAACCCCACCTCCGGACCCGCAGGATAGCAGGCGTTCAGGAAAGCGTAATCGGCTTGGCACGATTCGCAAGGGGTTGACGACGCATGCCGGCCAAACTGTTGCAGGGTGGTGACAAAGTGCTGAAACGGCGTAGTCTTTGCAGGGACACGGGAAGAGGAGCAGGGCGATGCGGCGGATCTTGATGGGCGCGGGCCTGGCCGTGCTGGCGGGCAGTGGTTTGGCGCAGGAGCGCACCGCGCAGGGCGATCTATCGGTCACCATCTACAACAATGGCCAGGCGCTGGTGCAGGACGTGCGGCAGGTGAACCTGCCGGCCGGCAAGTCGCGGCAGGAGTTTCCCGATGTTTCGGCCCAGATCCGCTCCGAAACGGTGACGCTGGGCGGAGAAGGCTTCGGGATTGTCGAGCAGAACTTTGACTATGACCTGCTCTCCCCCGCCGCGCTGATGGAAAAGGCGGTCGGACAGACGGTAACGCTGCTGCGGACCAATCCGGCGACCGGGGCTGAAACGCGCGAGCGGGCAACGGTGCTGGCGGTCAATGGCGGCGCGGTGCTGCGGATTGGCGAGCGGATCGAGGTGTTGCGCGACGATGGCCTGCCGGTGCGGGTCATTTTCGATGCGATCCCGCCCGGCCTGCGCGCGCGCCCGACGCTGAGCGTGACGGTTGATGCCGCCAAGGCGGGGCCCCGCCCGCTTTCGCTCAGCTACCTGACACCGGGCCTTGGCTGGAAGGCAGACTATGTCGCGCTGTTCGACGAGAAGGCCGGCAAGATTGATGTCCAGGGCTGGATCACCCTGACCAACAGCACTGGCACGACCTTTAGTAATGCCCGTGCGCTGCTGGTCGCGGGCAGCGTCGGCCGGATCAACCAGTCGCCCGCCTATTACCGCGGGCGCGGCACCCGCCCGCGCGGCAATGTCGCCGGGACCGAGAGCGGGACCAGCCAGCGGCTCGGCGATTTCCATGTCTATCCGATCGAGGGCCGCACCACGATCGCCAATGCCCAGACCAAGCAGGTCAGCTTCCTCGACGCAGTCGGCGTGCCGGCGCGGCGCGGCTATGAATTCCGCAGTGGCTGGCTGGCAAGCGCCGACGAAGCCGAAAGCGCCTCATCGATCCTCAAGTTCTCCTCCGCTCGCCAGGGCGGGATTGGCGAGGCGCTGCCGGCCGGCGTGGTGCGCGTCTATATGCGCGACAGCCGCGGCCAGGCGCAGTTCATTGGCGAGAGTGACATCCCGCACACGCCCGCCGGCTCATCGCTGGCGCTGCGCACCGGCGATGCCTTCGACGTGAAGGTCCAGCCGGTGATCGAGAAGCGCGAGAGCATCACTACCGATGAATGGGAGAAGTTCGAACGCTGGCGGGTGACCATGCCCGATGGCACGGTGCGCGAAACATCGGTCGAACGGCCCAAGCAGTTCTGGCGCACCCAGATGAAATACATTGTCACGAACGCCAAGCCAGAGCCGGTGACGGTCGACGTGGTCCAGGGCGGGCTGGGCCAATGGTGGTGGTGGCGCGATGTGCGGGTGCCGCAGGAAAGCATCAAGGGCGTGCAGGAGAACGCCGACGAACGCCGCTGGGAAGTGCCGGTGCCGGCCAACGGCAAGGTCGAGCTGACCGTCACCTTCCTGACCCCCTGGTAAGCGCTTGCGCCGCTTCGCCGCCCTCCTGCTGTTGATCGCCGCGCCGCTGGCGGGGCAGGATCGCGCGCCGGTCGTGGTTTCCTCCGCACCGGACAAGGTCGCGGTAACGCTCTACCGCGATCCTGACCGCGGCGAAGATCCGATCAATGCCGACGCGCCGAGTTCGCTGGCGCTGATCGTCGAAACCCGCACCGTCACCCTGCCCGCCGGGGCGGCGACGGTGCGGTTCGAGGGCGTTGCCGGCGGGATCGTTCCCCAGACCGCGCTGATGTTCAACGCCGCCCCGCGCGAGCGCAATCGCGATGCAGCGCTGCTCTCGCAGGGTGGGCTGGTAGATGCCTTTACCGGCCAGCGCGTGACCCTGCGCCGCACCGATCCGGCCACCGGCAAGACTGTGGAGGAAAGCGCCACGATCCGCTCGGCCGCCGACCGGCTGGTGGTGACCACCCCGCGCGGGATCGAGGCGCTCTATTGCTCAGGCCTCAACCAGACGGTGCTCTATCCCGACGTTCCGGCCACGCTATCGGCCAAGCCAGTGCTGTCGATGACCACGCGCGACCAGCCGGGCGGGACAGTGACGATCACGCTGGCCTATTTGGCCACCGGGTTCGATTGGGATGCCAATTACGTGGTCAAGATTGCGCCTGATGGCCAGTCGGTCGACCTGCTCGGTTGGCTGACCATGGCGAGTGGGGACGAAACGACCTTTCCAGACGCCACCCTGGCCGCAGTGGCTGGCCGAATCCAACGCTCGGACGAGACCAGCGACAGTACTGGCGAAGACGCCCGCTGGGCTGCCAGCCGACTTGACCGCAGCTGGGGCTGCTGGCCGGCTGGTACAACTTCCAGCGGGCTGCGTCAGCCACCGCTGCCACCCCCGCCGCCGATGGCTGCGCCGATGATGATGGAGATGGATGGTGCCGCCGAGATCATTGTCACGGGGACCAAACGCCAGGCATTGATGATGTCCTCACCCGTTGCAGTCGCGGTCACAGCCGTGATGGAAGGCCTGGGCGATCTCAAGCTCTATCGCGTGCCAATCCCGGTCACCGTCGCGGCCCAGTCGCAAAAGCAGGTTGCCTTCCTCGCCAAGGACGAGATCAAGGGTGTGCTGGCCTATCGCTCAAAGGTCGACTGGGCCGAGCCGAACGAGCCGCAAATCCTGTTTCGGTTCAAGAACAGCGAGAAGGAGGGCCTCGGCAAACCGCTCCCGGCCGGCCGCCTGGTGTTCTACCAGGATGGCGAAGACGGCACGATGGTGATGGGCGAAAGCACCCTGCCCGACAAGGCGGTGGACGAGGAAGTCGAGCTGGAGATCGGCGAGAGCGAGGAAGTGACGCTGGAGCACCAGGAAGAGGCCAGCGATGGCAAGGGCAAGTGGGCCGATCATCTGGTGACGGTCAAGAACGCCAACCCCTTTCCGATCCGCTTCGAGCTGGAATTCCCGACCGGCGGCAACTTGCGTTTTTCCCGGCTTTCCGGGCGAATCGAGCGCAAGCCTGGCAAGCAGGTGCTGGTGCTGACCGTGCCCGGCAACAGCGAGCAGCCGGTCCGCTATCGCAGCACCGAAGTGCGCCAGCCCGGCGACTAGGCTGGCGACCAAAACCGCAGGTCCATCCGCGTTTGCAGTTGGTCGAAAAGACAGCGCGCGCGCTGGCGCCGGCATCCCGCTCTGCTAGCTAGTTCGCCATGTTCTCAAAGGGGCCTGTTATGCCAAGATTCTTCACCGCTTCGATCATTGCGCTGGCGATCGCCGGTACCCCGGCCATGGCCAAGGACAAGGGCAAGGAACCCCAGCCCGCTCCGCTCTCCGCGCTCGTGAAGTCGGTCAGCATTCCCTACCAACAGTTCACCCTGCCCAATGGCCTGCAGGTGCTGGTCCACACCGATCGCAAGGCCCCGGTTGTTGCGGTTTCCGTCTGGTACGGGGTTGGCTCGAAGCACGAACCCAAGGGCAAGACCGGCTTTGCCCACCTGTTCGAACACCTCATGTTCAACGGCTCAGAAAACTCGCCGGGCGATTTCTTCAAGCCGCTGCAGGAAGTCGGCGCGACCGATTTCAACGGCACCACCTGGTTTGACCGGACCAACTATTTCCAGACCGTGCCGACCGGCGCGCTCGACCGGGCGCTGATGCTCGAAAGCGACCGGATGGGCTACCTGCTGGGCGCCGTCACGCAGGAAAAGCTAACCAACCAGATCGGCGTGGTCCAGAACGAGAAGCGCCAGGGTGACAACCAGCCGTTCGGCCTGGTCGAGTACGAGCAGCTTGAGAACCTTTATCCCTCGGGCCACCCTTATCGCCACTCGACCATCGGCTCGATGGCGGACCTCAGCAGCGCCAGCCTGGAAGACGTGAAGCAGTGGTTCCGTGACAATTACGGCCCGAACAACGCGATCCTGGTGCTGGCGGGTGATATCGATCTGCCGACGGCCAAGGCCAAGGTGACCAAGTGGTTCGGCGCGATCCCGGCCGGTCCCAAGATCAAGCCGGTGAATGTGCCCGTGCCCGATCTGCCGGCACCGCTGGCCAAGACGATCAAGGACCAGGTGGCGACCACCCGGATCTACCGGATGTGGGCGATCCCGGGCCTCGACAATCCCGAATACCTCGCGCTCGAAGCAGGCGGCTCGGTGCTGGGCGGACTTGCCAGTTCGCGCTTGGATGACGCGCTGGTCCGCCAGCAGAAGATCGCTGTCGGCGTGACCGCTGATGCACAGATCTTTGCCCAGGGCGGCCAATTCGTGATCTATGCCGACGTCAAGCCGGGCGAGGATCCGGCCAAGGTTGGCGCCACACTTGATGCCGAAGTGGCAAAGTTCTTGCGTGAAGGCCCGACCCCCGACGAACTGCGCCGCGCCGCCACGACCTATGCCGCCAACGAGATCCGCGGACTCGAATCGGTCGGCGGGTTCAGCGGCAAGGCGCCGACCCTGGCCGAGGGCCTGCTCTACAACGGCACGCCGGGCCACTACCGGATCGCGCTCGACCGGATGGCCAAGCTGACCCCGGCGGCGGTCCGCACCGCGATGCAGAAGTGGCTTTCGCGCCCGGTCTTCTCACTGACGGTCGAGCCTGGCACCCGCACCGAAGGTGGCGAGAACCGCGGCGGCTATATAGTTTCGCCCGATGGCCTGGGTGCGCGCCCGGCCTTCTTCCGCGACCCGCTGTTCCCGGTCGCCGGGGCTGGCGGTGCCGCAACCGTAACCCAGGCTGACCGCTCAAAGCTGCCCGAAGTGGGCGAACTGACCCCGCTCGACTTCCCGACCATCGAGCGCGCCAAGCTCTCGAACGGGATGCAGGTCTATTTCACCCGCCGCGCCGCCGTGCCGGTGGTTTCGGTCCGCGTCTCGTTCGATGCCGGCTTTGCCGCCGATCCCAAGTCGGCGCTGGGCACCCAGGCGCTGCTGCTGCGGCTGATGAACGAAGGCACCGAGAAGCTCGATTCGACCGAACTGGCGCGCGCCCGCGAGCGCCTTGGCGCCAACATCCGCGGCTTTGCCGATACCGACAGCACCTCGTTCCAGCTCGATACGGTCACGCCCAACCTGGCCCCGTCGCTCAAGCTGTTTTCGGACTTCATCCGCCGCCCGGCCCTCGCTCCGGCCGAACTGGAGCGCGTCCGCGTTCAGCAGCTTGCCGCGATCCAGGGTGAGCTCAAGAACCCCGGCCCGATTGCCAGCCGCGTGCTGCAGCCGCTGCTCTATGGCAAGGATCACCCCTATGGCATCCCGCCGACGGGGACCGGCGATCCGGCAGTTGTCGCCAAGCTGACCCGCGATCAGCTGAAGGGCTTCCATGACCAGTGGTTCCGCCCGGACACGGCCAGGATCTTCATCAGCGGCAACACCACGCTGGCCGAAGTGACCAAGCTGCTCGAAGCCAGCTTTGCCGACTGGAAGGCCCCGGCCACCCCGGCGCCGACCAAGAACTTCAACGTGGCGATCCCGACTCAGGCCGAGCGGATCGTGCTGGTCGACCGGCCGGCCTCTCCGCAGTCGCTGATCGTGGCGGGCAAGGTCCTGCCGGTGAAGGGCACGGATGATCTGCTGACCCTGCGCTCGGCCAACGACATCCTGGGCGGCAACTTCCTCTCACGGATCAACATGAACCTGCGCGAGACCAAGGGCTGGTCCTATGGTGCCGGCAGCGGCGTCGGCAACACCCAGGACCGCGTAACCTTCCGCGTCCAGGCGCCGGTCCAGGCCGACCGCACCGGGGATTCGATCGTCGAGATCCGCAAGGAGCTGACCAGCTTCCTCACCACCAACGGGGTGAGCGCCGAGGAACTGGGTTGGTCGACCACCGGCAGCGCGCGTGAACTGCCGGGATCGTTCGAAACCTCGGGCGATGTGCTGAGCGGCCTGGTCAGCATCGTCAACTTCAAGCGTCCGGACACTTGGTATGAAACCCTGGCCGATCGCTACAAGAAGATGACCGCCGCCGAACTCGACGCCAGGGCCCGCGAGATGAAGCTGGGCGAAGGCCTGGTCTATGTCGTGGTTGGCGATGCCAAAGTGGTGGAACCGCAGCTCAAGCAGCTGGGCCTGCCGGTTGAGGTCATTCCGGCCGCCAAGTAAGCCTGCCTCCGGCCCGCGCGCTGCCCGATTGACAGCGGCGCGCGGGCGGGCAAGGAGGGACTTACTTACCCCCCTGTAAGTTGAGGAGAGATTCGATGTCGATTGCAGGCACTTATGAATGCATCACGAAGACCCCGATGGGCGATCAGAAGAGCGAGTTCACGATCGTGGTCGATGGTGACACCTTCACCGGCAAGAATTCCGGCGCGATGGGTTCGATGGACCTCGAAAACGGCAAGATCGACGGCAACAAGCTGACCTGGTCGATGAAAATGACCGTCCCGATGCCGATGACGCTTGAAGGCGAAGCAACCGTCGATGGCGATACCATCACCGGCGGCGTCAAGGCCGGCGCCTTCGGCACCTTCGCGATGAGCGGCACCCGCAAGGGCTGATCTGGGCGAACCGAACAGCAAGGGCGCCGGAAGCAGTGCTTCCGGCGCCCTTTCCTTTGCCCGGCAGGCTTACTTCTTGATCTTGACCTGGGTCGTGATGGCCGGGCTGGGCACATCCTTCCCGGTGCGCAGATCGATCACCGTATCGCGGCGATAGGCCAGCACGCCCGGGATCGGGGCAATCCGGGTGAACATCAGCGCATAGTAGTTGTTTAGTTTGCCGTGGGCCTGGAACTCGGCCTGCACGGCGGGGAGCGCCTTGAGGCTGTCCGGCACGCCATAGGCCAAGGCCTGGCGCGCCGGAAACGGCGGCTCGACCGCTTCACCCTTCTTTGCCGCCTTTTCCTCGGCACGGCGCCAGGCGGCGGCATTGGCGACATCCCAGTTTTTGACCTGCTCTGGCGCGGCAATCAGAAAGTTGCCGAGATCGGTGATGACACCCGGCTTCACCTCAAAGCGGACCGTGCCCATGCAATAGCAGATCCCGCCGGTTGCCACGCCCGGCTGCATCAACACCGGACCATAGTAGATGTAGGTCCCGGGCTTGACCGCAGTGAGGTAGTTGAAGCGGCTGCTCGCCTCATCCTTGCTGTAGATGTACATCGGCCCGAAGGCGACCAGATCACGAAGTTCGATCGGATCAATCGAGAAGTTCCCCGGCGACGGCTCAACCGGACGTTCGGGCAACGGCTTCTTGGTTTGCTTGGCCACCTGAACGGCCGCCTCCCAATCCTTGACCTTGCCGGGATACTTCTTGAGCGCCTTGGCAAAGGCCTCATCCCAGTCCTTCTTGTGTTCGGCCCGGGTCGAATCATCCGGCACGCGCAGGAACGTCCCGAAGGTGCGATAATTCGCCTGCACAAAGATATAGCCCGAGGCCGGGTCCAGCTTTTGCTTGCCGGTCGCCAGCTTCTTTTCCTCAATCGCTTCGGGCGCAGCAAGTGCCGGCATGGCGAGGCCCGCAGCGACTGCCATTACGAAGGTAGCCAAAGCTCTCACAGTCCCAGCTCCTTCGTTGACGGTTTGGGTCCGGATGCAACGAGTGCCTGAAGTTCAAGCGCGTCGTCGCGCTCCCCTTCCTTCTTGCGACCGTGTCCTTCCTCGAAATTGAAGTCTTTCCACAGGTCACCCGTCAGGCCATAACGCTGATAGCCCTTGAACCCCATGCAGTTGCGCAAATTGACGCGGCGCTGCTCGCGGCGAGCGGCCGAGCCAAAGATGGCATCGGCCAGCAAGCTGCCCAGCACGCTGCCGACACCCCCCGCCAGCGCGCCGTACTGCGCCATGGCCGCATTCATCTGGGCATTGTCCACGCCAAGATAGATGCTCGATCCGCTGGCCAGGGCATCGCATTCGCGGATGTCGGTATAGGCTTCGGCAAAGCCGGTACCTTCCCGGTGGAAGTAGAAGTATTTGTCGAAATCGGCTTCATCCGCCGGGGTCGGCGTGAAATCCAGCTTGGGCATGGTCAGCGTGGCCGGATCGGGCAGTTCATAGGGCACGACCTGCGGCGCGGCCTGTTCCTGCGCCGTCACCGGCATCGACGCACACGCCACGGCGACCGCCGTGACCAGCGAAACACTTCGCATTCTGGACCCCTCCCCCTGACATCAGGCGGAAGATTTGTGCGTCACCGTCAGCTAGTTGGCAAGCGCCTTGCGCAGCAATTCGTTGACAACCTGCGGGTTGGCCTTGCCCTGCATCGCCTTCATCGTCTGGCCGACGAAGAACCCGAACAGCGCTTCCTTGCCGCCCTTGTACTCGGCCACCTTGTCGGCATTGTCGGCGAGGATCTTGGCGATCGCCGCTTCGATCGCGCCGGTGTCGCTGGTCTGCTTGTTGGCGTCGATTTCGGCCGCAAGGTCGATGTCGCTGGTAAGGTAAGCCGCGAAGATTTCCTTGGCCTTGCTGCCCGAAATCGTACCCTCGCTCGCCGCGACGATCAGCGCGGTGTTGGCTTCAACCGTGTTCTTCGGATGGGCCGCGCCTTCGGGGATGGCCTTCAGCACGCCGGCGCGCTCCGACAGCAGCCAGTTGGCCACGCGCTTCGCCAGGTCGCGCTCACCCTTGCCGCTGGCCTTGACCACGGCAGCGAGCATTTCCTCAAACTGCTGGTAGGTTTCGACTTCCAGCGTCAACTGCGCGGCATCATAGGGCGAGAGGCCCAGCGCGGTTTCATAGCGGTGCCGCTTGGCATCCGGCAGCTCGGGCAGGCTGGCGCGGCATTCCTCGAGGAAGGCATCGTCGAGTTCGAGCGGGAGCAGGTCCGGATCGGGGAAATAGCGATAGTCGTGCGCATCTTCCTTGCTGCGCATCGAACGGGTTTCGTTCTTGTCCGGATCGTAGAGCCGGGTTTCCTGGACGACCGTGCCGCCGTCCTCGATCACACCGACCTGGCGCATCGCCTCCTGCTCAACCACCGCCATGACGAAGCGGACCGAGTTGACGTTCTTGGTCTCGGTTCGGGTGCCAAACGGCTCACCCGGGCGGCGGACCGAGACGTTGACGTCGGCGCGCATCGAGCCCTGGTCCATGTTGCCATCGCACGAGCCGACATAGCGCAGGATCTGGCGCAGCTTGGCGACATAGGCCCCGGCTTCGGCTGGCGAGCGCATGTCCGGACGGCTGACGATTTCCATCAGCGCCACGCCCGAACGATTGAGATCGACATAGGACATGGTCGGGTGCTGATCGTGCATCAGCTTGCCCGCGTCCTGCTCGACGTGGATGCGCTCGATCCCGATGGTCTTGGTCGAACCTTCGGGGTCCTTCTCATCCAGGATCACCTCGATCGCGCCCTCACCGACGATCGGGTGATAGAGCTGGCTGATCTGGTAGCCCTGCGGCAAGTCGGCATAGAAGTAGTTCTTGCGGTCAAACCGCGACCACTTGTTGATCTGGGCATTGATTGCCAGCCCGGTGCGCACCGCCTGACGGATGCACTCACGGTTCGGCACCGGCAGCATGCCGGGCATGGCCGCGTCGACCAGGCTGACCTGGCTGTTGGGCTCTGCCCCGAATGCCGTGGCGGCGCCAGAGAACAGCTTGGCCTGCGAGGAAACCTGGGCATGGACTTCCAGCCCGATCACGACTTCCCATTCGCCCGTGGCGCCCTGAATGCGATAAGTGCTCATGACCGTGCCGATAGGGCCCATTTGCCCTCAAGAAAAGGGGTTACAGCATCCCGGCGCGGCGGCGGCTCCACTGCCGGGCGGGCGCCTCGACCAGCCGGTACATCGCCCAGGCCGCCAGCAGCGCGGCAGCCATGGCGAGCAGGCCGACCAGGTCAGCCCCCAGCCCGGCCGATGCCGGCAGGCCCGGCCGGTTGGCAGCCGCACTGGTCACGAACCGGCCGCCCATCCCGATCAGGCCCGCGGCCCAGGCCATTCCGCTCAGGAACAGGCTCTGGACCAGCCCGTGGACCATGTAGAGCGAATAGGACACCGCGCCGACAAAGAGCAGCGCGGGCGCTTGGAGCAGCTGTGACAAAGCTCCGCGCCCGGCGGCAAAGGTCAGGACGGCGGCGGCGAACAGCAGATCGTAGGCCAGCAGCGGCAATGGCGCCGCCGGCAAGGCCACAAGTCCGACAATGGTAAGCGCAACGATGGCTTCGGCCAGACTGGCCGCAGACCTTGGCACCAATTGCGATTGCGGTCCAACCCGCAGCCAAAGCACAAAGCTGGCTGCCCCAAGTCCGAAGCCAGTCAGCCCCCGCAAATGCGCGGTAAACGGCTCGGCATCGCCGACCGATGCCAACGCAAATCCGGCCACCAGCGCCGCGCCAAGGCTGGCCTGCCACCACCATCGCCCGGCCAGCCGCCAGCCGAACGCGACCAGGACATAGAGCAGCACCTCGATCGCAATTGACCAGCTCTGCACCACCCAGGTGTAGAGCGCGGATGGCACAAAGGCCTGGAGCAGCACAGCCTGGACCAGCAGATCGCCGATCTGCCGCTCGGCCGCAAAGGCGGCGCGGCCGGTGAGCGAACTGTTGCCACTTACCAGCACGATCAGTTCGATCGCCAGGTAAGCCAGCAACATCACCGCATGGACCGGCCAGACCCGCCCCAACCGGATCCAGAGAAACCGCAGCGCCGGGAACCCGGCCCTGAGCCGCTCGCCATAGGCGGCGGCGATGACGAAGCCTGACAGCACGAAGAAGAAGTCAACAAACAGCCCGCCGCGCGTGAAGAAGACCGAGCCGAAGATCGGCCCCTGCCCGTGCAGGTGATGCGCAGCGACAATCAGTGCGGCGACGCCCCTAAGCGCATCGAGTGCAGCAAAGCGCGGCACCCCGGTGGAAGCTCCACCGGGCGGCGCGCTTACCACCACTTCTCCGGCTTGGCGCTGAAGGCGGCGCGTTGTTCGATCGCGAGGCCGGCGTTGAGGACGCCCTGCTCGTCAAACGGCTTGCCGACGATCTGCAGGCCAAGCGGGAGGCCTTCGCGGTTGAGCCCGGCCGGGACCGACATGGCAGGAAGGCCCGCCAGCGAGGCCGGGACGGCGAAGACGTCGTTGAGGTACATGCTCAACGGATCGTCGCTCTTCTCGCCCAGGCCGAAGGCGGCGGTCGGCGCAGTCGGGGCGAGGATCACATCGCACAGGGTGAAGGCGTTCTTGAAGTCCTGCGCGATCAGGGTGCGGACCTTCTGCGCCTGGGTGTAATAGGCGTCATAGAAGCCGGCCGAGAGCACATAGGTGCCGATCAGGATGCGGCGCTTGACCTCTGCCCCGAACCCGGCGGCGCGGGTGGCGGCGTACATGTCCTGCAGACCGGCCCCATCGGGCAGGTCGCGCAGGCCGTACCGCACGCCATCATAGCGCGCGAGGTTCGACGAGGCTTCGGCCGGGGCGATGATGTAGTAGGCCGGCAGGGCATACTTGGTGTGCGGCAGCGAGACGTCGACTATTTCGGCGCCCGCGTCCTTCAGCCAGGCGATCCCGGCATCCCAGCTGGCGGCGACATCGGCGTCCATCCCGTCCATGCGGTATTCGCGCGGGATGCCGACCTTCTTGCCCTTGAGATCACCCGAGAGGCCGGCTTCCCATGCGGGCACTGGCATATCGAGGCTGGTCGAATCCTTCGGATCGAACCCGGCCATGGCTTCGAGCATGATCGCGCAGTCGCGCACATCGCGGGCCATCGGGCCGGCCTGGTCGAGCGAGCTGGCGAAGGCAACGATGCCCCAGCGGCTGCAGCGGCCGTAGGTCGGCTTGATGCCCGAAATGCCGGTGAAGGCGGCCGGCTGGCGGATCGAGCCGCCGGTGTCCGTACCGGTCGCAGCAGGGGCAAGCCGGGCCGAAACCGCGGCCGAACTGCCGCCCGATGAGCCACCCGGCGCGAGCGCGGCATTGCCGCCGTCCTTGCGGCGCCAGGGCGAGATGACATTGCCGAAATAGGACGTCTCGTTCGACGAGCCCATCGCGAACTGATCCAGGTTGAGCTTGCCCAGCATGCCCGCGCCGGCATCCCACAGCTTCTGGGAGACGGTGCTTTCATACTCGGGCGTGAAGCCTTCGAGGATGTGGCTGGCGGCCGTGGTCTGCACGCCCTTGGTGGCGAACAAGTCCTTCATGCCGATCGGCACGCCGCCCATCTTGCCCAGCGGCTCACCCTTGGCACGCTTGGCATCGGTGGCCCGCGCCGCTTCCAGCGCCTTTTCCGGCGTGGCGACGATGAAGGCGTTGAGCGCTTCCTGCGCGGCGGCGACATTGGCGTTGAACGCCTCGGCCACTTCAACCGCGGTGAAATCACCCTTGGCGACACCGTCGCGGATCGCCGCGACGCCCAGTTCGGTCAGGTCGGTCATTTTATTCGATCACCTTGGGCACGCCGAAGAAACCGTGTTCGGCCGCCGGGGCATTGGCAAGGACGGCATCGCGGTTGTCACCGCCGGTCAGCGGATCGGCATTGACCACGTCATCGCGCAGCCGCTGCTTGTTCTCGATCACCGCGGTCATCGGCTCGACGCCGGTCACGTCGACTTCGCCTAGCTGTTCGACCCAGGCGAGAATTCCGTTCAGTTCCGGCACCATCGCCGCAACTTCACCCTCGGACAGCTTGATCCGGGCCAGCGCGGCGATCTTGGCCACGGTAGCGGTATCGACCGACATGGCGTTCCCTTAGGTTAGAATTGGTTGCCAGCGCGCTAGCATCGGCCAGCGCGCGCTTCAAGGCGGGTGCTTATTGCGGCTGAGGCGGCATACCGCCCTGCGGCGCTCCCTGCGGAGCACCCTTGGCCGCGCCACCTTGGCCCTGCATCTGCTGTTGCAGCTGCTGCATCATCCGCATCTGGGCCTCAACCTCGGCGCGGCTCTTGAAGTCGAGCAGCTCGATCTCGAACACCAGGTCCGAATTGGCCGGAATTTCGACCGTGCCAGTCTGCGGGTTGCGCTGTTCCTTGTCGCCATAGGCCAGCTCGGCCGGGATCTCGACTTTGTACTTGCCGCCCTTCTGCATCTTTTCGAGCGCCTGGGTGAAGCCCGGGATCACGCCTTCAACCGGGAAGACCGCGCGTTCGGCCTGGTCGAACACCTTGCCGTTTTCGAGCATGCCCTTGTAGTTGATCTGGACCACGTCGGCGACCGTCGGCGAAGGGCCGGTGCCAGCCTTGATCACATCGACATCGACGCCCTTGGGCAGGGTGGCCCAGGCCAGGCCGCCAGCTGCCAGCGCCGCCGCGGCCACGCCCAGCCACAGCTTGCCCAGCGCGCCCTTGGCGATCGGTTGCAGCGGAACGCGGGTGATCTCGGTCATGAAGTCTCTTCCTGCTATGCGCCAAAAGCGAAGGGCGCGGATTGCTCCGCGCCCTCATGGCTTATCGGCAAAACGCGCGCAAGCTTACTTGACGCCGTCACGCTCCATCCGCTTGCGCTCCATCTTGCGGGCGCGGCGGACAGCGGCGGCCTTTTCACGGGCGCGCTTTTCCGAGGGCTTTTCGAAGTGACGGCGCAGCTTCATCTCGCGGTACACGCCCTCACGCTGCAGCTTCTTCTTAAGCGCGCGCAGAGCCTGTTCGACATTGTTGTCGCGGACGAGAATTTGCATAAACCGACACACCTCACAAACGAAAGGACAGAGCCCCACGCGAATCTTGTTGCGGGGTTGCACCTGACGGAAAGCAACGAAAAACTGCGCCGAATCCGAACAGGACCGGCTCGAAGTGGGGCGCCGTTAGCAAGGAGTCGCCTGCAAGGCAAGCTTTTGCGAGCATTGCGGCGGTCCGTCGGGGGAGCGGGTCAGCGCGCTGACCGTGCAGTGGGGGTTCGACGATGGGAAAGAGCCGGTGCGAGAGTTTAGCAGGCGGCGGGGTTGCAGGAAAGCGATCGGCCTCGCGCACACGCACACGCGCGCGCGCTCCCGAAGGGATTGTTCCGTGCGGGAGCGGCCCATCGAAATTGAGGCAAGTTTGCCCGCTCCTCGCACGCACACACACGCGCGCAGTCCCGAAGGGATTTTTTCGTGCAGCAGGCCTGCCCTGCAGATCCAAGGAGGAAATCAATGACCAAATGCCAACAGTGCACAATCAATGCGAACAAGCATGGAAACCCTCGCCCCCTGTTCACACTGACGTTGCCATTGCTCAAGGTTGCAGCCGAGCTTTCGCGGGATGAGGTTCGCCATGAGCTGTCTCATCGGTCGAGCGTGGGTGCCCGCAATTTGCTTCAATCGCTAGGTGGTCCGATTCGCACCCCGCGGTTCTTGAGCCGACCAATCGAGAGCTTCGCTCGCTCCGAGGAGAGATCATTGCGGCGAGGCTGGTTCAATAACCAGCTCTACATGCAGCGCATCCACGACAAGCCGGGATCTGCCGAGTTTCTATCCCGATCTCGCCAGACCAACCAAGCAATCGAGCGGGAATGGGTTCGTCGCCGTTCTGCACCGATGGAAGCCAGCTTTTGGCTTCAGACCAAGGTCAACATAATTGGTTCTGGCGCTGGACCCGACAATGGGATGCTCTCCGCCCTGGGCTATCGTGTAACCAACACGGCCAGGCTCACTGATGA
>VFQM010002045.1_pt1 | contig 15926 bp, 12 predicted proteins | sample 3512391 | NCBI WGS metagenome assembly VFQM01 (sample SAMN10412369, study PRJNA504923) | tailings metagenome | isolation source: Replicate 1 from Balatoc abandoned mine | place: Philippines
ACTAGTAGTAAACTGGTTGTTCAAAGGTGTAAAATTATAATGTTCTGTAATGATCTATACAGGTTTGGAAACCTGAGTAGTGAATACATATGAAGGGAATGCACTATCACTTCAATCAATTTGACCCATAGCAAAACCTGATGAAGAATTGTTGGATAAGTACTTGACAAAAGAAAGAGTCCTTCCAGAACATGTTTTCATTCGTCACTTGCTTATTAACATCTACAAGAAACTGAACTTACGCCAAGTTAAGTCTTGTTTTTCTGTACTATTTTAACTGTATCTCTTGGTACAGCATAACTGTAGAGGATTTATTGTATTAATCAGATACCTCAAAGTTCATTTTTAATGTTGCATTATCATCCTTTGAATTCACTGCATTTGTAGTAATATTTTTTCTACTCTCCATTATTGAACTTAATCCGTATGCATCTTTGAATTTACTATATTTTGTAATAATACAACTATCTTTATCTTCTTTGTTTCTTTCGCTATTCCATCTCATATACATGGCTCTATCAAATGATTTAGCACTTCAGATTGAGTAAAAGCTAATATTCAATTAAAACTAACTATTCAATATGCAAAAATACCAATTATCGAGAATAGAAACAAGTCGCTTTGTCAACCAAATTTTGCAATAAAATAGTACCAAAAGCCTATTAATCGATGTGGAACTATGCACAACATTGAAAAGGAGAGAAGAACGTATAATTTCAAAGTACAACATGTTCCGCCATCTTTCTTATTGCAATCACTTGGAAACTTCATTTCGTACAAATTAATATACTTTAATCTAACTACTAGTCCCAATTATATTTAAAAATTCATTATTGAATAAGTTTTCGCACCTGTAAGTTGCAAAATTCACGCATCGTATTGTTATTCTTTCTTGAGAGCTGCTTGATAAAAAATAGTAAAGCGAGCTCAATAAACATATTACCTATTGATAAAGTGGTTGTAGAGTGAATACGAAGGTATAAAATTATACGGCTTAATTAATGTCCTGTACTGATCAATACAAGTTTGGAAACCTGAGTAGTGAATACATATGAGGAGAATTGCAATATCTAATATGGTGTTACAGCTGTAATTAATTCTCAATCCAAATTCACTTTTTCAAGTATAATAACATATATCACATAATAAATAAGCACCTATTGAAGAGAAAACTTTGTAATGAATAATACATTTATATTTTGCCACAATACAAAATAACTTGTCTAGATTTACCTCCACCAGTTTTGTTCACATCTTCATTTATCTTGAGCAAATAACAATACAAAATGAAAAGGAAGAAGATGATACTACGTATGAGTATTTTGATGATTCCATTGTGAAGTGACCTGACCATTTGATCAGTTATGTTGATGCAAAGCAAATATTAAAATCAACAATTCTCAATTTATAGAGGGATTGGAACATGAAATTAGAGTTTTTGTAACGTTTTTTTTCTAGCCAAAGTGTTATTTTGCAGTGGAGAGCACAGGTTTGTATTGAAAACAGTTAGTGAGACTCCAAAGAGAAGGCCATAAAAGCGGAAACTTTTATCAAGTTCACCTTGCCGATGAGGGTTTATATATATTGGATGAAATTATTTTTTATTATGGGTTGAAAATTATTTTTCAAAAGTTTTCGAACTGACTTTCCCGCCAATTTTTAATAGAAAATTGATATATTTAGTAACAGATTACCTACTTTCTTCTTGCCTTTGTAATTCCAACAACTTTTTAGTCGTTTATGAGCTGACTGGTTTTGAATTCTTGGTAAAAATTTCACAGACTTTGTTGCTGGATAAAATAACAAAGTCGAACCAACTTTCCATTTTACGCCTGAGCGATAGTGGAGGTTTTTCTTTTTCTTTTATTGATATCGTGTATTTAACATTTTGCATGTTGAGGGTAATCCGAGGCCGGCATGTTCTTGGAATAACGCTATAGAAATGGAAGAATGCAATGGATACGGTATTCCAAATTGACTTTGGATATCCGGCTTGGATTTATAATTCTGCCTGCGATCCAACAAAGACGGCGGACTTACAAAAAAGTCTCGGATTAATTAGATGACTTCTGGATTAAACAATTTACCTCTGGATTAAGATTCAGCACCCTTTAAAATATAGCAGTTTGCTGTTTGCAATAAATTGTGACAAATTTTATGTGGTGTAACAAAAGATCTTTATCAATTTTGTTGTTAAATTCAAGTAATGTTAGTAGAAAGTAAACAAAACGAAATTCACTGTTTATTTTCAATCAAATTCTTCTTCTACTTCAACATTTTGAATTGATGACTCTTCACCTTCATTTTGGTCTTCTTGTGTATCATCAATTCGTCTATTTTTTGCAATCCGTTGCATTACATGTATTTCTTCTGGAGTTTCTTCTATACTGTTCCTACGACGAATTATTGGTGGTCTTGGAGTTGATAATTCTTCACTGCCATATCCACTATTTGAAGAATCTTCATCATTGCTCAATAATGATGGTGATCTTTGAAGAGATTGACGCTCTATACTTGTTTCATTGTTATTTGTTCCATTTTGCTCTTCCTCAAGCTCTTGTAGAAGCACATCTAATATTCTATCTTGATATTGACGTTGTAATCTTGAACGATCTAAGGCCTCTTCAACTCTCGCTGTGTGTTCCTCTGATTCAAAACTATCACGTTCTGGGAAATCAAAACTCTGGTATCTCCATTGCCCATGTCGCGGCAAAAAGTCCAAATTAAAAAAACTAATTGCAGTTCGAATGTTCAATAACAAGCAAACAAACCGTAATTGCAAATTAAATACATTCCAGTTTGAAATACGATGTTTTGCAAGGGAAGAAAATTTTAAAAAAGTTGATCCAATATTTGAGAATGCAGTTTCTATTTTGCTTCTAAACGAGCCAAACTTTTCATTGTACTGCACTTCATCCAACTTAAAATCAGTATTATTAATCTTTCGAATAGGATTACAGAAATTTAATCTTGATAACCCACCACCTCTTGTTTCATTGTCTTCTAAAACATTATCAATATGCAACGTGTATCCTCCATCTGAGCATAAAACATCACTTTTAACTAAGTAGCGATCTGGTTTAAACTCTTGAAACATAGCTCCATCATTTGTAGTTCCTGCTTTGGCTGTGTGGCTAAACTTGTAAAAAAAATTGTTTGTATCAATTATAATCTGAGTTCTTCCACCACTTTTCTTGAATTTCCATCCATATAAATCAGATCTTTCCATTCGAAATCCATCAATTTCTTTTTGTGAGTTGTAGTTGATTCTAGTATCCATCCCATCTAAATATAATGTAATGTGCTCAAACTGAGGTGGATTAAAAAGTTTAGCACTAATTAGTCGTAATTTTGGAGTAGTAAAATAATAATTATTCATAGTATCAATCCATGTTGAAAGGCTCTCTCCATGTGTTTTAAAAAATTCCATCTCAATATCACTATAAGATGATTTTGGCATGTACTGTGACATTTCTGGAATAGATTTGCCTGTTAAAAATCGAAATAAAATTAACAATCCTTTTTCTACATTTCTAATGTTTCCAACATGGTCGACATGAGAGTAAAATTCATTTAAAAAGATAAATGGGACGATACTACCTAATTTTCCATATACAACTTGCTTTATAGAATCAATATCTACAACATCTACTCTTTTGGTGCGATGAAATTGAGTAACTTCAACTACTTTCCATTGTCTTTCTAAAATTTCTTTCCATTTCTCTCTCATTATACTTTTTTCACGTTCTAATAATTTGAGTAGTTGTTGGTGTTGTTGTAGTTGCTCCATCTTTTTTTTACAAAAAAATTCCGTATGCTTTTTGTAGATTTAGGTGCTGCTGTTATATTTTCAAAAAAGTACGAGTGAGTTTATAGTTTCAAATAATGTAGAATCTTAATCCGGAAGTCAATTATTTAATCCAGAAGTCATCTGATTAATCCGAGACTCTTTGTAAGTCCGCCGTCTTTGTTGGATTGCCAGCGGACTAACAAGACCGAGTCGGATTTGGAGCTACGATTTGGATTTGGAGTTACATTTTGGACTTTGGAAACTGGCTTGGACTATGGAACAACCTTCGGCCACGGAGTACCCTCGTTGACAGGAATCTTTTATCAATGCCCAAAGATCAAATGGTAAAGATTTTTATTGAATATTGCGTTGCGTGATTGTATCAATCATATTTTGAACAAGTAAAGAAGTATTTGGAAGAATTCATTCCTAATTGTAGTGTGTTTGGAAATGAGAACCAAGAACCTCGTGTTGGAGCCTTTGAAATTACGGTAGACAATATTGTCCTGTATTGGGTCCTAGGACATGGCTGTGACAGGCTCAGCCATGGCTGAGGACGGCTGAGGATGGCAGAGTGCACTCAGCCGCTGTCAGAGCTAACTCAGCCACTACTCAGCCAAAAAAATTATCTTACAAATATTTTACAACACGAACCTTTTGTTTAAAAATTTTGAAAAATACTACAAAAATACAAAAAATCTGAAGAATGTTCTCAAAAATTTGTGAGTTGTGAGGTAGTCTTGTTTTAATGACAAAAAATAAAATACAAATGTACTCAGCCATGTCCTATGACCCATTCCAAATTAAAATCTTCATCCTGCAAGCAATTTGAAAATTATCTAGTGAAGGCCTGTATCACATCGCATTGCAAGTGACACATGCCCTTCCTTCAGAATAATTTATTGCAAAAACATTTCAACCATGATTACCATGATAAATATATTCCTAAAAAGTTTATTCCCTTTGAAATATATTTTGAACTCTCTTTTCGTGAATTAAAATCCTTTGCAAAAATTTAAGAAAAAATAAATAAAATTGTTCGTTTTTGATTCATGAATATCAACAACTTGTAACTCTTTTACAGTTTGTTAATTCCGTATTGACTCCGAGTGACTCTCACTTCAAACTCTTTCGCTTGGCTATCAAATTTCCAAATCCTCTTTCTAAAACCTATGCTAAATTAAGTTGAGAAGTGACGACTAAGGTATAGCAGAATAGCGTTCGATAGAGAATACTGGGACACTTTTTTGAAGTGAAAGTAAACGAAAATTCGAGTTGCAAATGAAAACTTTCAAAAATGAATGTTAATGATGTGTGATAGTTGTCACTCCAAGTTTTTCTTTCAGATCTATTAAAAGATGAATCGTCTTGTTTGAAGTACAGCTAGCTTGATTATGGAAATTCCATGGGACCTACAGAAAAACTCTACTGTATTTTAATAATTAGTATTGGAATTAAATTAACAATTTAATTTTGGACATTGATAAAGCACGTTTTTATATCTTACATAGTTTTACAATTTGAAAATGCATTTTATGCACCAGAGAAAATTGAGATGGGGCTGGTTCTTTAGAAATCACTTGTAGTTGATTTACATTCTGTAAAATAGATCCCAGTTTGTGATTGATATTAGAGAACCAGAAACGAGTAGATAAATTAACAAATTTTCGAAAAAGTGAAGCATTGGATTCATCTGGAATGAATTTATCAAAAATAATCACTCTTCCATTAGGTTTCAATACGCGTTGCACTTCTTTGATGCATTGAATGGGATCTGGTATCACTGCCAGGATCAAATGCAACAATACTACATCAAAAGTTTCATCAGCGAATTGTAATTGCTGTCCATCCATTACAATACATTCCATAGAAAATTGTAACTGATCTGCTTTTTGTTGACATTGTGAGAGCATGGAAGGAGTAATATCAACGGCTGTATATTTGGCATGAGAAGGAAGATAATTGAGATCTAAACCTGTACCAGCACCAAGAAGTAACACAGTTTCATTGGGTTGAATGTCAACCAGTTCAATGGATCGTTTTCTTCCTAATTCTAATGGAGAAAGTATGCGATTATAAAATTTGGAAAGGAGAGTATAACGAACAGTATTCCACCATGTAGCAATAGGCATCCTTGTTATGAGTTTTTTTTTTGCATTGCTAGGTTACTCCGTCAATCGAATTTTTTTATTCGAATCAATTCAGATTCCTAATTAAACATTTAATTCCACTCCCAGCTGCTATTTAAATTCCTGCTAATTAAATAGAGTAATTCACTCAAGTTAGTTTTTTTACTCCAACAATATTTCTTCCAAGAACCACTCATTGAGAACTAGGTAAGCAGAATTTGGTGTAAAAAGTAGCATCATAAATACTATAACTTTATCGATTTCAAAATTGATTGGTTGGTATTTCCCTATGTCTCAGGTAAAAACATATTTTAGAAAGATAGGATTTCTAGTGTAGGATGGTGTTTTTCGTGATACATTGTATCCAAAGCAACTTTTAACTCTTTCCAAAAGAAAGAGGTAAAAAGCTTTCAATTATTTCCTCAAATTTGTGCGAAGGCTTTATGTAAAGTACTACTTAACAAGTAAAAATCTTATTTGTATCGGCAAATTTAAAAGTCTTTGGTCTTTATGACTTATGAAATTTGGATCTCAATTTCTTGTGTCTGTTTTCAAACACAGTTTGAAACACTCGTTTCAAGAGTGCTATCCCACAAAAACAGCAAAATAGCCATACAAACCATCTTGGAGTAAATGCAACAATATCTGTCACTTTGACAATATTTTCGCTATCTTGTTCAATTTTTCTTACGTGATTCCATTGAGAATTGAGTAGACTGAAAGAACACTCTCTAAATCCTTCATTTTGTACAACTTCTTGCATTCGTAAGAAATGTAAATCAGCTGGAATAAATCCAAGATTTAATAATATACTTGTAAACAGATACGTTGGTTTTGTGTTGTCTTTAGAACTGATAAGGGGAAGTACTTTAAAACGAGATGGAAATGTCATGTGCGTAAATGGATATAACTCTTCATTTACTCCTTTCATTGTAATGATGTGTTGAAAAACTTCTTCTTTTGTTGTGTTTGGAAGTGTGGAAGAAATAGAAAACGAGAACGACATTGGAAGTTTTTTTTCAAAAAAATTTTGTTAACCTCTTGCTTGGACTGAAAAAAAAAATGAGTTTTTTTGAATATCTTGACGTATGCATTCTTGTGAGTAAACTACATTAACAGAATAATTATACATATGAAAATGAAATGCAGTGTATCAACAGTTTTGATGAAAAATTGCTTTAACAAAAAACAAGAATGTCCTAATATCTTCTAATCTATTGGATAGAATTACAATATTCAACTTCCAAGTTCGATTTCATACAATAGTATGAGGGGTATTCTCTTAGTATCAACCAATAGACAGTATTGAAGTTGCGAGGAGGCAATGAACAAATTTTAGACCATATGGTCCAACATCTCCAAATTCAATTCTGCAAAGTATTTCTGGTACAATTTTTGATGCTCTATGCGCTCGACAAATCAAATCTTCTGAATAGTTATTCATTATTGAGATATTCATGTTTAAAGTTGTGCAAAAATAAAAATTTGACATGGTCTCCTCGTTAGCCCACCCTCTCCTATTTGCAAGAGGGATTTATGGTTTTGTAATGGTTTTTTTGAACCTATTACCTGTAAAACATGGATTGAAAATAATTGGGAATGGTAGCAGCGGAACTACATCTCCTACTCATGCTATTCCTATGCACGAGCTCTGCATCTCCTACTCATGCTAAACTCTTACCATGGCAACCATTTAGACAATCCATGTGGTTCCAAGCAATCATGTAAAACATGATACTGGAACAAATTACAGATAACAATTGATGAACTATGTTCAAAATTATTAAAAAGGCCATTTGCTGTAACTTTCTGTCTGTGGTTGTATCTATCAACCTTAAAAAACTACTCCAATGTAGTTTTGTAGTAATTAATGAAAATAGTATGTAGGAATGAGAGGAGAGTGTAGAAGAGGGAATTAAAATTAGATTATAAGTACCAAACTTTGCTGTCCTTCAATTAAAATCGCAGAGTAGCTCTGATTGTAGTTTAATTCCAAAGAGATAGTATTATTATTGAAAGAAATTGCTGCAATTCATCAAATACATGAGAAGTATAATTTCCAAAATTTACTTCATGTCACTGCTCCTTATATTCTTGTTATGATATATAATACAATTTCCAAGTTTTTAGAACAAAATTATGTTCATTTACAAAAAAATTTCAAGAATCGATGTGGATGCAAAAAATAATTTTAGGTCTTCAAAAAATTCTAATACGAACTCTCTATGTAGAGAGACTATCAGTGAGCATTTTTCCTCATGGAAACGAGTCGTGATAGCAAACCAAAACTTTGCTAATCGAGATTTTCCAAACTCCTTTTTTTTCACAAGAGGTTAATTCGCAACTCCAGAAACAAGTTATTACAATTTCCCAATCCATTTTATTATTTTGTAGCTTCAAGAATATGTAATGTTCCAAAGATTGTATTTACAGTTTTTAGTGTTCTTTGATTTGTAAAATATTCTTGCAATAAAGATTCAATTATACCTGTTACATGAGCAGATGTTGTAGAAAAACCATCTAATAATTGAACACCAAAAAAACAAATTCTCATTAAAAAATTATTAGGACTACCCCAATCGGCAATAATAATTTTACCATTTAGCTTTACAATTCTTTTAATTTCTGTCATTACTTCAGATTTTTGTTCATTCTGTAAATGATGAAAAAATAAACTTGTAACAACATAATCAAAAGAACAATTTTCAAAAGGTAGTTGTGTTGCGGACCCTTGAAATAAATTTACTGATTGTTTCATAGTATTAGATTTGAATTTCTCTTTGGCAAGTTCTAATACTCCAGAGTCAATATCTAATGGTGTTGCATTGCCTCCCAAACAAGTACCATATGCCAATGCAGATAAAATAGCCTTTAAAGGAAGATTCAAAGCTTCATTCTGTGCTAATTGATACACAATAGGAATCATAATACGAGCGAATGTATATTATCTAAAAATCCAGATACCATGACACTTATCCATAATATTAGTGTGATGGCAAATGGCAGTCTAATGGCATCAGGAAAACTGCAATCAAATTACTTGTTTGTATACCAATAAATTGGATTAAACCTAACTCTTCCAATAATTTCATTGAAATAAATAAGCAACCAAAAAATAATAATGTGGACCATTCTACTTTTTCAAGCAATTCATCAAAGCTGGTAATACCACTTGCTAATAATATAAACATAGCCCCAATCAATGCAATCCATGCCATACTTAAATGGACGTATTGTTTAATGAATGATTCTAAAAAGAAAAAGCACATGAACGCAAATAATGTCAAAGCACATGTAACAAATAATCTAATATTGTGTATCTTGTATAATTCTTGTAATTTTTCCATATCTACACTATGTAATTGATTTCTACTTGTGTCCCTTTGTAATTGAATTGATTCAGTTTGTAATTGTCTAATATGACTCATGGGCATTTTCTTTACTTCTCTTTCTTCTCCTACATCTGTTTTCAATGTTTTCATGTATTTCCTCCAAATTTCAATTTCTTCATCTTTCTTCATCATTTCATCATTCAAAATGGGTTCTCTCTGGGTGTAGTCTATTTTGCCTGAACATCAGGCAAAATAGATGTTTCTATTTGTGTAAAAATTTCGGTGTAATAAGCTTGTTTTTTTGCGCAAAAAAAAACCGTTATTAGATTAAAAACCAGCAAAAAAAACAGCAAGACAATGGAGGAAGGTGCTAGTCGCCCTTCCTCCAAACCTCTATCCGACAAAGTTTATAGAGCATGGTGCTCAACCCAAACCCAAAAGCTGTTGATTATTCTAATAAATGATTTCAGGTAAAATAAGTTGTACTTACTACCTGAATTTTTTGGTCAAAACAAAGCAACTATTCAGCCCGAATTTTCAGGCAAAAAAAACTCACCCGTTCTCTCTTATAGTCTTTATGATATAATAAGAATAATGGAAAACATATGACTAATACACCAAGTGCTAAATAAAGTGTCATTGTCAAGAATCCAATTCCAGCCTTTTTAATATCAGGATTGGATGTAACTAATAACAATGGTGGGTCACCAATGGCACTTGGGCTTCTAAATAAATTTGAAAATATTACTTCCATACAAATCAATGGAATGGCGTAATATTGACAATCGACTGGAAACTGGAACAATCAATAAAATAGTAGTAACATTATCTAAAAGTGCTGACATTATACCTGTCGCAAACACAAGCATGAATACTAATAACCAGAGCTTTCCTCGTGAAATTTTATAGGCAACAAGCGCACTCCATTCAAAAAATCCTGTTTCACTAAAAAGAGAAACCATGAGCATCATACCAAATAATAAACCAATAGTTTTAAAATCCATAAACGATAGAACTTCTTCTAATGTAGGTCTATATGGAAATAGGAAAGCGCAGCAATAAACAATGCCACCACAGCTCTATGAACCAATTCAAAAACAAGCAAAATGTACACAAACACTAACACAGATGTTGCAAAAATAATTTAATATTCAAAAATGATATTGTGTTGTGAAATAGATAATTGAAGTGCAAAGGAAATGACTCTATTGGTGGATACTGCTATTTGTATTTGTGTAATCACATCAGTTTGATTACGTGACTGATGCCAATGGTTCATGTCAAACAAAATAGCCCTATTTTCAATTTTCACAAATTGTGTTTGATTGACTTCTTGATTTCATTCCTTTAAATGAATGATTTGGCTTAAATTAGCAAAGAATGGTTTCCAACGATGAGTGTTGTTGAAATTGACTTGTAATTCTAATTTCACAAATGTGTGGTCGTGTGTGTTGATACTAAATAAAAATTTTCCACTTGAACAATTTAGATCTTAATTAATTATTTAATTTAAAAAAAGATGCAAGACTTCGGTGGTGTTACCATACAAGATCATCCAGATGCAGAGGAGGAAGAGAATATTATTGTAAAAACAAATGAAAGTTTTATGAAAAATTGGTGGTTGCCATTTAAAGAGACTTTGGTGAATTTTCTTTCATTGGGCTTTACAAATTTTGGTGGCACAATTGGTTTGATTCAAAAACAATTTGTTGAGCACAAAAAATGGTTAAGTAATGCGAAATTAATTGAACTATATGGTTTAGCTCAAAGCTTACCAGGTGCTAATATTTGTAAAGTTATTATAGGAATAGGACTCTTAAAAAATGGCTTTTGGAATGGAATTTTTGCTCTTATGTTGTATTGTTTGCCTAGTTTTATTTGTTTATTAATTATTGGATGGTTACAAGATTTACAAATTCAATTTACTATTCCATATTGGTTAAACAATGCACATATTGGTCTTATTTGTTCTAGTATTGCATTTTCAATATTAGCGACTTGGAAGTTGTTAGTTACTGTGCTAAAACTTACAATCTTGCAAATTATTGCTTGTATTGTATGCATAATTACACTTTTATTTAAAACAACATGGTTGTTACCTGTTTCTATGGTAATTGGAGGTTTAATTTCATTGTCATATTTTACTATAAAAGAAGAGAATATTGATCAAGAAATTCAACAAGAGTCACAAGTATTAGAACCAGTCAATAATACATACATGATTCCAATTTGGCTTGGAATAATATTTATTCTAGTTTTTATAGTACTGCTAATATTAGTATATAGTATTCGAGCTTTTGTGGAATGGGAACTTCTTTCTTTAATAGAATTCTTTCTTCGCATGGGAACATTGATTATAGGAGGTGGTCAAACAGGTATTTTATTACTTAGAGATGAAATGGTTCGAAAAAGCTGGATTACTGATCTACAATTTATCAATGGGTTTAGCTTAATTAACGCTTTGCCTGGACCAAAATTTAATATAGCAGCATATTTGGGAGCTACTATGGGTGGTTTAAAATATGGATTACTTTATGGAATTATTTCAGGTGTTGTATTTCTTCTTCCTGGTACTCTATTGTACATAGGAATGCTTCCAATTTGGGAAAAAATTAACAAAAATTTAATTATAAAGAAAATAGTATTAGGATTCAATGCTGTAGTAATGGGTTATGTTATAGCCACTGTCATTAATTTATGGGCAGATCATGTTAAATTATTCCCACTCCATATTACATCTACAATATTCTCTCTCTCACTCCTTATAATTTTTGATTTGCATGCTGTATTGGTTATAATTTTTTCAATGTTATATACTTTAGTTGTAGGGTTATTTATACAATTAGAATAAAGTTTATGGTATCAATACACTAAAGAATGATAGAGTTTGTAAAACTTCCAAACATTAGATTTCACTTTTCATATCTCAGTCCTATAATCTGATGAAATAATTGATCTATTTGCTATAAATATATTGTCAAAACATTTTCAAGTTATAGACAATCACCCCTTTCAAAATTGATTTTTAACCTTCTAGTGAATGGATAAGTGTTGTGGTTGCGCTACTTAAATCTCTATTTCAGTAAAAGCAGAGCTACAATGAGGTATGACAGAAAGAAGTAGTTTGTTGTAAGATTTAACAAGGAATTCTATTTCGTAGCTGAAAAAGGTTCACAAGAATGCAACATCGATAATATTAGGTGTGGATTCTAAAGTGATAATATGGAAGGCAATCATTGCGAGGAGGTGTTAAATTAAAAGAATAAAATATTGAATTAACCCTCCAATTTGTTATTAAATGATGTTGGGTATAGTTGATGAGTAGAAACAATATTATTGTAAAGCGAATACATTCATTCTCTTAATGGAATCTCGAAAATGGAAATTTTGCCATTTACCTATTTCATTAACAGTTAATTAAATTAATTTCGTTTATAAATTAATGTGATCCTCTATTAATTTATAAATTAATTGGAACCAAAAAAATTCACCCGAGATATGAACGCACACAACCACAGCCACCACGCAAATTGCCATGAACACAAACACGAACACAAGCATGAACATGAGCACAAGCATGAAAATTCTAAGTGCAGCAATACCACAGCAAATCATGGATCTTGCTGCCATGAAGAAAAAACTGGTAATAACAAATTCCAAGCTAAGGATAAGTAATTGTTTTTGTAAGAAGACCATAAATAGGTTTCAAAATATAATACAATAAAATTTTTGAAACTTTTTCATACCATAATATCTTATAAATGGATTACTAAACTTTAGTTATGGTTCCAGCTCATTTAATTAATCATTCATTCACTACAATTTTCTCAACACTTTTTATTACACTCTATAAGAAAAAATTTAAGTAGCTTGTAGGACTAGGCACAAACTAAAAGCTCCAACTACGACACACAATGCATCGCTTTTAGAATAGCACTCTATTCTTTATTAGTATAGAAACATTATCATCCTGTACTCAGTTAGCCCTCTTTAATCTTTAAAAATTGAACCAAATGGTAACAACAAAGTAATTTCCCCTCTTTTATATTGTATACTTGGAAAGATTTGAGCAGCTTGAAGAAGAAAACACAAAATTCTAGTTTGTTAATATTTTTCAAAAAAATTGGAATGAATTCTGTTGTGTTGGAACACTTGCTTTCTCGTGTCTTACAAAAACAGCATGACGATACTATATCACTCGTAGCTAATGGAATGGATTTTCATTCTTCCTTTCAATATTTCCATTACAGTATCAACCACAGGTTACAAGTTATTACCTCCCAGTATTTTCTACCCACCCTTGCTACATCCCTTCCTGTCGAAAAGGCATGGCAAAATATTTTTTATTTATTTGAAATCAAATTGGAACGTGCATTTTTTACTTCAAGCGATGTTTCCTCTCTTCCTTCACTTTGAAACATATTATTGGATTTTTTAATTCATTCAATATTTCCTATTAATATTTTTCAGTCCATAAAACACGTCAAAGATTCCGTTCTTCTTCTCTATTTTTTGGAATTCAACCCAAACAATGCATTGCAATTTATTTGGAATTATTTGTGTTATATTCCTCCTCAATACAAATCAACTATTATTACAGAAAATGAGACTAATTTTCAATTCAAAACTAATTATTTTAGAAAAAAACAAGAGTTTTTAAATACTGTCAAAATGAAACTTCAAACAAGAGAAAATTTTTATTTACTTCCTATTGTCTATCCTGAATTGCAAATGTTGATAAAAACGAACGAAATCTCATTCGAAAACATTCTACCAGAGTTGGTACAGGTCAATTTTGTTTTAAATGCCTTGTATCTTTTGGGTACAAATCAACAAGAATTTTTCGCTTGGTCGTTCAAAAAATCTTGTTTAATTGTAGATTGTTTGGTGTTGAAGAAAGTGAAAGAGAGTTTAAGGAGAGGAGTGATTGTAAATTCATTTTCTTTGAAAGAGAAACAACCACTATTGCAAATCAAATACGATTTGCCCAACAAGAATGAAATTACAGTAATACAATGGTGTGAACAATATTACAATTCCTTGTATTCACAAGCGAGAACATTTATTTTGAATCCTACTAATGATCAACTCCAAATAATGGATTATTTACTTGAGTTAAGAAATTGGGTTGATTTCCATTTGCATAAATATAGTACTTTTGAAAAAGCAATCAATTCCATTTTTGAAAAAATTCGAACAGATAAAAGAGAGTTATTGATAGAATATTTGAATCCAAATATTATCATTCCTTGTTTTGCAACTGCTCCTCTTTTATTTAATTCATTGAGTATGAATTTAATACAAAATACAATACTCGAACAATGCATAAAACAAGGATATATAAATAATGATTGCAATCCTAGAGACTGTTTGATTCATTTATGTTATACAACAGAAAAATATACCATTGTAATCTGTGATGTCTATTCTTACCTCAAGAAAAGTATCGTCACAAAATTGCATAGAGCATGTGATTATGTATTTCCATATCCAGTGTTACATTTCTCTTTTGAGGGTAAGGGAAGAAAATTGACACAGTTACCAAAAGATCTCATTTTCTATATTTGTCAATTTCTTGAAATTCAAGATTTTGTAAGTTACTCTATGATTTGTAAACAATTTAATGAATGGTTTTGTGTTGAAAAGAACAATACACAACAAACAGTCTGGAGAAATTTTGTAATACATTATTTCTTTGATAATTCCATTGCAAATTCTTTCAATTTTAAACTATATTTATATTTTGGATTGTCTCCAGATACAAAAGAAGATGAAGAGCCAGTATTTGCTTTTGAAAAGGCTAATGTGTTAAAATTAATGAATCAAATGACTGACATGGATTGGAGATTATTTTTCATTTCAAGGTATGTACTCATTTCAAGATTCCAACATATTAAAACAGTAAGAACTCTCATGTTTGGATATGGAAATCAAAGTGAATCGATTTTATTTTCAAATATTTTGAATCAATTTGTTCCTAATTTATTCTGCAAATTATTTAATTTGATGAGACCTAAGAACAACACATCAAATAGTGTAGAAAATAAGAATTCATTTATAATTGGACTTAAAAATGGATGTGAAATTGAATTACAAACTCAAAATAAGAGAGTAGTCGTACTACAAATGAGAAAACCACTCCTTATTGATACTGAGTATTATGATTCTAAAATTCATATCATGATTTATGCATTGGATATTACAAATTTTGAACAAGATTATAAGAAAATTTATCGTAATTTTCATGATGTCATGTGTCAGTTCATGACTACTCATGTTACAATATTTGTAGTAATATTGAATGCTAGCAAAGCAACAAAGTATAATGAATATGATTGCAGAACTTTACAGTTCAACACACAAAGTAGCAAAGTAATTGATGCCAAAACTACTGTGAGTCAAGTATTACGGTTAAATATGATGGGTCATTGTGGTTTTTATCGAAATTGTATTCCATTTTGTTGTTTTTTGGATGAATTTGCAAATTTATTTAAGCAAACTATAGCAAGAATTAGAACTTTAGATGATTAATTTTTTACAATAAATCTACTCTGTTTCACTCTCTTCTGTTTTTGTTTCTTAACCAATAAGCATGTACAATATACAATGAATATAGAAAAATATTAAATTATTTATTAGTAATCTATTTTAGCATCTTCTAATGAAATTGATTGT
>VFQM010002046.1_pt1 | contig 15925 bp, 13 predicted proteins | sample 3512391 | NCBI WGS metagenome assembly VFQM01 (sample SAMN10412369, study PRJNA504923) | tailings metagenome | isolation source: Replicate 1 from Balatoc abandoned mine | place: Philippines
CCAGGTGCCTTGCTCGCGCAAGGCTTCCGCGCTGGCGCGAAACGGCTGCGAGCGCCAGGCATCGGCCTGTTGCGACTCGATCGCCTGCACCCATTGTTCGAAATGATCGAGCGCATCGCCCGAGAGCGACAGCAGGGCGTCGTTGGCGGGCCGCTGCTCGGCCAGCACCGCGTTGAGCACTTGCTCCATGGCCCAGCCGGCTTCGCCGAACTCGTTGAGGCCAACCATGCGGGAGCTGCCCTTGAGCGTGTGAAAGGCGCGGCGCAGGGTGGTGAGTTGTTCGAGGTCGGCCGGTTCGCTGCGCAGGCGCGCGATGGCCTCGCGGCCATTGCCCACCACCTCACGGGCCTCTTCGAGAAAGATGTCGAGCAGTTCGTCCTCGCCACCACCGTCGTCAGCGGGCGCGGCGGGCGCCGGCTCGGCAACCGCTTCGGCTTGCGACGCGGTCGCGGCTTCGGTGAGGCCCACCAGAGCCTGGGCGGCCACCTGGGCGTCGTCGCGCACCACGGCCTCGGCGGCCTCGCGCGCAGCCTTGGCCATGGCCGGCTGCTCGGCCAGGGCCGCGCGGTCGGCCAGCGAGTCGAGTTGCTGGCTCAGGCCGCTGAGGTCATCGATACCGCCGAAGACGCTGTCCACCACCCCCCGCACGCCCTCCTGGAGCGCCTCGGCATCTGTCTTGGCTGGCAGGGAACGGTCCTTGCCGACGCTGGAGCGGCCCATGAGCGGCACCAGGCCGCCCTTGACGTCGTCGTACACGAACAGCTTCTTGGCCAGCCCGGGCTGGTAGCTGAGCATGTCCACCAGAAAGCTCAGGGCACTGAGGTTGTCCCCCAGCTGCTGGAAGGTGCCCGCCTCGCGGGCACGCGCCTCATCGATCTCGGTGTCGAGAATCTGCTCGACGCTCGTGCGCATGCGCGAGACCGCCTGCACCGCATGGTCCAGGCCGAGCACCGAGAACACACCGCGCATCTGCGCCAGCTGCGACGCGGCCACGTGCAGACCCGCTTTTTCCTGCGGGCTGCGGAAGAATTGGTCGAGCGACTTCTCAACCTCGCCGAGCGAGACCTTCAACTCGCCGACCACGCTGCCCATGGTCTGGCGATCGCTCACCCGGCGGTAGAGCTGCTCCATCCAGTCGTCCAGCGGGCGTGGCGGCTGGCCATCGATGACGCCATTGAGGCGCGTGGCCAGATCCTGCGTTCGCACCGCCAGCTGCGGGTCGGCGGGATCGAAATCGTCGAAGGCCGCTTCAAGGTAGAGGGTGGTGGTGGCGACTTCCATCGCCAGTTCGGGGCGCACGCCACCGGGTTCGTTGACGGCACGGTCGGTGGCCTTGACCAGGGCCGCAGCGAGCGGTGCACTGGCGGGGTGCAGGCGCAGCAGCGACTCGCCGATGAGACCGAACTGGTCGGTGACCTGGCGCGCGCGCGACGAATCGCCGCCCGAGAACAGCGACCACGCCTCCTTTGCCGCGTTCATGCGCTTGCGCGCGGTGGCCAGCAAGGCAGGGTCGTAGCGGCCGAGCGTGGCCTGGTGGTAGTCGACCGGCTGGTAGCGATCGAAGCCATAGGCCTCGCGCACGACGCCCAGGTGCCCAGCGGGCTGGCCGGCTTTCGGCCGGGTCTGGGCGCAGAAGAACAACAAGTCATTCAGCAGCGTCTCGGACACCTGGGCGCTGCCCGATGCCAGCTGACCGAACTGCATGAGCAGACGCGACGTGGCGCGTTTGGCATAGACGTCGAAAGCCAGGCCATGCGTGGCCACGCCTTCGAAGAAGGCCGCCGCCACACGCCAGAAGGTGCGCTGACGCGGCTGCGTTGCACCGGCAGACAGGCCGGCGCACAGCTTGCCCAGTTGCTGGCTGGCTGCGGTGCTCTGGGTCTTGACGACCAGCAGGATCAGGCGATCGAAGAGGGAACGCACCGCGGGCGCTGCCTCCAGCGCCTTGACGCCATCGGGCGCGGCGAGGTCGACAGCCCGGTGATCGGTTTCCCACAGGTCGGCCGGGTGGATGCGCTCGGCGTTGGCGAGTTCGAGCACCTCGCGGTACTGATGGAACAGGGCCACCGGTTGCACCGGCTTGTGGTTGAGCACCGCCTCGAGGTATTCGATCAGGGCAAAGCTGGCACGCTCGACACGACCGGCAGCGTCCTCGGTGCAGGTCTCGGGCTTTTGCACGAAGCGCTGCACCGCCGATTCCATGCCGCGCAGCACCTGCGCGGGCGCACCAAGGCCCACCACCTCAAGCGCACCAACGGCCTGGTGCAGTTGCTGGCGCGCGATGCGCAACGCGGCCGGGTCGACAGCCTCCAGATCGCTGTGGCGGGCCGCCTCGTTCTCGCGCACAAAGCGCCGGATCGCCTTGTTCGCGCCGTCCAGCGACTTGCGCAACTCTTCGAAGACCCAGGCCAGGGGACCGAGATCGGCAACGGGAAGGTCTTGAAGGGCGGATTCGGTCGCTTCGGCCATGGTGATCGCAGTGGGTCAGCGGAACGGGTTGTGGGATCAGGCGATCTTGAATCGCGCCACCGACTGACGCAGTTCTTCGGCCATGGCCGAGAGCTCGCGCACCTGCTGGGCCGTGGAGCGCGTGCCCTCACCGGTCTGCTCGGTCACCGCGAAGATGTGCTGGATGTTGCCGGCCACCTCGTTGGCCGACTCGGCCTCGCGGGAAGCGGCGTTCGAGATCTGCTCAATCAGGTCGGCCAGTCGGCGCGACACGCGATCGATTTCGGACAGCGCGGTACCCGCGTTGTCGGACAGCTTGGCCCCCTCGACCACACCCTGCGTGGAGCGCTCCATGGCGGCCACCGCGTCCTGCGTGTCGGTCTGAATGGTCTTCACCAGCGCGGCAATCTGGCGCGTGGCGTCGGCGGAGCGTTCGGCCAGTCGCTGCACTTCTTCGGCAACCACCGAGAAGCCCCGGCCCGCTTCACCGGCCGACGCGGCCTGGATGGCGGCGTTCAGGGCCAGCACGTTGGTCTGTTCGGTAATGTCGGAAATCAGTTCGGTGATCTCGCCGATCTCCTGCGAGGACTCGCCCAGGCGTTTGATCCGCTTGGAGGTTTCCTGGATCTGGTCGCGGATGGCGTTCATGCCGCCGATGGCGTCCTGCACGGCCTTCAGGCCGGATTCGGCGGCGCTCAGCGAGGCCCGCGCCACGTCGGCCGATTCCTGCGCCTGGTTGGACACCTGGTTGATGCGCTGCGCCATGTCGAGCACCGACTGGCCGGTTTCGCGGATCTCGCGCAGCTGCTCGGTGGAGGCCGCCAGCAGTTCGGTCGACGTGTTTTCCACCGCCGACGTCGTCTGTGCCACGCGGGTGGCCGTGGCCTGCACGTTGCCCACCAGCGAACGAAGTTCTTCCACCGTGTAGTTCACCGAGTCGGCGATGGCGCCGGTGATGTCCTCGGTCACGGTGGCTTCCTGTGTCAGGTCGCCTTCGGCCACCGTCTGCAGTTCGTTCATCAAACGCAGAATGGCCGCCTGGTTGGCGTCGTTCACGCGCTTGGCTTCCTGCTCCTGCGCCTCGGCGGCGAGTCGCTGGGATTCGGCCACCATCTGGCGCGCACGGCTGTCCTGCAGTTGCACGTAGGCCAGGCCGACAGCACACAGCAAGGCGAAGCCGGCGGAGAAGGCCAGGGCCAGCAGCTCACCACCGCCGATGCCCGAGCGGCCGGACAGGTCCTGCTGCAGCTTCTCGAGGCCGATACGCAGCGGTTCGCTGTCGGCCACGATGCCCGACTGCGCCTCACGGGCAGACACCAGGCCTTGCAGGTTGCCCAGGATGGCGCCGGCCTCCGTGCGCGTGGCTTCGTAGCTCTGCAGGAGCGCCGTCAGGCGCTCACGCACCTGCTCGTCGCGCGCGGGGGCCAGACGCAGCTCCTCACTGCCCTTGAGCAGGCCCTCGGTGAGCTCCTTGAAAGTGATCAGGTCCTTGCCGAGCAGGAACACGGCCTCCGGGCTCACGCCTTCGAGCGTCAGGAATTCGTTGGCCGACTTGCCGATGCGCTGCGTCAGCATCACGAGCTGGCCGGCGGCGGAGATTTCGGCGGCGGGCGCGTTCTGTTGCAGCTTGAGCGATGCGATCGTCTCGGCGATTTCCAGCAGGTCGGAAGACTGGCGGTTGATGGTGCGCAGCGCGGTGCCCACCTGCGTCAGCGTGGCCTGCTGGTTCAGCACGGTGCCGGCGTTGCGCTCTGCGGTATCCACACGGGGCAGCAGTTCGTCCAGAGCGCCGCTGAAGTCACCACCCACGGGTTCGATACCGAGGTTGTTGTCACCCTGCTTCAAGCCACGCAGGCTGGTGGCCAGCACGGTGGCGCTGTCGCGCACTTCCGGGAACGCGGAAGGGGCGCCCACCATGGCCTGCGACACGCTCTTGGCCAGACGCTGCGACTGCATGAGTGCCTGACCGCTGGCCGCCACCTGACGGCTGATCTTCTCGGTCTGGCTCAGGATGAAGAAGGTGACCGCGCCCAGCACCAGCAGCGCGAAGGCCAGCAACACCGCCAGCGAGCGCTGGTGCTGTTCGGCCGGGCGGCGGCCCAGCACCGGCAGCGAAACCAGCGCATCCTTGCCCGCTTCGGCCTCGTCGTCCGTGATCAGCAGGTTGTCGCCCAGGTCACCGGCGCTGTCGTCGGGGGCGAGGCGCGCTGCCGCCAGATCGGCGATCTCCTGATCGGTCGCCTTGGAGAGGTCAGGCTCATCGGCGTCCTTGCCCTTCTTGGAGAAAAGACCCTGAAAGCGATCCAGCGTGGCCATGTTTTTACCTTCCAACTCAGAACAGGTGACGGAAACGTCGGGTGCCGTGTGTCGGCATCTTCAGGCCGCAATGGCCAGGAACTCGGGCTCGTTGACGAGCAGTTGCAGGTCCAGCTCCTGCCAGGCCTGCCCGCTGTCGTCGATCAGGAGGCGGGTGATGAACGTCGGCGCATCGGCAGGGCGCTGCGCCACGGACTTGAAGGCCCCCGGGTTGCGCAAACCCAGCAGGCGATCGATCCAGAGGACCGCGTTGAGGCCCAGCGCGCCGTGCAGACTCACCAGCCGGGCATCGGAGGTGACGCGGTCGGCCGTGCGTTGCACCGGGCGCGCGGCATTGCCCTGCAGCAAGCCGGCCAGGTCCACGACGCCATTGAGGCCACCGCGCAGGTTGGCCACGCCCACGTACCAGGGCTTGGTGTACGGCACGGGCTGTACCGCGGACCAGGGAAAGATCTCGCCCGACTGCACCAATGGCAGCAGGAGCTTGTGCCCGCCAGCCTCGATGGCCAGCCAGGTCGCCGTCAAGGCTTCGGTCTTGGCCGCCGTGAGGCGCTGTGCCAGGCGTTCCTGCAGTTCCTTGAGCGACTGTCGTTTGGCCATGCTGGGGTCGGACGCTCGATCAGGCCAACGCGCGGATCTTGGACAACAGCTCGTCGCCGTTGACCGGTTTTGTCACGTAGTCGCGCGCGCCCTGGCGCATGCCCCAGACGCGGTCGGTCTCCAGGTTCTTGCTTGTGCACATGACGATGGGAATGCTCGAATACTGCGGGTCACGCGTGATGGCACGCGTGAGCTGAAAACCATTCTGTCCGGGCATCACCACGTCCATCAGGATGAGGTCGGGCTTTTCCTCGCCGAGACGACGAAAGGCCTCGTCCGCATTCTCGGCGGTGCGCACCGTGTAGCCATTTTTGGTCAACAGATCCGACAGGACCATCAGCTCGGTCTTGGAATCGTCGACGACGAGGATCTTCTGGATGGGCATCAGGACACTCCGTTGAGGTTGGTGCCGAACTGCTGCACGGCTTGCAGCAGTTGGTCTTTGGTGAAGGGTTTGGTGAGGTAGTCCTGCGAGCCGACCATGCGGCCGCGGGCCTTGTCGAACACGCCGTCCTTGGACGACAGCATGACGACGGGAATACCGGCGAACTTGGCGTTGCGCTTGATGATGGCGCAGGTCTGATAGCCGTCCAGGCGAGGCATCAGGATGTCGCAGAAGATCAGATCGGGCTGGTAGTCGTTGATCTTGGCCAGGGCGTCGAAGCCGTCATCGGCCAGCAGGACCTCGTGCCCGCCCTGCTTCAGGAAAATCTCGGCACTGCGCCGGATGGTGTTGCTGTCGTCGACGACAAGAACCTTCAGGGCGGACGTTGCGCTCACGATGGACGGACTCCTCAACACCATCTGTGACGACGCGGCCAGCCCACCCCGTCACATGGAACAACCGGCTGCCGAGCGAGCGCCCGTCAACCGGTCAGATTTGCACCATTTCGAAATCTTCTTTGCGAGCGCCGCACTCGGGGCAGGTCCAGTTCATCGGAACCTCGGCCCAGGGTGTTCCCGGCGCAACGCCATGCTCGGGTGCACCAGCGGCTTCGTCATAGATCCAGCCACAGATCAGGCACATCCAAGTCTTGCTATCGGTCATGGTTTTCAGGGTCGGTATCGTAGAATGCAAGAATTGTATCCAGCCTGTTCAAGCGCTCTGCGGCGTGATTTCACAGGCGAATGGCCACGATACTGATGCGTGCAGGGCACGCCCCGGGTGAGCCCACCGCCTTGTGCCCTGCGGGCCTGCCTCCATGCCATCCCCTTCAGACCAAGACCCTTCCACCGCCGCTGACCGCCCCGGCGAAGCCAGCCTGCCCTGCGTCATGGCGTTCAACGCCAACGATCCGAGCGGCGCCGGCGGCCTGAGTGCCGACCTCACCGCAATGAGCAGCGCGTCGGCGCACGTGCTGCCGGTGGTCACGGGCACCTACGTGCGCGACACCTCGGCGGTGCAGGATCACATCGCCTTCGATGAAGAGGCGGTGACCGACCAGGCGCGCTGCGCGCTGGAGGACATGCCGGTGCAGGCGTTCAAGGTCGGCTTCGTCGGCACGCCCGAGAACCTGAGCGCGGTCGCCCAGATCACCAGCGACTACGCCGAGGTGCCCGTCGTCACCTACATGCCCGACCTCTCATGGTGGGACGAACTCGCCATCGAGAACTACCTTGACGCGTGCACCGAGCTCTTGCTGCCGCAGACCACGGTGCTGGTGGGCAACCACAGCACCTTGTCGCGCTGGCTGTTGCCCGAGTGGGAGGGCGACCGCCCGCCGGGCCCGCGCGAGGTGGCCCGCGCCGCGGCGGTGCATGGCGTTTCGTACACGCTGGTCACGGGCATCAACGCGGCCGACCAGTTCCTTGAAAGCCACCTCGCCTCACCCGAAACCGTGCTGGCCACCGCGCGCTACGAGCGCTTCGAGGCCACCTTCAGCGGTGCGGGCGACACGCTGTCGGCCGCGCTGTGCGCCCTGATCGCTGGCGGCGCCGACCTGCAGACTGCCTGCGCCGAGGCCCTCACCTACCTGGACCAATGCCTGGACGCGGGCTTCCAGCCCGGCATGGGCAATGCCGTGCCCGACCGCCTGTTCTGGGCCCACGATGACGACGAGGCCGAGGCCGAACCCGGCGCCGAACCCGCCTCGGACAGCACGCTCGACGCCGACGACTTCCCACTCGACACCACCCGCCACTGACACCGACCATGACCGACCGCAACGCCGATCTGTTCGAACGCGCCAAGACATTGATCCCCGGAGGCGTCAACTCGCCCGTGCGTGCCTTCCGCGCCGTGGGTGGCACGCCGCGCTTCGTGCAACGCGCACAAGGCGCCCACTTCTGGGACGCCAACGGCCAGCGCTACATCGACTACATCGGCTCCTGGGGTCCGATGATCCTGGGCCATGGCCACCCTGCGGTGCTCGAAGCCGTGCAGAAGGCCGCGGTGGACGGCTTCTCGTTCGGGGCGCCGACCGAGCGCGAGGTGGAGCTCGCCGAGGCCATCGTCGAACTCGTGCCCAGCCTGGAGATGGTGCGCCTCGTGAGCTCGGGCACCGAAGCCGGTATGAGCGCGATCCGCCTGGCGCGTGGCGCCACCGGCCGCAAGAAGATCATCAAGTTCGAGGGCTGCTACCACGGCCACGCCGACGCGCTGCTGGTCAAGGCCGGCTCGGGCCTGGCCACCTTCGGCAACCCCACCAGCGCGGGCGTGCCGCCCGAGGTGGTGCAGCACACGCTGGTCCTCGAATACAACAACGTGGCGCAGCTGGAGGCCGCGTTTGCCGAACATGGCAGCGACATCGCGTGCCTGATGATCGAGCCGATCGCGGGCAACATGAACTTCGTGCGCGCCAGCGTGCCCTTCATGAAGCGCTGTCGCGAGCTGTGCACACAGCACGGCGCGCTGCTGGCCTTCGATGAGGTCATGACCGGCTTTCGCGTTGCGCTTGGCGGTGCGCAGAGCGTGTACGCAAAGCTCATCCCCGGCTTCGAGCCCGACATGACGGTGATGGGCAAGGTCATCGGCGGCGGCATGCCGCTGGCGGCCTTCGGCGGCAAACGCGCGGTGATGGAGCAGCTCGCGCCGCTCGGTCCGGTCTACCAGGCGGGCACGCTCTCTGGCAACCCGGTGGCCACGGCCTGCGGGCTGGCCACGCTGGCACAGATCCGCCAGCCCGGCTTCTTCGACGCGCTGGCAGCGCGCACGCGCTCGCTGGTGAGCGGGCTGAAGGCCGCGGCTGACGCCGAGGGCGTGCCCTTCTGTGGCGACAGCGAAGGCGGCATGTTCGGCTTCTTCCTGCTGCCCGAGCTGCCGCAGCACTACCAGGCGGTCATGAAGACCGAGGGCGCAAAGTTCAACACCCTGTTCCACGGCCTGCTCGATCGCGGTGTCTACATCGCGCCTGCGTTGTACGAGGCCGGCTTCGTGAGCGCCGCCCACAGCGAGCAGGACATTGCCGAGACCGTTGCAGCCGCGCGCGAGGTGTTCCGACAGCTGACCCGGTGACGACGCACGGCCCTCAGCAACGCAAAAGGCCGCCCACGGGCGGCCTTTTGCATGGGTGCCAGGACCGCGTCAGTGTCTGAAGTGCCGTACGCCGGAGAACACCATCACCACCCCGCGCTCGTTGGCGGCGTCGATGACTTCCTGATCGCGCATCGAGCCGCCTGGCTGGATGACACAGCTTGCTCCAGCGTCCACCACCACGTCGAGACCGTCGCGGAACGGAAAGAAGGCGTCGCTGGCCACCGCCGTGCCTTGCAGCGAGAGCTTCGCGTGGCCAGCCTTGATGCTGGCGATGCGCGCCGAGTCGAGTCGGCTCATCTGGCCCGCGCCCACGCCCATGGTCATGCCGTCCTTGCAGAAAACGATGGCGTTGGACTTGACGAACTTGGCCACCTTCCACGCGAACATCAGATCGTCGATCTGCTGCGGCGTGGGCTGCAGCGTGGTGACGACCTTGAGGTCGGCGCGCTGCAACACGTGGTTGTCGGCGCTCTGGATCAGCAGGCCCGAGCCCACGCGCTTCACATCCGACAGGTTCAAGCCCTGGTCCCACGCCGTGGGTCCACCGGGCGGCAGCTCGATCTGCAGCACGCGCACATTGGCCTTGGCCTTGAACACGGCCAGCGCCTCGGGCGAGTAGCCCGGCGCCATCAGCACCTCGACGAACTGCTTGCTGATCGCATCGGCCGCCGCGCCGTCGAGCGGACGGTTGAGCGCGATGATGCCGCCGAAGGCGCTGGTGGGATCGGTCTGAAAGGCCTTCTGGTAGGCCTGCAGCGGGCCGCTACCCACGGCCACACCACAGGGGTTGGCGTGCTTGACGATCACGCAGGCCGGCTGCTCGAAACTCTTGACGCATTCCCAGGCGGCATCGGCGTCGGCGATGTTGTTGTAGGAGAGCTCCTTGCCCTGCAGTTGCTTCGCCGTGACCAGCGAGCCCGGCGCGGGGTACAGGTCGCGGTAGAACGCCGCGGTCTGGTGGGGGTTCTCGCCGTAGCGCAGGTCCTGCAGCTTGACGAAGCGGCCGTTGGCCTGCGCCGGGTAAGCACTGCGGCGCGGCACCTCGGCGGTTTCGTCGAACTCGATGGCGGAGAGGTAGTCGCTGATGGCCGCATCGTAGTTGCTGATGCGGTTGAAGGCGGCCACCGACAAGGCAAACCGCGTCTTGAGCGTCAGGCCACCAGCCTTGAGCTCCTCCACCACGCCCGCGTATTGCGAGGCATCGGTCAGCACCGCCACGTCGCGCCAGTTCTTGGCGGCGCTGCGCACCATGGCCGGGCCCCCGATGTCGATGTTCTCGATCGCGTCGGCCAGCGTGCAACCCGGCTTGGCCACCGTCGCCTCGAACGGGTAGAGGTTGACCACCAGGATGTCGATGGTGGCAATGCCATGTTCCTTCAACGCAGCCATGTGCGCGGGCAGATCACGGCGCGCCAGCAGGCCACCGTGCACTTTGGGGTGCAGCGTCTTCACGCGACCGTCGAGCATTTCCGGAAAGCCGGTGACCTCGGCCACCTCGGTCACGGGCAGGCCTTCTTCGGCGAGCAGCTTTGCGGTGCCGCCGGTGGAGAGCAGTTGCACACCGAGCGCGTGCAGCGAGCGGGCGAGGTCGACGATGCCGGTCTTGTCGGAAACGGAGATGAGGGCGCGCATGGATGGGGGAGGAAAAAGGAGGAAAGGATCAGTCGATCAAGCCGTGCTCGAGCAGCTTCTTGCGCAGCGTGTTGCGGTTCAGGCCGAGCCATTGGGCGGCACGCGACTGGTTGTGCTGGGCCTGCTCCATCACCACCGCGAGCAGCGGGCGCTCCACGGCACGCACGAGCATGTCATGCAGGTTGGCTGGCTCGGTGCCATCGAGATCGCGGAAATAGGCTTGCAGGCTGTTGCGGACGCATTCGTCCAGCGGGTTGCCGGGCGGGTTGTTCTTCTTGGTGCTCATACGGCGGCTCTGTCGGCGGAGTTCGGGCAACGAAGTCAGGCAGCGAGTTTCCAGGCGGGGGACTCGCGGGTGTCGATCCAGGCGTCGAAGGCATCGGCCACCACACGGCGTTGCGCATCGATGGTGGCACTGGCGTTGACGCGCGCGCGAAAGTGCGCGACCTCCTCGCGCGACAGCGGCAGCGATTGCGCGTACCAGCCCAGGTGCTTGCGTGCGCTGCGCACGCCGGTGTCTTCGCCATACAGGCTGTAGTGATCGTCCAGGTGTTCGAGGAGCCAGCCGCGCACCTCGGCAAGGTCGGGGGCAGCGAGATGCTCACCGGTGGCCAGGTAGTGGGCGATCTCGCGAAAGATCCAGGGCCGGCCCTGCGCTGCGCGGCCGATCATGATGGCGTCGGCCCCGGTGCGCTGCAGCACCTCGCGCGCCCGCTCGGGTGAATTGATATCACCGTTGGCGACCACGGGAATCTTTACCAGGCGCTTGATGTGCGCAACGGTGTCGTGCTCCGCCTGCCCTTTGTAGCCCTGCTCGCGTGTGCGGCCGTGCACGGTGAGCATCTGCACACCCGCGGCCTCGGCGGCCAGTGCGAGCACCGGCGCATTGCGGGCCGAATCGCACCAGCCGGTGCGCATCTTCAAGGTCACCGGCACGCCGTGCGGGGCACAAGCCTGCACCACGGCCTCGACGATGGCAATCGCCAGGGTCTCATCCTGCATGAGTGCGCTGCCGGCCCACTTGTTGCAGACCTTCTTGGCCGGGCAGCCCATGTTGATGTCGATGATCTGCGCGCCACGATCGATGTTGTAGCGCGCAGCGTCGGCCATCATGGCCGCGTCGGTGCCGGCAATCTGCACCGCGATCGGCGCCGCTTCGCCCTCGTGGTTGGCCCGGCGCGAGGTCTTCAGGCTGTCCCAGAGGTCACGCCGGCTGGTCACCATCTCGCTCACCGCGTAGCCGGCACCGAGGCGCTTGCACAGTTTGCGGAACGGCCGATCCGTCACACCCGCCATCGGCGCGACGAACAGGGCATTGGGCAGGCGGTGGGGCCCGATCTGCATGGTAGGGGGGGGTGGGTAGGCGCGAGGGGGGAGCGGCGGATTGTAGCTGCCTGCTTTTTCAGCAACCTGGGCACGACGTGGCTGCAACGCGGGTGCAAAGTGTGGCCATAAACCCTGGCGACAGGCGCTGTACAGGGCTCGGCCACAATCGGCGCCCTGCCTGTCGCCCCATGCCCGCCTGGTTTTCCACCCTTGCCCAATGGCTCGCCCTGCCCGAGGTCGGCCTGACCACCGTCTTCGTGGTGGCCTTCGTCTCGGCCACCTTGCTGCCCATGGGCTCGGAGCCGGCGGTGTTCGGTCTCGTGAAGCTCAATCCCGAGCTGTTCTGGCCGGCCATCCTGGTGGCCACCGCCGGCAACACGCTGGGGGGCGGGGTGAGCTGGCTCATGGGCCTGGGCACGCACCGGCTGGTGGACCGCGCACGCGGCAGCAGCACCGAGCTGCGCGCCCTGCAGTGGCTCGAGCGCTTCGGCCCCAAGGCCTGTCTGCTGAGCTGGCTGCCCGTAGTGGGCGACCCGCTGTGTGCGGTGGCGGGCTGGCTTCGTTTTCCCTTCTGGCCCTGCATGATCTACATGGCCATCGGCAAGTTCGCGCGCTACCTCACCATGACGGCCGCACTGCTGTGGGTCTTCCCGGGCATGTTCACCCCATGAGCGCAGCCGCGCACATCACGAAGGCTCTACCTTGACCTCACCTGCCCTGCCGCGCGCCTTGTGGGCGCTCATGGTCGGCAACTTCGTCATCGGCACCGGTGTGATGGTGGTGCCCGGCACACTCAATGACATCTCGACGTCGCTGGGCGTGTCGATTCCGCAGGCGGGTCAGTTGATCACCGCGGCTGCCATCCTGATGGGCGTGGGCGCGCCGCTGTTCGCCACGCTGGTGGCTGGCTGGGATCGCCGCCGCCTGCTCGCCTGGTCTCTGGTGTGGTACGGCCTGCTGCACGTGGCCTGTGCTCTCGCGCCCAACTACGCTGCACTCATGCCCTTGCGCGTGCTGGCGGTCATCGCGCCCGCCGTGTTCACGCCCCAGGCCGCGGCCAGCGTGGGCCTGCTGGTGCCCGACCACCAACGCGGACGTGCCATCACCTTCGTGTTCCTGGGCTGGTCCGTGGCGTCCGTGATGGGCATGCCGCTGTCGGCCTGGATCGGCGGCGAACTCGGCTGGAGCTGGGCGTTCGGGCTGGTGGCACTGCTCTCGATGGCCAGCGGCCTGTGGGTCTGGCGCGCGATGCCCGACGGCATCCGCCCGGCGGCGCTGTCGCGCCAATCGTGGGGCATCACCCTCGGCTCTGCGCCCCTCATGCTGACCGTGGGGGTGACGCTGCTCTTCGCGTTCGGCCAGTTCACGCTGTTCTCGTACTTTGCGCCCTACTTTGCTCAGACGCTCGGCCTGGGCGGCGCCGGCCTTTCGCTGCTGTTCCTGTGGTTCGGCGCCTTCGGGCTGCTGGGCAACGTGCTGGTCACGCGCTGGATCGACCGCACGGGCGCGGCGCGCGCCGTGCTGCTCACGCTGGGCCTGATCTCGCTGAGCTTGCTGCTGTGGCCGCTGGGTCGCGGCAGTTGGTGGCTGCAGGCACTGGTGGTGGTGCCCTGGGCGCTGGGCTGCTTCTCGGCCAACTCGGCCCAGCAGGCGCGGCTGGTGCACCAGTCACCCGTGCTCGCGCCGGCCACGGTGGCGCTCAATACCTCAGCCATGTATGGCGGCCAGGCCCTGGGTGCCGCGCTGGGCGGGCTGCTGATCGCGCAGGGGCAGATGCTGAACCTGCACTGGGTGGGCCTGGCGGTGATGGCCATGGCCATGGCCTTGAGCGCCATCGTGGGGCGCGCCAACCGGTTGCATTGACGGCGATGGAACCGCCAACTGACGGCGGTTACCCACCATGGGCCAACTTCCCACAGGTCCCATGAACGCCCTCACCTCCCCCGACACCGCCGCCCAGTGCCTGGTGGCCGCTGCCGAGTACTGCGAAGCCCTGGAAGCCGTCGTCGAAATGGCGCCCGGGGTGTGGTTCGTGCACTTCGAAACCGGCGGGGAATGCCTGGTCGAATGGGCGGACGAGCCCAGGCGGCTGGTCGTGACGGCCGGTGTCGGTGAGCCGACCGCCCAGGCCAGGGCAAGCATCCACGCCAGTTGCCTGACGTTCAACGCTCTTTGGAGCTCGCTGGGGGCCATGCGGCTCGCCAAGGACGACGACGGCGATCAACTGCTGCTGGTCAACGACCTGGTCTGCGAGGGCGAGAACCTGCCTGTGCAACTGGCCAACAACCTGTTGCGTCACGAGGGTCTGCGCCTGTTCTGGAGCATGGTGGTCGACGGCGCCACCGATGGCCAAGGCGTTTCGCAATCCATGGATCTCCTTTCGGCGCAACGCGCCTGAATCGGCGTATGCCCTGGCTGCGCCCTCTGCAAGTCCACGCCGACATCTGCCCATGAGTTCCACCTCCGAGCCCACTGCCACCGCCACTGACGCCAGCGACGCTGCCGCCCCTGGTGCACCGACAGCGTCGCCCGGCGGGCGCACGCTGTTCGCCCGCCCTGGCGCAGACAAGCCCGCTGCACCCGACGCCCGGGCACAGGCGCGCCGCCATCACCTGCAGGCCCACGCGGGGCGTGCACAGGCACGGCGCGAGGCCCTGCTGGCCCTGCTGCGCAGCAGCGCGCTGGGTGAGTTGGTGCGTGTCGATCCCCAACTCCAGCGCGATGTCTCCAAGCTGATGGCCTTCGTGCTGGACGACCTGGCGCCCCCGCTGTGAAAGGCCCGGCCTTGTGCCTGGCGCGAACCTTAAGCGCGCCGGACCGTTGAAGGGATTTCACAGCAGCACCTCGCAAGGGCTCCGCTCGGCGACCATGCGGCACATGCCGACCTGACGAACCACGTGCTCACCCTGGTTCCCGCCAACGGCGAGGCATCCACTTCCACGTTGCGCCAGGCGGTGATTGCCCTCAACGCCCACATGCTGGGGCGAGGCAACGCCGGCGTGGATCAATAGACTGCTGGCGCCGCCAGCAAACGCCAGGCCTGACCCAGCCCAGAGCGGCTGAGCAGCACTTGCGTGCGCTCAGCCGCTGAACAGGAAGTTCATCACGTCGCCGTCCTGCACGACGTAGTCCTTGCCCTCGGCGCGCATCTTGCCAGCCTCCTTCGCGCCCTGCTCACCCTGGTGGGCGATGTAATCGGCAAACGCGATGGTCTGGGCGCGGATGTAGCCCTTCTCGAAGTCGGTGTGAATCACGCCCGCGGCCTGCGGGCCGGTGTCGCCCTTGTGGATGGTCCAGGCGCGCACTTCCTTCTCGCCGGCGGTGAAGTAGGTCTGCAGCCCCAGCAGGCTGTAGGCGGCGCGGATCAGGCGGTTCAGGCCGGGCTCTTCCTGGCCCAGCTCCTTCAGGAATTCGAGCCGGTCGGCGTCGTCCATCTCGGACAACTCGGCTTCGATCTTGGCGCAGATGGCCACCACCGGCGCGTGCTGCGCGTCGGCATAGGCCTTGAGTCGATCGAGCAAGGGGTTGTTCTCGAAACCGTCCTCGGCCACGTTGGCCACGAACATCGCGGGCTTGGCGGTGATGAGGAACAGCGGCTTGAGCAGCGCGCGCTCTTCCTTCGACAGATCGAGCGTGCGCACCGGCTTGCCCTCGTTGAGCGCAGCCAGGCATTTCTCAAGCAGCACGAGCAGCTTCTGCGCTTCCTTGTCGCCCGCGCGCGCCGTTTTCTGCGCGCGCTGGATGGTCTTTTCCACCGTGGACATGTCGGCCAGACACAGCTCGGTCTGGATCACCTCGATGTCGGCGATCGGGTCCACACGACCCGCCACGTGGATGACGTTCGGGTCCTCGAAGCAGCGCACCACGTTCACGGTGGCATCGGTTTCGCGGATGTGCGCGAGGAATTGGTTGCCCAGCCCTTCACCCTTGCTGGCACCGGCCACCAGGCCCGCGATGTCCACGAACTCCACGATCGCCGGCACCACACGCTGCGGCTTGACGATCTCGGCCAGTTGCGCCAGCCGCGGATCGGGCACCTCCACCACGCCGGTGTTGGGCTCGATGGTGCAGAAGGGGTAGTTCTCGGCCGCGATGCCGGCCTTGGTGAGGGCGTTGAAGAGCGTGGAC
>VFQM010002048.1_pt1 | contig 15907 bp, 11 predicted proteins | sample 3512391 | NCBI WGS metagenome assembly VFQM01 (sample SAMN10412369, study PRJNA504923) | tailings metagenome | isolation source: Replicate 1 from Balatoc abandoned mine | place: Philippines
CTTGTTCAACAACGACAAGCTGCTGGAGCTCGCCGATCTCTATCCCGATAACGAAACCGGATGGGCTAAATTGCTCGAGTGGATGCAGAGCAACGCCAAGATGGTTGCCCACCGCGACTTTTCTTACCTCAAGAACAGATTTCAGAACTTCGAACAGCTCGTCAAAGTCATCGAAATGCTGCGCTCTGCGACGATCGAAAGCAGCATGAATAAGAGATGGAGTTCGCGCTTCGTATTTCCGTTCGGGCGCCATGCGATTTATGAAGACCTCAACACTGAGGGTAACCGCGAATACATCAATTTCACGCGCAACGGCGATCTGCTTTATCAGATGCTCGCGCGATCAAGCGCCGCACCCGAGCTCGCGCGACATTTTGGACATCTGTTCGAGCGGCGTGATCCCTGCGATCGCCTGACCGAACTCCTCCAACCGGAAATTGCCGAGGAGCGGCATACGCGAAGCGGCAGTTACCTGCCTTACGCCAAGCATCCCGCCTTTGAGGTGCTGGCCCAGGATTGGCTGGCCGTTCTCGATCTGCAGCTCCCGAGATTCGACGCCTATCCGTACTTGACAATCCTTGGAGCACTTCATGTCACCCTTTATCAGCTACAGGTCGCCGCCCACGTCTGTGACAAGCCCAAGCCGCACTTCATTTGCGAGGTTGTCGCGCCCAAGAAGACATTGGTTCGCGAGCTTTCGGCAGGCAATTACATCGCGAACAACCAACTGTCGCTTTCGGCTGTCGATACCTATGTGCGAAACATCGGCAATTCGCCGGAATGGATCGCAGCGGCGGCAGAGCAGTCGGGATTTGCTGCATGCCGTGAAATCATGCGAGAAAAAGTACGTTGGCCCGATGAGGACTACACCGGCCCAGTCGACCCTGACGCTCTCCTCGAAAATCTGCGTCACACTGCGCAGCGGCGCCATCGTCAGCATACGGCCAACATCCACAACAGCCTCGGACGAGGCGCAGGGCTGGTCTCGCGTCGCGGCACCAATCGGCTGCGCTACGCACCAACCGACGAACTCCTCAAGGCCCTAATCCTCGCCAACGTTCCGGTGCGCATGGACTACGGTCAATTCCTTGGCCGCCTCTACGACCGTTACGGCTTCGTCTTTGGGGAGCAGGAGGGCCAACTCGCCATCACCACGGAAGACTTCGACAAGCGCGCGTTTCAAGCCAATGCCTCACGGCTCGAAAATCGCCTCAAGACCATCGGCATGCTACGGCGGCTCTCCGACGCCTGCGCCTATGTCGAAAATCCCTTGCGGAGATCCGCAGCATGAACGTCGCCTCGCTCGTCGGCGCAGTCGCCGCCGCCTATCTCCACGAAGAACTCCAGGCCGATTCGAGCGCAGTGCAGTCGACTGCGCGCTACGTGCTCAATCTCAGCGCCGAACAGGTTGCGGCTGTCGCACGCGCCGTGCTCGCGGATCCGTTTCTCAAAGAGCGCATCGACATCAAGCTACCGATCTCGCTTGTGAGCGGCCAAGGCCTACCCGATGAGACTATGACGACCGAAAGCGCCACCTTCTATAGAAACGCTGATTGTCCGAAGGCAGCCTATCTACTTGCCGAACACGAACATGGTGAAGACGCCTCGATTCGTGAAATTGCGAAACTTGGCCCTCCTGAGCTACTGGAACGCATCGACCTTTGGGTTCGCGAGGCCTCAAAAGGCCTGCCTATCGCCCAGGAACAGCAAAAATGGTGGGAAAAAGCCCTGACCGGGCTCCGTGATCTTCGAATCGTCTCGATCGACCGCTTTGCCGTCTACATCTTGCGCACCCGCCGAGAAAACGAGGAAGCGGGTCGCCCCATCATCGATGCGCTGGGTGCAGCAATGCCGGCACTACGTCTTCCCAACGACCCCGCCTGCTTCGGAAGCCTCAAAGAGCGTCAGCGCGGCCATGCATCGGCATGGAAGCAGCAATTCAATAACGCTCACAAGAGGCGATCCGGGCTGCTCCTCAAGCAGACCTCAAGCCAGCTCCTGCTCAGCGAAGAAGACCTGCGCAACGCGTTTGAAAAGGTTGCGCACCAGATCCCGAATGCCTGTCATCCCGCGATCGAAGCCTTTATCGAGGCGCCCAGCGGCTGGAACGCTCAGGCCGAAGCTTTAGCAGAACAAGATTGGGAGCAAATAAAGCCGATCTTCGATGGCCTGCAGCGCGAGAAATTCAACCTTGGGAAGAACACACTTGAATATTTCAGTGAGCTAGAAGAAGACAAGCTTGACGATGAAGAGCGGGAATATCTCAAGCTCTTGTCCAAGCGGTCGGAAAAAATCGATGAAGACACGGATTTTTATGAAGCCCACCGCAGCGAAATCAAAGACGACAAGAAGCTGAAGTCTGCTTGGGATCGCTTCGTATATGGTCGCCCCATCGAAACAACCGACTTCATCGCCGGCATTTGCGCGGTTATGGAGCCACTTTACAACCGCATGCCGCCGGGCGATCAGCGCAAGCTGAAAATCAAATGCGAATCCGCGACTAAGAGAGACCTGCGATCTCTCAACTATGAAGCCGGTCTCTATTTCGTGCACCGCTACGCCGGCCTGCGTCGTCTGTTCGGCGGGATGATCGATTGGGATGTCGGCGATCTTTTCGAATTCGACAAGCTTGTCTCCGACTGGAAAAAGGGTGACAAGGCCAAGAACAAGCTCAACACGTCCACCGCCAAACCGGCACTGCAGCTCAAATTCGTCGTCGAATTGGAGACAACGACCGACGGGGACAGCATTCAAAAGCATTCGACGCAGCTGATCTGGCGCTATAACCCCTCCTGCGTCGCGAGCCAACTGGTCGACGACTGGGGGCGGTTGACCCAAAATCCCTTCACGGCCTGCCGCACACAGCGCGAATTCACCGCTGACAAATCGATCGATTTGGCCAACGTAAAGACGTTTATGCCGGCATTCGACCGTGATCGCGGCTCATTCGTGCCAGCGGCCAAACCTGACCGGAATCTCGACGCGCTTTGGCGCAAAAATCTCAAAGAGTGCGTTGATCAAACCTATCTCTCCGCCCAGGATGCCAAGACGTTGGGTGAGGCCTTCACAACCTTTGAATGTGCCTACAAGCTCGCAATCGTCGACTTCTCGACGAAAGGAGGCGGCACCGACTCTGTACTCAATCAGACGACAGCGTACGCCGCGCTGCTCGAAACCGTCCTAACACTCGCCAAGGGTGATCGCAATCGCGACAAGCTGCTCAAGCCACTGCTCATGATTGGTGTCGCGCCGATCGACGGCGGCAGGCCGGCGGCCGTCGTCGCGCCCTGGCATCCGATGCGTCTGGCCGCCATATGGCGAAAGTCTAAGCTTGCCGTCGATCTCGCTAGTCAGATTCTCGGCAGCATCGAGGCAGAAGGCGATCCCAAGCTGTTCTTCCGGGATATCGCTCATGATTTCGAGCACGCGCTTTACCCTGAGATTGTGCCGATCTGGACGAATGACGGCCCACAATTCCTTACGGTAAGCGACGTGGTCGCCGACTACAGCCTGCATGAACCCCCCGTCGCCGACCCCAAAGGCGAGAACGACACCAATGAAAGCCCTGCTGAGGGCGGCTCCTGCGTTCATGACCTCGTCAAGCGCTATCTCGCCCTACAACCGCACGAACGGTCCAACATGTCGGTCGTACTGTTCAATTGCGATTCCGCGCGGCTGCCTCAGGCGGTCGTAACAAAGATCGGCGGCATGCAGGACGACGAGGACGACGTTCGATGCCAAGTTCTGCTGCGCCACATCGAAAGCCAGAAGCTTCGTAACATCTATTGCTCGATCTTGAGTTCCGAAGCTACGGCAGACGCCTATAGCGCGAGTGAAGCCTCTCAAGACTTCATGGCCCGCCTGCGGATTTCGGTGATTGCTGACCAGGCGCCGCCGCCCAACCCCAAAGACGGCCATCCATACGACATCGTCTTTTCGCAAGATGTCATATCGCGTCACGCGCAACTTGAATGGTATCTCGAACAAAGCGAACCAGCCGACATTCGTACGCTGTTGCCATCACGCTGGTCGCGCCGCCGGCCGGCTGCCCGAGACGACCTTAAATCAGCGGTCTTCCTGTGCTGCCCGGTACAAAGCTCCGAGGGCTGGGCCTATGTCTCTGCCGTCGCGAGCGTTTTCAAAGGCGACCGCGATGAATCGACATCCAAACGCCTTTTGCCTGTCCGCCAGCTCGATTTCGCCGACGGCCGGACCAAACGCATCTTCGAGGAGACCCACGACCTGGGCAACTGGGTCGTCAATTTCGACGAGCTTCTCGACCGGCGTCAGTTGATGAACCACCAGGTCCGGGTCATACGCTACAAACAGTTATCGACCCAGGGCCGCAACCTGATCATCTCCTCGCGCGCGCCGATGACGCTTCTGCGCTCGATGATTATGAGCCGCCTCAAGACGTTGCAGCTGCCGCTGACCGATGCCGAGGTGCGGACACTGGCCGATCGCCTGATCGACGACGCCAACGATGTATCGGGTGACATCGTGCTGCGCGCGGCCACATGCGGCCAGAGCGCCAGCGAACTGATGGGCATCGTGCTGAGCCGCCGCATGTTGCGAGACGACTTGGGTACTGATCAACTGATCGGCTGGTACTTTCTTGATGACTACGCGTCATGGCTTGGCCAGCGCGAACAACAGATCGCCGATCTGCTTGCGATCTGCCCCCAAGTAGCCGAAGACGGCACACTGCGGATCACGCTCGCTGTCAGCGAGGCGAAATACGTCGAGATCGAGAGCCTGGCCGCCAAGCGCAAAGAGTCGCAAAAACAGCTGCGCGATACGCTCGAGCGCCTGGAAGATGCCATATTCGGCGATCCGGAGCGGCTCGACCGCCAGTCCTGGCTGGCTCGGCTGGCTGACCTCATGCTTGATGGCATCCGCATCCCGGCCGCCCGCGGCATCGATCTCGGCGAATGGCGTCGCGCCATGCGCGAAGGCCGCTGCGAGGTCCACCTCAAAGGCCTCTCGCATGTCTTCGTTCCGACCTCGTCCGACATCGACGATCCGACGATCGCGACCGAAGTTGCCGACGCTCGTTATGCCTATCAGGAAATCATCGGCCGCAAGGCGCTCAAGCAGCTATTGATGGCCTACTGGCACGACCAGAGCACCGCCGACGTCCGGCGCGGCATGGGCTTCTACCATATGGACTTTGAGCCAACCTGGCGTGCTCCGGGCTCTGGCGTCGCGTTTCTCCGCAGCGCTTATCGCGCGCCTGTCCGCCGACCGGCGTCCCGGCCCGCGCTCCCAGTTCCTGAACCGACGCCGGACACGCCCGCGGAGGTGCCGACGGAACCAAGCATCGAAAATCTGCTCCCCACGCCGGTTCCCGGTGACAGCGCGCCGTTGCCCGTCGATTCTTCGCCAGCACAGGCGCAAGCTCATTGGGCCTATTCGGAGATTGGCGATTTGATCACGTCGGCACTTCACTTAGCGCCCATCGCGCCCGAAGAAGAGGAATGGCTCAAGCAAACAGCCTTTTCGACGCGCAGCGCCCTGCAGCAGCTACAGCTTCAGGCCAAATTGATCGATTCGGCTCTTACGCCCAATTCTGCGCTGCTGAAGTTCGCCGGCAACGCCAACCTGACCGTCGAGCAGGTCTTGAAGAAACGGTCCGAACTCTTGACGACCTATGGGCTGAACGTTATCTCGGTCCGCCCAGAACCCGGTGCCGTCATGATCGCAGTGGAGCGACCCAAACGCCAGACCATCGACATCCGCTCCCTCTGGGCCGACTGGTCGCCGGCCTCGAACGGTTGGGGTAATCAGGAGCTCATGATTGCGGTGCAAGAAAACTCGGGCGCTCCTCTATTCCTCTCACCTGGGAAAGACCATGCGCCACACACGCTGATCGCAGGCAGCACCGGCAGCGGCAAATCCGTGCTGATGCAGAACATCATCATGGGGATCGCTGCGACCAACACACCGGAACAGGCGAAGATCGTCCTGATCGATCCAAAACAAGGCGTTGACTATTTCGCTTTCGACAGGCTGCCGCATATCGACGGCGGCGTCATCGACGATCAGCTCTCGGCAACTCAGCGACTCGAAGAACTCGTAGCCGAAATGGACCGCCGCTACATACGCTTCAAGGAAACGCGCGTTTCCAATCTGGCCGCCTACAACGCCAAGGTCGCAGTAGATGACCGTCTGCCTGTCATCTGGCTCATTCACGACGAATTTGCCGAATGGATGCTTACGGAAGACTACAAGGACGCCGTGTCGGCGATCGTTCAACGGCTCGGTGTGAAGGCTCGAGCTGCGGGCATCTATCTCATTTTCGCCGCCCAGCGGCCGGATGCCAATGTTATGCCGATGCAGCTACGCTCAAATTTGGGCAATCGCCTGATTCTTCGTGTCGACTCGGAAGGAACATCCGAAATCGCTCTTGGCGAAAAGGGCGCAGAACGCCTGCTGGGCAAAGGTCACCTGCTAGCGAAACTTGAAGGTGAAAGGGGGTTGATCTATGCCCAAGTTCCATTTGTCGACATCGAATTCGTCGAGACGCTCATCACGAAAATGCTCAAAGAGCACACGGCCGCCTAGTTTGGCCCGTCCCATCAACTTCGAGCGCGCGATCTCGCGCCTGGAGTCGCCCTGACTTCGCCGCATCAGAGCCTGGCGGTACTTTAACGTCTCGATGCTGCCACCGGCCAAAAAGCCGGCAGGGTAGCGGCGGGCCGCTCAACGTCAAAAGGTCCGTCAGAGGTTGACTGGCTCCAAAACGCCGATCACGCCCTGCCTCCGGTGTGTGCCGATCACCGACTGGCTCCTATCTATGGGTCGGTCGGTGACAACATGGTCGTGCAGCGTTCCACATTCATTGCGGCACAAAGCGAAAACGTGCCACAGCATCTAGCCATTCGCTTCAAGAGGGAATGGCACGATGGGACAGACCTGCCGACGCACATCCGCATGGCCTCGCCTTATGGCGGAGTTGCCATTGGCATTAGCCGTGTCGTTCCCAGTCCTGCATCCTGCCTATGCCGCCGACGATGCGCAAGAGCGTGAGCAACTCGCCACATTCGTACGCCACCTTGACCTGATCGACCGTCTGGCCGAGCACGCGGCCAACACCGTACCGCAGGCCCGCGCCCGCTACCATTTCGACTACGCCCGGCTGCGCGCCGACCTCAAGCGCATCCAGGCCGGCGTGCAGGACTACCTCGTCCCGCAGCGCGCCCAGCCGCGCGATCCCGTACCCCTGACCGGCGACTACGTACGCCGCGATGAACGGCAGGAGCCGTTGCCATGACGCCCTCCGCCGATCAGGTCGCCGCCTTCCAGGCCAACGGCGGTTTCACGCCCGCGACCGTCTCCACCGTCGTCCTCGGCTTCGTCTTCGCCGTCCTGCTGCTGTGGGGCGTGTGGGCGATGCGAACTGCCTATGTCGGTTGGGCCGAGAACCGGCTGACTCAGCGCCAGTTCCTCGGCGTGGTCGTGCGCTTCGTCGCGATGTACCTGGTGCTGAGCTTCTTCCTCCTGTCCTGACCACCACGAAAGGCTGAATCGCCATGAACCCTTCTTCGACTTCTCATCGCGCCGCGCGCGTTGCCGCCGTGCTCGTCCCGCTGACCATCGCGGCCACGCCGCTGGCTTCGTTCGCTGCCGGCCTGCCGACCATGGAGGACCCGTCGCGCGGCGCGGGCAGCGGCATCATGCAGACGCTGCAGAACTACGGCTACGACATCGTGCTGCTGATCGCGCTGCTCGTGGTCGCCTCGATGTTCGTCGGGGTCTGCTACCACGCCTATACGCGCTATGCCGAAATCCACACCGGCCGCGCCACGTGGGGCCAGTTTGGCCTGACGGTGGCGGTAGGCGCGATCCTGCTGGTCGTCGGCATCTGGCTGCTGACCAAGGCCACCGGCGTGCTCTGAGGGCCGGCACCGATGGCCGGCTCCCCGGAGAGTCCGCGCGACGGGCTCGTGACCTTCCTGCCGCATCGCCTGAACCGCCACCCGGTGGTCGTGCGCGGACTGACCGCCGACGAACTGTGGGTCTGCGCCGGTCTGTCGGCCGTAGCTGGATTTCTGGCCGGCATACCGCTGGCCTGGCTCACGCACAGCATCGCCATGGTGCCGACGCTGATCGTCGTCGGCATCGGGATCGGCGTCTTTGCAGGTAGCGGCTTCCTGCGCCGGCAAAAGCGCGGGCGGCCCGACATCTGGCTGTACCGCCAGCTCCAGTGGCGGCTCGCACTGCGCTTTCCCGCGCTGGCGGCCCACGTGGGGGGACGGCAGCTCATCATCCGCTCGGGCTGGTGGGCCACGCGGCGCCAGCGGCCTTACACGTCCATCCGTCGAAGTGCTGCCCATCCTCCCTCGGGGAGGACGTCCCGAAGTGACAGGAGGGCTGTCCAGTGAGTCGGTTCAAGAACGAAGTCATGCACCTGCAGGCGCACGTCAAGACCTTGCGCCTCGGTGCCGCCGCGCTCTTCGTCGTGGCGCTGCTGCTTGGGTTCGGCTGGTGGAGCGCGCCGAAGAGCCTGACCATCCACGTACCCCCGGACTTGCGCTCCGGCAGCACCCGCAAGTGGTGGGACGTGCCCCCGGAAAGCGTCTACGCCTTCACCTTCTACATCTGGCAGCAGGCCCAGCGCTGGCCGACCAACGGCGAGGAGGACTACCCGCGCAACCTCAAGGCGCTGTCCGCCTACCTCACGCCGAGCTGCCGTTCCTTCCTGCAGCAGGACTACGAATTCCGGCGCAGCAACGGCGAGTTGCGTCAGCGCGTGCGCGGTATCTACGAGATTCCCGGTCGGGGTTACGGCGACGATCCGACGTCGCGCGTCCAGGTCGTGTCGGCAAAGAACTGGATCGTCACCCTCGACGTGAGCGCCGACGAGTACCTGGGCTCCGAGCAGGTGAAGCGCGCACTGGTGCGCTACGCCTTGAAGGTCGAACGCATGGACGTTGATCCGGAGCACAACCCCTTCGGCCTGGCCCTGGACTGCTACGCGAGCGCGCCGCAGCGCATTGAACCGGCGCCGGCACCTGCGCCGGCCAGCCAGCCCGCCACAGGCAACCGCCTGCAAGGAGGAGCCCCATGAAGCGACTTGTCCTGCCGGCCCTGGCCGGCTTCCTGCTCAGCATGGGGCTCGTCTCCACCAGCCAGGCCGTAGAGATCCTGCGCTGGGAGCGCCTGCCCCTGGCCGTGCCCCTGGTGGTCGGCCAGGAGCGCGTGATCTTCATCGACCGCAACGTGCGCATCGGCGTGCCGGAGAGCATCGGATCGCACCTGCGGGTGCAGAGCGCGGGCGGTGCGATCTACCTGCGCGCGAGCGAGCCGATTCCACCCTCCCGGCTACAACTGCAGGACGTGGAATCCGGTGCGCTGATCCTGCTCGACATCGCCGCCGAGCCGGCCAAGGCGGGTCAGCCAGCGCTGGAGCCTGTGCGCATCGTCGAGGGCGACGGGCCGCCGTCCCGCTCCGCCGCCCCGGCCGGCACCAGCGCAGGCGAGGATGAGCCCCGCGACACGGCCAGCGCAGTTGCGCGGCGCGCGACCCCGGTGCCCGTGGTGCTGACACGCTATGCGGCCCAGAACCTCTATGCGCCGCTGCGGACCGTGGAGCCGGTCCCCGGCATCGGCCGTGTGAATCTGCGCCGCAATCTGGCCCTGGATACCTTGCTGCCCACGCTGCCGGTGCGCGCACAGGCGCTCGCCGCGTGGCGGCTCGAAGACCAGTGGGTGACGGCCGTGAAGCTCACCAACACCTCCGCGCGCCGCCTGGACCTCGATCCGCGCGCCCTGCAGGGCGATTTCGTCGCCGCAACCTTCCAGCACACGACCCTGGGGCCGTCCGGCCAGTCCGCTGACACCACCGTGGCCTACCTCGTTACCCGCGGCCATGGCCTGGCCGAGTCGCTGCTGCCAACGGTTGCGCCGATCGACGCGGCGGTCAACCTGCCGCCGGCAGCCGCGGCCGGCCAGGCCGAAGGAGGAGGCGCTCGCAATGAAAAGTAACCCCCTCCTCAAGTGGCTGCTGATCCCGATGGCGCTGCTGGTGGTCTTCGTCGGCATCAAGCTCTTCTCCGGCGACCGCAGTGCCAAACCCGCGCAACCCGGCGCCGCCAATCCGCTCACGCCCGAAGAGATGAAGGCCCTGGGCATCGAGGGCGACACACCGCGCGACACCGTTGCCACGCTGGTCGCCCAGGTCAAACAGTTGCGCAACGAGCTGCAGACCGCGCTCACCGACAACAAGAACCAGAAGGCCGAGAACGAGCGCATGCGCGCACGCGAGAGCGCGGTCGACCAGCGCATCCAGACTGCGCTGGACGGCGAGCGTGGCCGCTTGCAGCAGGACCGCGAGCAGGTGGCGAGCGACCGCCAGCAGACCCAGAGCCTGTTGCAAGACCTGCAGCGGCGTCTCGATGGCCTCACCGGCAAGGGTGGCCAGGCCGATTTGCCTGTCGGGTTGGGCCTGGAGGAAGGCGACGGCAAGAACTTCGGTGGCAGCCAGGGCGGCGGCGTTGCTCGCGGCAGCAGCGGCACACGCTGGGTGGAGCCGGACGACGCCAAACCCTCCAAGAACGGCGGCGCAAGCGGCAGCTCAACATTTCCCACCAGCTTCGGACCCGCGCAGAAGACCCTGACCAATACGGCCGACAGTGTTGCGAGCACCGTCGCCGATGCGGGCAGCCGCGCGGTAGGCGCTCCCGCCAAGCCGGTCTACACGGTGCCGTCCAACTCGACGCTGATGGGGTCGATTGCAATGACGGCGCTGATCGGGCGCGTGCCGATCGACGGTACGGTCAACGACCCGTACCCGTTCAAGGTACTGATCGGGCCGGACAACCTGACCGCCAACGGCATCGACATCCCCGACGTGGCCGGCGCCGTGGTCAGCGGCACCGCCTCGGGCGACTGGACGCTCTCGTGCGTACGCGGCCAGATCCGCAGCGTGACCTTCGTGTTCCAGGACGGGACCATCCGCACCGTGCCGGAAAACAACTCGCGCAGCCAGGGTGGCAACGGCGGCCAAGCCGGCAGCAACGGCGCGGGCGGCAGCGCCACCCAGGGCGGCCTGGGCTGGATCAGCGATCCCTACGGCATCCCCTGCGTCTCCGGCGAGCGGCGCAGCAACGCCCAGCAGTACCTCGGCTCGCAGGCGCTGATCACCGCGGCCGGTGCCGGCGCTGCGTCGCTCATCAAGTCCGACAACGGCAGCGTGGCCGTCGTCTCCAACAGCAACGGCTCGCTCGGCACAGTCGGCATCTCGGGCAACGAGGCCATGGGCCGCATCCTGGCCGGTGGCGTGCGCGACATGGCCGATTGGGTCAACAAGCTGTATGGGCAGGCCTTCGCCGCGGTCTACGTGCGCCCCGGCGCCAAGGTCGCCGTGCACCTGGAGCAGCCGCTCAACATCGACTACGACGCCAAGGGGCGCCGGGTCAATCACCGCATCGGAGGCGCCCATGCGTCGGATTTGGATTGAATCGGCCGCGGCCCTGTGCGCGGTCATGGTGCTGGGCGGCTGCGCGACCAGCAAGGACGAGCTGCTGCCGCACGGCGATCACACCATGCTCGACGTGTGGAACCAGGAGACGGGCGGCAGCGCCGGTGGCGGACAGGCGGCCCGGCAACTGCTCGATGCGCGCCAGGGCCTGCGCCGGCCGCTGACCGAGGCCGATGTGCAGGCCGCGCCCGCAAGCAACGCGGCCTACACCCGCACGGCGGCCAACGAAATCTACCGCCAGTTCCACCGGCTCCCGAACCCGGACCTCGTGATGTACGTCTTCCCGCACCTGGCCGGCAGCGACCCCGTGCCGGTGCCCGGATACACCACGGTGTTCCCCTTGTACCAGCGTGTGCAGTACGCCATGCCGGGCGAGCGCGTCGAAGATTACTGACGAAACGTACCCAGAACGACGTGTCGTGGTCCTCGGAGGCGCAACAAGTTCAAGCCTGCCATCAATCCGCTCGCCCCACCCAATAGCATCCAGCCGACCGGTCGCACCCAATCGAAATTGATCGCACTCAGAACTAGCCCAGCAGCCAGACAGGCGGCGACAGTGGCGAAGTAACGCCGCCTTACAAAACGCAGCGGCGCGAGTTCATCGATCGTTCTCTCGACGGAGACTGTCTCTGCCTGCTGTTGTTTTCGCACGTCTTCCAGGTCCAATGTCCGATCTCGTTCCGATATGGAGTTTTGCGCCCGATGGAGTTTGCGCGCATGGATGGCCTGACGGACCCGTTGCTCATCCGGAAGATTCGTTACGTCTTTCCATCTCACCGTCTTTACCCCGTAGGCATTCAGCAGTTGTCGGGTCACCCGAGGCCGCCGTAGTACCTGAAGGTATCTTCCGTCCAGCAATGCCAACCATTCGTCACGTTCATCGGTCGGCGCAATCACGATAATCCGCTCCGGCGGCGGATAGCTGGCATCCCGAACCCAGGCCGCGATGGCGGGCTGCTCAAGGGCACGCATGAAAGCGACGCGGTGTTTGCCTTCGTGCGCCCAGTACAGGCCCAGTGCCCGATATCGGATGTAGCAGGCATTGTCCCGGGAGCCGAAGTGAGTGGCATAACCGGCAATGCGTCCCTCCACCTTGTCCTCGGGGATGTCCTCGGGCCGTCCCTTGATGCTGGCGCCGAGCACATGCCGCGGATTTACATAGGCCCGGTAGTAGTCGCTGGTCTCGTCCTGCTCCCAGTCCATGAATGGCAGGATCAGCCACAGGAAGGTGTGGCCGTCGTAGGCACAGGTGTTTCCCCTCGGCCAATCCATCCAGTCGTCCATGAAAGGCTGGCCCATCCATTGCCGTGCGTACCGGTCCAAGCTGATCTTCAACGCGCAGAGTTGCGCCGACGTCCGCTCCATGACCTCGGATACCTCCGGCTGCAGCAAATCCCTGGGCTCACTTTCGTCCACAATCACATCCCTTCTCCTCTCTTCATTTCCTTATTACCACGCATGAACGATCCGCTCTGGCATGTGCAACTGAACAATGCCCACCCGCAGTACCAGCAGGTCAGCCTGCGCCGTCGACCCGGATACCCAGATCATGAGGTCGTCATCGTTGAAGCGCAAAAACTCATTCAGTATTCGGCCCAGGATATTCGGACCAGCTATGTGATCGGCCCGGTCGAAGCATGGGATCCAGTCAAGCGCCATGGACTGTTCGAGTTCCTCGCTCCGCCGAAGCCTCGTGAGCAACACGTCGAAATGCCCATCGTCTCGTTCAACGAAGTCACCGTGTACGAGCGTGAATCCTATCTCTGGTTGTTCAGCCGCATACGCCAACGGCAAGTTCAATACGTCGCCTATACCAATGGCCGTCACCGCGCCCGCTATCTGGCCGATGCCGGAGCCACGGAAATACCGGTGATGTGCCACAAGCACGAGGTGCGCATGCTGATCGCGCACTGCACAAGCACCGGAGTGGCATAGCCCACCCAATACGGGTAAGGCGCGAATCGCTTTGGCGATAGGGCGCAGGTCGCGGCGGCGTGACACTCGTGACTCATCGACTGTATGGGTCCGCATCCATGAAACCTGACGCCATGCCTGTTCCCTTCGGAACGGAGGTTGACCCTGACAAGTTCCGAGGGGAAGCCCGATGCGCACGCGTCTGAGCTGGCAGAAGCGGCGGCCAATCGGGGAAAGTCCCCTTCCTGCTCCTTTGCCTGACGACGCATGGCAGCGCCACGTATCTGCACTGGCCGCTCACGGTATTCCCGAGCCCGGCAGCACCATCGACCGCAGACCGTCCACAGAGGCCAATGCCCAGGCGCTCTATGACGTGGCCCCGTCCTTTGCCGACCTGTTGCCCTGGGTGGAATACCTGACCGAGTCGAAATGCATGCTACTGGAAGACGGCCAGTCGGTAGCAGCCTTCTTCGAGCTGGTGCCGGTCGGCACTGAGGGCCGAGAGTTGGCCTGGCTGTGGCAGGCGCGCGATGCGCTGGAGAATGCCCTGCAGGATTCCTTCGACGAACTCGACGAGAACCCCTGGGTGGTCCAGCTCTATGCCCAGGACGAGGCGAACTGGGACGGCTATCTGCGCGGGCTGGCCAGCTACGTGCGGCCGCGCGCCCGGGGCAGCGCCTTCAGCGAGTTCTACCTACGCTTCTTCGCCCACCACCTGCGCGCGATCGCCAAACCCGGAGGCCTGTTCGAGGACACCACGGTGACGCGCCTGCCGTGGCGCGGCCAGGTCCGGCGCGTGCGCATGGTGGTCTACCGGCGTGCCCCGGCCACCGCGTCGTCGCGGCGCGGCCAGTCGCCCGAGCAGGCCCTGGCCACGATCTGCGACCGGCTCGTGGGCGGGCTCGCGAACGCGGGCGTGAAGGCGCGGCGCATGGACGCCGCCGACATCCACGACTGGCTGTTGCGCTGGTTCAACCCCCATCCGACGCTGCTGGGGCCGAGCGCCGAGGATCGGGAGCGCTTCTATGCACTGACCCGCTATCCCCAGGAGACGGAAGAGGGGGAGATCGAGCTGGCCAGCGGCGATTTCGCACAACGCCTGTTCTTCGGCCAGCCGCGCTCGGACGTGGGCAACGGCACCTGGCTCTTCGATGGCGTGCCGCACCGGGTGATCGTGATGGACCGGCTGCGCATGCCGCCGCCAACGGGCCACATCACCGGGGAGACTCGCAAGGGTGGCGATGCCGTAAATGCGCTGTTCGACCAGATGCCGGAAGACACGGCGTTGTGCCTGACGCTCGTGGCCACGCCGCAGGACGTGCTGGAAGCGTATCTGAACCACCTGAGCAGGAAGTCGGTCGGCGAGACCCTCGCTTCGGAGCAGACCCGCCAGGACGTGCAGCAGGCGCGCGGCCTGATCGGCAGCGCGCACAAGCTCTATCGCGGGGCGCTGGCGTTCTTCCTGCGCGGGCGCGATCTGGCGCAGCTCGACGCCCGCGGGCTGCAACTGGTCAACGTCATGCTCAACGCCGGTCTGCAGCCGGTGCGAGAGGAGGACGAAGTGGCGCCGCTCGACAGCTACCTGCGCTGGCTGCCCTGTGTGTTCGACCCGGCCCTCGACAAGCGCCAGTGGTATACGCAGCTCATGTTCGCGCAGCATGCCGCGAACCTGGCGCCGGTCTGGGGGCGCAGCCAGGGGACGGGGCATCCGGGTATCACCTTCTTCAACCGCGGCGGCGGACCGATCACCTTCGATCCCTTGAATCGCCTCGACCGGCAGATGAACGCGCACCTGTTCCTGTTCGGTCCCACCGGCTCGGGCAAGAGCGCGACTCTCAACAACATCCTGAACCAGGTGACGGCGATCTACCGGCCGCGCCTCTTCATCGTCGAGGCGGGCAACAGCTTCGGCCTGTTCGGCGATTTCGCGGCGCGGCTGGGCCTCACGGTGCATCGTGTGAAGCTCGCACCTGGCGCGGGGGTCAGCCTCGCCCCGTTTGCCGATGCACACCGCCTGGTGGACACGCCCAGCCAGGTGCAGACACTGGATGCCGACGACCTGGACGAAGACCGCGACGAGACAGCGCAGGTCGCCGACGCGGACGAGCAGCGCGACGTGCTGGGCGAACTGGAGATCACCGCGCGGCTGATGATCACCGGCGGCGAGGACAAGGAAGAAGCGCGCATGACGCGCGCCGACCGCAGCCTGATCCGCCAGTGCATCCTCGATGCGGCTCAACGCTGCGTGGCCGAGAAGCGCACGGTGCTCACCCGCGACGTGCGCGACGCGCTGCGCGAGCGCGCCCACGATGCGATGCTGCCAGAGGTGAGACGCGCCCGGCTGCTGGAGATGGCGGACGCGATGGACATGTTCTGCCAGGGCGTCGACGGCGAGATGTTCGACCGGCCCGGCACACCCTGGCCCGAGGCCGACATCACGATCGTGGACCTGGCGACCTTCGCTCGCGAGGGCTACAACGCCCAGCTCTCGATCGCCTACATCAGCCTAAT
>VFQM010002049.1_pt1 | contig 15904 bp, 6 predicted proteins | sample 3512391 | NCBI WGS metagenome assembly VFQM01 (sample SAMN10412369, study PRJNA504923) | tailings metagenome | isolation source: Replicate 1 from Balatoc abandoned mine | place: Philippines
TGATCCTCAATCACGGAATGAATATAAATCATGGGCCTGACAACAGCGGGGAAAGCTGGGCTGACGCAGAGCAGCTGTTGCAGCTTAACCTGATGGCGACCATGGCAATTGTGCATGCAGTTTTGCCACAAATGCGTCAGCGCCGTTCTGGTCAGATCGCACTACTTAGTTCGCTGGCTGCCTGGTATGGGTTGCCCGTAACGCCGAGTTACAGCGCAAGCAAAGCGGCATTAAAAGCATACGGTGAGGGAATGCGTGGCTGGTTGGCCCCACAAGGAGTAAAAATGAACGTTATATTGCCAGGTTATGTTGATTCAGATATGAGTCGCGCCATGCCGGGACCCAAGCCATTTCTGTGGACGCCTGAGCGGGCTGCTCGTCATATTGCCAAACGCTTGGCCACTAATCAGGGCCGCATCAGTTTTCCATTTCCGCTGAATTTGGGCTGTTGGTTGCTTGCCGTGATCCACCCGGCAATTTCAGAGCGCATTTTGACGTGGTTGAATTACCGTGGCTGAAATGATGACGGTTATGTCGGTTGTTGCGATGCCGTTGTTACTCAGCCAGATGGCTATGCTGCTTGAGCCATTGATGCTGCCCGATGGAAAAAGCTGGTGGCAACGCAGCGGTTCTGCCTGGGTCGGGCATGCTGGTATCTTATTGTTGATATTTAGCATTGAATTGTTGTTGTTCCGCCGGCCTTGGTTTGCGTTGAGTCAGGTTGTGTTCTGGCAGACCTTGATGCTGATTGTAAATCGGGTGAAATTGGCGCAATTGTACGAACCTTTTGTGTACCAGGATTTGCACTATTTTGTCGATATTTTCCGCCATCCAAGGTTATATCTACCATTTTTTGGTTTTGGCAGGTTATTTATTGCTATCGCAGCGCCTGTACTGCTGATTGCAGTTGCACTACAGCTTGAAAATCCTATTGCATTTGCCGACTTGCAGTTACTTTTGATGCTGCTATTCGTCGTCGGTGCGCTGATGGCCTTAAGTTGCTGGTATTATGTTTCTCCCTTGGTAGGCATTGATCCGATGCAGGACCAGGCTGAAATGGGCATGCTGGGCTGTTTTATCGCTTATGCCAAAGCAGAGCGCCAGCTGGCGCAGCTTGCTGAACCCCTAAGTCAGATTGAACCCGGCGGTCGGCAGCCGCATTTGGTTGTGGTGCAAAGCGAGTCATTTTTTGATGCCCGCAGATTGTGGCCTGCCGTTCATACGCAATGTTACCAATGGTTTGATCGACTCAATGCTGAGTCGTTATTACATGGTGAACTGTCCGTACCTGCAATTGGTGCCAATACGCTACGCAGCGAATTTACTTTTTTGACCGGTCTGACCAACAGTGAACAAGGCATTCATCGTTTTAATCCGTATCGGCGGCTTGCCCGCAGGCAACTCACCACTTTGGCAAGTCGGCTAAAGGCGGAAGGTTATCGCACAGTGTGTGTCCATCCCTATCCTGTTAGTTTTTACCAACGTGACAGGGTGTTTCCGCATTTAGGTTTTGACGAATTTATTGACCGTAAAGGCTTTCAACACCATAGCGAACACCACTATGTTGGTGATGTGGAAGTAGCTGAGCGGGTGCAAAAAATTCTGGAAGGAGCAACAGAGCCCACTTTTGTTTTTGTGATCACCATGGAGAATCATGGTCCATTACAGCTGGAAAAAGTCAGTATCGAGGAACCTGCGTTTTATCTGACTGAGCTGCCGCCAACATCGGTGCATGAGCTTACAGCCTACCTGAGACACGTGGTCAATGCCGGCGCGATGGCAAAGCAGTTGTGTGAAACGCTGCAAAACAGCTTACGGCCAGGGGTGTTATGTTGGTATGGTGATCATTTACCCATCTTGCCTGAGTTGTATCAAGCGGAGAATTTTCAGAGTCACCATACTGACTATCTGATTTGGGTATCGGACCATAAACAGAGTGGGTTGCAGCGACAACCGCCTGGGGTGCGTCATATTCATGAGCTGGCCAATTTGTTGTTAACCCTGCTAGCACAACATAAGTAACTTTTAAATCGTTGTTATGTTCCGCTGCGTCAATCGGAAATGGCTAATCAAAGAAGATGTTTTGCTCAGTTATTGCCTGATAACATTCGAGTAAAGAACAAACTTGGAATGGAGCGCATATTGCAAGTGCCTAGCTTTAAATCCCTGCTGATACCACTGTATTTTTTGCTGTGGTTAGGGGCGGTGTCATTGCCTGATTATCAGGCTGCTCCATTTTACTATTGGTTCTTTCTGGTGATACTAGCATGGTTGAATGCGGACTTTTATAGCGGACTTATCCATATTTATCTGGACTATCGGCCCTTGGATAACAAAAAAGGTTTTGAAGTGCTATTTCATTATCAAGGTGACCGTAGCGGCAAAGAGTTTGAAGTTATGAAGCAGAGCGTACTTCAACACGCGACCTGGCTCGAAGAAGTTGTCTACAGTTTTAAAATTCACCACCGTAATGTACGACCTTATTTGCGCCTGACTTATAGCCATTTCTTTTTTGAAACACTCCCGGCGGCCTCGTTTTTACTGTTGTTTTCAGGCGGACTGTTGTGGCTGACATCTGGTTTGATAGCAGACAGCCTGTTATTTATTGTATTGATGTGTTCGGTGATTGCCCTGCACACTAACCATATTCACGCCTGTGTGCATGGTTCAAAGAAAATGCGCAATGGGGTGAAGCTGATACGGTTGCTGCAAAAAGCTGGGTTGATGTACAGCACCCGGCGCCATCATGAACACCATAAAGCTGGTTTGACAGGTTTTTGTCTGATCAGTGGTCATACTGATTTTCTGGTCGACCGCATTTGTGGTTGGTTACTAAAAAAAGGCTGGATCAGCCAAGCCGAATGGCGCGGTGAAATTTAAAAGGGTGGTCTTTGCGGGCAGTAGTTTATAGCTGGTGTCGGTTGCGCCAGTAATTGGAAATAATCAAATCCATAGCCAGTGCCACTGGCACGTAAATACTGAAGATGCAGCGTAAAAAATTGCAACACCAGCCGTCTATATTTTTCCGGTGGCAATGTTTCACGAAACAACGCCGATTGCAGTTTGATTCGCCCTGTCATTGCACCAGGCACTTCGCCCGCATCAAAACGACCTGAACAGATAATATCCTGCGGCGCAAAAACTTCTATCCATCGCAGCACAGGTGAATGAGTGAGCGCTGCGACACTTTGCTGAAAAGGACCTGCAAAGTAACCAAGCCCGGTACTAGCCTGATTACCCAGTGTCAATAAGGACCAATGCAAATTATCCTCAGCTGCAAGTTGCTGTTGTAGTTGATGAGCAAGTCTCGTGGCCAGCAAACCTCCACTGGAATGGCCAACGATCAGCAATTCGGCGTCTGGTGGTAGAGCCTGAACGTCCTTGGCCAGCTGCTGTGCCCATTGCTGTAGACGCAGTTCCAGAGTAGGCCAACTGGCAGATAGAACCGCGTGGGTAAACAAAAAATCACCAAGCAGATAACGTAGATAAATTTTGTGGTCAAAACGGCGCAGCATTACGTCAGCCAAGAGCATTAACAGCGGTAATAATAACCAGCCGAGCCAATTCTGTTGCAGCATGCCCGAAATGCTAAAAGCTGTTAAGGCACACAGAGCCAACACAGCGCCAAGCAAAATCACCGGATAGAGCCTAAAACAATTAAACAGCATGGACTGCCCGTGAGGTCGCCACAATGCAGTGTTGGTCAGCATGAGTTGGCTCAGGCGCAACCACCAAAACCAGCAGGCGCCAGGAGTTGGCCGAAAATGCGGCTGGATCAAATCGAGCATTTCGGCAAAACGGTAGTCGCCACCAGGGCCATCTTTTTGTTGCCAGTCACATTGGCTAAACAGTTCGCCAGACTGAAAGGAACCTACAGTGATTGATGTTATGCCACGACGTTTACTGCGAATAGCTTCCCGTTTGAGCAAGTTGTGATAAAAACTACTGCCTCTTGGATCAAATCCCATCAGATAGACCACACGGCGCTGTTTTATCTGTGCCGTACTCATTGCCGGGCAGTTGAAATAAGTTGTTGCACAGTTTTATCCAATTCGTCTTCGGAGTGTCCTTCACAAATGAAAAAACGTAGCCTTGCAGATTGTTCAGGCACGGCCGGATACAAAATTGGCATCACACAAATACCAAGCTGCTGCAGTTCTTTTGCCAGTTGTGTTACACGGACAGAACTGCCAAAAATAGCGGGCACAACAGCATGGCCGCTGGCGTTACCGGTATCAAAGCCGGCTTGTTGCATTTTTTGCAGGAAATACTTGCCATTATGCTGTAAACGCTGAACACGCTCAGGTTCAGCCAGCATCAATTGCAACGAAGCCAATGCGGCCGCTGCAACCGGTGCTGGTATACCCACACTATACAAAAAACCCGGCGCCAGAAATTTCAGATGTTCAATCAGTGCTACTGAACCTGCTATATAGCCGCCACAGGCCGCCAGTGACTTACTCAGGGTGCCCATCCAGATATCAACATCATTGCCGGCAAGGTCAAAATGTTCACGGATGCCCAGGCCTGTTGCGCCCATCACTCCAAATGAATGTGCTTCGTCGACCATTAAAAAACAGCGGTGTTGCTGTTTGAGTTCAATAAATTTTGGCAAATCCGGATAATCACCATCCATGCTGTAAATTCCTTCCACCACAATCAGCACCCGCTCAAAGTGGCGGCGATGTTGTTGTAGCAATTGGCCGAGTTGGGCGTAGTCGTTGTGAGTAAAAGGCAGTCGTTTGGCTCCAGATAACTGAATGCCCTGCAGAATTGAGTTGTGCACAAGTTCGTCGTGCAAAATCAAGTCACGCGGTCCAAACAAATAACCGATAGTAGTGACATTGGTTGCATGGCCACTAACAAAGACGATGGCATCATCAACTTGATATACTTCTGCAAGCTTTTTTTCCAGCTCACGGTGAACAGGGCGTTCGCCTGCTACTGGTCTGCTCGCTGATACCGAAGTGCCATACTGATCAATAGCCGCTTTTGCGGCTGCATTGATGGCAGGATGGCCAGAGCAGCCCAGATAATTGTAGCTGGCGAAATTCAGTAAGCGGGTTCCTTCAATCGATGTACTGGCACCGGCTGCTCCCTGGTGGACCTTAAAAAAAGGGCTTGTTAATCCAAGTCTGGCAGCGCCGTCATGTAGGATCCTCAGTTGCTGATAACCCTGGTGCCGCTCGAACTTATAAAACTGTGGTGGAATATCATCAGCAGTCTGTAATACATCTGCTGGTTGCTCAACCTGTTGCAGCTGCCGCTGCAACGCTTGCTGAATGATTTTCTCTTTAAGCTGAGCTGCCAGTCCCGGTTTTTTCATCAGTGAATCATCCGCCCTGAGCTTAGCTGTGTATCCACTGCAAGTGTGTCTAGTTCATCAGAGCCAACGATTGAGCCGTGTTGTGCTGCAATATGCTGGATTTGAGTTTTCAGATGTTGTTCTTCTGTATTCTGTTCCGGTGCCTGTCGCAGCATTTGCAGCAGTTTCTCTGCCAGTTTGTATATTGTTGGACTCTCGGACAAGGCCATTACTGGGAAACGTATGCCAAATTTATTTTCAATAGCCACCACCAGCTCTACACCCATCAACGAATCCAAACCCATATCGTACACTGAACCATGTTCGTCAATTTTGCCGACTTCAGTGCGCAGAATGCCGCTGACCATTTGTTTTAACTGGCTGACTAACAATTGCAGCAATTCTTCAGTCGGAAGTGATTGCAACAGGCTGTGGAAATCCTGATCAGGCTGATCTTGGTTGTCGTCATGCTGCAGCTGGCGCAACGGAGCAAAACGTCCGGCATTAGCGCAAGGCAGGAAACGTTTCAGTGCCGACCACTCCAATTCAAGAATACCGACACCGGAATGGCGACGACATAACAATAGTTCCAGTTGCGCGAGTGCCTGAGCCGAAGCTAACGCTGCCCCCCCCATCCGGTTTTGCAATGCAGCTTTAATATCCGTATGTCGGGCAAGGAAACCTGCATCATCAATTGCTCCCCACAACACCGATGTAGCTGGTAGACCCTGTTGTAGGCGACGTCTTGCCAGAGCTTCAAGATAACTGTTTGCTGCGACATAAGCAGCTTGCCCTGGATTTCCAAACAAAGTAGTGGCAGAGGAGAACAACACAAAAAACTCCATCTGCATAGTGCTGCTGAGCTCATCGAGCAAAGCTGCACCCTGCAGTTTTGCTTGCAACACACGTCTGAGTTGCGCTGGCGACAGATTCTGCAGCAGGCTGTCTTCGATGACTGCTGCCGCGTGCACTATGCCTGCCAGTGGCGGCATACTGTTGCTCAGTGTTGCAAAGACGTGCTGCAGCTGTTGTTTATCACTGACATCGCAGGCGGGGGCAAGGACTTGAACACCTCGGGCTGTAAAATCAGCAATGACAGACGCTGCGTCCGGAGTGTCCATACCACGACGACTTAATAACACTAAATGACGAGCGCCTTTATCGGCCATCCATTGTGCGGTTTTTAAACCAAAACCAGCCATCCCCCCTGTAATCAGGTAACTGGCGTTTGGTGACAGCGTTAGTGTCTGGGAGGATTGTTCCGCATGTAATAATGCTGTTTGTTGATAATTAACGACAATTTTGCCGATATGTCGAGCTTGCTGCATAAATCGGAACGCGGAGACAATTTGATTGGTAGAAAAACTTTGGTACGGTAACGGAAACAATATCCCATCGTTAAACAATTGCATCATATTTGCAAATAGTTGTTGTGTCAGTTGCGGCCGGTATTGCATCAGTTGGTCAGCATCAATGCCAAAGTAGCTGATGTTATTACGGAACGGGCGTAATCCAATTTGGCTGTTTTCATAAAAATCGCGTTTGCCCAGTTCAAGGAAGCGGCCAAAAGGTTTCAGTACAGCAAAATTACGGTTTACTGCCTCACCAGCCAGCGAGTTCAGAACAACATCAACGCCTTCACCTTGTGTCAGGTGCAGTATCTGTTCGGCAAATTGCAGTGAGCGAGAGTCAAAAATATGCTCCACACCCAACTGGCGCAGGAAATCATGTTTTTCCGGCGAGCTAGCTGTCGCTATTACTGTGGCGCCAAGATGCTGCGCCAGCTGAATAGCGGCAATTCCAACTCCCCCTGCAGCACCGTGGATCAATACAGTTTCACCACTTTGCAGTCGGGCAAGATGCACCAGCGCATAATAAGTGGTAAAAAAGGTGCTTGGGATAGTGGCTGCGGCTTCTGTACCAATATAATCCGGGATCAAAGCTATCGCACTGGGCTGTGTCAGCACTTGCCGGCTAAAGCTGGCTGGGCCAAAACCCAGTACACGCTGGCCCGGTGTATATCCTTTTACCTTGCTACCTACAGTTTTGATTGTTCCAGCAAATTCCAGGCCTAGTGTTGGGCCGGCAAAACCATTTTCAACTGCTTCGTCAGACAGCAATCCCAGCGCATACATTACGTCGCGAAAGTTCAGACCTGTGGCTTCCACTTCCACCAGGATCTGATCTGGGGCAGGAACTAGATCTGGCTGGGCTTTCCAATATAAATGCCGCAGTTGCCCTGGCAGACTGAAATCAAGCTTGAAATTTTGTGTAGCAACCGCAGGTACCAGTGCTGATTGCAAAGGTTGCAGCCGTGCCACCCGGCGAACACCATGCTCGTCGTAACTGATTTCATCCTCCAACGCCTGAACAGGGTCACTTGCCGGATTTATCTCTTGCAATAGCAGTTGCACTACTTCCGTAGCGCCAAGTGCTGAGTGTAAGTCCACCAATTTAAGCGGGCTTTGTAACTCATTGCGCATAGTGCGCGCTAATCCCCAAGCTGCTGCAGCTGGTAGTGCAGTATGGTTGCTGTTTGCAAAGACATCCTGGGTAAGCAACAACAAGGACGGAGGATTGGTTTGTTGGTTCAATAACTTATGCAACATCACTAGTGGTTCAAGCAGCTGCGCGCTGTGTTCAGCGGCGTCGGAACTATGATCTGGTTTTGCGTTTGCTGGAACCAAATATATTAGCTGTGCATTCGGGTCAGCCAATAGCGGTTCCTGAAGCATCGATTGCTGCATCGTCTCTGGTGTCAGCGGCAGTAATTGGCAAAATGGTCCAAAATGTTGCTGAATTTCCAGTGCTAGTTCGGCAGGACCACTACTGATCAGCAGAACAGATCGGTTAGCAGGCTGAACTGCCAGCAATGGATCGGGTAAAGTCCTGTTTGTGTTATGGGTTACGGTTTTTTGTGCCAGCAGTAAGCTCATTTCAGCACTTAATGACAGTAGTTCAGTTTGTAGACCTGATTGGCTGAGCCATTGCTGCCAGAACGATAACTCCGGCAGTTGCTGTGCCTGAGGAGTTAACGGTAATAACAGCTGGGTGCACAAAGTGTTCTGCTGGGCCAGCACCAGTAAAAGACCGCCGCTCGCAAGCTGACGTGTCGCGTATTCAATCGCATCTTTTGCCTGGCTCAGATATGCCATGTCCAAGTGCAACAAAACCACATCGGCACATACATCTGTAGTGGTGTTAAATTCACCGAACTGCACTGCCGGATATTGGCCAGACAATTCCACTAACTGATAACTGAATGTTGGGCTTGTAAAAGCAAGTTTATATTGGCTGGCACAAAGTTGTTGTGACAGCTCCGTTACCACTGCAGGTGAGCGCTGACCGATTTCTAACAAACTCAGTTTCTGCCCCCGCGGCAGGCGTTGATAATGTTCCTGCACCAGTTGTAGTAGCTGTTTTTGTAGTTGTAGGCAGCCAAAGAGACCGAGACGATGCTGATAAAGTTCAGGGAACTGTTCACCCGACATCGATAAATCTTCAGGTAAGTTTTGTTGTTGTAACAAATCCGCTAGGTGCAAACCAAAACGGCCAATGGTATGGATTTGTAAAAAGTGCTGCGGATAATCGGCGAGGATGGCTCGCCATAGTTGGCACGCACTCAGGCCGTCGTCGGGCTGAACAGACAGGTCAGTATCAATGACCGAGGTGAGTTGCTGCAAGTGGTGTAAATAACTCGCCAATTGTGGCTGGCGTAATTCGAGATCGAGTCGCCAACTGTCAAGATCTGTTTTTCCTGCAATCTGCAACAGTGCTTGTTGCAAATAACGACGCACCAGCTCATGCAGCAATGGGTCAAGTTCTTCACTCAATTCTGAGCGCTGTTGTTGCCAGCATGGTTGTTGCGCCAAAGTGGTGAATATCTCACTGGCACTATCCATACCGCCAGCAGATGCGGGGTAAGTTTGTAGCGGTGCCAATGTCCATTGATAATGCAATTGTTGTATATCGGTGGCGGCCTTACGCAATCTAGTGCGTTTAAACCGGACCTGCGTTAATTCTGCGATGAGTTCGCCAGCATTATCAAACAATCGGAAAGATGCCAGAATAGAATGAGGAGAACGACGTAATAACGTCATTTCCGCAATATTTGGCAAACCTCTGCCTCGGAATAGTCGCAGGTGTTCAACGCTGGTGGGAATAAAAGTAAAAGCGTCGGCACCAGCCTGCTCTTTGGTCAGACCAGGTAACACAGCCTGAATAATTAACTGAAATGCACAATCTAATGCGCCGGGATGTAGCAAATAGTCAGCTGCTGCAGTCGCTATAGCTTCTGGCCACAGGTACTGGCCTAGAACTTTATTTCCTTGTCTCCAGCCGTGGCTGATCAGGCGGAATTCGTCGCCGTAATGTAAACCCAGTTGTTGAGTCAGTGCGTCATGCTGACCGCGGTTGAAATCTGCGACACGTTCAGGCAGGGTAGGTGCAGTTTGTATCATAGGCGCCGCATCAGGTTTCTGCCGGATCCGTGCTTTAAATTGCAGTATTGGCTCGTCCGAGCTTTGTAAGTCGCGGCTATGCAATGTAAATCTGCCATCGCGTGAGTCGATGCCAGACTGAATAACTTTGGTTTGTTGTGGGCTGAAAATCAGTGGTGCCTGAATTTCCAAACCTTCTACATCAATAATTTCACCCTGTGTCCATTGTGCTGCTGCAGCCAGCGCCAATTCACAATAACCAGTGCCCGGGAAAATTATCGAGTCGCCAACCTGATGCGATTCCAGCCAGGGTAATAATTGATTGTCCAACTGCTGTTGCCAGTGTGGCTCGCGTTGTTTGCTGCGATAACCAAGCAGTGGATGAACAGAAGGACGGTACAGTTGCCCAAGTGATTCTGGGGTCGGTTCAAGCCAACAGTCCTGTCGTTGCCAAGCATAAGAAGGTAACGTCAGGTAGCGTCCCGGCACCGGATGTACCATCGACCAATCTACAGCTGCGCCGCTGACAATACAAAGCCTGCCAGCGTTGTAGATTAGATTGTTCTGTTGCTGAAATTTTTTGCCAGTACCCATACAGAGTTTTTGCTCGCCCAATCCCTGACATGCGTCTTGAATATAACTGCGTAAAATGGGATGGCTGCCAATTTCGACATAAAGGTTGTGGCCAGCATGAACAAGTTGCTCCATTGCTGCTTTAAATTGCACCCGCTCGCGGATATTCAACCACCAATAGTGGGCGTTAAGCTCTGGTCCTTTGACTAACTCTCCGGTGACGGTTGAATAAAATGCAATATTCGCAAGCTTTGGTTGGATAGTAGCCAATGCCTGTTGGATTGGTTCGGCAATATCGTCCATCGCCGGACTATGAAAAGCGTAATCCAGTGCTAGTCGACGAACAAATACAGCACGTTTGTCCAGTTCAATTTCCAACAAAGTTAAAGCATCAGCAGGGCCTGCCAGTGTGACTGCGTTGCGGCTGTTTTCGCCAGCTATGCATATTTGATCAGCTAAACCCAGTTCAGCAAGCAGTTGTTTGCTGTCGGCGACAGATAAACCGGCTGCGCTCATTTGGCCCTTGCCCCGGGTTAGTCCTTGCAAACGGCTCCGGTGAAAAATGACTTGCACTGCATCAGCAATGCTCAGAATACCAGCTGCCCATGCAGCTGCAACTTCGCCAACACTGTGACCGACAACGGCAGAAGGGGTTAAACCTTGGGATGCCAACATACGGCAGATACCGACCTGCAGCGCAAATAACGCAGGCTGGGCAATTTCAGTTTGTTCTAAGCGGTTTTCGGCAAGTTTACCTGCCAATTCATCTGCTAGGCTAAAACCTGCCAGCGGTTGAAAATACTGATCAATTTCAGCAACTGTTGCTGCAAAATGGGCATCTTCCAGCAGTGCTTGCCCCATGCCATGCCATTGACAACCATTTCCGCTGAATACCCACACAGGTCCCTTGACGTTCTTCAGCAGGGGACCAGCACTGAATTGGCCGTTGGTCTCACCCTGACTAAAGCTCAGCAACTGTGCCGCAGCGTCACTGGCAGATGTGGCATTCAGCAACAGACGTTGTGCCATGACTTCGCGCCGGTGCACGCTGTGATAACTGGCATGATAAAAATCTTCTGCTGGTAAGTTGGCAAAATAATCGGCCAGTTTCGCCGCATTGGCCTGTAACGCCTGGATATTTTTGCCATTTACCATGATTGGTAGTTCAGGGGCCGGGGCGTCGGGCATTAGCGTTGGTGTCACCTCAGGTGATTGCAATATAACGTGGGCGTTGGATCCACCAAAACCAAAAGAGTTAACACCGATAGTCAATTGGCCTGTCGCAGACAACGGGAGGTTTTGCTGCACCACATGAAGATTACCACCATCAAAATCAATCTGTGGATTTAAAGTTTTAATACCAATAGTGGCAGGCACAATTCGGTGTTGCAGGCTGTAAATGGCCTTCACCAGACCAGCAACACCCGAAGCTGCTTCCAGATGACCTAGGTTACTTTTTACTGAACCTATCGGCAATGGCTTACTCTGAGGTCGCTTCTGTCCAAGCGCTAAGCCCAGTGCTTGCGTTTCTATCGGATCACCGATAGCGGTGCCTGTGCCGTGAGCCTCCAGATAGTCAATTTGGTTTGCGTCAATACCAGCTTCCTGATAAACCCGTCGCAATAAATCTGCTTGCGCTGCCACTTTAGGTACAGTCAAACCCGATTTTTTGCCGTCAGTATTTACCCCCGTATTTGCGACCACGGCTAGTATCCGATCGCCGTCGGCAAGGGCTTGCTCATAATCTTTAAGCAGAAAAATACCGCCGCCCTCTGAGCGGACATAACCATCGCCATCAGCATCAAAAACCTGACAACGCCCACGACGCGACAACATAGATGCTTTTGAAAAGATAATAAAACCATATGGATGCAGATGCAGACTGACACCACCAGCGAGTGCCATGCTACTTTCGCCACTTTGAATGGATTTTACCGCTTGATGAAAAGCAACCATTGATGATGAGCAGGCAGTATCAATTGCCATGCTCGGGCCTTGTAAATCAAAACAATATGACAATCGATTTGCTGCGATGCTGGCGGTATTCCCGGTAGCCACACCAGAGTCAATCAAAGCCAGATCATCAGCAATACGGTACGAATAGTCAGCGCTGGCAATACCAATAAACACGGCAGTATTGCTACCTTTGAGTTGGCTGCCTTTTAATCCCGCATGTTCAATGGCTTCATAACTCAGTTCCAGTAACAATCTTTGTTGCGGATCCATTTGTGCCGCTTCACGAGGCGAAATGCCAAAAAAGTTAGCATCAAAACCCCGAATATCACCAACTGAGCCTGCGGCAAATGTATATGTACTACCAGGATGTTTTTTATCCGGATGTAAGAAGGGAGTTTGTGTCCAGCGATCGGCTGCAACAGTGCTGACTAAATCTTTACCTTGCAACAAGTCTTGCCAGTAAGACGTCATGTTGGTTGAAGGAAATCTAAATGACAAACCAATAATGGCGACTTGCTTTTTCATAACTAACTGCTCGAATCCTATCGATGGTACTGCGCGGTCTACGGTTACAATCAAAGTATGTGTTGACTGTTTGTAGCACTGTTTGTGTTCCAAAATAAACACGCAATTTTAGCTTGGCATTCTCAGGAAAACCAGTAAAAAAAGGCACTATTGCCTTGATAATCATTGTAGTCAACGCTTAAATAACTTAAACGGATACGTCATGGCGTCAACCTTTTTATTCCAGATAAATGACAACTTACAGAATAGTTGCAAACATATATTCGGCTTCAACGAGCGCTGATGAAAATCCGCACTTCCCGTCCTCATTAGATCCAAGGCTTTTTCAGCCAAGTTATTTACCAGGTTTTCGGGAAGTCGGTTCCACCTGTCAGAACATCAACTTACACTAACAACTCAAATAAATTCATTTGTGGCCTTGTAAGGCATACCTGTAGTAACTACGACCCATGCCATACGCGCATTTTTGTTTGCCAAAGCAACGATGGCTTTGTTAACTCCACTTTGGTTGATGATTTTTTTCAGCCAACTCTGTAGTCCATAGCATCTTTCCGATGGCAACTCTTTTACCCTACAGATCACAGCTCTGGCACCATGGACCAACAACCCACGTAAATTAAAATCACTTTATCCCCGATAGGGGTTAGGAAATCTGAGGTTAAAACCACAATTCATCCAGTGTATTTTTTGACTACCACTACCGAGTCTGTCACGATGAATGTGCTATGAAACAGTTGAAATCAAAAGAAAACATGACGCTTGTTGATGTTCGCCTCAGCGAAATCCAGGGGATACATCCGGCTATCCAATACATCGCCGGTACGACGGCGGACATTATGTATGCGTCAGCTCCAGACGACTATTCGGAATTGACTTTACGCTATTTACTCGCTTTTCATCCCATCCATGTGGTCGAGTTGAATACCCAACTCTTTGTGGTTGCCGGTTTTAGGAGCCTTGAACTGGCACGACTGCGGTTACCCACAGAAAGTGTCGTTCCATGCCTTTTGCATACTGTCATCGAAAACGATGAACTCACGCAGATCGCGATGACTGATATCGCAGGTTCGCCCATCATGCATTCACTTGGCCCCAAGTTTGTTCAGCAGTTACAAAATTTAGTACAAGCATTCGGTGAGCCTCTGTTGAAACTCTTCCCCAGACTGCAATCCATCAGGCGTATTCGTGGACCGAAAAAAACAGCTCTTTAAAGCATTGGCGCCGCTGGGTATCCAGGGACAGGAGGCCGAGGGGTTAATCGGCTTATTGGATTTTATTAATGCGCCCGAGGATCTCTTTTGTTTGGCTGCTGTACTGGAACATGTCCCCGCCGCATTAGAATTACCCTTCCTAAAAGCGGTTGCCAGCGACACCAAACTTGTCCAGCAAGCGCTTGAATATCGTTCAAAGGCCTACTTTCTCATTGAGAGATTACAGAAGCATCGGGAAAAAGGGCACTTGTTCCGGCCGTTGGAAACCAACGTCAGACTGGCAATGCACACCTATATAGGCAGACGAAAGGTGTACGTTTTGCTGTTTATGAACAGCGAAAAAAATCAGCACCTCTATCGCACATTTCAGCAGATCCTGTTATTTCTGCCTGCGCTGATTGCCAAGCAGACCGCACAAAATTCTGCGGTATGTCTGACAGATGGTGACCTAAAACAGCTGAGTGAAATTTTTCGGGAGTTCAGCCAGGAGACTCCAATCACGGATTGGTATAGCACCCTCTCCAGAGACACATATCAGTCGTTATCTCATTTTATTGAGCGTATGAAGCCGCTAAAAGCGCACTTGAAAAAGCTCAATTACAACAAAAAACTCCGGCAAATTATCCGCCTTGATATCTTTATCAGAATCCTTGGACTGGGGTTGGGGATCCCAAGGCCGCGGAAAAGTTCGAAAGGTCGCGAACGTGGCTCATCACCACACAAAGCATCAGAAATTGACGGCTACACAGCCCTGACCGGCGAGATGCTGGTGGCACTTACGCTCCCGGATATTCATGATGATGAAGATTTAGTTTATGCACTTTGGGAAAGTCCCGTCGATACGACTGATTACGAGTCGATCTACTCCGGTGAAGATGAGCAAGAGCAGGAAACCGGTGATGTTTACATTTTCCAGACGGCGCAGCCACTGGAGTCTTATGTGCAAGCTTTTCACGGGAAACTTGTCTCCAGAGCCATCCTCAATCGCATCAGTCGCCAGAACAACTATCTGCCACTATCACTGCAGATGCTTTCTCCATATGAATATCAATTATTGCTGAAAACCCTTTCTACGCCGCCAGATACCAAAGACACCCTCATTTTACAGCTCATTCTGCTGACCATGTTGTACACCGCATCGCCGTTTGAGCGGGCGCGTGAAGTCTTGTTTGCCAACCGGTTTAGCGATAACGAGATCCCGGTAAATATTGGCTATGAGTACAGCACGCATAGCTGGGTCATCCCTGCTCTCAATCTGCATTACAAAACACCAGGTGATATTCCCAGTGCGCCAAAAGCCACCAACATCCTGCGCTTACCTGCTTCCAGCCTCTGTCGATTGCGTTTTGAAGAGCTTGCGACAAAACAAATGCCGACTGAAACGCCGCAGAGTCCATGTAATAAAACCAATGTTTTGGTCAATGAGATCCATGACTACATAAAAAACATCGGTAACGGCACCCTGACCAAAGGACGGATCAGCAACCATCTGCTGATCCATTGTTGTGCCATATATGGTCAGGCAACAACTGCACTGTTATTTAACCGGGAGCCGCCAGGTAGTATGGCGCGCAGCTATTACACTTCTCTGCACATCACGCTTTTGCAGCAACGCTACAACAAACTGATGGATATCTTGATTGCAACCTTGGGGCGGCCATTCGATGCACCTCAACCTGCGGAGCATCCGGGATGGATTGGTGCACGATACCGTCCGGAAATGGAACAGGTCGCGGCAGCTATCGCGACGATGAAAACAAATCTTGCGCACTTACAGACCAGACTGATTGAACCGGGGACATGGATTGAGTTTCACAACCTGTATGTCACCTATCAGGTGTTGTGCCAAACGCTTTTAACCGGTATGCGTCCCATTCAAATCCCTTTGGTAAAAC
>VFQM010002050.1_pt1 | contig 15899 bp, 15 predicted proteins | sample 3512391 | NCBI WGS metagenome assembly VFQM01 (sample SAMN10412369, study PRJNA504923) | tailings metagenome | isolation source: Replicate 1 from Balatoc abandoned mine | place: Philippines
AGGGCCCTCGCTGTATTTGCTCCAGGCCCTTTGGGTATATATAGCCGACCAGTATGCGCTCCGTCTCCCTTCGGGCCCAGAGGGTAACTAAAAAGCGAGGGCTCGCAATCAGTTGCCCCAGAGGGGGCATATATTGCCAAAGGGCCCTCGCTGTTGAAAGGGCGCCAATCAGTTACCCCGGAGGGGCCCCTTTGTGGAGAACGGCTATCTATGCCCACTTTTTTGTCTGCTTTCCAGCACCTAAAGGTGCAGTATGCGCTCGCCCCTTCGGGGAGCGCATAAGACAAAGAAGTGCTTCGTTGCCCCTTCGGGGCCCCTTCGGGCATATATTGCGGGACACCAAGAACATCGGCAATATATGCCCAAAGCCCCTCCAGCTGCTTTGCTCGTTGCCCCTTGCCCCAAAGGGGCAAAGGCATATATTGCTCTTGCCCCGAAGGGGCGTCCCACAACGTGTTGCCCCTTTGGGGCACGAGGAACAATTGGCGAAGCCAATAGACAACGACGTCCCCTCCGGGGCAATATATTGCACCAATAACGTAACACGTTCCTAAAAGCCTTCGCCCTTTATTATTTTTATAATTATTTATAGCAGATTTTTCTAGAACAGCTAGTCTGGTTACTTTTATTTAATAAACAAAATTTATAGTAATATATAATATATTATATATTAATATAAAAATAACGTTAGTAAAATAATTAACGAAGTTAGTCAGTTGGTAATTTATCCCTTTGGGACCCCTTTGTATGTGGAACGTGTTGGCTATATATGCCCAAAGGGGTTGTTGCCCCTTTGGGGCAATAACGTAACCCCCTTCCAGGATCGGCAATATATGCCCAAAGGGCCCTCGCTGTCTCCCGCTTTGCTCTTGCCCCAAAGGGGCAAGGGTATGCGCGTCTCTTGGCTTTGCCAAGACACAACTTGGGAGATAGCGCATAAGGGGTCACGTTCCTCGCAATATATGCCCAAAGGGGCCCCTTCGGGGCAACGAGAAAGCGCAAAGCGACTCTCGCTATCTATGCCCAAAGGGCCTTCGGGAGAAAGAGGATCCTGATAGTAGCTTTCAGACTTCTATGTCTGAAAGGATCCTACGATCTATTGGCCATGGCCAATGCATCGGAGGATCCTTTCAGACAGAGAAGCCTTTCGCCCCTTATGCGCTCCCCAAAGGGGCGAGCGCATAAGGGGCGAAAGGGCATCCATTGTCACTAAAAACATAAAACAATATTAAATTTTTATGAAATTAGCAGTTTACGGCAAAGGTGGTATTGGAAAATCTACAACAAGTTGTAATATTTCTATTGCTTTAGCAAAACGCGGAAAAAAGGTTCTCCAGATAGGTTGTGATCCAAAACATGATAGTACTTTTACATTAACTGGATTTTTAATTCCAACTATTATAGATACCTTAAGTGCTAAAGATTATCATTATGAAGATATTTGGCCAGAAGATGTTATTTATGGTGGATATGCTGGTGTTGACTGTGTTGAAGCAGGGGGACCTCCTGCCGGTGCAGGTTGTGGAGGTTATGTAGTAGGAGAAACTGTAAAACTTCTAAAAGAATTAAATGCTTTTTTTGAATATGACATTATTTTATTTGATGTTTTGGGAGATGTTGTTTGTGGAGGTTTTGCAGCTCCATTAAACTATGCTGATTATTGCATTATTGTTACTGATAATGGTTTTGATGCATTGTTTGCTGCAAACCGTATTGCTGCTTCAGTCCGTGAAAAAGCCCGTACGCATCCATTACGATTAGCAGGTTTAATAGGCAATCGTACATCTAAACGTGACTTAATTGATAAATATGTACTATTATGTCCAATGCCTGTACTAGAAGTTTTACCATTAATTGAAGAAATACGTATTTCTCGCGTAAAAGGTAAAACATTATTCGAAATGTCAGCTTTATCCAATACACAAAATATGCCCGAAGGGGCATATCTATCGGAAAGTCCCCAAAGGGGCGAAAGCCAAGGGGCCGCTTTGGTTCAAGCAAAGCAGGAAATGGAGGGGCCCGGAGGGCATAATAAAGACTCATATATTTGTAATTTTTATTTAAATATTGCAGATCAATTATTAACAGAACCTGAAGGTGTAATTCCTCGTGAATTATCAGATAAAGAATTATTTACAAGTTTATCTGATTTTTATTCCCTTGTTTAACAATAAGGCCCGAAGCCCCTTCGGGCCGCCTCCCACGTTGTTCTTGCCCCTTCGGGGCAACGACGCTCCCGCAATATATGCCCAAAGGGGCCCCTTCGGGGCAACGACGCAATATTTAGCACAATCTGTTACCCCAGAGGGGCCCGAAGGGGGGGAGCAAAGCGAGGATTTTAGTTACCCCAGAGGGGCCGCTTTATAGATCTGAAAGCCGTTCGTTGTCTATTGGCTTCGCCAATTGTTCCTCCAGCACCTAAAGGTGCAGTATGCGCTACGCGCATAGCTTTGTCCCCCGAAGGGGGCCCTTTGGGTATATATAGCCCCTATGGGGCAGGATCGGCGAAGCCGACCAGTATGCGCTCGCCCCTTTGGGGAGCGCATAAGGGGCGTCCCGCTCTGCTTAAAAATAAAGAGAAGGCCCTTTGGCTTTCTCTCGCTTCTTTGTCTGAAAGGAAGGGGCGTTTGCCCCGCCGCTTCGCTCGTTGCCCAAAGGGCAATAGCAAAGCGGGACGTAATCTATTGAGAAGGGCAACGACCCCTTTGGGCATATATTGCGCTTTCAGCCCTTCGTCTCTTCTTGCAAAGCAAGGATTGCCCCGGAGGGGCCCTTTGGCATATATTGCGAGATGCCCCATAGGGCAAGATAAAGTTAACAATATATGCCCACAGGGGCCTCCTTTGGGCATATATTGCCAAAGGGCTCGCGCCGCTTACCCTTTGGGCCCCGGAGGGCAAGAAAAAGAAGGTTGGTGTCGTTGCCCCTTCTCTTTGCCCCTTTGGGGCAAACGGCAAGAGCAATATATTGCCCAAAGGGGCCCCGAAGGGGCAACGAAGCACAATCAGTTCCCCCGAAGGGGCCCGAAGGGGGGGGGGCCGCTTTGCTCGTTGCCCCGAAGGGGCAAGAGCAAAGCGGGACGTAATATATAGCGTTGTTTTGTATTTATACTTTATCTTGCCTTTCGTTGCCCTTTGGGCAATAGCACCGCGAGGAACATGTTACGTCATTGCCCCGAAGGGGCAACGACAGAGCGGCCAGAGCCCTTTGGGCATATATTGCCAATAGACCCACAGGGGCCCGAAGGGGGGATTGTTAAATACAATACATGCCCAAAGGGGCAATATATGCCCAAAGGGCCTTCGGTTCGGCTATATATGCCCAAAGGGCACAACGTGGGAGAAGAGCAACGCTATGCTTTCTCCCTTCGGGAGACGTAGCGCATACTGCACCTTTAGGTGCTGGAGGATTGCCCCAAAGGGGCCCTTTAGGCATATATTGCGGCCTTTGGCTATATATGCCCAAACAGCGAGGGCCCTCGGGGCATATATTGTCAGACAGCCTTTCAGACAAAAAAGTGGGCATATATTGTTACCCCCAGAGGGGGCTGTCGAAGGGGGCAATATATGCCCAAAGGGGGCCCAAAGGGCCTTTGGGGCAAAAGGGCTCCAAAAAAGGCAGTGTGCTTTTTAAAGTCAAATGTTTTCAAATACAAAGTCTATTTTTAAATAATTATAGTGTGCAAGCTAGGCAAACGGCTTAGGACCCTTCTAGTTACTCTCTGAGACCAAAGGGATCTTCCTTTCAGCCTAGAGGGTCAAGTGTTAACAATCTATGCCCAAAGGGGCCGCGTCGTTGCCCCTTTGGGGCAAGAACTTTATATGCCCTTCGGGGCACGAGGCGGCTCCCACGTTGTGGGACGCAATATATGCCCAAAGGGGGCCCCTCCGGGCATATATTGCCGAAGGCAGCGGGCTTTTTATTACGTCGTTGCCCCTTCGGGGCAAGAGCAATATATGCCCAAAGGGGCCCCTTCGGGGCAACGAGCGAAGCGGCCAAAGGGCTGAAAGGCTGTCCAAAAAAAAGGGGCCAAGCCTCGGGGCAGATATTGCTTTCAGAGTAATTTACAATCAGTTACCCCAAACGTATATTAAAATGGTAATAATTTTTTTAAAAAAAGTGCTTGTTATCCTTTAAAAAATTGCTTTTATTAGAGGAAGTCTCGTTTACACCCCCTTCGTAGTATCGGCTTCTTAGTTGCCTTTCGCCCCTTATGCGCTCCCCAAAGGGGCGAGCGCATACTGCACCTTTAGGTGCTGGAACGGTCGAGCAAAGCGAGGATTGCCCCAAAGGGGCAACAACACTTTGGGCATATATTGCGAGGATTGCCCCGAAGGGGCAAGAGCAATGCGCCCTTTGGGTATATATAGCCCCTTTGACAATATATGCCCAAAGGGCTGAAAGGAAAGCGGGCAATATATGCCCAAAGGGGGCCCCTTTGGTCTATTGGCTCTTGCCCCGAAGGGGCTTATATTGCGTCTTGCTTTGCAAGAGAGGAGGGGTATCGGCTTCTTAGTTACCCCGGAGGGGCGGAGGGCTGAAAGCGCTAATAAAAAACAGAGCCGATCCTTGGCTTTGCCAAGAGAACGCTTTATATTGCCCAAAGGGCCAAAGGGGCCCAAAGGGCCTTCGACAATATATGCCCAGAGGGCTGAAAGCTTTGGGCTTCTCTGTCTTATGCGCTTCTTTGTCATCTCGCAACGCGAGAGAAAGCCGGAGGGGCTCGCTGTCAGAGGGGCCGGAGGGGCCCGAAGGGGGTAGTGTCTTGGCTTTGCCAAGAGACGCGCATACCCCGCAATATATGCCCAAAGGGGCCCCTTCGGGGCAACGAGAGGGTCCCCAAAGGGGACTTCCTGGAAAGGATACCCCTTTGGCCGCTTTACGGCAATATCAAAGTGCCAATAAGACCCTCCAAAAGCTTTTTTAATAGAGCCCCTTCAGGGAAACTGATAAACAACAAAGTATGAAAGTACGTGCTTCTGTAAAAAAAATGTGTGAAAACTGTCGTGTAATTAAACGTAAAGGTAAGGTTATGGTTATTTGTGCAAATAAGAAACACAAACAAAGACAAGGTTAAAACCTCTGTGCTTTTTTGGACAGAGAAGGGCTTTCAGGCGAAGTGCCCCTTCGGCCTGATGGCCTCAAAAGAGCCCAGCCCTTTATCTGTCTACCTGGAGGCTTGTTTGGACGTCCCCCAAAGGGGGATGCGGAGGCTTTATAAAGATAAAGTGCCCCTCCGGGGCTCCGGGCTAAAAGATATTGCGTATCCTGCTTCTCTCGCCCCTTCGGGGAGCGAAGCAAGGATCGGCAATATATGCCCTACGGGCTGAAAGCAGACAATATATGCCCAGAGGGCTGAAAGGATACAACGCGAAGGACAGATAAGGGGGCCCGGAGGGGCGCTGTATTTGTATTTATACAAATAACGTAACACATTGCCTTTCTTCTCAATATATGCCCAAAGCCCCTTCGGGCCGCTTTGCTCGTTGCCCAAAGGGCAATAGCAAAGCGGGACGTAATATATTGCATCAATCCTTCGGGCCCCTCTGGGACAGTTATGTGCCCCCGAAAGAGCGAAAGATATTGTGCTTTGCACCAACCTTTGGGCCCCTTTGGGGCAACTAAAAAGAAGAGACGCCCTTTGGCTTTGAGACAAAAAAGCCTTTCGCCCCTTCGGGGGCCGCCTTGCGGCAATATAAAGTGCCCGAAGGGGGCATATATTGACTGGCTTAAAGCTCCCCCCCCCCCCCCCCCCTTCGTTGTATCGGCAATATATGCCCAAAGGGCACAACGTGGGAGATCCTCAATATATGCCCAAAGGGGCCCCAAAGGGGCAACGAAGCGCTTTATATTGCAATATATGCCCAAAGGGCCTTCGGGGAGCGAAGCAAGGATTGCTAAAAATACTTTTAGCCCTTTGGCATATATTGCGGGCCCAGAGGGTAATAGATCGCGGCCCTCGCTGTTTTGGGGTAATATAAAGCTTTGTCCCTCGCTGTCATTGTCTAAAAGGCTAAAAGTCAAAAAGGCTGGGAGCCTTGGGCCCGCCGGGGCACGTTTGAGGGCATTTTAAAATTATAAATTTTGTTTATATTTATTGTGTCTTTTAACAACATAACAAAAACTTTCTCTTTTAGTATTTTTGATTTATAATCATAAAAGTTCCCTTTTATTATAAAAAATTTCTTGTCGGCTTTTTAGTTACCTTCTCAATATATGCCCAAAGGGTAAGCGTTGCTCTTGCCCCTTTGACGTTGCCCCTTTGGGGCCCCTTTGGGCATATATAGCGAGCCCTTTGGGGCCCCTTTGGACATATATTGCGGATCTCGTTGCCCCTTCGGGGCCCCTTTGGGCTTCTTTGTTGTCTATTGGCTTTGCCAATTGTTCCTTATGCGCTCCCCGAAGGGGCGAGCGCATACTGCACCTTTAGGTGCTGGAAAGGGGACGCAATATATGCCCGGAGGGCTGAAAGCCTTATTTAAAAGCCGATACCCCTCCGGGCAATATATGCCCCTTTGCTTTCAGACAGAGAAGCCCAAAGGGCTCCGTTCCAGCACCTAAAGGTGCAGTATGCGCTCGCCTCTTCGGGGAGCGCATAAGGGGCGAAAGCTGCCGGTGTTATAGCATTATTCTTCAGCCCATTTTCCATATATAAAACACGTTTAAAATGTTGGCAATGAGGGTCATACATACGAGATAAATAAAGCTTTCAGCCCCTCTGGGCTTTATTTGTCCTCTGTCCCCTCCGTCGTTGCCCCTTTTTTGGGCAATATATGCCCAAAGGGGCATCTCTGTCTGAAAGCATAGGGGCCGCCTTGCGGAAATATCCCTTTGGCCGCAATATATGCCCGAAGGGGCAAAGAGCCTTGCTCCCGCAAGCGGGACGCAATATATTGCCCCTTTGACTCCCACGTTGTGGGATGCGAGGGCCCGAAGGGTAGATATTGCTTCACCAATAGGCCGCCTTGCGGCCCCTTTATATTGCTCGAAGGGCCCTCGCTGTCCTTTGGGCCCCCTTTGGGGCCCGCTTTTTTGTCTGAAAGCCAAAGGGGCCTTTCGTTGCCCTTCTCTTTGCCCTAAAGGGGCCCTTTGGCATATATTGCGGCCAAAGGGGCTGCGCAATCAGTTGCCCCCCCCTTCGGGGTATATAAAGTGCTACGTTGCCCCTTTGGGGCCCCTTCGGGCATATATTGCTCTTGCCCCGAAGGGGCAACGACACCAACCTTCGGGGAGCAAAGCAAGATGCAACGAGAGGCAATATATTGACGGAGGGGCTGGCAATATAAGCTAATGCAGGAACCTCAATCCCCTCAATATATGCCCAAAGGGCCTTTGGGGCAAACGCAATATATGCTAAAAGTTTGTTGCCCCTTTGGGCATAAATTGCGTCCCGCAATATATGCCCAAAGGGCATCTCTTTCCCCCTTCGGGGGACGTAGCGAGAGAAAGCATAGGGGCCCCTTCGGGGCAACGAGCAAAGCGGCCCCCGAAGGGGCGAAAGCAAAGGGGGTAACTAAAAAGGCAGGCTAGAAAATGCTATAATAAATGTTTGGTTGATATATAAAAAATTAATTAAATCTTTGTTATGACAACAACTCAAACAAATTGGCAATCAATTTTAACAACTTCACCTTCAGCTGTTAATAAGATGGTGGATTTAGTAAAATATCCAGTTATTACGCAAAAAACATATATTGCATTATTTAAAAATCGTCAATATACATTTGATGTTGATCTACGTTTAACTAAACCTCAATTAAAAAAACTATTTGAAACATTATTTAATGTAGAGGTAATTTCCGTAAATACGCATATTCCACCACGTCAAAAAATTCGTGTAGGTTTAGCGCAAGGTTATCGTCCTCGTTACAAACGTGCTATTATTACAGTAAAAGAAGGACAATCAATTAATTATACATATCAAGCAGAAGGTTAATTGGCTTGTTGCAATATATGCCCCCCTTCCTTTCCAGGATCGGCGAAGCCGATCTCTCCCGCTTTGCGGGGTATGCGCGTCTCTCACCCTTTGGGTGACGGCAAAGCCAAGACACTTTATATGCCCTCCGGGGCCCCTTCGGGGCACGAGATAGCACATAAGGAACAATTGGCTTTGCCAATAGACAACAAAGAAGCCCAAAGGGCCCCCGAAGGGGCGAAAGGCCTTTGGGGCCCGCTTTGTTGTGGCCCCTCCGGCATCTCTGTCCTCCGCTGTCGGGGCCCCTCCGGACAGCGAGGGACAAATATCGGCAATATATGCCCTACGGGCTGAAAGCTCCTTATTTAAAAGCCGCCGCCTCCCACGTTGTGGGACGCGGCAATATATAGCGGCCAAAGGGGCTGCGCAATCAGTTGCCCCCCCCTTCGGGCCCCTCCGGCTTTCAGACAAAGAAGTGCTACGTTGCCCCTTCGGGGCCCCTTCGGGCATATATTGCTCTTGCCCCGAAGGGGCAACGACACCAACCTTCGGGGAGCGAAGCAAGGATTGCCCCGAAGGGGCAACAACGCAACGAGAGGCTATATATAGAGCCTTTGTGTTGTTGCCCCTTCGGGGCAATCCTCGCTTTGATGTTGTCCCCGTGGGGACTTCCTCGACCCAGGGGCTGGAATGCTGATTGAGAGCCTGGAAAGGGCCTGAAGTAAGTATTTTTCTTATAATTACCCTGGAGGCCGCTTTGGGCCCATCTGTGTCCTTAGCTGTTTTGTTGGTGCTCGTTGCCCCGAAGGGGCAAGAGCAATATATGGCAAAGGGCCCCTCCTCTTTGCCCCTTTGGGGCAAACGGCAATCCTTGCTTCGCTCCCCTTCGGTTCGGCTTTGCGTCGTTGCCCCGCAGGACGTCCCCTTCGGGCTTTCAGACAAAAAAGCGAGCCTTCGGGGCACGAGAAGCGAAAGGGCATGCACCAACAATATATGCCCAAAGGGGCAAAGCTAATACTTTGTTGGTGCTCGTTGCCCCGAAGGGGCAAGAGCAATATATGCCCAAAGGGGCCCCTTCGGGGCAACGCATGCACCATCCTTTGTTGGTGCATTAGCACCATCCTTTGGGGTAACTAAAAAGCATTGATACTTCATACATAAATAGTAAAGTCGTTTTATAATTATTATGGGAATTCGATTTCTTCAAGCATATACACCAGGGACACGAAATCGCTCAGTATCAGATTTTAGTGAATTAACTGATAAAACATCAGCACCAGAAAAAACATTAACAATAAGTTTACATCGAGCTAAAGGGCGTAACAATCGTGGTATTATTACATGTCGTCACCGCGGTGGGGGTCATAAACGTTTATATCGTCAAGTTGATTTTCGACGTGATAAAATTGGAATTATTGCAAAAGTAGTAAAAATTGAATATGACCCAAACCGTAATGCACGTATTGCACTTCTTCGTTATGAAGATGGTGAAAAACGTTATATTATTCACCCACGTGGTTTAAATATTGGTGATATTATTCAATCAGATTTAAATGCACCTATTTTAATTGGTAATTCATTACCATTAAGAAACATTCCATTAGGTGCGGAAGTTCATAATGTTGAATTCCAACCAGGTTCTGGTGGACAATTAGCACGTTCTGCAGGTGCTATGGTTGAAATTTTAGCAAAAGAAGGAAATTTTGTAACAGTTCGTTTACCATCTAAAGAAATCCGTTTAGTTTCTAAAAATTGCTGGGCAACTATTGGCCAAGTAGGTAATATTGAAGCTTATAATTTAACAATTGGTAAAGCAGGTCGTACGCGTTGGTTAGGCAAACGCCCAACAGTTCGTGGTTCTGTAATGAACCCAGTAGACCACCCACATGGTGGTGGTGAAGGTCGTGCTCCAATTGGTCGTAGTCGACCAGTAACACCTTGGGGTCGACCAGCACTTGGACAATTAACACGAAAACCTAAAAAATACAGCAATAAGTTAATTGTGCGTAAACGTAAAAAATAAAAAATTAAAACCACAACAATAACAAAACCCCTTCGGCGTCTCGCATCCCCCAAAGGGGGACGCGCAATCAGTTGCCCTCCGGGCCCAAAGGGGGGGCAACGAGAGACAATATATGCCCCCCCTTCGGGGCCCCTTTGGGGGACGTCGAAGGAGGGGGGCATATATAGCTAATGAAAGGAGCAACTGACTACTAAATTATAGAATTTTGTTTGAAAATTTTAAAAATAATTTCAAAAAATTAAATAATAATTTACTTTTTATTTTATTTAACCCTTCGGGCCCCCTTTGCCCCCTTTGACAGCCCGTTTTGCCCCAAAGGGGCAAAATGTAACTAAAAAGATGCCCCTCTGGTGAGCCCAAAGGCCCCAGAACAGCGAAACAGCGAGGGACAGATAAAGGGCTGTGGAGATAAGCAATATCTGCCCTTCGGGCCCTCGCTTTTTAGTTAGCCTCGGCCCCTTTCAGCCCTTTGGGCCCCCTTTGGGCCACCTTGTTGTATAACGTAACCCCCTTCAGGGGTCACGTTCCTTTCAGCCCTCTGGGCATATATTGTCCTTCGCGTCCCACAACGTGGGAGTGAAGGGAGACGCCCTTTGGCATATATTGCAATATATGAAGGGGCCTCCGGGCTACGGGCGTCTTTCTGAAAGGCCAATATGTTATTGGTGCATGCCTGCAAAGCGGGAGCACCAACCTTCGACAGATAGCCAATAAGACCCTCCAGAGATGCCCGAAGGGTTTGATATAAAATACCAAGTTGTAAAAACTCTAACTAACTATATGTCTCGTTCTCTTAAAAAAGGTCCATTTGTGGCAGATCATTTACTTAAAAAAATTGAAAAATTAAATGCCAAAGGAAAAAAAATTGTTATTAAAACATGGTCACGTTCATCAATGATTGTACCTCCAATGATTGGTCATACTATTGGTGTTTATAATGGTCGTGAACATATCCCAGTTTTTATTAGTGATCAAATGGTTGGTCATAAACTAGGCGAATTTTCACCTACTCGTACATATCGTGGTCACGCAAAAAAAGATAAAAAATCAAAACGTTAAAACTAAACAATCCCCTCCGGGCATTGGCTGTTGCCTTCTCGCTATATATTACCCCAGAGGGGCTCGCTGTCCCTTCCTTTCAGCCCGGACAGCGAAGGCCCTTTGGGCATATATTGCGAGGATTGCCCCGGAGGGGCAACAACAAACCTTCGGGGCAAAGCCAAAAGGAAAGTAACTGATAGCCCGCCTTTTTTGTCATCTCTGTCGTTGTATCGGCATATATGTCGTCTCTTTCTCGTTTGCCATCTCGCATAGCGAGGAACTATTGGCAAAGCCAATTGACAACGAAGGGGCCCCGGAGGGCATATATTGGGCAACGAGAAAGCCCGAAGGATGGTGCTCCCGCTTTGCGGGCTCGCACCAACAAAGGGGGCATATATTGCCTGGCCCCTTTGGGCCCCTTTGACAGTTTTCAAGTTGCTTGTCTTTTTCATTTTAAAAACACAATTTTTAAAAAGTTTAACTTTGAGAGAAAGCTTTTAGCTTTTAGCCCTCTGGCCGCCTCGTGCCCCTTCGGGGCCTTTCAGACAAATAAAGTGGGACGCGGCCGCAATATATGCCCGAAGGGCACGTTGTTCTTGCCCCAATATATGCCCAAAGGGGCCCCAAAGGGGCAATATATGCCCACTTTTTTGTCTAAAAGGCTGTCCAAAGGGGGATACGACGCTATTCGGCAAAGCCGAATAGCTTTCAGACAAAGAAGCCAATAAATCAGTTACCCTCCGGGCCCGGGGGCCTTTCAGCTTTTAGAGCTCCAAGGAGAGCTAAAAAGCCCGAAGGGCATATATTGGCTGCTTTCAGCCCTTTGGGCCGCAATATAGGCCAAAGGGCCCCTTTGGGGCAATGACTAAAGGGCCCCTTTGGGGCAATGACTCTCTCAATATATGCCCAAAGGGGCCCCAAAGGGGGCCCAAAGGGCCTTCGGGAGAAAGAGGATTGCCCCTTTGGGGCAACAACAACACTTCTTTGTCGTATCGACTTCGTCGATCCTGAAAGCAAGGGGTATTTATACAAATCCTCTTTCCCCCTTCCTTTCAGCCCTGTGGGCATATATAGCGATATGCTTTCTCCCGAAGGGAGACGTAGCGCATACTGCACCTTTAGGTGCTGGAAAGGCAATATATAGAAGGGCTCTCCTTCGCTGTTTTGCTGTTTCGGGCCCTCGCTGTCCGAAGGGGGCGGGCTAAAAGCTTGGAGCACTTTTTTGTTGTCAATTGGCTTTGCCAATAGTTCCTGAAAGGCCCCTTCGGGGGCCGCCTTGCGGCAATATAAAGTGCCCCCTTTGTGTTGTATCGGCGGCCCCCTTCGGGGACCTGCCGATCCTTTGCCCCTTTGGGGCAATGACTCTCTCGCTTCGCTTGCCCAAAGGGCAACGACAACACGTTCCGTTGCCCCAAAGAGGCAAGAGCGTTGGCTTTTTTGTCTGAAAGCTGTGGGGACTTCCTCGACTAAAGGGGTATATTAAGTACCTCAAAGATTGGTTAGGCAAAGGGTATCCGAATTTTGGAATACAACTTATCCGTTTAACTACGCAAAGTATTATTTTTTTACTGGATATATGCGGTAAAAAGAAATAATAAACATTTAGCACCCCCTCCGGCCCGGAGTATAACTTCCAGGATCCTTTCAGACATAGAAGTCTGAAAGCTCTCCCGCTTTGCTCTTGCCCCAAAGGGGCAAGGGTATGCGCGTCTCTTGGCAAAGCCAAGACACAACCCCCTCCGGCTTTCCAGCACCTAAAGGTGCAGTATGCGCTCGCCCCTTCGGGCCCCTCCGGGGTAATATATTGACAGAGAAGCGCATATTTGTCAATATATGCCCAAAGGTTGGTTTCTCGCTTCGCTCTACCCCGAAGGGGTAGTTGCCCTTTGGGCAAGCGCAGCCCCTTTGGGCATATAGCGGGCCTGAAGGGTAATAGATTGCGGCCCCTTTGGGCAATATAAGCCGGAGGGGGTTGTGTCTTGGCTTTGCCAAGAGACGCGCATACTGGTCGGCTTCGCGTCGTCAATTGGCTTTGCCAATAGAGAACAACGTGTTTGCCCCTTTGGGGCACGAGATCCTGGAAGTACAAATAAAATATGCTAAAAATAAACAAGTTTTAAAATAAAAACTTGGGTTAACTAACAATCTATTGGCTTTTTAGTTACCCTCCGTATGTGGCCCCTCCGGCTTTCAGCCCTTTGGTTCTCTTGCCCCGAAGGGGCAATGCCAAGCGAGAAACCAACCTTCCTCGCTTTGGCCCTTTGGGCCCCCTTTGGGGCCCGCTATCTCTTCCCAAAGGGCCAAAGGGGCCCAAAGGGGTATAAATACCCCCTCCGGGGCAATATTATGTCTCCTCGCTTCCAGCACCTAAAGGTGCAGTATGCGCTACGCGCATATTTGTCTGAAAGCAAAGGGCAACTTTATATTACCCCTTCGGCTTTCCAGCACCTAAAGGTGCAGTATGCGCTCTGCGCATAAGACAAAAAAGTCTGAAAGCTTCTCCTTATTAAGCGAGGATCTCCCGCTTTGCTTACCCTTTGGGCATATATTGAGAAGGTTGGTGCTTCGCACCAATACTTTGGGCCTTTCCAGCACCTAAAGGTGCAGTATGCGCTCGCCCCTTCGGTTCGGCTTTGCCGAAGAGCGCATAAGACAGAGACGCCAAAGGGTTAGACAGAGAAGACGAAATGAAATATTTTAAAATTTTATAAACTTATTTAAAAAAATAACTATGTTAAGTCCAAAAAGAACTAAATTCCGTAAACCACATCGCGGTCATTTACGTGGAAAAGCAACACGTGGTAATAAAATTGTATTTGGAGATTTTGCTTTACAAGCTCAAGAACCTTGTTGGATTACGTCTCGACAAATTGAAGCTGGTCGTCGTGTACTAACACGTTATGTACGTAGAGGTGGTAAATTATGGATTCGTATATTCCCAGATAAAGCCGTAACAATGCGTCCAGCTGGTACACGTATGGGTTCAGGTAAAGGTGCCCCAGATTATTGGGTAGCTGTTGTACATCCAGGTAAAATTCTTTATGAAATGCAAGGTGTTTCTGAAACAATTGCAAGACAAGCAATGCGTATTGCAGCTTATAAAATGCCTGTTAAAACAAAATTTTTAACAAAAACAATTTAAATTATATTTAACTATTTGCCCCCCGAAGGGGTATCGGCTTCGCCGATGGCTTTATATTCCGCGTCGTTGCCCCGCAGGGGCAAGAACAACGTGGGAAGAGCGGGCGTCGTTGCCCCTTCGGGGCAAGAGCAATATATGCCCAAAGGGGCCCCTTCGGGGCAACGAGCAAAGCGGGCCCCAAAGGGGGCCCGAAGGGGCATCTCTTTCGCTTCTCGTTGCCCCTTCGGGGCAAGAGCGAAGCGGGACGCAAAGCCGAACCGAAGGGGAGCGAAGCAAGTATCGGCTTTGCCGATATCTTGGCTTTGCGTCGTCTATTGGCTTCGCCAATTTATGCGCGGAGCGCATACTGCACCTTTAGGTGCTGGAGAACAACGTGGGAGTCGGGGCCCCTTTGGGGCAACGAGAGCTTTCAGCCCTTTGGGCTTCTCTGTCTTATGCGCTCCCCGAAGGGGCGAGCGCATACTGCACCTTTAGGTGCTGGAAAGCCGGAGGGGCCCGAAGGGGCGAGCGCATACTGCACCTTTAGGTGCTGGAAAGGTATCGGCATATATTACGTCGTTGCCCCTTCGGGGCAAGAGCAATATATGCCCAAAGGGGCCCCTTCGGGGCAACGAGCAAGGCGGCCCCTCCGGGCCTAGAGGATCCTCGCAAAGCCCCTCTGGGCATATAATGCGCCCCCTTCGGGCCCCTCTGGGCCGCAATATATGCCCAGAACAGCGAAGGCCCTTTGGTTTGTGTAGTCCCCTGTGGGGACTTCCTCCAGCACCTAAAGGTGCAGTATGCGCTACGTCTCCCTTCGGGCCCAGAGGGTAACTAAAAAGCTAAGGCATTGCCCCTTCGGGGCAAAAGCAAATCCTTATTTAAAAGCCAATAGAACCTCCGGGCTCTGCTTTCGAGGCCCCGAAGGGCTGTGTCCCCTTTGGGAAAGAGCAAAACACTGCTTGATATTAAAATAAAATTTTTTTTAAAAAAATATGATTAAACCTTTATCTTATTTAAATGTTGCTGATAATAGTGGCGCACGTGAATTAATGTGTATTCGTGCCTTAGGTGGTAGTTTTCGTGAATCAGCAAATATTGGTGATGTAATTATTGCTGTTGTGAAAGATGCTTTACCAAATATGCCTGTAAAACGTTCAGATATTGTAAGAGCTGTTATTGTACGTACTCGTAAAGGTATTAGACGTGAAAATGGTATGACTATTAGTTTTGATGACAACGCTGCTGTTATCATTAATAAAGAAGGAAATCCTCGAGGAACACGTGTTTTTGGTCCAATTGCTCGTGAATTACGTGATAAAAATTTCACTAAAATTGTTTCTTTAGCTCCTGAAGTTTTATAATCCCAGAGGGCCCCAATATATGCCCAAAGCTTTCGCCTCTTCGGGGGCTGCTTTGTTGTTGCCCCTTTGGGGCAATAACGTAACCCCCTTCGTTGTTGCCCCAAAGGGGCAATCCTCGCTTCTTTTTCTTATGCGCTCCCCGAAGGGGCGAGCGCATACTGCACCTTTAGGTGCTGGAAAGGAAGGGGGAAAGAGATGCCCCTATGGGGCAGCACCTAAAGGTGCAGTATGCGCGTCGTTGCCCCGAAGGGGCCCCTTTGGGCATATATTGTGTTTGCCCCTTCGGGGCACGAGATAGCGCATAAGGGGTCACGTTCCTCGCAATATATGCCCGAAGGGGCCCAAAGGGCAACGAAAGGTTGGTGCTTGCACCAATCCTCCTCCAGCACCTAAAGGTGCAGTATGCGCTCGCCCCTTCGGTTCGGCTTCTTTGTC
>VFQM010002052.1_pt1 | contig 15892 bp, 12 predicted proteins | sample 3512391 | NCBI WGS metagenome assembly VFQM01 (sample SAMN10412369, study PRJNA504923) | tailings metagenome | isolation source: Replicate 1 from Balatoc abandoned mine | place: Philippines
GCCACGGCGGCCGGGCCGTCCCACGGCTCCATCATCGCCGCATGGTATTCGTAGAAGGCGCGGCGTTTCTCGTCCATCGTCGTATGCTTTTCCCAGGCTTCCGGGATCATCAGCATCATCGCCTGGGCGAGCGAGTAGCCGCCCATGACCAGGAGTTCGAGGGCGTTATCGAACGAGGCGGAGTCGGACTGACCCGGATAGTGCAGCGGCCAGATCTTGTTCAGGTCATCCCCGAGGATCGGTGACGAGATCGCCTGCTCACGAGCCTTGAACCAATTGACGTTGCCGCGCAGGGTGTTGATCTCGCCGTTGTGCGCGATCATCCGGAACGGATGAGCGAGGTGCCAGCTGGGGAAAGTATTCGTCGAGAAGCGCTGGTGCACCAGCGCCAGCGCGGAAATACAGCGCGGATCCTGCAGATCGAGGAAGTACTCGCCAACCTGATCGGCCAGCAACAATCCCTTGTAGACAATCGTACGCGCCGAGAAGGAGGTGACGTAGAACTCCTTGCTGTGTTCGAGCTTCAGCGACTTGATGGCGTTACCCGAGTGGCGACGGATGACGTAGAGCTTCCGCTCGAGCGCATCGGTAACGAATACATCGGGGCCACGACCAACGAAGATCTGGCGGATGACCGGCTCGACTTTTCTGACAGTCGGGGACATCGGCATCGTGCGCGACACCGGCACGTCGCGCCAGCCGAGCACGATCTGGCCTTCGGCGCGCACCGAACGCTCGATTTCCTCTTCGCAGGCAACACGGCTGGCGCTTTCCTGCGGCAGGAAGCACATGCCGATACCGTATTCGCCCGCCGGCGGCAGGGTAACGCCCTGCTTGGCCATTTCTTCGCGGAAAAAGGCATCGGGAATCTGGATCAGAAGCCCGGCACCGTCACCCATAAGGGGGTCAGCACCAACCGCACCCCGGTGATCGAGATTTTTCAGGATCTGCAGGCCCTGCTCGACGATAGAGTGGCTTTTCTGGCCTTTGACGTGGGCAACGAATCCCACGCCGCAGGCGTCGTGTTCGTTCGCAGGATCGTAGAGACCCTGCTGATGCGGTACTGCCCGCGGTGCTGCCGAATCCATCACGCTCGATTCCTTATAAGGCAAGGCGTGGCGCGTCAAATGAAGACGCGCCAGACGTCAAAAAAGCCGGCGCGGTGCCGGCTTGCGAAATTTTTGGGGCGACTTGGGAATATACAGCGAACGCTGACCCGGTTCAAGATGCTGCAATGCACCAGATTGGTGCATAAGCCTTTGTCTCGCCTAGATTTCTCCGACGGCAAACAGGCGTCGATGCTCCTTCATCGCATACCGATCCGTCATGCCGGCAATATAGTCCGCAACGGCCCGCGGCTGGTCGGTGGCATCATGATATTGGGGCGGAAGAAGCCTGGGATCACTGAGGAACGCCGAAAACAGATCCCCTATTATCCGTCTGGCCTTGTTGGTCATGCGCAGCACCTGGTAATGACGGTAAAGATTGTTGCGCAAGAATCGCTTGAGCTCACGGTTCTCCTCTGCCAGATTGGCAGAAAACGCGGCCAGCGAGGGACTTGCCCGGACGTCGTCAATATGTACCGGGGCAGCGTGGTCAATATTGCTGGCGGTCGTACTGACAAGATCGCAGACCAAGGTATTGATCATGCGGCGCACCGTCTCATGAATCAGTCGCCGTCCAGCCAACGCCGGGTAATCGGCTTCGACAGCCGCCACATGGCGACGGAAGAGACTCACCTCGCGCAGTTGGTCCAGCGTAATCAACCCGGAGCGCAAGCCGTCGTCGACGTCATGATTGTTGTAGGCGATCTCGTCTGCCAGGTTGCAGATCTGCGCTTCCAGCGATGGCTGCCCGCCATCGATGAAACGTACGCCGACATCGCCGAGCGTCTGTGCGTTCGTACGCGAGCAGTGCTTGACGATTCCTTCGCGCGTTTCGAAGCAGAGATTGAGACCATCGAAAGCCGCGTAGCGCTGCTCAAGGCGATCGACGATACGCAGACTCTGGAGATTGTGCTCGAAGCCGCCGTATTCCCGCATGCACTCGTGCAGCGCATCCTGGCCGGCATGGCCGAAAGGGGTATGACCGAGATCGTGGGCTAGCGCCACAGCCTCCGCCAGATCCTCGTTCAGGTTAAGTGCGCGGCAGATGCCACGCGCTATTTGGGCAACCTCAATACTGTGCGTCAGTCGCGTACGAAAGAGGTCGCCTTCATGATTAACGAAAACCTGCGTCTTGTATTCAAGACGGCGAAATGCCGTCGAATGAATGATCCGGTCTCGATCACGCTGAAACTCGCCGCGCATTGTCGGACTCGGCTCGGCATGTCGTCGCCCGCGACTCGCAGCGACTGACGCAGCATAGGGTGCAAGTTCATTCATCACACAGGCAAGCTTCGATGGCTGAGCTAATTTGTGCATCGGATGCCTGGTCGCTGACAACCGCTTCGCCGATCTTGCGATAGAGGATCAGCCGCAACCGCCCCCCCTCTACCTTCTTGTCGTGACGCATGAGTTCGAGATAGCTTTCTATCGGCAATCGCGGCGCCCGAATCGGCAGCCGCGCGCGCTGCAGGATGCGTTCGATCCGCTGAACATCTGGCAACCCAAGCCATCCGAGCTGTTGCGATAGAACCGCCGCTATGACCATTCCCGCTGCAACGGCCTCACCGTGCAACCACTCGCCGTAGCCCAGGCCGGTTTCAATTGCATGCCCAAATGTGTGGCCGAGATTCAGAAGCGCGCGGTCACCAGTTTCCCGCTCGTCGGCAGCAACGATCTCGGCCTTGTTGGTGCAGGAACGATGGATGGCATACGCCAGCGCCTCCGGCTCTCGCGCCATCAGTCGCTCCAGATTCGTTTCCAGCCAGTCGAGGAAAGACAGGTCACGAATCAGGCCATATTTGATTACTTCAGCTAAGCCCGCAGAGAGCTCTCGCTGCGGTAGCGTATTCAACGTGTCAGTGTCGGCCACAACCAATTTGGGTTGGTAGAAGGCGCCAATCATGTTCTTGCCAAGGGGGTGGTTGATGGCCGTCTTTCCGCCAACAGACGAATCGACTTGGGAAAGAAGAGTCGTCGGCACCTGGATAAATGGCATCCCCCGCTGATAGCACGCTGCCGCAAAACCGCCCATGTCGCCGATGACGCCGCCGCCGAGGGCAATCAGGGTCGTGTTGCGCTCGCACCTGTGGGTCAGAAGGGCGTCAAAGATGCGGTTAAGAACTTCCCACGTCTTGTATTGCTCGCCATCCGGAAGAATCAGTTCGAAAACATCGACACCAGCCCCACGCAGCGCACCCGCAATAGCAGACAGATAGAGTGGAGCAACAGTCGTGTTGGTCACGATCAGCGCCTTGGGCTGGCGCAGCATGGGAAGGATCAGATCTGCCTGTGCCAGCAAGCCGCGCCCGATATGAATCGGATAGCTGCGATCGCCAAGTTCGACATTCAGGGATTGCATGGTTTTTCAATATCTCGGACAAGGGCTTGTACAACCGCGTGGGCATTGCAATGCGCGCCATCGATCACGACATCCGCAACCTCCCGATAGTACGGCGCTCGCTGTTCATGCAGATCACAGAGTCGCTTCAGGGGGTCTGCGACCTGAAGCAAAGGGCGGTTGCGGTCATGGCGAGTTCGTTCGAACAGTTGCCTCGGTGGTACATCGAGATAAACGACGGTTCCGTTTTCCCGCAATTTCTGGCGATTATCGGAGGACAGGACAATTCCACCTCCCGTCGCCAACACGATGTTGCGCAGCCCAACGAGCTCTCCGAGCACAAGGGACTCCCGCCGACGGAAACCCTCTTCACCCTCGATCTCGAAGATCGTCGGTATGCTGACGCCCGTTCGAGCCTCAATCTCGTGGTCGGAATCAATAAATCGCCAACCCAGGCGCCGCGCAAGAGCTTTGCCAATCGTCGTCTTGCCGGCCCCCATCAGGCCGACCAGAAAGATGTTTTCAGGTTTTCCGCACACCACGGCATTCTATCGCATCGGAAACGACGAAGGCCGGCAACGCCGGCCTTCGTCGTTAAGACTCGTAGAAACTAACGAATTGCCATCGTTTCGCTGATGATTCTCGGCGTGATGAACACAAGAAGCTCCGTCTTGTCGTCCTGCTTTTGCGTATTTCGGAACAGCCACCCCAAGTAAGGAATTTCACCGAGAACGGGAATACGGTTATTGGTCTCCCGGGTTTCCTGTTGATAAATACCGCCGATCACAACCGTTCCACCATTCTCTACGAGAACTTCTGTCTTGACGTGCTTCGTATCAATAGCCACACCCGCTCCCGTCGTCAGCCGGGTATTGGGTGTGTCCTTGTTCACATCTAGCGTCATCGTGATCTTGCCATCTGGCGTGATGTGGGGCTTGACCTTCAACGCCAGATTCGCCTTCCGGAAAGACACACTCGTTGCCCCAGACGAAGTTGCTTGCTGATAGGGTATTTCAACCCCTTGCTCAATCAGCGCCTCCACTTGATCTGCCGTTACCACACGCGGGCTAGAAATCACCTTACCCCGACCATCCGCTTCTAGAGCAGAGACTTCGAGATTTATGAATTTTGTTGCATCAGAATTGAACAATATTAATGAGGCCGCACCAGCTCGCCCAGATCGTGGATTAGCCGGCAAATTCACTAACATGGAGTCATTGATGAAATCCGGTGTTGTCGCAGACTGACCAGTATGGAACCCCGTATCACGAATGCTGCCTCCGACAACGGCCTGCCCGCTATTGTTCTGCTTGAGGTTCCATGGAGTGAGTTGATGCCAACCCAAGCGTACGCCAATATCTTTGCTAAAACTATCCGACGCTTCGACAATTCGTGCCTCGATTAAGACTTGGCGGACAGGAATGTCGATTTCAGTAATTAGGCGGCGAAGGTCGTCTAGTCGCGAAGGCGTATCATTCACGAACAGCTTATTCGTTCTTTCATCGACTATGACCGAACCCCGCTTCGAGAGCATGGTTTGATCCTTGTTTTTCAGGAAATCGAATACGGCTTTTGCCTTGTGATAGTTAATCTGGAAGCTTTCTGAACGCAACGGCTCCAAGTCGCCTATTTGCTGACGCGATTCGAATTCGAGCTTTTCCTTCGTTGCAATTTCTTCCCTCGGCGCGATCAAGATCACATTGCCGTTCTTACGCATATCAAGACCGCGTTGCTGCAAAATGATGTCAAGCGCCTGGTCCCAAGGTACATCTTTCAAAATCAGTGTCAGATTACCGCCGACCGTATCGCTTACAACAATATTCATTCCCGTGAACTCGCCAATTACCTGTAGCAAGCGACGGACATCAACGTTCTGGAAGTTTAGGGAAAGCTTCTCACCCTTGTAGCCTCCGCGAGACCCCTGTACAAGTTTGTTCGGATTTTCAATAACCGGCTTGATTTCGACTACAAACTGCGTGTCAGTCTGATAGGCATTATGTTCCCAGAGCCCCTTAGGAGAAATCGCGATACGCGCGAGTTCCCCCTGCTGCGTGGCGGTAAAGTTCGTTACGGGTGTTGCAAAATCAGAGACATCCTGCCTTTTGCGCAGGTGTTGCGGAATTGTCGTTTTGGCAAAATCAACAAGTAGAAGCTGCCCCTCCTGACGAATATCAATACCAGCCTTTGCGTCGCTCATACTCACGGCAATCCGTGCTTCACCATCAGCCCCCCTACGGAAGCTGATATCGCGAATGGCGTGGGGCATGCCGTCCCGTTGAGGAGCAAAATTCGTCGCCAGTGCTCCGCGCCCTTCTGCCACGGAACTAGCCGTCTGATTCAATGAAACAAGGAGAGCCCCCTCGTCAATCCGCATGTCGTAGGCCATTCCCTGTGTCAAGTTCAGTACAACACGCATCTTTTCCGGGGTCTGAACAAAATTTACGCTACGCAACCCGCCTTCATTGAAGGTCTGGCTATTCTTGCCAATAGCATTGGTAGTGACAGGTAAATCAATCGCAATACGCGCAGGATTTGCGACGCTGAAGCTGACCGGCAGAGCAACTAACGGTTGTTTCATCGAAAGTTTTACGACTACCGACCCAGCTTGCTGGGCAACGTTGATAGACTGGATTTCGTTTGCCGCCGTAGTCGCCTCAGCAAAGGAACTTGTGGCACCGCATACAACGCATAGCAAGCCAACAAATTTATAAAGTATGCGTCTCATCATTTACCCTCCTTGGCTTGCAAGTGCAGCGTGCTCATCCGCTCAACCCAGTCTCCGCCCGGATCCTGCACCAATTCACGCAAGTTCATTTCCGTTTCAGAAATTTTTGTCACTACGCCAAAATTCTGGCCCATGTAGCCTCCCACCTTAACTTGATGAAGCGCCCCATCAACTTGAACGATGGCATGGGTCTGCTTGGATTGAGAAAGAGAACCCACAAACTTAATCGATTCAAGAGGGTATGCTTCCAGCGGCTCCCGGGGGCGGTTCATGTCAGGCTGGAGCCCTCCGCCACCACCAGTTTTTCGATCAGCCGCCAATTTCGATGCCCTAAACGGATCCACCAAGCTTGCTGCGTCATATGGAATTGGCTCATATGGCTTAACTTGCGGGAGAGGCGGTATTTTTCCGCGAAAATCTTTCGTTTCTTCCTTCATCCATTGGCGCAACTCATCCTGCTCTCCGCTCGAGCAGGCCACCAGTAAAACAGTCGTCATCAATAATGTAAAAGCACCCCTAGCCATTTAGCGCCTACCCTTCTTCGCATCCTGCGCAGCCTTCCGCTGTCTCGCGATTTCTTCTTCATCCAGGTAGCGGAAAGTCTTTGTGACGGCGTCAAGCACCAGCAATCCATCTTTTTGAGAACTGATTGCAATATTGTTGAGCGTCACGATTCTAGACAGGCGGCCGATATCTCCAGCAAACGCACCAAAATCGTGATACGTGCCAATTAGCTTTACCGAGATCGGCAACTCCGCATAGAAATCGCGCACCTGTTCGGCCCCCGGCTTGAAGAGCTCAAACTGCAGCCCTCGTCCCATGCCTGCCTGGTTAATTTCAACCAGTAGCGCCTCAACTTCGGATTTATTCGGCAACTGCTTGAGCAGCGCACCAAACGAACGGTCAATTTCATTCAGTTGCTGCAAGTGCAAATCGAGGTTAACCGCCTGCTTTTTCTTAGCCAAAAAATCTTCTTTCAGCTTCACCTCTTCTGCTCGTTTGGCCTCCAAGGCGTCGATCTGGTCTTGCCATACGAACCACCAGCCGGCAGCCACCAACATTACGAACAACACAACGAGAACCGTAACTTTCGGAAGTGCCGGCCATGTGCCGACATCATTAGGGTTCAACCCTTTGAAATCAGCAACAACTTCCTGAAAATCTATCTTCGGCAGCACTGGCTTCTTCATTTCTTGCCACCCCCTGCCTTCTCTGGCGCCACAACCGTAGGTCGGGTCATCATGACACTCAGACTGAATTCACTGACACGGCGCTTGTCGAGCGTGACCGCCTTGATCTCGGCAAGGTGAGGACGCTCAAGCCATGGAGAGGCTTCCAGGTTGCGCATCAAAGTCGACACTCGCGCATTTGATTGCGTGTAACCCGTCAATTGAATTTTGCGCCCTTCCTGCTTGAGAGACTTGAGATAAATCCCCTCAGGAACCTGCTTGACCATTTCGTTCAGCAGATGGACCGCCTCAGCACGATCGCCCTGCAGAGATTCGATGATCTGCTTGCGCGACAACAATGCCTGGGTTTGCTCACGCAAACGCTTGATCTCAGCCAGCTGCTTGTCAAGAACCGCGATTTCCTTCTTCAGAAAGGCATTTCGCTCATCCTGATTCGAAATGTAGCCGCCGATGATGCTGTAGCCGAGAAAAACGATCAGGCTGGCAAGAACCGTGATCAGCCCCACCAGCACGAAGAACTGCTGCCGTCTCGCTTTCCGCTTTTCCTCGCGGTGCGGCAGAAGGTTGATACGTATCATTCGTCGAACCTCCGCAAGGCGAGACCGCAGGACACCAGCAGCGACGAAGCGTCGGCAAGCAGATTTCTGGCCTTGACCCGGTCGGACAGGACCATGTTTGCAAACGGGTTGGCAACGATCGTATTGATCTGCGTTCGCGCCGCAACGGCTTCATCCGCACCCGGCAGAACGGCACAGCCGCCGGCAAGAACGATGTGGTGCACCTGATTGAACTGCGTCGAGGTAAAGAAGAACTGCAGCGCCCGCGAAACTTCGAGCGCCATGCTTTCGACAAACGGCCGGAGCAGTTCAGCCTCGTAGGTATCCGGAAGATTGCCGGCCCGCTTGGCGGCCTCGGCTTCCTCGAAGCTCATTCCATAGTGACGGGCAATGTCCTGCGACAGCTGGTTGCCGCCAAAAGCCTGCTCACGCGTATAAACCTGCTGCATGTTTTTCAGCACGGTCAGGTTCATCGAGTTAGCCCCGACATCGACCATGGCAATGATCTGGTTCTGGCCGCCATCAGGCAGTTGCCGCTCGATCAGCTCGAAGGCCGCCAGCGACGCATAGGATTCGACATCCATCACCACCGGCTTCAGGCCCGCCGCTTCCGCTACGGCGACACGGTCTTCGACGCGCTCCTTGCGGGAAGCCGCAATCAGCACTTCGATCTCATCCGGGGACGAAGGCGCCGGGCCAATCACCTGAAAATCGAGGTTGACCTCTTCAAGAGCGAACGGAATGTACTGATTGGCCTCGGACTCGACCTGCATTTCCAGTTCCGATTCGCGCTGCCCGGCAGGAACGATGATCTTCTTCGTGATCACCGCCGCGGCTGGTAAAGCCAAGGCCACATTCTTGGTCGATGTCGCCAGTCGCTTCCAGGCCTTCTTCACGGCCTCCGCGCAGGCTTCCAAATTGACGATATTGCCGTCGGCGACAACATCCTTGGCAAGAACTTCGATCGTATAACGCTCGACGCGAAAGCCTTCCTTGCCGCCGCCCGACAGTTCGACCATCTTCACGGCCGAGGAACTAATGTCCAGGCCAATCAGGGGTCGAGCCTTCGTACTGAAGATCGAGAGATCAATCTGCAAATCGCTACCCTCGGCAAAAAATCGTTACGGAATGAATACTTAGCGTCGTTATACAATAATCTACGTTAGATGCTAGCAACAAGCATACGGCATGTAAAGCTATTTTTACCCCGCCAAATGCCCCGCGTATAATCCGCGCCACACCCCAAATTGAGAAAGTTTGCCTTGCCCGCCCTACTGCGCTGGACCCTCTACCCTGTACTGCTGGTGACAGGCCTCGTGGCCATTGCCGTCGCGGCAGTCGCCATCGTCCTCGTCCTGACCTACCCCAACCTTCCCTCGCTGGAAGTGCTGACCGACTACCGGCCAAAGATCCCGTTGCGTGTATACACCGCCGACAATCACCTGATCGGCGAGTTCGGCGAAGAGCGCCGCGATCTCGTCCAGATACAGGATGTCCCCGACGTCATGAAGCAGGCGATCCTCGCAGCCGAGGACGAACGCTTCTACCAGCACGCGGGCATCGACACCCTCGGCATGCTGCGCGCCGCGATCATGAACCTCGTCTCGGGTGGCAAGAAGCAGGGGGCTAGCACGATCACCCAGCAGGTCGCCCGAAACTTCTTCCTTTCCAGCGAGAAAACCTACACCCGGAAACTGTACGAAGTCCTGCTCTCGTTCAAGATCGAGCACAACCTGAGCAAGGACCAGATTCTTGAGCTTTACATCAACCAGATCTACCTGGGACAGCGTGCGTATGGCTTTTCCGCCGCCGCCCAGATCTATTTCGGCAAACATCTCAAGGACTTGACGGCTGCAGAGGCCGCCATGCTCGCCGGCCTGCCGAAAGCCCCTTCCGCCTTCAACCCGATCGTCAATCCGAAGCGCGCCAAGATCCGGCAGCAGTACGTGCTCCGCCGAATGCGCGAGATGGGGGCGCTCGACGACAAACAGCACGAAGCAGCGCTCAAGCAGACCCTCGTCGTCAAACGGGAGATCAACGACTATCCGGTTCACGCAGAATTCGTAGCCGAAATGGCACGGCAGATCGCTGCCGACCGCTACCCGGAAGATGTCTATGCCCGCGGCCTGCGGGTATACACCACCATCACCAAGGCCGATCAAGAGGCTGCCTACGCCAGCCTGCGTCGGGGAGTGTTCGACTACGACAGGCGCCACGGCTATCGCGGTGCCGAGGCCTACGTCGACATGAAGGAGGTAAGCTCCGATCAGGACGAAACGCTTGACGAGCTCCTCGCCGATATCGTCGGCAACGAAGACCTGTCGCCAGCCATCGTCCTCGACGCCGGCCCGAAACAGGTAAAGGCCTACCGGAAAGGTGGCGACCTCGTCACCCTGTCCGGCGATGCGCTCAAATTCGCCTCGCGCATGCTCGACGACAAGGCCCCGGCCAGCAAGCGCATCCGGCGCGGCGCCGTCATCCGCGTCCAGAAGGACGCCAAGGGCAACTGGCAGATCGTCCAGATGCCGGAAGTGGAAGCCGCCTTCGTTTCGGTCGACCCGCACAGCGGCAGCATCCGCGCCCTGGTCGGCGGCTTCGACTTCAACCGCAACAAATACAACCACGTCACCCAGGCCTGGCGCCAACCCGGATCGAGCTTCAAGCCCTTCATCTATTCCGCTTCGCTGGAGAAGGGCTTCACGCCGGCATCGATCGTTCAGGACGAGCCCATCGTCTTTCCTGCCTCGGTCACCGGCTCCCAGGAATGGGAGCCCAAGAACTACGACGGCAAGTACGAAGGGCCGATGAAGCTGCGTACCGCCCTCGCCAAATCCAAGAACATGGTTTCGATCCGCATCCTTCAGGCCATCGGCACCCACTACGCCCAGGACTATGTCACCAAATTCGGTTTCGAGGCCGAGAAGCACCCGGCCTACCTGACCATGGCGCTGGGCGCCGGCTCGGTCACTCCCTGGCAGATGGTGTCCGCCTACGCCGTATTCGCCAACGGCGGCTACCGGATCCAGCCTTACATCGTCCGCGACATCCGGGATGAACAGAACAACGTCCTGGCACAGGCGCAGCCCACTCCGGCCGGCAACGAGGAACTCCGCGCCATCGACCCACGCAACGCCTACCTGATGGACAGCCTGCTGCGCGATGTCACTATCTACGGTACTGCGGCCCGCGCTTCAGTCACGCTCAAGCGCAAGGACCTGGCAGGCAAGACCGGCACCACGAACGAGCATGTCGACGCCTGGTTCTGCGGCTATCAGCAGACCGTTACCGGCTGCGCCTGGATCGGTTTCGACCAGCCGAAGAACATGGGCAACAATGAGACAGGGGGAGCGGCAGCGCTGCCGATCTGGATCGGCTACATGCAGACGGCACTCAAGGATGTCCCGGAATCCTTCCCGTCGGCGCCGGAAGGCCTGGTCGCCAAGGAAGTGGAAGCTGGCAGCAAGGGGCCAGCCAAGGAATTCTTCTACAAGGAGAACGTCCCGGTGGAATTGCCTGTCGAGCAGCCGGGCGACGCTCCGACCAAGGCGGAAGACTGAACCGGCAGAGCCGGTCAGAATCTGACCGGCTCTCCAGCCTGGGCCGACGCGAGACGGGCCAGCTTGTCCAGCAGTTCCTCCCCATCACGGGTATCCCGCCATGCCACCCCGTCGAAGCGGAAGTGGAAACCGCCGGATTTCGCCGCCACCCAGATTTCCCGGGCGACTGCATGGCGGTTGATGATGATCTTGCTGCCATCGGCAAACTCGATCTCCAACACCCCGCCCGCCGCCAGTTCAAAGTCGAGATCGGCCCCGCAAGCCTCCAGTCCGTGCTCGATCCGCGTCAGCATCTGCCCGGCAAGGGCCTCGAATTCCGTCTCATTCATCCTGTGCTACCATCCAATTTTTCGCGCCATTGACCGATGCGACCGATGCGTCACTATATCCCACTGGTCGCGCTTCTTGCGCTGACGGCCTGCGGTACCCGCGGCAACCTGACCCTTCCACCCGGACCGGCCCCGGCCCCGATTTTCGGCAATCCGGCACCGGCCAAACCAGCCCCTCAAAAAGAGCCTGCTGCTGCCAGCCCCACGAGCGGCGGCGATCTTAACACGGCACCCGAAGCCGCCAGATGAGCCTCGCATGAACCATTTCCCGCTTGAAAACGGCGCCCTGCGCGCTGAAAACGTCCCCCTCGCCGAAATCGCCGACCGCTTCGGCACGCCCTGCTACGTATACTCCCGCACCGCCCTCGAGGACTCGCTCGACGAATTCCTGGCCGAGCTGGAAGGTGTCGACGCGCTCGTCTGCTACGCCGTCAAGGCCAACTCCAACCTTGGCATTCTCAATCTCTTCGCCCGGCGCGGCGCCGGTTTCGACATCGTCTCCGGCGGCGAACTGCAACGCGCACTCGCGGCAGGCGCCGATCCGAAGAAGATCGTCTTCTCCGGTGTCGGCAAGACAGCCGCCGAAATGAAGCAGGCCCTGCTCGCCGGCATCCTCTGCTTCAACGTCGAATCGGCACCCGAGCTCGACCGCCTCAACGAGGTGGCCGGCAGCATTGGCCGGAAAGCCCCGATCAGCCTGCGCGTCAATCCGAACGTCGACGCCAAGACCCACCCCTACATTTCCACCGGCCTCAAGGAAAACAAGTTCGGCGTCGCCTACGAGGATGCCCTCGCCCTCTACCGCCACGCGGCCGCATTGCCGAACATCGAGGTCAGCGGCATCGACTGCCACATCGGTTCGCAACTGCTCGACCCCGCCCCCTTCGCCGAAGCGCTCGACAAGGTGCTGCTGCTGGTCGACCAGCTCGACGCAGCCGGCATCCACCTGCACCACATCGACCTCGGCGGCGGCCTCGGCATCCGCTACAGCGACGAAACCGCGCCGACGGTCAGGAGCTACCTCGGGCCGCTGCTTGCCAAACTGGCCGGACGCAAGCTCAAGGTCGTGCTCGAACCGGGGCGCCGCCTGGTCGGCAATGCCGGACTGCTGCTGACCCGGGTCGAATACCTCAAGCCCGGCGAGCTGAAGAACTTCGCCATCGTCGACGCCGCCATGAACGATCTGGCCCGCCCGGCGCTCTACGACGCCTGGCACGACATCCTGCCGGTCAGCCCGCGCCAGGGTGACGAGAAGACCTGGGAGATCGTCGGCCCGGTCTGCGAATCAGGAGACTTCCTCGGTCGCGGTCGCCGGCTCGCCCTGCAGCAGGGCGACCTGCTCGCCATCATGTCCGCAGGCGCCTACGGCATGGCCATGAGTTCCAACTACAACACCCGCCCGCGTGCGGCCGAGGTGCTCGTCGACGGCGACAAGGCCCATCTCGTCCGCGAACGCGAGGCCGTCGAAGCCCTGTACGCGCTCGAACACACGCTGCCGTGAGCCACGCCGGCCGCCCAGGAACATGCCTCCCGGCCCTGCTCGCCGGGTTGCTGTTGCTGACGCTTGCCGCCTGCTCCGAAAAACCGGCCGAAAAAAAGGCGGCGCCGGCGACCCTGATCACCGTTACCGAAGCGCGCACGCAGCCCTTCGAAATCATTGAAAGCACGCTGGGGTCGCTGGAAGCGATCCAGGATCCGAAGGTCGCCGCCGAGATCGCCGGTCGCATCGTCCGCATCGCCGTGCGCTCCGGCCAGCCGGTCAGGAAGGGCGACCTGCTCGCCGAAATCGACGCCACCGACGTCGCCCAGCAGCACCGTGCCGACCGCGCCGAAGTGGCCCGGCTGGAAGCCCTGCTCGCGCAGCAGGAGCGCCTGGTCGCACGCCAGCACGAATTGCTCGGCAAGAACTTCATTTCCAGGAACGCACTCGACGACGCATCCGCCCAGCGCGATGCGTTGAAGAACCAGCTGGAAGCGACGCGAGCCCGGGCCGGTCTTTCCGCCAACAACCTCAAGCGCGCGCGCATCGTCGCGCCGTTCGACGGCGTGGTCGAAGAGCAGATTGCTGCCAGCGGCGACTACGTGAAGCTCGGCGACCCGGTCTTCCGCCTCGTCTCCAACGCCCAGCTGCGCGCCCATCTGCCCTTCCCGGAGAGCGCCGCGCAGCGGCTGAAGCGCGGGCAGAAGGTCAAGCTCACCAGCCCGCTGCAGCCCGGCCAGCTCATCGAAGGCGAGATCGACGAGATCCGCCCGACGCTCAGCGAAACCAGCCGCGCCCTCGACGTCATCGTCCGCATCGACAACGCCGGCAGCGAACTCAGGGGCGGCGGCTCGCTCAACGCTGCCGTCGTCCTCGGCATGCGCGAAGCCGCGGTGATGGTCCCCGAGCAATCGCTGGTCCTGCGCCCGGCCGGCCGCGTCGTCTACGTCATCGCCGACGGCAAGGCGCAGCAGCGCATCGTCGAGGTTGGCGGCAAGGCTGCCGGCATGGTCGAAATCCTTGGCGGGCTGAAGAGCGGGGAAACGGTCGCCCTCGATGGCGCCGGCTTCCTCAGCGACGGTGCCGCCGTCAACGTCCGCGAACGCAACCAGCCCGCTGCCCCAGCCGACAAGGCCGCCGCCGGCAAGCCATGACCCTGCCCGAGCTATCGATCCGGCGGCACGTCCTGGCGTGGATGCTCTCCGCCGTGCTCGTGCTCTTCGGCCTGATCAGCTACGGGCGGATCGGCATGGACCGCTACCCGTACATCGAATTCCCCGTGGTTTCCATCACCACGGCGCTCAAGGGCGGCAACCCGGACATCGTCGACACCTCGGTGACCAACGTCATCGAGAGCTCGGCCAACTCGGTTCCCGGCATCGAACACATCCAGTCCACCTCGTCGCCCGGCGTCTCGGTGATCAACATCACCTTCGGCCTCGAAAAGAAGATCGACGTCGCCTTCAACGAAGTGCAGGCCAAGGTCAATCAGGTGCTGCGCCGCCTGCCGAAGGACGCCGACCCGCCGATCGTCGCCAAGGTGGAGACCAACGCCCAGCCGATCATGTGGCTGGCGTTGCAGGGCGACCGCACGCAGCAGCAGCTCAACCAGTACGCGATCAACACGCTGAAGAAGCGGCTGGAGACCATCGACGGTGTCGGCGAAGTCCGCCTCGGCGGTCGCCGCGACCGCACCATCCGCGCCAACCTGATTCCCGAGCGCATGGTCGCCCTCGGCGTCACGGCACAGGACGTCAACGAAGCCTTCGGCCGCGAGCACGTGCAGCTCGCCGGCGGCTTCATCGTCGGCAAGACGACCGAAAGCCTGGTCAAGCTCGATCTCGAATTCCACTCCGTCGACGCCCTGCGCGAGATGATCATCGCCTGGAAGGGCAGTGCGCCGATCCGCCTCGGCGACATCGCCGAAGTCGAGGACGGCCTCACCGACAACCGCCAGCTCGCCCGCTTCAACGGCGAGACGACGGTCGGCCTCGGCATCGTCAAGATCGCCAATACCAACACCGTGGCCATCGTCGACCGTATCCAGGAAAAGCTCGCCCGTGACATCAACCCGCAACTCCCGCCCGGCATGCGCCTTTCCGTCGTCTCCAACGACGCCGTCTTCATCCTCGAAATCGTCAACTCGCTGAAGGAACACCTGATCGAGGGCACGATCCTCGCTGCCTTCGTCGTCTGGGTCTTTCTCCGTTCATTGCGCTCGACGCTGATCATCTCGCTGGCCATCCCGGTGTCGCTGCTCGGCGCCATCGCCGTCATCTACTTCTTCGGCTTCACGCTCAACTCGCTGACCCTGCTGGCGCTGCTGCTGCTCATCGGCGTCGTCGTCGACGACGCCATCGTCGTGCTCGAGAACATCTTCCGCCACCGCGAGGAACTCGACCCCGACCCGGTGTCGGCAGCCATCAACGGCAGCAACGAGGTGGTCTTCGCGGTCATCGCCGCCACGCTGTCGCTGGTCTCGATCTTCGCGCCGGTGATCTTCATGAGCGGCATCATCGGCCAGTTCTTCCGCTCCTTCGCCGTCGTCGTCACCTTCGGCGTGCTCGTCTCGCTGTTCGTCTCGCTGACGCTGACGCCGATGCTCTGCGC
>VFQM010002055.1_pt1 | contig 15872 bp, 13 predicted proteins | sample 3512391 | NCBI WGS metagenome assembly VFQM01 (sample SAMN10412369, study PRJNA504923) | tailings metagenome | isolation source: Replicate 1 from Balatoc abandoned mine | place: Philippines
CACAGTGGTATGATCGCCGCATGATCGGCCACAGGGAGCTGTGACATGAAATTCAGGGCATCCATCGTTACCTTCACTGCACTTGCGCTGTCATGCACTGCACTGGCACAGACCACCTATCGCTGGGTCGACCCGGGCACAGGAAGGACCGTCTTCTCCGACCAGCCGCCACCTCCGGGTGCAAAGGTATTGAGCCGCCAGGAGGGCGGCGAGACGGGAGACGAAAGACAGCTTTCGTACGCAGCCCGGGCCGCAGCAGAAAAGTTTCCGGTCGTGCTCTACACTTCCGCCGATTGCACCGAGCATTGCGCCAAGGGGCGCGAATTGCTCAACCGGCGCGGCATCCCGTTCCAGGAAAAGATGGTGCAGCCGGGTTCGCCGGATGTGGAAGAACTGAAGCGACTGAGTGGCGGCGAGGCCTTCGTGCCGCTCATCGTCGTCGGCCGCCAGAACGTGAAGGGCTTTGACCAGACGGGCTGGGACAACCTGCTCGATCTGGCCGGTTACCCGAAGAGCGCCCCCTTCGGCAGTCGTCCCGCACCGAATCCGCTGGCACAGTGAAGCTCGCCACCTGGAACGTCAACTCGCTGAAGGTCCGCCTGCCGCAGGTGCTCGACTGGCTGGCCGGCGAACAGCCGGATGTACTCTGCCTGCAGGAGCTGAAGCTCGAGGACAGGGCATTCCCGCTGGCCGATATCGAAACCGCCGGCTATCACGCCGTCTTCAGCGGCCAGAAGACCTACAACGGCGTCGCCATCCTCTCCCGTCAGGCGGCCACCGATGTCGCCTGCGGCATTCCCGGTTTCGCTGACGAGCAGAAGCGCGTGATTGCCGCGACGATCGGCGGCCTGCGCGTGATCTCGGCCTATTTCCCCAACGGCCAGGCGGTGGGTTCGGACAAGTTCGCCTACAAGCTGGACTGGCTGCGGGCACTGACCGGATGGCTGGCAGACGAGCTCGAGCGGCATCCGAAGCTCGCCCTTCTCGGCGACTACAACATCGCCCCCGAGGATCGCGACGCGCATCCCGACTGGAAGGAGGAAATCCATGTATCGCCTGCCGAGCGAGAAGCGTTCCGGGCGATCACCGCGCTCGGGCTGATCGATGCCTTCCGGCTGTTCGAACAGCCGGAGAAAAGCTTTTCCTGGTGGGACTACCGGATGATGGCCTTCCGCCGCAACTTCGGCCTGCGCATCGATCACATCCTGCTTTCGCGAGCGCTGGCGAGCGATTGCCAACGCTGCTGGGTCGACAAGGCGCCGCGCAAGCTGGAACGCCCCTCCGACCACGCGCCGGTCGTCGTCGACATCGCCGGCTGAAACCCGCATGCCCCGGATCGACAACGCCCGGCTGCTCGACCTCTACCCGGCGCTGGCCGGAGTCAGCCCCGAGGAATTGTCCGCCCTGGTGCAACCGGGATCAGTGCTGCAGGCACCGGCCGGCACTCAGCTATTTGCCGAAATGCAGCCGTGCAGCGGTTTCCCGCTGCTGATCGAGGGCTCGATCAAGGTCGTGAAGGGCGCCCCCTCCGGCCGCGAAATGCTGCTCTACCGGGTCGAGCCCGGCGGTTCGTGCATCATCAGTTGCAGTTGCCTGCTCGGTCACACCCCTTATGCCGCACGCGGTGAAGCGGAAACGCCCGTGACCCTGGCGATGCTGCCGGATTCGCTGTTCCAGCGCCTTCTGTCCGAACAGCCGGGATTCCGCGATTTTGTCTTCCACCTGCTGGCCGACCGGATCGTCGATCTGATGCAACTGGTCGAGGAAGTCGCCTTTCACCGGCTGGACCAGCGATTGGCGAGACTGCTGCTGGCGCGCGGCAACGAAATCCATGCGACCCATCAGGCACTGGCGGACGAACTCGGCAGCGTGCGCGAAATCGTCAGCCGCCTGCTCAAGGGATTCGCCAGCGACGGACTGGTGGCACTCGGCCGCGAGCAGATCAACATCCTCGACCGACCTGGCCTGACTCGGCTGGCCCAGACCCCCTCAGCCTGAGCGCCCGACCCCGCTGATTCGGCATTGGTGACTCAGGTCACAGACACAGAATAAGCAAACACTTATTCTTCAGCCGTTATCCCAACCTGCATGGAGACGGTCATGAAAAACAATGTTGGCGGCTTCGACAAGATCGCACGCATTCTCGTCGGTATCGTATTGATCGGACTGGCTGCGACCGGCACGGTCGGCGTCTGGGGCTGGATCGGCATCGTGCCCCTGGCGACCGGTCTGATGGGCTGGTGCCCGGCCTACACGCTGCTCGGCTTCAACAGCTGCCCGCTGAAGAAATAGTACCCCTCCGGAAGCGGCCCGCACTTCTCCCTCCTCTCCGCTTCCATTTTGTACAGCGGCACCCCGACCGGGGTGTCGCTATTTTTTTCCGAGATAACGGGCTATGCGGACGTAGTCGTCGACCGCCAGATCCTCGGCACGACGCGTCGGATCGATCGACAGCGTGGCGTAGGCTGCGTCGTCGAGCAGCCCCTTGAGGTTGTTGCGCAGCATCTTGCGCCGTTGCGCAAAGGCTGCAGCGACCACCTTGCCCAGCACCCCCTCGTCGACCTCGGCCCGGTCCGCCGGGCCGCGGGGAATCATGCGGACGACAGCCGAATCGACCTTGGGTGGCGGGTCGAACGCAGTGGGCGGCACATCGATCAGCCACTCCAGCCAGAACCGGTGCTGCAGCATCACCGACAGCCGGCCGCGCTCGCTGTCCCCGGGTTCGGCAACCATGCGCTCGACCACTTCCTTCTGCAGCATGAAGTGCATGTCGGCAACCTGGTCGGCGTATCCGGCGAGATGGAAGAGCAGGGGAGTCGATATGTTGTAGGGCAGGTTGCCGACGATGCGCAGCCCGGTGCCAAGACTGCCGAAATCGAAGGCCAGGGCGTCGCCTTCATGGATCGACAGGCGGGCCGGTGGATAGCGTTTCTTCAGTCGGGCAACGATGTCGCGGTCGATTTCGACGACGTGAAGATGGTCCACCCGTTCGAGCAGTGGCTCGGTCAAGGCCCCGAGACCGGGGCCGATCTCGACGACGCAATCCGTCCGCGCAGGCGATACCGCCGAGACGATGTCGGCGACGACCCGGGCGTCGACGAGGAAGTTCTGTCCGAAGCGTTTGCGCGGTATGTGTTTCATGCTGCACTCGCCTTGCAGGCAGCCATGCGGATGGCTTCGCGCACGGCCTCGAAGAGGCTGCCTGGATCGGCCGTTCCGGTACCGGCGAGCGAAAGTGCGGTGCCGTGATCCACCGAGGTCCTGATGATCGGCAGGCCCAGCGTAACGTTGATGCCATGGCCGAAGGTCGCGTATTTCAGGACGGCCAGCCCCTGGTCGTGATACATCGCCAGAACGCAATCTCCCTGCGCCAGCACCGGTGGCGTGAACATCGTGTCGGCGGGCAAGGGGCCGATCAGGTGCATGCCCTCGCCGCGCAGACGGGTAAGGACCGGTGCAATCACGTCAATCTCTTCCCGCCCGAGATAGCCGTCTTCGCCGGCATGGGGGTTGAGTCCGGCGACGAGGATGCGCGGCGATTCGATGCCGTACTTGCTGCGCATATCGGCATGGAGGATGCGCAGCGCCTGTTCTACGACCGGAGCCGTCACCGCATCGGCCACCGCGCGCAGCGGCAGATGCGTGGTCGCCAGCGCCACCCGCAACGGCCCGAGGGCGGTATCGCCGGCCAGCATCATGACGACATGCGGCGTGGCGGTATGTTCGGCAAGATATTCAGTGTGGCCGGAGAAGATCGCTCCTGTCGTTCCCGCCTGATTGATGACGCCCTTGTGCAGGGGCGCCGTCACCATGGCGTCGAATTCGCCGGTACGGCAACCGGCCAGCGCCCGATCAAGCATCGCCAGCACGGCAGACGCATTGGCAGGATCGAGCATACCCGGGAGAGACGGCACTGCCAGCGGACAATGCAGAACCTCCAGGCCGCCGCATGGAACCCTCTCTGGCACGTAATCGTGCAGGGCCACCTGGCAGCCGGTATCGGCCGCGCGAGCGGCAAGCAGTTGGCGGTCGGCAAGGACGACGAGACGGGCAGGAAAATCCTGCTCGGCAAGACGCAGGCACAGTTCGGGGCCGATCCCGGCCGGCTCGCCGGAGGTGACGGCGATCACCGGTGGCGACGCCACCTCAGCGCTCCTCGAGGCGATATTCGACGTAGGCGCGGTCACGCAACTGCCGCAACCAGTCCTGATAGGCCTCGTCCAGCTTGCGCTCGCGCAGGACCTGTCGCGCAGCCATGCGCTGGCGCTCGTCGGATACGTCCTGCACCCGGCGCTCGAGCACCTGGATCAGATGAAAACCGAAAGGCGACTGTGTCGGCTGGCTGATTTCCATCGGCTCCAGACGATCCATCACCCGTTCGAACTCGGGCACGGTGTCGCCGGGATAAAGCCAGCCGAGATCGCCGCCCTTGGACGCCGAGCCATCCTGCGAATAGAGGCGTGCCAGCTCGGCAAAATCGTTGCCGTGCACCAGGCGATCGCGCAGGCCGCGCAGCTTGTGCAGCGCCTCGGATTCGGACACCAGTTCATTGACCCGGATCAGGATGTGGCGGGCATGCGTCTGCTGGACCGGCTGCATCGCGATGCCGCCACGCTTGCTCATCAGCTTGACGATATGGAAGCCGTTGGGACTGCGCAGGATAGGCGATACTTCGCCCGCCTTGAGCTTGGCCACCGCCTCGGCGAACAATCCCGGCAGGCGGTCCATCGGCCGCGGACTCATCACCCCGCCCTGCAGGGCATCCGGCGCATCGGAGTAGGAAGCTGCCAGCTGCGAGAAATCCTCACCCTTGGCGATCCGCTGGAGGATGTCGTCCGCCTTTGCCTTGAGTTTCTGCAACTGCTCCGGCGACGCCGATTCCGGAGCGCGCAACAGGATGTGCGCAACCTGAACCTCGTCGCCACTACCGCCCTTGGCCGACTCCGCCGCCATGAAGTTGTCGATCTCGGCATCGCCAATGACGAGCCGGTTATCCACCTCGCGCTCGCGCAGGCGGGCGACGGTCATTTCGTCCCGGATCTGTTCGCGGAAGGTGGCGAAGCGGATGCCGTCACGCTCCAGCGCCTGACGGAAATCGGCGACGCTCATCTTGTTGTTGCCGGCAATGCGGGTGATCGCCTGGTCCAGCTGCGAATCGTCGATGCGCAAGCCGGTGTCGCGGGCCGTCTGCAGCTGGACCCTGTCGATGATCAGGCGCTCCAGCATCTGGCGTTCGAGAACTTCGTGCGGCGGCAGCGGCGTGCCCTGCCGCTTCAGCTGGGACAGCGCCGACTCGAGTCGGCTGCGCAATTCGTTGAGCGTGATCACCTCGTCGTTCACGACGGCAACGATGCGATCCACATCCACCGGCTTCACACTCACCCGCCCGGACTGTGCCTGAACCATTCCGACGCAGCAGAGCATGAGCAGCAAGGCGCGAAATAACGAAGTCATCTTGAGGAACCCTTATTCGCCGAATACCGGATCGGCCACCGGCTGGTTGGTCAGTCCGTAACCCTGAATGTTCCGCCGCAGCAGATCGACGGGGTTCGAGCCGATGCGGGCAAAATCGTTCAGCTCGAGCTGGACGAAGAACGAGGTGTTCTGACGACCGGAGAGCGTCGCCACCTGATGGCTGACGAGACGCACCGCCCAGCAGCCGCCGTTGTATTCGAGGCCGGCAACGGTCTCCACCGGCTTGTGGTCGAGAATCGAGTAGTTGTAGCGGCCGACCGCAGACCAGCCGCCCCACAAGGGCCACTGGCCGGCGATGTCGACGTTCTTCAGCGCCCCGCTCGAAACCTCCTTGCTGGCGAAGCGGTAACTGGCGTTGAGCACCTTGCCGAGTTCCGGCTGGTAGCGCATGCCGATCGAGGAGCGCTCCATGCGTGCATCCGAGGGGTTGTATTGCAGGGCGCTATCCAGCCATGTCTTCGGCAGCACGCGGCCGCTGAAGGCGGCAAGGAAATCGGAGCGGTTCCATTTCTCCAGAGTCTGGCCAGTGATTCGCTGCCCCTCCAGATCAACTTCCTGCTTCTTGAAGTAGTAGCGTTGCCCGAACATCGCTCGCATCGCTTCGGCGCCGCTGGTCGGATCGATCAGACGGGAGACAACGGCCGCCGTCAACTGGTTGGCATCGCTGACGCGGTCGTAGCCGAGGAACTGGTTTTCGCTGAAGATCTGCGCAAAGTTGAAGTCGGCGATCGAGGTATCGAAATTCGGGATCTCGCGCTGATCCTTGTACGGCACGTTCAGGTAATACAGGCGCGGCTCCAGCGTCTGGGTCGCCTGGGCACCAAACCAGGTGGTCTCGCGCTCGAAAGTCATCCCCGCATCAAGGCTGAAGATCGGCAATGTGCGTGAGATGGAATCAGACCAATTGGTATTTGTACGTCGATCAAGCGAGTAGCTGGTCGAATGTACACCGATCTTCGGTGTGACGTACCACCCCGGCTGCACGAACGGCAGCGCCAGTTGCGGATAGGCCACAGTTCGCTTGCCCTGCGTCTTCGTGTCATGAGTGAACGAAGTGTATTGACCAAGGAACGAAAAATCGGCGCCGAGCCAATCCGGGCGACGGGCATTGATGTCGATCCGCGGAGCGAACGAATAGGGTTTCTCGATGCGCTGTGCCGGATCGGGATCGGGATTGAGGGTCTGGTATGACTGCCCGATGACATTAGCGCTCCACCAACCGCCGCCATAGGTCAGCATCCCCTGGCGTAACAATTGCCGCTGCGATGAGAGCACCGACCGCGACGAGAGATCGGTGAAGTACTTGTCGTCAGAGACACCCGAGAGGTTCAGCAGGCCGGTAACGCCCTGCCCGAGATTCTGCTGATGGAACACGGAGTAGCCGTAGCGATCCTTGCCTTCACCCTGGCGGTCATTCGGCAGGAATTCCCCGCGCATGCGGCCGCTGTAATTGAAATCGAGATAGCGGAACTCGGTCGCCAGCTGCAGGCCACGCTTCGAATAGACGCGAGGAGAGATCGTCGCATCCATGTTCGGCGCGATATTCCAGTAGTACGGGGTCGCCAGCATGAGGCCGCTGACGGTACTCTGCCCGAAGGTTGGCGCCAGGAAACCGGATTTGCGCTGGTTGTTCAGCGAGAACGACATCCACGGCGTCCAGAAGATCGGCGTGTTCTGGAAATAGACGGTACTGTTGCGCCCCTCTCCGACTTCGCGATCGTAGTCGAGCGCCAACTCATCGGAACGGACGTACCAGCCTGGATCATTGGGCTTGCAGGTCGTGTAGTTGCCGTTGAAGATGCGCATCTTGTTCTCGCCTTCGAAGTCGATGCGCTCGGCATTGCCCCTGGCCTCCGTCTTCGGAATCGGATCCGGCTCCTCCGCGGACACGCCCAGGACATTCATCAGCGAACCGGGTTCGGGGCGACTGCTCCGGAACCCTCCGGTAGCCTGCTGCCAGGCTGCCTGCCCGGAGGGATCTACCACGGAGCCTTTTATTCCCTTCTCCAGCCGTTCGCGCTCCTTTGTCGCCCACTTCGCTTCCCGCTTGAACGAGTACGTCGGGCCATCGAAAGTCCCGGTCTGCGAAGCGATCTTCATGCGCAGACGCGGACCGGTCACGAGATCCTCGTTCTGCTCCATACGGACGTTGCCAGCCGCCTCGAATTCATCCTCCACCGGCCAGTAGGTCAGGCGATCGGAATTGATGACCACTCCAGCCTGTCGTGCTTCGGCATTTCCGTTCGCCACCATCTCGGTATCCGCAGAGCCTGCCATCTCGTCGGCCGAGAGGAACATCGGCCGCGGCAGGCCGCCGGAAGTCAGCGGCGCCAGCCCCTTGGCCGAGTGCAAGGCTGGCGAATCAACGGCACCGTCGGGAAGCTCGACCGTTTCACTGGGGAAATTGAGGACAGGCGGCTGGCCGGCTCGCCAGGCATCCTGCTGGCCCTGTTCGATACCGGCGACCGTCGTCGGTCGCTGAACGCTTGCTACCGCGCCGCCTGCCTTGCCGGCTGGACCGGCGACCGCCGGCAGGCCAAGCAAGCCAGGATGAACGCGCAGTGCCGGCAGCATCGTCACTTTTCCGGAAGGAGAAGCCGTGCCTGAAGATGAAGGCGTACGCGGTGGTGGCGAGGCAAGGACAGCTGCCTGGCGGGCACCGGGAGCAGAGGTCGCGACTGCCGGAGCTACCGTGGCGGGGGTTGCCGGGGTAGTTGCCCCGGCCTTTTCCGCACTTTCCACAGGCGCGGTCGCCCGCGCAGGCGCCGCTGACCCACTCGCCGCGGGCGACGCCACCGCGGGCGCATCCAGTGGTTTGGCCTCGACCGCTTGCGGCTCGACCGTCTTCACATCGGCCCGAGCTTTTTCCGTCGCAGCCTCGGTGGGCTTTGCCGGCGTGACCTCGGGTTTGGCCGGCGATTTCGGTTTCTTCTCCACGGGCGGCAGGCCGAGCAGGGTCGGGTCCACGCGCAGCGGCGTCACGCCCTGTGCGACGGCATCTCCGGCTGCGAGCGTTGCCAGACTGGCAATGCTGCAGCAGACGATCAGCGCAGAGCGCTTGTTGCGCACACAGGACATAGGGGGAAGAGAAGACCTTTGTTATCGGCTGCTGCGGAGGCGCAGTCCGGCCGAGTGTTAAAATCGCGCCATTTTAGCATCAAGGAGCCCGGGATGCCCCGAACTCAGGCGTTGCAGGACTGGATCGCGCAACAATTTCCCGACCAGGCACATTCACTCGCCCCGGCCTCGGCCGATGCCAGCTTCCGTCGCTACTTCCGGATCGCGCTGGACGACGGGACGACGCGCATCGTCATGGATGCGCCGCCGCAGCATGAGGATTGCCGTCCGTATCTGCGCATCGCACGCCTGCTCGATGCGGCAGGCGTGCATGTGCCGAAGGTACATGCCGAAGATCTCGAGCAGGGTTTCCTGCTCCTGTCGGATCTGGGCAACACGACTTACCTGGCGGCGCTCGACGCGCACCCGGAGGGAGCCTCCGCCCTCTACCGGGAAGCCAATCTGGCACTGGTGAGAATGCAGCAGGTGCCCCGCCCGGACGACCTGCCCGAGTATGACCGGGCGCTGCTGACCCGAGAACTGCAGCTTTTCCCCGACTGGTACATCGCGAGGCATCTCGGCGTCACGCTCGACGAGAAACAGCAAGCCGTGCTTGCCGGCATCTTTGAAAAGATCCTCGCCAACAACCTCGCCCAGCCGCAGGCATTCGTGCACCGCGACTACCATTCGCGCAACCTGATGGTGAGCGAACCGAACCCCGGCATTCTCGATTTCCAGGACGCCGTCTACGGCCCGATCAGCTACGACCTCGTCTCCCTCTACCGCGACGCCTACATCAGCTGGGAAGAGGAACAGGAACTCGACTGGGTGATCCGCTACTGGGAGGCTGCGCGCGCCGCAAAGCTGCCGGTACCGGCCGACTTCTACGACTTCTGGCGCGATTACGAATGGATGGGGGTGCAGCGCCAGCTCAAGGTGCTCGGCATCTTCGCCCGCCTCAATTACCGCGACGGCAAGGCACAGTATCTCGACGACATGCCGCGCGTGATGGCCTACCTGCGTCGTGCCTGCGAGCGCTACATCGACCTCAAGCCCCTGCTCCTGCTGCTCGACGAACTCGAGAACCGGCAGGTGCAGAGCGGCTACACCTTCTGACAATGAAGGCGATGATCCTCGCCGCCGGCCGCGGCGAACGCATGCGGCCGCTGACCGACACGATGCCGAAGCCGCTGCTCGTCGCCGGCGGCAAGCCGCTGATCGTCTGGCACATCGAACGCCTGGCCGCAGCCGGTTTCCGCGAACTGGTGATCAACCATGCCCACCTCGGCGAAAAGCTGGAGGCTGCGCTCGGAGACGGCAGCCGCTGGGGCGTACGCATTGCCTGGTCGCCCGAGCCGCCGGGAGCGCTCGAAACCGCCGGCGGCATCGCACAAGCCTTGCCGCTGCTCGGCGACCGGCCCTTCCTCGTCGTCAACGGCGACATCTGGTGCGACTGGGACTTCAATCGCGCCCGCGGAACCATCGAAAATGGCGCAGACTTTGCGGCTCATCTCGTGATGATGGACAACCCGGCCCACCACGCCGGCGGCGACTTCCGGCTGGAAGGCCGGCAACTATGCCTTGCCGACGGAGGTCCAACGCTCACTTACTGCGGCATCGGCATCTTCGCCCCATCCTTCTTCGCTGACGTCCCACGGGGTATCGTGATGAAGCTGCGCCCCCTGCTTGACGCGGCGATCCCGCGCGGCATCGTCACCGGGGAACGTCACGCCGGCCGCTGGGTGGACGTCGGCACGCCGGAACGACTCGCCGCCCTCGACCGGGAGCTATCCGCCCAATGAGCCAGACACCCTTCGCCACACGCCGCCAGCACCTCGCCGCCCGACTCGGCGATGGCGTCGCCATCCTGCCGACCGCCCCGGAGCGCGTGCGCAACCGCGATTCACACCACCCCTATCGCTTTGACAGCTATTTCTGGTACCTCACCGGATTTCCCGAACCCGAGGCTGTTGTCGTCATCTGCGGCGGCGCTCAGCCGCAATCCATACTTTTCTGCCGCGAGAAGAACGAAGAACGCGAGATCTGGGATGGCTACCGCCACGGGCCTGCAGCGGCCTGCGACACCTTCGGCTTCGATGCCGCCTACCCGATCGGGGAACTCGGACAACGACTCCCCGAGCTGATCGCCGACCGCAGCGTCCTCTGGCATTCGATCGGTCACGATGCGGAGTGGGATGCGCGGGTCACGGATGCGCTCAATTCCGTGCGCGCGCAGGCCCGCTCGGGAAAACGCGCGCCACGTGAAATCCGCGACCTGCGTGCGCTGCTCGACGAAATGCGTCTGGTCAAGGATGCCAGCGAACTCGACACCATGCGCCGGGCTGCCGCCATCAGCTCCGCCGGCCATGCGCGCGCGATGCGCCACTGCCGGGCGCAGATGGCCGAATACGAACTGGAAGCGGAGCTGACGCATGAATTCCGTCGCCGCGGCGCCGATGGCCACGCCTATACACCGATCGTCGCCGGTGGCGCCAATGCCTGCGTGCTCCACTACGTCGAAAACGACCGCCTGCTGCCCGACGGCGGACTGGTACTGATCGATGCCGGCTGCGAAGTCGACGGCTATGCGGCAGACATCACCCGCACCTTTCCGGTCAGAGGCCGTTTCTCGCCTGCGCAGCGCGATGCCTACGAGATCGTGCTCGCCGCCCAGCAGGCGGCAATCGACACCATCCGCCCCGGGGCCTCGTTCATGGCCTATCACGATGCGGCAGTCGGCGTGCTGACGCAGGGAATTATCGATCTCGGCCTGCTCGCGGGCAGCGTTGCCGGCGCGATCGAAAGCGGCGCTTACAAGCGTTTCTACATGCACCGTACCGGGCACTGGCTCGGCCTCGACGTACACGACGCTGGCGACTACAAGGAAAACCGCGAAGGTGGTGAATGGGTCAGGCTGGCGCCGGGGATGACGCTGACCGTCGAGCCCGGCCTCTACATCCGCCCTGCCGCCGACGTACCCGAAGCGCTGCACGGCATCGGCATCCGCATCGAAGACGACGTCATCGTCACCGCGACAGGTTGCGACGTTTACACCGATGCGCCGAAAACCGTCGCCGAGATCGAGGAAGTGATGCGCCGTGACTGAGTGCACTGTCGACACCGACATCCTCGTCATCGGCGCCGGTCCGGTCGGGATGACCCTCGCGCTGGCGCTTGCCGAAGGCGAGCGGCGCGTGCTGATGCTCGACAGCCGCCCGCGTGGCAGCCATGCCGGCGACCCGAGAGCACTCGCTCTTTCGCATGGAACGCGCCAGTTGCTGGAACGGCTTGGCGCATGGAACGCTGCAGCCGGCACGGCGATCCACGACATTCATGTCTCGCAGCGCGGTGGCTTCGGCCGCACGCAGATCACGCGTGAAGAAATGGCGGTCGAAGCGCTCGGCTACGTCATGCGCTACCGCGATCTTGCGGCAGCACTCGATGCCAGGCTCGGCAACGGCATCCTGATCGATGGCGCGAGACTGCAGACCCTGCAGGTCGACACGGACATGGTCACCGCCCAGATTCACCGCGACGGCCAACAGCTGAAAATCAATGCCCGCCTGGTGGTACATGCGGAAGGCACGCCGGGAGCCGACCCGGAAGTGACTGTGCGCGACTACCGGCAGCATGCCGTGCTTGCCGAAGTTCGACCGCAAGCCGCACATGGCCATCGCGCCTGGGAGCGATTCACCGCTGACGGCCCCCTCGCCCTGCTGCCACTCGGGGAAGACTACTCCGTGGTGTTCACCGTCCCGCCGGAGAAGGCAAGCTTGTTGATGAGCATGGACGACGACGCCTTCATCGAAGCATTGCAGCGGCAGTTCGGGCGCCAGCTCCGGTTCACGAACACGTCCGCGCGCACCTGCTATCCGCTGGCACTTCGCCTGCGCCGTCAACTCTGTCGACCACGCGAAGTGTGGATAGGCAACGCGGCCCAGACACTGCACCCGGTTTCCGGGCAAGGCTTCAACCTTGGCATCCGCGACGCCTGGGAACTCGCGCAGACCGTGCTTGACGATGCTGCCGGAGACCCCGGGCAGGAAGCGCTGCTCAAGCGCCATGAGCGCGGAAGACGAATCGACCGCCTGGGTAGCGCAAGCTTCACCGACGGCATTGTCCGCGCCTTCTCGAATGATCTTGGTCCGCTGCGCATCGCACGCGGGCTCGGCCTCATGGCACTCGATCTGTGCCCGCTGGCCCGGCGCTTCGTGGCAGCGCGGATGATCTGGGGAGCGCGGGCCTGGCCGTAGCGCAGGCCACGTGCGATGTCCTCGACCAGATTTACCAGTAGCTTGGCTTCGGCCCTGCCCAGCGTTTGACGACATCTTCCGCCACCTCATCCAGCAGCGTATCCCACGCGGGGGGGCAGTAGCCGGTCCGCTGTTCGAAGGCCCGCCCGTCCAGGCTTCTGTCACAGACGAAACTGTCGTCCGGGACAACCGTAACCCCCCGCCTTCCGAGACGCTCATTCAGGCGGTCAAGCAGTTCGAATTTTGTGATGCTCGGCATCGCCACATGCCACAAGCCTGCCAGTGGCACGTCGGACTCCATCAGCATCGAAACGATGCGCCCCAGTTCGATCGCGGGAAACCCTGACCAGATGGCGCGACGATAGCCGGGAACGTTCCCGGTCCGGGACAGGAACCATTCGAGCAGGCTTTTCTTGCAGCCCAGTTCGAGACCGATGAACGATGTTCTCAACACCAGCACGTGCCCCCCCTCCGGCTCACCCAGCGCCTTGCAGCGCCCATGCCACTCCGGGTTGTCCGGAACGTCGTGCTCGGTGTAGAAACCTCGCCGGCCGCTATAGACGCAATCGGTCGAAAAATGCAGCAGACGAACGCCCCGTTCTCCGCAAACGCTGGCCAGCAGATGCGGGAAAACGGTGTTGGCTTCCAGGCTGGCAAGACGATCTTCGGCAAGGGGGCGCTTGACCAAACCCACGGCATTGGCCACCCAGTCCGGCTTGAAGGCATCGATGACGGCCGCCACCCGTGCCCGATCCCCCGCCGCAACGCCGCAGACGACAGTCGCCCCCGAAAACAGATCAGCCGGATAGCCCGGAGCGGGATGGTGCAAGGTGACGCAAAGCTGATGTCGGGCGCGCAGTGCGAGATAGAGATGGCTCCCGAGGATTCCGTCGCCGCCGAAGATCAGTACGCGACTCATGCACTTACCTCGAACGAAGCCGGCGGCAGACCCTCACAATGCCGACGCCATGCCTCCAGCAAGCCTTTCTCGAAATGGCCGGTCCAGCGTACGGGATCGAAGAAAAGAGCCTGCTGACGTGCAGCCGCGAGCCTCTCGCGTGCGGCGGAGAGGGCTCCCGGAACCTGCAGCAACGTCAACGCCATGCGCTCGTACGCAGCAAGGCCGTCAACAACCATGGACTCCTGTTCAGCCGCAACAAGCAGGCTGGCGGCCATGCGCCGGGAAAGGGTCGGGCCGGCACAGGTCAGCACGGGAACCCCGGCCGTCAGGGCATCCGCTGTCGTCGTTCCACCGTTGCACTGCGGAGTATCGAGGAACAAGTCGACGTGCTGCAGACGAAGCAGATGTTCGGCGTGCGGCACCTTTGGCGCGAAGAGAAGACGCTCGGGCAGGACCCCGTGCTCGCCAGCGCTTCTGCGCAGGTTTTCTTCGGCAGCAGCGGTAGACGAGAGAAGCCACAGTGTCACAGTGGTGTCGGCTTTCAGCAGCTTCATCCACACGGCGAAGACTGCCGGATCGATCTTGTAGGCATTGTGCATGGCACCAAGCACAGGGCCCTCGGCCGGCAAGCCAAAAGCACTCCTGCCCGGCGGCGCAGGAAGCGTGCAACTTGCATAGCTGCAGAGAAACAGGCCCGCCGGCAGGCGGATCAGCGCCTCGTCGAACTCGGTATCGGCAGAATCCGGCAGGGCCACGCCGTCACCCACGACGTAATCGATCCACTCGGCCCCCATCGTGGCCATGTAAGCCAGCCACGAGAGCTGCAGCGGTGCGGGGCGACGGGCAAGGATTCCTGGTCGCGAACGATCGTTGTAACCGCCGAGATCTACCAGCACATCGATCTCATCTCCGGCAATCCTGCGTGCCGCACTGGCATCGTCGTCGGTCGTCAGATCAGTGAAACGATCGCAGCACCCGACAATCCTGCGACGTACCTCGCTGCCATCATCTGGAGACAGCGAGTAGGCAAAGACCTCGAACCTGTCGCGCGAGTGCCAGGCAAAAACCTTCTCGGCAAGAAACGAGGAGGGATGGTTGCGGAAGTCTGGAGAAATGTACCCCAGCCGGAGCCGCCGCCCTGGTGCCGACGCACGCAGATGCACGACACCGTCCGTCGACAGCTGCCGACGAAAGGCCGCTGCAATTTGTCGCGCCAGTATCTGCTGATCCTTGCCCTCAAGCCCCATTGCCATCGCCCGGAAACCCAGCGCCTTTTCACATAAAGGCCGGCCATCGCTGCGACGTATGAGTTCGGAGAAGCGGCGTATGAAATGATCCCGCTCGCGCCAGTCGCAGCGCTCGATGGCATCAAAATGGCGTAGTAGAAAGAGCGTTTCCGAATTCAATCCGTCAGGCGTTGCATCGCCGAATATCGAGTGTCGATACCCGCCGACCAGATCGGGAGCGATCCGTTGAGCCTGGTCGAGGTGAGCCTGGGCTTCGTCGAAGCGTTCGCATTGCGAAAGCGCGAACCCCGCGAAAAGCATGGCTTTGGGATGCTCCGGCGCCAGCTTGAGCATCCGCAGGAACGCCTTCGCTGCCTCGGGAAAATCCCGTATTGCAAGCAAGGCCTCGCCAAGGGCGAACTGTGCCTCCGGCGAATACGGATAGCGGGAAGTGAACGCCCGCTGGTTGGCCAATGCCGCATCAAGCTGCCCCAGCGACCGGAGAAGTGCGCCCCGGTTGGTCAGCGCCCCTGCATGACCGGGATCCAGCAGCAAGGCACGGTCATAGCTGGCCAACGCCTGCTCCTGACGGGAGCAGGCCTCCTCGGCGACGGCCAGCGTAAACCAGGTGGACGGAAGTTCTGGAGAGATCGCAACCGCACGACGTGCATACTCGGCAGCATGCTCAGCTTCACCCGACGCGAGGCACACCGTCGTCAGCGCAAAGCACACCTGAATGTTGGCGGGGGAGAGTTCGAGCGACTTGTCGAAAGCAGCCCTGGCGGCGGCAAGATCCTGCACCCGGTGCCGTGCGGCCCCCAGCAGAAACCAGCATTCCGGATCGTCAGGACGCTCGGACAGGCAACTCTCGAACACCGCCAGTGCCTGGGCGAGGTCGCCTGACTGCAACGCAGCCCGGCCGCGGGCAAGCGATTCCGGGTAGGTCACGCAACGTGGCGG
>VFQM010002056.1_pt1 | contig 15870 bp, 13 predicted proteins | sample 3512391 | NCBI WGS metagenome assembly VFQM01 (sample SAMN10412369, study PRJNA504923) | tailings metagenome | isolation source: Replicate 1 from Balatoc abandoned mine | place: Philippines
GCGCTGTCGGTACTCAACGCCCTGTACCGCTGGCTCATCGAGCAGCGCTACGTGCTGGCCAACCCATTCGCCGGCGTCAAGTTGCGAGGCGGCCGGCCGGTGCAGCTCGACAGGTCTCACGCCTTTACCGAGCACGAGTGGAAGCTCGTCCGGGTCGTCGCCGAAGGCTTGGAGTGGTCCTACGGCTGGAGCGAGCCGGCCGCGCAGCGGCTGCGCTTCATGCTGGATTTCGCCTACGCCACGGGCCTTCGAATCAGCGAGCTCGTGGGCGCGCGACTGGGCGCGATCGACTCGGACGCGCGCGGCGACACGTGGATCCGGGTCGTCGGCAAGGGCCACAAGGCCGGCAAGGTCGTGCTGCCGCCGCTGGCCCGTGCCGCCCTCGATCGCTACCTTGTTCAACGGGGGCTGCCCGTGACACCCTCGAAGTGGCGTCCATCGACCACGCTGGTTGGCAGCCTTGGAGAGGATGGAAACGGGATTTCCTCGTGGCGGCTGTGGCGAGTGCTGAAACGGTTCTTCGCCACGGCGGCTGAAATCGTGGAGGAAGGCTCCCCGGCCCTTGCCGAGAAGTTGCGGCAGGCCACGCCGCACTGGACGAGGCACACGCATGCCACGCACCTGCTCGAAGGCGGCGCCGAGCTGACCACGGTGCGCGACAACCTGCGGCACGCCTCGCTCGCCACGACCTCGATGTACCTGCACACCGACGATGCCCGACGGGCCAAGCAGGTGGCCGATCGGTTCGCGGCGCCGCGTTCGTAGCCTACAGTCGTCTCGCCTACACGCACACCGCACCACCCATGCAGCCAATCACCTGCGACGCCTGCCGTCAGCCCACGCTCACCCACGATGTCGTGAACTACGGGTCGATGGAGGGTGGCTACCGGCAGCTCTGCGGCCGATGCTTCAACGAGGCCGCCGCCAGCCGCCTCGGGCTACAGGGGTTCGAGCACGTGGTGTTCGAACCTGTCCGCATGATCGACGGGCGCGGCACCGAGCACGAGTTCCGGTTTCGCACCCGGCTGTTCGGGCCCGGCATGGCAATCGACGCGTTCGAACTGCGCGATGGCAGCCCGGCCGGCTATGAGTTTCAGGTGATCGGCGAGCCTGACGACGACCCTCTGGAGTTGCTGGGCAAGCTCATTGGCAAGATGCGCCGGGCCTTGGCTCTCACCCACATCGAGGACTCTGACCACGGACCGCAGGTAAACGATCGCCTGATCCTGCGTGGCATTGTCAGCAGCGATCCCGACGAGGACCACCGAGTGCCGATGCTCGTCATCGATGGTCGCGAGATTTCCTGGGACGAACTCGGCCACATGGTGGCGACCTTCGAGGGCTGGCAGTTCAAGCTGGAGTTCCGCGACCGGAGCGAAGAGGTCTGACCCGGCAGATCGCGAGAAACCGCAGGGCGCGGTCCGCATGGGGCTGCCAGCGACGAAGCGCACCAATCTGCACGAAAAGTACGGAGCGTCCGCAAATGCTGGAAACGTAAGTGCTTGTCGTGCAACGGGTTTTCAGAGCAAAGCGCACCAATCTGCACGAAAAGTACGACTACCCCAGGAAGCGGATGCAGGTGTGTGGATCTGCAGCGTTGACGGGCTGTGGGAGAAGGCGGCCGAGAGTACGCGTGGCAGAGGGCGGCTGCCAGATGCGGAGCCCACAGGGGCAACAAAGCGTGTGCAGCTCTCAATGCAGAGGCTGCGAGAGGCAGGCGGGCATCGCTCAACGGTGCGATTCAGAGGCGACGCATGGGAGGACCTTCAACTGCTGATGGCGGCGACGGGCCGCAAGCAGTGCGACGTCCTGGAGGATCTGATCAAGAAGGGCGCGGCTGAGCTGCGGCAAAGGAAGAAGTGAAGTACGGCAAGGAGTTCGAACTGCAGGTGGGCCAGGTGACGATGCGTGGCATCGAGGCGTGGGGAACCGAGGATGAACTCGCCAAGCTGATCGCCGTAGATGCCCCCGCGAAGGGGTGGTCTGTGCACAGCCAGGGGCAGGAGTCGGTGATTTTGAGCAAGCCTCATCATGAGGATGCTCAACAAGCGGTAGGGCACCAGAAGGAAGAGCCGGCAGAGTCGGCTGAAGATGCGGCCAGGCGGCGCGCTGAACTCGCGAAGGCAGAGTGGGACGAAGGGATGCTGAGGTCGGCACAGTTGCCGGACGGGCTGGTCGTGTGCGCGAGATGCGAGTGGATTGACCGCAGCTTGGAGATGCACGGGATGACCAGGTGCGGTTCCTCCTCCGCAAGGTCATCGATTGCAGGAAGGGCGACGTTCTACGGGCCGTTCTACCAGCGCAAGTGCAATGACTTCAGGGCTGGCAAGAAGAGCTGAGCCGGTAGGAGTCAGCGGCGCTGGGGTGCGTCCTCACGGATGGAGACCTCGACACAGATCCGCGCGTTGCGGCCGTCTTGGTCGGTGAGAAACTGTCGGCGAACGATGGTGGCTTGCTTCAGCTTGGCGGACACAACCGAACTGATTTCCGTGCGAACTGCGTCATTCGAATACTGCATGGAGCCGGCTGTGTCGGGGGACACTCGGGCACGGACTTCAGCGCTGACGGCGTTGAGCATGGCTACCTTGGCTGCACGCTCATCTGTCGGGCCAGTTGCGGGAGCGCAAGCCGAGATCTGTGCCTGGCTATGGGCAGTGAACGAGAGCAAAAGGATCACAGCATGAAGACGGGACATATCCACAGGTACGTTTTGCTGGAACGGTTCATTCTAGCCTTGTGCCTGGTTTTGGCGTGGTCAGAATCTTGGGCTGGCAAATGGGTACAGCAGTACGACCTTACCTACTCGTTGGGGGAGAACGAGAGCCGTGCGTCGCTGAGAAAGTCAGCGTTGGAAGACGCACGAAGGCGTGCGAGCAGTGAGTTCGGTGCTGTGGTGTTGAACAGGCAGGAGTTGCGCAACGAGGAATTGGCGGAGCAGACAAAGTTGGTTTCAGCTGGGCTCGTGAAGCTGCAAGTCGAGTCAGAGCTTGCTCTGCCAAAGGAGGGAGGCATCAGTGTCCAGTTCAAGATTCGAGCGGAGATCGATGACTCGGAACTGGACAAGCAGCTCGCTGCGATGCGGGATGACGTTCGCAAGTCGGACCTGGTCCTCAGGCTGTCGAGAGAGAACGCGGAGATGCGAAAGCGGCTGATCGAGCTTCGTGAGGTGATCGGTCGCACGAGTGATGAGAAGATCGCGCAGGAGTTGCTGTTGCAGCTGAACAGCTTGCTAAGCAAGCTGGCCGCGAACGGTGGAGAGATTACGGTGGTCTTCGAGCAAGGGACGCTGACGAAAGCGGCGCAAGCTGGGGACAGCAGGACGCGCGAGCTGCTGGAGGCGACCTTCATGGCGCCGTTGATGGCGAGCAAGCTAGAGATGCAGGTTCTGACGGGCAGCGTTCAAGGCAACGCGCTGAAGGTGCCAGTGCGTCTGAAGTGGGGGTTCGACGTGAGCCGCATGCGCCAGCAGGCACTTGACTTCGCATCACCGCAGCAGGAGGACGGAATCGGGTTTCACGAAGGTTTCTGTGCCAGGGTGTATCCGCGGGGGGGTGAGATGCCGCCGATCGCGGAACTGATGGCGGAAGACGGGGTGGCGCTACAGGTGACGATCGGATCTTGGCAGGAGCGGTTTGTCATAGGGGGTTCGCAAGTAGTGGGAGCCTTTTGTGTGGTAGATCGCAGCAAGGCCGGGCCAAGAACGGTCATACTGTCGATTCCGGAGAAGGTGGCGATGGATGCTGCCGGGATTTCTGTCAAGGCGGTCAGGCTGTCAGGCGCTGAGAAGGGCTGGAAACAGGCAGTGCGCTGGGACTTGATGAGCGGCGACTTTTAAGGAGCACAGATCATGCGTTCAAACTGGTATGCGGTATCGGCGGTATGGGTGGCACTGCTGGCAGCAGGATGCTCATCTGCTCCTACGGCGAAGGACATCGCCAAGGAAGAGGCCGCAGCATCGGAGGTGCGTGCAAAGGCAGATGCCGAGAGACGAGCTCGTGACCAGAAGGCGGCGCAGGCCTACCTGGAGACGGTGCCGGATTGGGCGGTAACTCCGCCGAAGGCCGATGCAGACGGGATGTACGCAGCGGGCATGGCAGACAGCGCGAAGCTGGACCTGGCGATGAAGAAGGCCATGCTGTCGGCGGAGTTCCAGTTGGCCAAGGCCTACAGGACCGTCATGTCGGGGAACGAACGGCAGTTCCAGCGGGACCAGGGATCTGCGGGGGTGACAGAGCGGTACACGCTTCTGATCGACTCGCTGGTGGAACGGGTGCCTGTCGGCGGGTACGAGGTGGTGAAGCGAGAGGTCAAGTCGATTGACGGGAAGTACCACTCCTACGTGCTGCTGAAGCTCTCCTACGACGCGTTCAACAAGGTGATGGCGAGCTCGCGGCAGGATGAGAAGGACGCGTCGATTGACCTGCAGTTCGCAGAGCTGGAAGGCAGGTTGGACAAGTACCGCGCAGAGCGGCGCCAGGAGGCAGTGAAAGCGGCTGCGGTGAGGTCTGCAAGCGCAGGTGGTGCTCTGGAGGTGGCGGGCACCGCGCCGGTTCTGGCGCAAGGGCAGGAGGCGTCGAGGCCTGAAGTGGCAGCGAAGCCGCCGGCGCAGTGAGTCGAAACGAGCCGCGGCACGCGGCAGAAACGAAGAAGGGGCTGAGGCCCCTTTTTTGTTGCCTGTGGAATCTCGGCCTGGTGTGTAGAAGCGCGGTCAGGTCTTGCGGTGAGGAGCGAGGAAAGTAGCGGCGATATCCAAAATGGCGAGTTATCGCTACTCCTAGCGTATCCTAAGAGGCGATGACGGTTCTACCGTCCGCGATCACCTGGATCAACTGAAGAAGCTAGATGACGACCGGACAGTACGTGTTCTTCCTCGCGGCGGCGATGCTGGCCGCCATCGTGCTGGTGCTGATCAAGAGCCGCCAAGTCGAAGATGAAGACGGCGGGCAGATCGAGATCACCTACACGGGACATCAGATCGAAGGGCAGGCCATGCGTTGCGCCCAAAGGATCGGTGCGCGCGTCGGGCTTGCGCCGAAGGCGATCCGCGAGTTGAAGAGGAAGCTGGTTTACGTGCACCACAGCTTCGCGGGCTCGAACTCAAGCCGCGAGATCGGTGACGAGTTCGCGCAAGAGGCGGTCGCCCACCTGAGAAAGATTGGAGAGTTCAGCCCGGAATGGGACGAGGAATCGGTCAAGGCGACGATTTCCGAGATCGTCACCGGGAGCCTGAATATGGACGAGGCAGACACGCTGCCGCTGCAACCGTGATTTCACTGGAGAGAACATGTTCATTCGTTCGATTTTCATTGGCTTCGTCCTGGGGATGATCTACGCGGGTGCGTACACCCAGACGTTGATCGACCTGTTGCTTGGTGCACCGCCAGCGCAGATGCTGGGTGGCTTGGCCCAGAGCGTGGAAGGGCAGGTCAGGGGCTCGGTATCCAGCAATGGGACCTTGAAGGCGATGGTCGGCGCGTCGATCATCTTCGGATTCACGGTGCTGTCGTTTGTCGTGTGGCCGATGATCGAGCGCGCGGCGATGTCGATCGGCGGACTGATGAGCCGGATTCGGGAGAATCAGGCTGAATGGCAGGGCCAAGAAAAGGTCAAGTAGGCGACCAAATCGCCATTCTAGTATCACCACTAGAAGAGTCACGAGTAGCGACTGACTAAGGATGTAGTATCTCCGCTTAGTTCTGTGTTATCGTCGGGCCGCCAAGGCTCAGGAAGCCGCCGATTTTCGGTTAACTAGACGGAGAGACGAGTATGTCCACAGCGACGTTGAAGGAACTGCTGGAGCAGAAGGAAGCGCTGGAGCGCATGATCGAAGAGCAGAGGAAGACGGAGCGCAAGAAGGGCTTCGACGAGATCCGCGATGCGATGGCGAGGCACGGTCTGACGATGGCGGAGGTGGTCAAGGAACTGGGCGCATCGAAGGGCAAGCCGGCGACGACGCAGGGCAAGCGCGTGGCGGTGAAGTACCTGGACCCGGCTACGGGCAACCAGTGGACAGGCCGTGGTCTGCGACCGAAGTGGCTGAGGGACAAGATCGAAACCGGTGGCGCGAAGCTCGAAGACTTCCTCGTGAAGTAACGAGCAGGAAGAAGAAGCCCGAGCACATCGGGCTTTTTTTTGCCGATGTGCCCTCGACACGACAAGTGGTCGTGTATCTCGGAGTCTTGCCGATTAGGGAATTGCAGGACGCAAGGGATCGGCTTGATACTCCGCCGGTTTGGTGACCGGTGGGGCTCCAAATGTGCCACTGAGAGAGAGCGGTAATCGAGCCAATCGATGGTGTGGCAGATGAACACTTCCCTTAGGAGAAACTGATGGCTAGCTACAACGAGATCCGTGCGCAGATCGCAGCTCTGGAGAAGCAGGCAGAGCAAGCACGTGCAGCGGAGATCGAGGCGGCGCTGAAGACGGTCCGCACTTTGATCAAGGAACACAACCTGTCGATCGCGGACATCGGAAAGAAGGTGTTTGCCGACGTGACGGGCAAGAAGGGGTCTAGCGGGAAGCCGGCGAAGTATCGTGACCCAGCAACAGGGGCGACTTGGTCGGGGTACGGAAAGAGGCCCCGTTGGATCTCGGCTGCGATGAAGGAAGGGCGCGGAGATGAGTATCTGATCGACAAGGCACCGTCGAAGCCCGCGGCGAAGGTGGCGAAGCCTGTCGGAGCGAAGAAGGCAGCGGCCAAGAAGGCAACGGCGAAGACGTCGAAGTAAGCCAGGCCCCGCAGCGCGCGCCCGATCCGAAAGGATGGGGCGCGCTGTCATTTGGGGGCAGCAAGAAAAAAGCTCCAGCAGCACGAGGCATGCATGGAGCTTTGGGTAGGGTCGAACGCAGTTCTCAGGCTGCGCGGGGGATCGACACGACGTTGTTGCCGGTCGAGGTCGAGGTCGTCGAGGCGCCTTGCGGTGCGGCGTTCTTCACCTGGCGGATGACCATGTCCACGCGGTGCTGGAGCGCGGAGTCGAGCGTCTTGAAGGACGGATCGGCAAGGACGGTCTGAAGCGCCTCGAACATGCTGGCCTGGTGCTTCGTGAGAGCCTTGCGGAGAGCTTGAGCGGGGTCCTGAGCGGGCATGACGCGCTTGGACATCTTCTTGCCGGGTTCGGCGCTGATCTGGGCTTCACGTTCGGCGGTGAGGTCCAGGAGCTTTTTCTCGACGAGGGAGCCGTGCTGGCGGTACAGGGCGATGGCGTTGGTGTAGGAGACCTTGCCGTCGTTGACCATGTCCAGAACGGTCTTGGGCATCGAGATGAACAGCAGCCGGTCCTCGATCTTGGAGACCGTGCAGCCGAGGCGCGAAGCGATGTCCTTGGGCTCGTGGCCGTAGCGGATCAGTCGCTTGATGGCGATGGCTTCTTCGAGCGGGGAGAGGCTCTTGCCGATGTTGGTCGTCAGCAGCTCGTAGGTGAGGTCCTCGGTGGAGGTTCCCTTGGCTGCCATGACGACGGGGAGGCGCTCGATCGGTGCACCTTCGGAGATGGCGAGCTTGGCGGCTTCGAGTCGGCAGTGACCGTCGGTCACGTAGATGACGTTGCGGTCACCCTCGACAGCTGCGTAGCCGGCGATGGGACGGTGCGTGAAGAAGCCGCTGGCCTTGATGCTGTCCGCGAGCTGGCGGATGTGTGCATCGTAGGCGGCATCCTTGATGCGGACGTTGAAGCCGGGGAGGACTCGGAGATGGTCGACAGGGACCTTGTAGAGGTCGGAACTGTTGGCGTCAGCCGCGCTCATGGTCGCCTTGATGCTGGCGGGGAACACGGTCGCGTTGAAGCTGTCTTGGTCGGTGGACATTTGGAGATTCCAATGCATAGGCGGCTGCGGAATGCGGCCATAAACCTTGCGGGACTGATATGGCGTGCGACGGAGAATAAGTGCCGATGAGGGGGGTTACACATCCTTTGATCTCGTCTGGATAGAAATTTACGCAGCGGGAGTAGACTCCACGCGGGAGCGTTCGGTCTGCTGAACTGAGTTCGAGCGCCTGTTTTTCGCTCGCGAGGTGGCTGCAGATGATCAGGATGGCTTGGGCGTTGGTAGCTGCGCTGATAACAGCGGGGGCCGCTGCTGCGCCGCCCATGACTCCTGCAGATGCGGCGGCAGCTGGCAAGGCACAGGGCCAAGCGAGAAACCCAGCAACGAGCTCAGGGATCAACGCAACGACAGGGACGACACACGTTCCAAACTACGCGACAACCTCTCCTGAAGCTGCCTACTTCGGTGGCGGGAACGGGAACGTCGGTGCACCGACGGCGAGCAAGCTGGCGGCATGCGCGACCAGCACGACAGCGGAGTGCGTGGCCATCAATCTGATGCGCCACAAGTCTTCGACCGCAAACCCGGTGACGATCAACCCACTGGACCCGCTGGTGGTGAACGCAAGGGCTACAACGAACGCACCAGCGGGAGCGCTGGGGGTGACCAACGGGATCTTCGTCGACCCAGCGGCTGGCGCTGCATGCGCACCTGGCTCGACGACGACAGGCACGGGATCAGTGACGGAGACCTGCGAACAGCGTATGGCACTCACGGACTCGACGTGCCAGCGGCCTTGGGAATTCGAGATTCAGCCCTGGTGGACGTACACGTGCGAGAAGTCGTCAATCACAGTGACGAGAGCAACGTGTGAGCGGACTCTTCAGGTGACCGTGGACTGGGTGCCGAACTGTGTAGTCGGCGAGAACGTGGTTGAGCAAGGGTTCGGTTGGGACAGGAGGTACAGGAGCAGGCTGTTCCACAGCGATGTTTTTGAAGGCTTCGACAACGGGGGAGTGGTGCGCGCGAAGTGCGTGCCGTCAGACACGACGACCGTTCGAATGACGCTATGGGGCGGGTACGTATCGAAGAATACGTACGGCGGTGGCGATCCGAACCCTAACCCAGACCCAACGCTGTTGCCCACGGGCGACGCAATGGACGTCCCGGTCACAGTGACGAGCGCGATCACGGCGCCGACGAGCTTGATCACGATCCTTCCGGGATCGGGCTGTGTGAACGGCAACTGTCGATACTCAATGCAGAGGGGGCCGAAGATGTACGGTTGCCCGTCTGGGGCGCCGCTGTGGTGGGTGGTAAGTGACTATTCCTCGTCGACGACGTACCTGCAAGCGAACTTCGACGAAGGCGTATACGGAGAAATCGGGTACAGCGGGGCAGCGTGCATGGGCAATCCGACTGCCCCGACGTTGGACGGGTATGGAAACCCAATGTGCTCGCCCGGGTCTGCACTCCACGGTGGTCAGTGCCTGCAGCCGACAGGAGAAACGCCAGTGATCGTGGGTGGAGGATCGGGCGGGCGCACATTTACTGTTTCGTTTGTGCAGCCGGCGTTCGTCCCACAGGCGAGGGATCTGTGGGTTTCCACGTGCGGGGCACTTGAGGCAAGTTCGACGTGCTCGATCGTGGGGGAATCGTGCACGGACGGACCAGGCACGAAGAGCATCAATGGCGCAGACATCACACGTGCATGCTGGAAGCAGAAGGTAGAGTACGAGTGCAGGACGGCAGGTGGACCGAATGCGTGCCAGCCGCTTCAGGACGAGCCGCTGTGCGCTCAAAACAGTGTCGATGCTTGTGTAGCGACAGCTGCGGATGGAACGTGCACGACCTTCAAGGCAGGGTACAAGTGCACCAAGGATATGGGGCCGCCAGCGGGAGTTACAGAGACAGGACACGGGTACGACACGATCAAGGACGCGCTGAACGAAAGCGCATGCTCGCCGTACAAGACAAACGCGGACTGCGTATTGAGAGATTCAACGTGCACGGACAGTGGAAGCAAGACCTTCTACGGGTTCACGTTCACGAAGGCTTGCTGGAACTTCCAGGACACCTACACCTGTCCAGGGGCGGCGCCTTCTGGTGACTGCCAGGCTCTGATCGACAGAGCATGCACGGTGGTAGCCGGTAGCGAGACGTGCGTGTCGACGCTGCCAAGTGGTGCATGTGGGGTCAAGACATTCACGTACGAGTGCGGATCTCCAGCATCGACAACCACAACGGGTGCTGTGTGCGACGCAACACCGTACTGCATCAACGGTGTGTGCTACGAGAGGGAACGGCCTTCAGACCCGGACTTCGGGACGAGTGTCGCGCAGATGGAAACGGCGCGGCAGATTGCGAACTACATGGACGAAGGGTCCATGCAGGTGTTCATGGGGGCAGACAACCGGTGTGTGCGAAAGCTGCTGGTTAACTGCTGCAAGGGAAACGGGGCTGGCGGTTCGGTGAGCACAACGAACAGCGCGTTCTTTACGGCGATGGACTTCGGCCGGAAGTTCGCGGGTTCGGCGTACGTGTATGACACGCTGTTCGCGTCGGATCTGCCTGACTTCATTGTGCTCGGCATGGAGGCTCTGGGCATCACCAGCGCTGCAGGTGCAAGCACCTTCACGGCCTACGGCGTGACGCTAGGGTGGGGATCAAGCGGCCTGACCATCGTCGCCTTCGATCCATGGTCGTTCGCGATCGCCATTGCGATCCAGATCATCGTCGCAGAGCTGATGAGTTGCGAGGACAGCGACAAGAGCACCGCGGTGAAGAAGGACCAGGGGATCTGCGAGCGGATCGGCTCGTACTGTTCATCGAAGTTCCTCGGGTCCTGCATCGAGACGACAGAGTCATACTGCTGCTTCAACAGCAAGCTGGCCAAGGCGATCAACATCCAAGGCAAGCGACAACTGGGGATCTCAATCGGAGATCCGAAGGCTCCGAACTGTCGCGGTTTGACGGTGGAGGAGATCGGTAGGCTCGACTTCACTCGGATCGACTTTTCGGAGTTCCTGAAAGACATCATCGGCAACGCGATCCCGGAGGCGGATGCAACTGGCATCACTTCGAACAGCATTGGTGCAAGAGCACCATGCACAGATGCGCATGGCGTTGTTGACCCGTCACAGGCGGGTCGCATGGAATGCAATGCATCACCGACGCCAAGTGGGAGTGCGACAGAGGGCCCGGCAACTTCGCCGCCTCCTGCTCCTCCGCCGACGGGCGATGTGCCGCCAGAGGTGACTGCGATCTTCCTGCCAGCTGAGGCGGTGATCGGGCAGACGATCGTGCGGTCGACGAACACGATCAATGCGACTTCGCTGACTTACACGTGTACCGGCGCGCAAGCTGGGACTGGCACGATCCCAGTTGGTTCGAACAACACTTCGTTCACGGCTCTGGCTTCAGCAGAAGGCAAGACGACGTGCCAGTTCCTGGCGTTGAACGGGACGATGCGCACGACGGTTGAGGCGGTGTACGAGATCACGAAGGCGAAGCCGACGATCACTGCAAGCGTGACTCCGAATCCGGTGGCGGCTGGAGGCGGGTTCAGCGCGACGATCAACACAACGAACGCGACTTCTGGCACCTACACGTGCTCGGGCGTCATGGGTAACACCGGGACGTTCGCGGTCGGAACGGCGGTGGTCAACTTCACGGCGCCGGCAACGGCGGGTATCGCGTCGTGCGTGTTCAAGGCGGACGGCAACGGTTTCTCTGCCACGACGACAGTGGCAATAACGATTACCGGCGTAAACCCGTTGTTGACTGCAACGGCCACGCCAGACTCGGTGATGGTTGGCGAGACGATCACGCTTGACACGTCGACGACCGATGCAGTTTCGTTGGAATACACGTGCTCTGGTTCTCTGGTGACGGCTGGCAAGCTCAGCGCATCAGGCACGAGGCCGTTGACCGCAACGTCGACATCGATCGTGACGGACGCTGCGTCGGTGGGCACAACAACTTGCATGTACAAGGCAATGTCATCGAGTGGTGCTGTTGCGAACAAGACGGTGACAATGACGGTAACGACCCCTGCTGCATCGCTGAGCGTGGCGTTCGTGCCGTCGAGCGTGAAGGTGGGACAAGCGTACGACCTGAATACAGCGGCCATCGGCATGTCTTCGCTGACTTGGTCGTGCGTCGGGCCGAAAGTAGGTTCGGGGGCGTTGCCTGTAGGTACCAACACCATCTCATACACGGCCATCGGTTCAGAAGTTGGAACGACGGTGTGTACCTTCGTGTCGAAGCACGCGGTGACGGGAGAAAACACGACGGCGACGGCGTCGATCACTGTTCGTGAAGACATTCCGGTATTGACGGCAGAGTGGGGTTCGTCGCTGGTTCGTGTCGGTGAAACGGCGTACCTGAACACGACAACGACAGACGCGGTGTCGCTGACGTATTCGTGCGCAGCTCCGATGGCGTCGAGTGGTTCACTGCCTGTGGCGTCTTCGAGCAAGGCTTTTGTGATCGGTGCCGGCAACGTCGGTCTCGTGGTATGCACGGTGACGGCGACGGGTGCAGGAGGAGCAACTGCGTCGAAGAGCCTGGAGCTGGACGTGCGTCCGAAGCTGCCGACGGTCTCTGCTTCGTTCATCCCAGCAACGGTGAACGTGGGTGAGAACTACACGCTGTCGACAGATACGACCAACGCCACGACATTGACCTACGTGTGCACGGGTCCGACGGGAACGTCTGGGTCAGCTGGGATCGGTGCGCAGTCCTCGACTGTCACGGCGACGCTGGCGGAGGTCGGAACCAGGACGTGCGTGTACACAGCAGCCAACTCTGTTGGAGAAACGGCTACGGCTACAGCAAGCATCACAGTGAAGACGGTGGTGCCGACGATCACGGCGGCATGGACACCAGCGACTGTGGACGCTGATCAGAACACCAGCCTGGTGACGAGCACAACGGCGGCTGTCAGCCTGACGTACGTCTGCACGGGTTCGATCTCGTCTTCGGGAAGCCTGGCGGTTGGTGACCTGACAACACCGTTTGTGCTGAGTTCGTCGAACGTCGGCACGGCAACGTGCGTGCTGACGGCGACGTCGTCGACTGGTAACACTGCCACGGTCACCGCTGTTCTGGTGGTGAAGAAGGTGATCCCGACGGTGACTGCTGCTTGGACGCCGAGCAGTGTGGCGGTAGGTGGGAACTCGAACCTGGTGGTGAACTCGACAAGAGCGACGGCTGTGAGCTACTCGTGCACGGGTGCGCAGAGCCCGAGCGGCAGCCTGGCGGTCGGCAGCTCGTCGACGCCGTTCTCGCTGGGTGCGCCGTGGGTGGGGGTGACAACCTGCACAGTGACGGCAACGTCGATGACGGGTGATACGGCGTCGGCGACGACGGCGCTGACGGTGAGCGGGACGACCCCGACAGTGACTGCAACGGCGACTCCCAACCCGGTGAGGGTGGGGAACAGCGTGACGCTGTCAGCTACGTCGACTGACGCAACTTCGATGTCGTACTCGTGCTCTGGCAGCCTGACGGCGACCGGGTCGATTGCAACACCGAGCGGCAGCGCGACGCTGCCGATCGGTGCGGGTTCCGTAGGTGGTGTGTCTTGCACGGTAACAGCGACCGGGCCTGGTGGCACTGCAACATCGACGGCAGGCTTCGTGGTCAAGCCAAAGCTTCCGACAGTCACAGCGTCTTACTCACCGACAAGCGTGAACGTTGGCTCAAGTTACGACCTGACGACGGTCACGACAGACGCGACATCGCTGAGTTACGTGTGCACGGGACCGTTGGCTTCAAGCGGGACACGAATGACGGGGACGCAAACGAACAGTTCGACTGCGACGCTCGCTGGAGTGGGGACGACGACATGCACGTTCACTGCGTCGAACTCCATCGGAGAGACGGATACGGCGTCTGCGTCGATCACCATCATCAACCCGGCGATCATCCCGACGGTGACAGCCTCGTTCAGTGCATCGCCAGTGCGGTGGGGATCAGGGACAACGTTCTCGACAAACAGCACGAACGCGGTGTCAGTGACCTATGCGTGCACGGGCCCGATGACGAGGAGTGGGAGCGTGGCTGTTCCGGCAGCGAGCACGGCAATCACCCCAACGCAAGCGGAGGTGGGAACATCAACCTGTACGGCGACGGCCACGTCCTCAACAGGCAACACGGCGACGGCGTCGGCAACGATCGTCGTGTGGCCTAAGGTGCCCACGCTGACTGTGTTCGCTGACCCCGCGCCGCCGGCAGGGATGATGATCGACATGGGCTGGTGGGATGTCAGGTACACCTACACGGACACTGTGAACATCACGCAGACGTGTAGCTCGCCGTTGAACGGGAACGGTGCATTGAACTTGAACACGTCAGTGCGTGACGGGTCTAGTGATGTCTTTTTCGAACCGAACCCGATAGGGAATGCATCGGGAACTGCAACCTGCACGGCAACAGCGAGGAACTCGATTGGGGAGACAGCAGTGAGAGTCTTCCAGCTGCGGCAGATCAGGAACCCGTGTCTGTACTGCTAGAAACGGTGGCGGCGTCGGCAGCCGCCACCAACTTGAGGGAACTCGCGTGAGCTACATTGACAAGCACCTCATCAAGGGTGAAGAGGTGCTCTACGAAGGCAGGATAAGCATCTGGTCTTTGGCCAATCTGCTGTTCTTCGGAGTGCTAGGAACCACGTTCATCTTCTACAAGGCGACGTGGGTAATCGTTCCATTCCTTCTGGGGATAGGCGCGTTTTCCTACGCTGTGGTCAAGTTCGCGTCGACGGAATTGGTCGTGACGAACAAGAGGGTGGTGGCCAAGTACGGATTCGTGGCCAGGCGGACAGTGGAGATCGGCCTAGGAAAGGTCGAGGGTGTGGAGGTGCAGCAGACGATGGCTGAGCGGATGCTCGGATTCGGGAGTGTGTTCGTCTCGGGGACAGGTTCTCACAAGGCCAGGATCGCGAATGTGCACGACCCAATGTCTTTCAGAGGCGCCTTCCTGGAGGCACTGGACCAGCACGAGAAGCAGGAGTTGGCTGTCCTGAGAGAGATCGAGCAGGACACTCGATCGCTGGACAAACCGTAGGGCGGTGAAGGCAATCGGCGGGAGCCGATCTCAGCAGGCCGGGGTCGGTGCCGCCAGCGCTATGGCCTCAGGTGGAAAGCAGAGCGATGCCGTGCAACCCTGTAGGTTGAGACGGCCGACGATGTTGCGGCCGCACGAGTGAGGAACACGGCGGTAAGCTGCAGACAAGGTAACAGCACCGGCATAAACGTCATGCACAGAGCCGTCGACCATCCTGAACTTCAGCGGTGGAGGTGCAGACAGAGTGGAAGGTATTCCTCGCAGCTGAATAGCGATCTTGTCGCCGGCGTAGACCCGGAGTTCGGGGGGGATGATCAGACGGACCTCCAGGACATCCGCAGTGGGGGTCCTGATGACGCGAGACCCGATCTGTAGCATGGAAGCCAGAGAGCCTTCCTCGCTTTGGGCCCCAACTGATGTGGCTGAGCACAGGCCAGAAATGAGGATCAGGGCAGACGTGATCTGTCCGAGGGTCTTGAACGAAGTAAGAGGCCACATGGTGCGAGATTGTCAGGCGACCAGCGGATAACAGTCATGTGGGAGCGAGATGCTCCTGCGAGCCGAGTGGCTCGGATGAGAGAAAGGAGAAGAGGGTTGGAGACGAAGAGACTTCAGTGGCGAGGGAGGCGCAGTGGCACTTGGCTACAGGTCAGTAGAGAGTCTCGAAGCGGGAGAGGCAGTGGGGGAGCTCTCGCGCAACATGGACACTGCATGGCACGCGTGGGACAAGCCTGGAGATGTCTTGAAGCAGGTTCAAGTCGAGCCTGCCAAGCTCAGCTTCGAGAAGTCGCTCCGCAAGGGACTCATCGGGTCGGCCGCGGTCAAAAAGGGTTGAGGGAACGATTACGCCTGGTGCGAAGATGAAGTCGCTGACGCTGATGAATAGGGGGGAACAGGAAGAAGGATGCAGTGGCATCCAATGGGGGGAGAAAGGGGCAAAGTTGACGGTCACCTCCAGCACCCAATCGTGTCGGAGCAAGCCCGTGGCCAACAAGAAGAGGGGCCGGCTGCCGACAGGATCGAGGCAAGGGAGCA
>VFQM010002058.1_pt1 | contig 15862 bp, 12 predicted proteins | sample 3512391 | NCBI WGS metagenome assembly VFQM01 (sample SAMN10412369, study PRJNA504923) | tailings metagenome | isolation source: Replicate 1 from Balatoc abandoned mine | place: Philippines
GCCGCGACCACCCGTCGCGCAGCCAGCACCAGCCAGATCAGCTAAAGTGCCAGCCGCGCGCGCTGCCCGGCATTCTTTGCCCCTGGCGACAGGCAGCTGCAACAATGCGACAGCCCAGGCCCGGTAACCCGGCTCAACGCCCATGCGGCTTGGCGCTGGGCAAAACGCTATGCTAGCTTGACCGCCAGCAAACCAGTGGATCGCCCGGCCGCTGCCACTTCTGCCAGGAAGGCACATACACCCATAACCAGCCAACAAAGAGAATCGCCATGGCCGAGGCCACCCCAGCACTGGAAGTTCGCAACCTGCACAAGCGCTACGGTGACCTGGAGGTGCTCAAGGGCATTTCCCTCACTGCCCGCGACGGTGATGTGATTTCCATCCTCGGCTCCTCAGGCTCCGGCAAATCGACCTTCCTGCGCTGCATCAACCTGCTGGAAAACCCTCACCAGGGACAGATCATCGTCGCCGGCGAAGAACTCAAGCTCAAAGCGGCGAAGAACGGCGAGCTGGTCGCCGCCAGCCACAAGCAGATCAACCGTATCCGCAGCGAACTGGGCTTCGTGTTCCAGAACTTCAACCTCTGGCCGCACATGAGCATCCTCGACAACATCATCGAGGCACCGCGCCGCGTGCTGGGCCTGAGCAAGGCCGAAGCGATCGACAGCGCCGAAGCCCTGCTGGCCAAGGTCGGTATTGCCGACAAACGCCACAGCTACCCCAACCAGCTGTCCGGCGGCCAGCAGCAACGTGCAGCGATCGCCCGCACCCTGGCCATGCAACCCAAGGTCATCCTGTTCGACGAGCCCACTTCGGCACTCGACCCGGAAATGGTTCAGGAAGTCCTCAGCGTTATCCGTGCGCTGGCCGAAGAAGGCCGTACCATGCTGCTGGTGACCCACGAGATGAACTTTGCCCGCCAGGTATCCAGTGAAGTGGTATTCCTTCACCAGGGCCTGGTCGAGGAGCAAGGCCCGCCCGACCAGATGTTCGACAACCCCCAGTCGGCCCGCTGCAAACAATTCATGTCCAGCAATCGCTAACGGAGCTCCACCATGCAGAACTACAAGAAGATCCTGCTCGCTGCTGCTGCCACCCTGGCCTTCGGCGCCCAGGCCGTTGCCGCGGAAAAACTCAAGCTCGGCACCGAAGGCGCCTACCCGCCCTTCAACCTGATCGACGCCAGTGGTCAAGTCGGTGGTTTCGACGTGGAAATCGGCCAGGCACTGTGCGCCAAGATGGCGGTTGAGTGCGAAGTGGTCACTTCCGACTGGGACGGCATCATCCCGGCACTGAATGCCAGGAAGTTCGACTTCCTCATTGCGTCCATGTCGATCACCGAAGAGCGCAAGGCTGCAGTCGACTTCACCGAGCCCTACTACACCAACAAGCTGCAGTTCGTGGCGCCCAAGGGTGGCGAATTCAAGACCGACAAGGCCAGCCTCAAGGGCAAGGTGATTGGCGCCCAACGCGCGACCATCGCCGGCACCTGGCTGGAAGACAACCTCGACGGCGTGGTCGATATCAAACTGTACGACACCCAGGAAAACGCCTATCTCGACCTGTCGTCCGGACGCCTCGACGGCATCCTCGCCGACACCTTCGTGCAATGGGAATGGCTGAAGAGCGATGCCGGCCAGTCCTTCGAGTTCAAGGGTGAGCCGGTCTTCGACAACGACAAGATCGGCATTGCCGTACGCAAGAACGATCCGCTGCGCGAGCGCCTGAACAAGGCCCTGGCGGAGATCGTCGAAGACGGCACCTACAAGAAAATCAACGACAAGTACTTCCCGTTCAGCATCTACTGATGCCACCGGCCGGGGCACCCGCCCCGGCCCTGCCCTGCGTAGTTAAGCAATGACCCCAGACCTTCACGGATTCGGCCCGGCCCTGGCTGCCGGCACCTGGATGACCATTCAGCTGGCCCTCGCCGCGCTGGCGGTCGGCCTGGTGCTGGGCCTGCTCGGCGCCCTGGCCAAAACCTCCTCCTACAAGCCTCTGCAATGGTTGGGCAGCAGCTATTCGACCATCGTACGTGGCGTGCCGGAGCTGCTCTGGGTACTGCTCATCTATTTCGGCACGGTCGGCCTGATGCGTAGCCTGGCCGACTGGCTGGGCCTGGAAAGCCTGGAACTGAACGCCTTTGCCGCCGGCACCATCGCCCTCGGCCTGTGCTTCGGCGCCTATGCCACCGAGGTCTTCCGTGGTGCCATCCTGGCCATCCCCAGAGGTCATCGCGAAGCCGGCCTGGCCCTGGGCCTGTCGCGCCCGCGCATTCTCTGGACGATCATCCTGCCGCAAATGTGGCGCATCGCCCTGCCCGGCCTGGGCAATCTGTTCATGATCCTCATGAAGGACACTGCGCTGGTTTCGGTGATCGGCCTTGAGGAAATCATGCGTCGTTCGCAGATCGCCGTAACGGCCAGCAAAGAGCCCTTCACTTTCTACATGGTTGCCGCCTTCATCTACCTGGGGCTGACCATCCTCGCCATGACTGGCATGTACTTCCTGGAAAAACGAGCCAACCGCGGCTTCGTGCGGAGCGCGTCATGAGAAAGAACGCTGCCATCATCGCATGGCTCGCAGCCGGCCTGCTCGTCGCCTATGGACTCTGGTCGAGCCTCTCCAGCCTGAACTGGGCCGTGATCATCAAATGGCTGCCACGCCTGACCGAAGGCGCCTTGCTGACCCTGGAACTGGTGGCCATCGCCGTGCTCGCCGGCCTGCTGCTGGCCATCCCGCTGGGCATCGCCCGCGCCTCGCGCCACTGGTATGTGCGCGCCCTGCCCTTTGGCTACATCTTCTTCTTCCGCGGCACACCACTGCTGCTGCAGCTATTCCTAGTCTACTACGGCATGGCGCAGTTCGACGTGGTCCGCCAGGGGCCGCTGTGGCCCTACCTGCGTGACCCTTACTGGTGCGCCATCATCACCATGACCCTGCATACCGCAGCCTATATCGCGGAAATTCTCCGAGGTGCCATCCAGGCCATCCCCCCCGGCGAAATCGAAGCTGCACGCGCCCTGGGCATGGGCCGCCGCCAGACCCTGCTGCACATCATTCTGCCGCGCGCTGCACGCATCGGCCTGCCGGCCTACAGCAACGAAGTGATCCTGATGCTCAAGGCCAGCGCCCTGGCCAGCACCATCACCCTGCTCGAACTGACCGGCATGGCGCGCACCATCATTGCCCGCACCTACCTGCCGGTAGAGATCTTCTTTGCCGCCGGCCTGTTCTACCTGTTGATCGCCTTTGTCCTGGTCCAGGCCTTCAAGCTGCTCGAACGCTGGCTGCGCGTCGATGCCTGCCAGGGGCGCTGAGAGCGAGCAATGATCCTCAGCGGCGACGCACTGGCCGAGCGTTTCCAGGCACTGGACGCCTTCCTCGGCCAGCATCAGGATATCTGGCGACCGCGCCCGTTCACCCTGCTGGAGCTGCCCTGGGAAACCCGGCACCCCATCTTGGCCAACTGGCTGCGCGCGCGCAGTCTGGAGCAAGCCGAAACCCAGCACAATCACCCCGAACAGCTGACCGAGGCGCCACCGCCCTACCCCGAGCTGGCCGCACAGGCCAGGCAGCTGATCAGCCTGGGGCAATTTCCCAGCCATGCATTGGGCGATACACCACACAGCCTGTTCGTCGACGTCCCCGGACGCAAACGCCAGCAAATCGAAGCCTTCGCCAGCTGCCTGCCGTTTCGCACTCAGCCAACACACTGGCTCGACTGGTGTTCCGGCAAGGGACACCTGGGTCGCCTGCTAGCCTGGCCCACGCAGCAACTGACCTGCCTGGAGAGCGACCCGGCACTGGTCGCCAGCGGCGCACAGCTCAGCCAGCGCCTGCACCTACAGGCCACACACCGCCAGCAGGACGTGCTGGCCAACGACAGCGCTGCCGCCCTGCATAGCGATCACACCCCGGTAGCCCTGCACGCCTGTGGCGACCTGCACGTGCGCCTGCTGCAACTGGCCAGCGCCGCCGGCTGCCCGCGCCTGGCCGTGGCCCCCTGCTGCTACAACCGCATCAGCACCGCGTACTACCAGCCACTCAGCCGCCCGGCGCAACAGTCCGCCCTGCAGCTGTCGCTGGATGACCTGCGCCTGCCGCTCAGTGAAACCGTCACCGCCAGCTCACGTACGCGACGCCAACGCGACCAGTCGATGGCCTGGCGCCTGGCCTTCGACCTGCTACAGCGAGAACTGCGTAACAGCACGGAGTACCTACCCACTCCCTCGCTGCCCGCAGACTGGCTACACAAGCCCTTTGCCGACTACTGCCGAGACCTTGCCGCGCTCAAGCAACTCCCGCCGCCGCCTCCGCGCAACTGGTCGACGCTTGAGCAACAGGGCTGGCAACGTCTGGCCGTAGTACGCAATCTGGAGCTGCCACGCGCCCTGTTCCGCCGCCCACTGGAACTCTGGCTGCTCCTCGACCGCGCCCTCTACCTGCAGGAACAGGGCTACCAGGTGCAGCTCGGGCTGTTTTGCGCCAGCCAACTGACCCCCCGCAACCTGCTCCTGCTCGCTGAGCGCCCCTGAACTGTTCCACAGTATCTGTGGATAACTCTGTTGATGAGCCTGGGATCAATGCCTGCAAGCCGCGCCACATCAGCCGTGCAAGGACCTGTCTACTTTTCAGACATCCCAGTTAAAACCATAAAATTCATACAGTTACGAAAAACCGAGAAATAGCGCACAAAGGCTGCCACACGCACTACATAGCCCGAGCCTATTGTGCATAACCACTACCAGGCCAGCGTCCAGCAAACCCCTTTACTCGCCCCGCGCAATGGCTATAATGGCCGCCCCTAGCCGGTATAGCTCAGCTGGTAGAGCAACTGACTTGTAATCAGTAGGTCCCGGGTTCGACTCCTGGTGCCGGCACCATATAAATCAACGACTTAGGCTCACCGCAAGGTGGGCCTTTTTCGTTTTTGCTCAACACTTTGCTCAACACTTCCACTTTGCTGAGCGCTTCCGAGGCTGATCTAGGCCAGCAGACTAGGCCAAGCTACCCCAGTCCGAGCGGACTAATCCGGGTTCACTCGATCTGACGCTCGGTTTTTTCTAATCTGACACGAATGTGGTCAGATAAGCCCCCAAAAAAATTTCACGAATTGGCACAGTGTCTCCCGACATCAACGAGGAGCACTTGCCATGCTGCAACAACCACCCTTCCTAACCAACGCCGAGCTTTGTCAGTTGCTGCGCTGCAGCCAAACCACGCTTTGGCGCTTGCGCCGCGACACCCCTAGCTTCCCCCAGCCCTGTCGCCTCGGCCGTCGACTGCTATGGAGCCGCGAGCAGGTTGAGCAAGCCATAGACCTCATCCGTTGAGGTCATGCGGCGCTCTCAACTGAACCAGCGCACATAGAGCTTTCAAAACCCCGGGTAGAGCTCGACGCGCTAAACCATGAGTACAGGCAACCACTGAGAGTCGCGCACATAACCAAATGGATAGCCTGTTTGGCGAACTCTGGATCAAGCCAAACGCCACACGACCTCTAACTAGAAACGTCCAACCTGCGCATGTGCCAGGAGTCCACGCATGACTGCCGCCTTATTGAGCGCAACGAAATTCCCCGAGCCGAGACCTCTGCAAGCCTCCCTGGAAGCCGCCCCACCCTACCCACTCGCAGCTCTTGGCGACATCCTGGGAGGGGCCATCACTGCGATCATCGAGGCCGTTCAGGTTCCTGACGCGCTAGCTGCGCAATCAGTTCTCGCAGCGGCAGCAATGGCTGCCCAACCGCACGCGAACGTAATGCGTGCAGGACAATTCATTCCTATTTCGTTGTTTTTCCTGACGGTAGCCGAGTCAGGTGACCGAAAAAGTGCCGCCGACCGCCTGGCACTGAGCGCCCATCAGGATCGACAGCGGCAATTGCTGGACGGCTATAAAGCAGAAAAGCAGGACTACCGTGACAAGCGTGACGCTTACCAACGCTGCCGCGAACTAATCCTGAACAAAGCCAAGGGTTCACCCGAGGCGGTGGTGATAGAGCTGGCCAAGCTGGAGGAGCCTACCACGCCACCGATGCCATTTATTCTGGCTGAGGAGCCGACTCTGGAAGGCCTGCAGAAGTCATTACTGAACGGCCATCCGTCCCAAGGGCTTTTCAGCGACGAAGGTGGGCAGTTCTTTGGTGGGCATGCCAGTAGACCCGAGAACATGCTCAAGAGCGTCGCGGGGCTATCCAAATTATGGGATGGGTCGCCTATCGTCCGCACTCGGGCCGCAGAGGGTGAAAGCGCTTCTCGATGTGGATGCCGTCTGAGCGTGCACCTGATGATTCAGCCAATCGTCGCGCAAAGCGTCTTAACCAACCCGATCATGCAGGGCCAGGGTTTCCTGGCTCGTTTTTTGGTGGCCTGGCCGCAGTCGCTCGCAGGCAGCCGCCGCTACCGCGACTTCAACCCGTCGAAGGATGTTCGTTTGCAGCGCTACTGGCAGTGCATGAGCCATTTACTGGAGCTCGCTCCGCAGATTGACGAAGCCGGGCAACTGCTGCCTCCAACTCTACCTTTGGAGCCCGCCGCCTTGGATGCGTGGATCGCCACTCACGACGCTATCGAGGTGCAACTTGGCAGAGGGGGCGATCTTCAAGAGATCAAGCCCACGGCCGCCAAAGCTGGGGAAAACCTACTGCGCATAGCAGGGGTAATGGCTGTCGTAGAGAAAGCTGAGGCTATCACCCGCCCTCTCATTGAGCGCGCTGCCACACTCATGCATTGGTATCTCGCAGAAGCACTACGCCTGAACAACCCGGCGAAGCCAGACCACAACCTGGTGCAGGCGCAAAGTCTTTTTGACTGGTTGTGCGCCAATGACTGGCATAGCTTCGAGGCGCGCACCCTACAACGGCAGGGGCCGCGCGCAGCCCGCAAGAGCGCTGCCCAGCGTGACAAGCTGCTGTCCATCTTGGTTGAGCACTACTATCTGCTGAGCAATGACGGTAAAGATTACCAAATCAATCCATTGGCGACGGCGGCGACCACGGCGACAGCGACCTAGACCCAGAGGCCGTAAGCTGGCGACCAACCTGCGACAGGTGGCGACACCACTGGCTGTCGCAACCTGTCTCCATGCCGTCGCGTAGCGCTATAGTCGGCCCCACCGGCTCTGTCGCCAGTGTCGCCGCTGTCGCCACATCTTCAGTCAATGGATTTCGGCTTTAAGCTCCCCCACCTGCAGCCCACCGCCCAGCTTGGGATACAATCCCCGGCATTTACGCCATCAGGACAGGCGCCTACGGCGGGTGCCCATAAGGGATTTCGCAATGCCTCTTACACTGCAACAACTGGAACGCCACCTGTTCAAGGCCGCCGATATTCTGCGCGGCAAAATGGATGCCTCGGAGTTCAAGGAATATATTTTTGGCATGCTGTTTCTCAAGCGCTGCTCCGACGTATTTGAGGAGCGCTATGAGCAGGTTGTGGCTGAGGAGATAAACGCCGGCAAGAGTAAGGCCGAAGCTTTTGTAACGGCGGAAAACCCGCGCTGGTACAAACGCGATGGCAATTTCTGGGTACCCAGCCAGTCGCGCTTCAAGCATTTGCTCAATGAAGCGCACATTAACGTTGGCGATCTGCTCAATAAGGCCCTGGGTGGAATCGAGGAAAATAATGCTTCCCTGGAAGGGGTTCTGGAGCACATTGATTTCACTAAAAAAGTCGGCCAGAGCAAGATGCCCGACCAGAAGCTGCGCCAGCTCATCACCCACTTCGGTGAAGTGCGCCTGCGCAACTCGGACTTCGAATTCCCCGACCTGCTGGGTGCCGCCTACGAGTACCTTATCGCCGAGTTCGCCGACTCAGCCGGCAAGAAAGGCGGCGAGTTCTATACGCCGCGCTCAGTGGTGCGGCTGATGGTGCACCTGCTCAAGCCGACCCTGGCCCATGATGTCTACGACCCCTGCTGTGGCTCGGGCGGTATGTTGATCGCGGCCAAGGAATACATCGACGAGCACGGCGAAGACGGCCGCAAGGCCAACCTGTTCGGCCAAGAATTTAACGGCACCGTCTGGTCCATCGCGCAGATGAACATGCTGCTGCACGGTATCAGCAACGCCTGGCTGGAGAACGAAGACACCCTGGCCGACCCTCGGCATATCGAGGGCGGCGAACTGCGCCGCTTCGACCGCATCCTCACCAACCCGCCGTTCTCCATCAACTGGGGCCATACCGAGAAAAGCCCGGATGGCAGCCTGGCCTGGAACCCAACCTTCCGCGAGGAGCGCTTCCGCTTCGGCGAGGTGCCACTGGGCTCGAAAAAAGCCGACCTGATGTTCCTCCAGCATATGCTCGCCGTCACCCGCGACGAGGGCATGATCGCCACCGTACTGCCCCACGGCGTGCTGTTCCGTGGCGGTGAGGAGCGCGGCATCCGCGCCGGCATCATCGAGAACGACCTGCTCGAAGCGGTGATCGGCCTGCCGGCCAACCTGTTCTACGGCACCGGCATCCCGGCCTGCATCCTGATCCTGCGCCAACAGAAGCAGGAAGGTGCCAACCGGGTCAGTGCCAAGCCTGCCGAGCGCCAGGGCAAGGTGCTGTTTATCAACGCCGACCGCGAATACTTCGAGGGCCGCGCGCAGAACTACCTGCTGCCCGAGCATATCGAGAAGATCAGCACCGCCTTCGACGAATTCCGCCAGATCGACGGCCTCAGCGATGTGGTGGATATCGCCACCCTGCGCGCCAACGACTACAACCTGAATATCCGCCGCTATGTGGATAACGCACCGCCGCCCGAGCCCCATGATGTGCGGGCTCACCTGCTGGGCGGTGTGCCCAAGTCCGAAGTCGAGGCGAAAGCGCCGCTGTTCACCGCCCACGGCCTTGACCCGCATGACCTCTTCGTAGAGCGTGATACCCAGTATTTCGATTTTCGCGATGAGCTAAGCCGCCGCGCCGACCTCAAGCCGGCCATTGAAGGCAATGCCGGCCTGCAGACCAAGGAAGCCGCCCTGCGGGATGCCTTCGAGCAGTGGTGGCATGCACACAGCCCGCGCATCACCGCCCTGGCTGGGAATCTGGATAACAGCGCCGCACTGGTCGAACTGCGCAGTGAACTGCTGGCCAGCTTTAGCCAGACGCTGGAAGGCATCGGCCTGCTCGACCCCTTCCAGGTCCGCGGCATCGTCGCCGGCTTCTGGTACCAGAGCAAATACGACTTTCTCGGTTTGATGGCCCGCGGAAGCCGGGGCGTAATCGATGCCTGGCGCACCAGCATCGTCACCGCCCTGGAAGACAAAGCCAGCAAGCAAAGCCCGCTGGAGCACAAGCTGGTGAAGTTCCTGCTCAGCGATTTCGTTACCGGGCTGGCCGAGCTGGAAGCGAAAAAGGCCGAACTGGACAGCCAGCTCAAGGCCGCCGCCCCAGCCAAGGGGGAAGATTCCGACGAGGCCGACGAAGAGACGGATGCCGACAACGAAGAAAACACCATCGACGAAGCCCAGCTCAAGGCTTGGAAGGCCGAGCTGACCAAGGTGAAGAAACAGCTCAAAATCCAGCAGGAAAACTTCGCCAGCCACCTGAACCAGGCCGTCGACGGACTCGATGAGCAGCAAGCCGCCGAGCTGTTACTGACCATTCTGCATAACGACATGCAGGCCATCGTCGAGCGCTATATCGCCGCCCAGCGCAAGCAGATCGTCGCCGCCTTTGAGAACTGGTGGGACAAGTACCGGGTGACGCTCAATGAAATCGAGCACAAGCGCGATGCGGCGGCGGTGGCGTTGCAGGGATTTTTGAAAGGGTTGGGGTATGTCTGATCGAAGCTCAATGCAAACATGCGAACAGGGCTTCACTCCGGTTCATCTTGGAGAAATCGCGCATATCGAGATGGGGCAATCTCCAGACTCACGCTACGTCTTTGAGGATTCCTTTCTCGGCTACCCATTCCTCCAGGGAAATGCGGAGTTTGGTACTGTCTCCCCAGAGCCGAAATATGGCTGTACACGACCTGCAAAAACTTCCGAATCCGGCGATGTGCTGATTTCGGTACGGGCTCCAGTGGGCGCTGTAAACATCGCTGACCAGAGCTACTGCATTGGCCGCGGGCTGGCAGCAATCCGCGTGCGTGGTGTCGAGCCATCACTGGCAGCACATCTGATCGCCAGCCAAGCAGCGGCTCTCCGGCGTGTAGCGCAGGGTACGACCTTTGAAGCAATCAGCAAGAAAGACTTGATGGCGCTCAAGCTGCGCATGCCTCCACTGGATGAGTTGCCCGTCATCGCCCAAATCGTCGACACCCTCGACACAGCTATCCGCGAAACCGAGGCGCTGATCGACAAGCTCAAGGCCGTCAAGCAGGGCCTACTGCACGACCTGCTGACCCGCGGCATCGACACCAACGGCCAACTGCGCCCGCCACAGAGCGAGGCACCGCAGCTCTATAAGGAATCGCCGTTGGGGTGGATTCCGAGGGAGTGGGATGCCTCACAGCTTTGCATGCTTACTAAGCTCATCACCAGCGGTTCCCGAGGCTGGGCTGCTTATTATGCGGAGAGCGGGGCGCTCTTTTTACGCAGCCAGAATGTCCGCATGGGCTATTTAGACTTGACTGATCGACAGCTTGTGAAACCGCCGACTGGGGGAGAGGGAGAGCGTACAAAACTTGAGCCATCAGATCTTTTAATCACGATCACAGGTAATGGTGTTGGCAATGTGGCCCATGTGCCAGATGAGTGGGCTGAAACCGCCTTTGTAAGCCAACATGTAGGGCTTGTCCGCTTCAATGACCCTCAGCTTGCACTTTTGGCTACGCACCACTTTGTTGAGGGGGCTCCAGGCAATCAGCAGATTGTTTCTGCCCAATATGGCCAGAGCAAGCCTGGGTTGAGCCTCGAAAATCTACGAGGCTTTTGGATACCAATACCTGCGGAAGGCGAGACTTCAGTAATCAACAGCAAGATTGCGTGCGCATACGAGCGATTAGCGCAAGAGGAAGGCTTGGCTCATCAGTTGCGCAGCTTGAAGCTCGGCCTGATGGACGACCTGCTGACTGGCCGCGTGCGCGTCACCCCGCTGCTGGAATCTGTGCAGCAAGCTACTGCACCAACGGAAGCCTGATATGCCCCAGAGCCTGCCACCCCGCGAGTCCCTCACCGTCGAGTTCAAGAGCGACCGCAGCAAGCTCCCCGATCGTGAACTAATCGAGGCACTGGTCTGCCTGGCCAATGCCGAAGGTGGCGAGCTGTGGCTGGGCGTCGAGGACGACGGCACGCCCACCGGCCTGCATGCCGATCATCACCTGTTGGCAGGCCTGGCCGGTATGGTGGCGGCGCGCACCTCACCCTCGCTGAACGTGCAGGTCGAGGCGGTCGAGCTGGATGGTGTGACAGTGGCACGCATCCAGGCTCCCAAGGCCCAGGGCGAGGTGGCCACCACCAGCGGCGTCTACCTGCGCCGCCGCTTGAAGCACGACGGCACACCCGAATGCGTTGCCATGCTGCCCCATGAGCGCAGTAGCCGCGCAAGCAGCTTTGGCCTGCTCGATGTCTCCGCCCAACCGGTAGCCGGCGCCACCCTGGCCGATCTCGACCCGCTGGAGCGCGAACGCCTGCGTCAGGCCGTGCAGCAATATGGCGGCGACCGCGTGCTGCTGGAGCTGGACGACGAGGCCCTCGACGGCGCGCTGCTGCTGACTGCGCGGCAAGCAGATGGCTCGCGCGTGCCCACCCTCACTGGCCTGCTGCTGGTCGGCCGGGAAACCTCGCTGCGCCAACTGGTGCCCACCCACGAGTTCGCCTTCCAGGTACTGGCCCAGCAGGCAGTACGCTTCAATGAGTTCCGCCGCTTCCCGCTGCTCAAAGCGCTGGACTGGCTGGAGACCAACTTCCGCCCCTACAACCCCGAGGAAGAGCTGCAGGTCGGCCTGTTCCGCGTGCCGGTGCCCAAGGTCGACCTCGGCGCCTTCCGCGAGGCGGTCGCCAACGCACTGATCCACCGCGACTACCACCGCCTCGGCGCCGTACATGTGCGCCTGGAGGACGACGCCCTGGTGGTCAGTAATCCCGGCGGCCTGGTCGATGGCGTGACCCTGGCCAACCTGCTGGTGACTGAACCGCGCCCGCGCAACCCGGCCCTGGCTGACGCCATGAAACGCATCGGCGTGGTCGAACGCTCCGGCCGCGGCGTGGACAAGATCTTCCGCGGCATGCTCAAGTTCGGCCGCCCGGCGCCGGACTACAGCTACACCTCCGCCCAGAGCGTGGTGCTGCGCCTGCCCACCGCCGAGGCCGACCTGGACTTCCGCCGCCTGGTGGTCGAGCACGAACGCGCCACCAACGCCGAGCTGCCCATCGACAGCCTGATCGCCCTGGCCGCCCTGCGCGAAAGCAAGCGCGTCACCGCCGACGAGCTGGCCGTACAGATCCAGCGCGACACCACCAGCGCCAAACGCACCCTGGAAGCCCTGACCGAAGCTGGCTTGGTGGAGGCTCACGGCTCTACCCGAGGGCGCAGCTATACCCTGTCGGCCAGCCTCTACCAGGCCGTGGGCGACAAGGCCGCCTATACCCGCCAGGCAGGCTTCACACCGATTCAGCATGAACAGATGGTGCTGAGCTACGTTCGCCAGCATGGTTCAATTAAGCGCGCCGAAGTGATGGAGCTTTGCCGTCTTTCTGCTGAGCAGGCAAAGGAGTTGCTTACAAAGCTTCGCGATGAGAATCGCTTGATTCTGCAAGGTGAAAAGCGTGGCAGCCACTATTTGTTGGGGCCTGACGCATGAGCAGTCAGCGCGACGAGTTGATCGCTGAATTCGCAAAACTTGAGGAGTTCTCTCAGGCGTTCAGCTACGAGCACGACAATGAGCGTGAAATTGCGATTGTTGGCTGTGCGTATATCGAGAGCCTGCTCGGCGACATTCTGGTTGCGACGTTTCTGAATGATCGCTCAGAGGTGAAATACCTGATTGGTGAGGCTGGCCCACTCAACGGTCTTGTAGCCAGAGCCCGCCTGCTCTATCTGCTAGGCGTTATTCATGAGCTGGTCTACAAAGACATCAAGATCATCGGCAAGATCAGAAATGAGTTTGCACACAAGGTTTCTGCTTCGTTCGCGGATGACAAAATTAGAAACCTGTGCAGAAACCTGAAATGGCATGAATTCAACCTCTTTATGAAGCCACCCGCCGAGGCTACAGCTCGGGATATTTACCAAGTCGGCGTCAACCAGGTGGTTGCTCATCTAGGCGCCCTTCCTGGCCTACAACGTTATAACCGAGCCCAGCGCGACTAGCTTTGGCGTATCCATTCGGCAGTATTGGGGCCGTTATGGGAGTTATGGGAGTTATGGGGACTTATGGGGGATCTGCCCCCATAACATCGCCCAATTTGACAAGGAGTGGCCTGTGGGCTGGGAACTGGAAGACGTCGAAAAACCCTTTGTGGCTCAGTTACAGGGGCTGAACTGGCAGCACACCGAGGGCAGCCTCGACGACCCGGCCGCAACAGGCCGCAGCAGCTTCAGTGAAGTGATTCAGCGGGTTGCGCTGACCGAGCGCTTACGAGCCATCAACCTGCGCGACGGCCAGCCCTGGCTGGATGATCAACGCATTGCCGAAGCCTTCGCCGCCATTACCCGCGTGGGTACCGGCAAGCTGATGGAAACCAACCAGACCGTCACTGAGCTGCTGCTCAAGGGCATCACCGTCGAGGGCCTCCCTGGCTGGGAGGGTGGGCGCGGCCAGACCATCCAGTACATAGACTGGGACACCCCGGCCAATAACCACTTCAGCGTGATCAACCAGTACCGCGTCGATTGCCCGCCGGGCTACAACAGCGGCAAAAAGTTTATCGTCCCGGATCTGGTGCTACTGGTTAACGGCATCCCGCTGGTGGTGGTGGAGTGCAAGAGCCCGTCCATTCCTGAACCGCTGGCCGAGGCCGTCGATCAACTGCGTCGTTACAGCAACCAGCGCAAGGCGGCCTTCGAGGTCGAGGAGAACGAGGGCAATGAGCCCCTGTTCGCCAGTGTGCAGTTGCTGATCGCCAGCAGCTATGACGAAGCCCGGGTAGGCTGCATTGGTGCCGGCTTTGCGCATTTCTCGCAGTGGAAGACGGTGGTTGGCCCGGATGGCAGCGGCAGCGAGCAGGCCGTGGCCGAGCAGCTGGGTAAAGCCAAACTGTCCGAGCAGGAGCGCCTGGTGGCGGGCATGCTGGCACCGGCCCATCTGCTCGATCTGATCCGGCATTTCATGCTGTTTATGCAGGTTGGCGGGCAGACCATCAAGACGGTCTGCCGCTACCAGCAGTACCGCGCGGTAAACCGCACGGTGACCCGCATGAAACACGGCCAGACACGCCTTGAGCATGGCGAGAGCGACCAGCGCGGCGGCATCGTCTGGCATACCCAGGGTTCGGGCAAAAGCCTGACCATGGTGTTTCTGGTGCGCAAGATGCGCACCGATTCGCAGCTGCGCCGTTTCAAGATCATCGTGGTCACCGACCGCAAAGACCTGCAGAGCCAGCTCGCCGCCACCGCCACGCTAAGCGGTGAACTGCCGGAGGTCGCCTCTAATATCGAGGGCGTTAAAGCCCTGGCACGGCGCCAAGGCCCAGGGCTGGTATTCGCCACCATCCAGAAGTACCGCAACCCTGAGCAGGACGAAGATGGGGCGGCCGCTCGCCCTGCGCAAGACGCAGCGCTGGTGAAAGCCGCGGAAAAACGCGCTCCCTACCAGGGAAGCAAACCGTTCGAGGTGCTCAACCACGACGAGAGCATTCTGGTACTGATCGATGAGGCACATCGCACCCAAGCCGGCGATCTGCACGCGAATCTGCTGGCAGGCCTACCCAACTGCGTGCGCATCGGCTTTACCGGCACGCCGATCATCATGGGTGACAAAAAACGTACCCACGAAATTTTTGGTGCGTTTATCGACAAATACACCATCAAGGAGGCCGAGGCGGATGGCGCGACTGTACCCGTGCTCTACGAAGGACGCACGGCACAGGGTGCGGTGAAAGACGGGGCGAGCCTGGATGAGCTGTTCGAGGATTTATTTCGCGAGCATAGCCAGGACGAACTGGAACTGATCAAGAAAAAATACGCCACCAAGGGCCATATCTTCGATGCCCCGGCCCTGATTACCGACAAGGCCCGCGACATCCTCCGCCACTACGTGACCAATATCCTGCCCAATGGCTACAAGGCGCAGGTGGTGGCCTACAGCCGGATTGCGGCCATCCGCTATTTCCATGCGCTGCAGGCCGCCCGTGATGAGCTGCTGGCGGAGGCTGACGCACTGCCCGCTGTCGATAAAGACCTCGACGATGAAGCCCTGTGCCAGCGACCGCCCAAGCTGCAGGCGCGCGTGCAGGCGTGGCGCTATCGCAACACGCTACGCAGCCTGGAATTCGCACCGATTATTTCCGGTTCAAATAACGATCCCTCCGAGTGGAAGACCTGGACGGATGGCAGCAAGCACGAGCAACTCATCAAACGCTTCAAAAAGCCCCTGAACCATGAGCAGCCGAACAAGGCCGACCCGCTGGCCTTTTTGATCGTCAAATCAATGCTGCTCACCGGCTTTGACGCGCCAATCGAAGGAGTGATGTACCTCGACCGGCCCATCAAAGAGGCCGAGCTGCTGCAGGCCATTGCGCGGGTGAACCGTACCGGGTTCGGCAAGCGCTGCGGCATCGTGGTGGATTACTACGGGGTCGCCAACCACCTGCGCGAAGCCCTCGCCGCCTATGCCGATGAGGATATCGAGGGCGCGCTGAGCAGCATCAAGGACGAGGTGCCGGTGCTGCGTGATCGCCATCTGCGTGTGGTGGATGTACTGCGTCGCCAGGGTGCGGATTCCACGCTGACTCGGACACCTATTCCACGCACATCCGGACAGTGAT
>VFQM010002060.1_pt1 | contig 15850 bp, 13 predicted proteins | sample 3512391 | NCBI WGS metagenome assembly VFQM01 (sample SAMN10412369, study PRJNA504923) | tailings metagenome | isolation source: Replicate 1 from Balatoc abandoned mine | place: Philippines
TGATCCCTGTTTTTCACCATAGGGTCCCTCCCGACCAGCTGCTTACTAGGAATTGGTCAAAAAAATACCCCGACATTTCTGCCGGGGTAGCTATGGTTTTTTGGAATATTACCCATTCATACTGATCAAAAACTCGGCGTTGTCTCGAGTCCCTTTCATACGGCTGAGGAGGAATTCCATGGATTCCTGAGAGTTCATGTCGCTCATAAGCTTTCTCAAAATCCATACCCGCTGCATCTCTTCTTTGTCCATCAGCAAGTCTTCACGACGTGTACCTGAACCCAAGACATCGATCGCAGGATAGATTCTTCTATTGGCCAACTTACGATCCAGCGCCAGTTCCATGTTGCCGGTGCCTTTGAATTCTTCGAAGATTACCTCATCCATTTTGGAACCGGTCTCTACGAGGGCAGTTGCAATGATGGTCAGGGAACCGCCATTTTCCACATTACGGGCTGCGCCAAAGAATCGCTTCGGCTTGTGAAGGGCATTGGCATCCACACCACCGGACAGGATTTTGCCTGAGCTTGGTACCACGGTATTGTGGGCACGGGCAAGTCGGGTGATAGAGTCAAGCAAAATCACGACATCGTGACCCACTTCGACCATTCGCTTTGCTTTTTCGAGAACGATATTGGCCACTTTTACGTGCCGGTCAGCCTGCTCGTCAAAGGTAGAAGAGATCACTTCTGCCCGTACTGAGCGAGCCATATCTGTCACTTCCTCAGGACGCTCATCGATCAGGAGGATCATGAGGTGTACTTCGGGATGGTTTTGCGTGATGGCATTGGCGATCTGCTGGAGGAGGACTGTCTTACCAGTCTTAGGCTGTGCTACGATCATGCCTCGTTGTCCTTTTCCGATCGGGGCAAAGAGATCAAGGATTCGGGTAGAATAGCCGTCAGCCTTGGTGGATAAGTTCAGTCTTTCCTCAGGGAAAAGTGGGGTCAGGTATTCAAAAGGCACCCGGTCACGGATTTCGTCGGTTGTTTTCCCGTTGACGGTGCCGAGCTTGAGCAAGGCAAAGTATTTTTCTCCTTCTTTTGGTGGTCGGATGGAGCCCTTGATATGGTCTCCGGTCTTCAGTCCAAAAAGTTTGATTTGGCTAGGAGAGACATAGATATCATCCGGCGATGCCAAATAGTTGTAGTCCAAGGAGCGAAGGAAACCATAGCCTTCTTGCATAATTTCGAGAACGCCTTCGTTTTCGATGACTCCGTCAAACTCCCTAGGACTTACATACGGCTTCTTACGTCCGGAGCCGGGTAATGTCTCTGCTGCGGGCGCCATTACTTCATCCTGAGATTTGAAGTTTTTCCGCTTGGGCAGCTCTACTTCCTGCTCAGCCCGAGGGTTTTCTCTTGGGCTGCTTGGTTCGGGAGATTTTGCCGGAGCTGGCTCATCGGTCTTTTCTCCGGTGATATTAGCCTCTACATTGACTTCTTCAAAGACTCGCTTGCGGGGGCGAAACATTTTCGGTTCCTCAGAGGCAGGGCTTACTTCCTTCTTAGGAGCTTCGGGCGCCTTCGCTTCAGGAGCTTTTGGCTCTGGAGATTCTGCTTTTTCAGGTCTTGGAGCTCGCTCAGGACGGGCAGGTCTTTCGGCTTTTTCGATCTTTTCTGCTTTGGGGGCAGGAGCTTCCTTAGGTACTCCGGCTTCAGCTTCTTGAGCTGGTTTGTCCTGAGGAATTTCGGTGACGTTTTGTCTTCTAAACTTAGACTTGAATTCAGGCTCGGCGGGAGCAGCGGGGGATGGTTCGGATGGTTTTTCGGGTTCTGCGGCCTGAATTTCTACGATGGAGGGCTTTTTCTTTGGGAGTGCTTGCTCGGGCGTGATGGCCTGCTGGTCTAGGATAGCGTAGACGAGTTCGTCTTTTTTGAGTGACTTAAAATTTTTCACTCCTAGCTCCTCAGCAATCTCCTTCAGTTCAGATAAAAGCCTGATTCTGAGTTCTTCTATGTTGTACATAAAGAGGGTGGTAATAAATAAGATGTAATAAAATGCGGATTTGGTTGGGAACGTGAATGATTTTTCTGGAGCAAAAATGGTCTTCAGGAAGAGTGCAAGTCAAAGCGGGCTGACCTGTTCATTCACGGTGATGGCACAATATTAAGTTTTGCTTTTTGAATTAACAAATTTTTTGTTTTGGCTTTAGCAAATTGATCTTCAGGATTTTTAGCCCATGAGCTGTCGCAATACGGGCAGGGATTTGATGGGTGCAGGATTGTCCAAGTGCTCGCTGTAGAAAACGAGCAGGTAATCCAAAAGTTTACGACGTAGGCTACCGGGGATTTTCAGACGCATGTCAAAGCCCATTTCCAGACTTTCCTCCAAGAAGCTCAAGATTTCTGCAATCTCCTCTGGTAAAAAGGGGTGATGCTGAGACTCAGTCAAAAATCCCTCTGCTTCCTCTGGAGCGAAGCCCAAAAACCTGGCCTGCTGTACCAAAAATACTGCGGGAAAATTGGCCAATTCACAGTCTTGGGCATCGAGGCGAAGGATGCTGTCCCGGAGAAAATCAAAAAGCCAATCGTTTTGGTAATTGTCGTAGATGCTTCGGCTGACCAGTTCGGTGACAAACATGGCAATGCCCGTGCGGATAAAGTCAAAAGGGATTTTCTGCTGAGGGATCTCGATTTTGGCATCCGAGATACGCTGAAGCCCGGCATTTTCTTTATCATAGACGACGAGGTCGAGCAGAGTCAGAGGTTGGTAAAGCGCTGACTTATTGCCCTTTCCCTGGGTACGTACCCCATTGATCAGATAGGATTTGAGTCCGAGTTCGCGGGTGAAAATCTTCACGATCAGGCTTGTTTCCTTGTATTTGAGCGAACTGAGGACGATTCCACCGGTCTTTTTGATCATGGTTTAGGCTTTGCGCTTGTCCTCAATGAAGCATTTGCGGCAGCGGGCTTCGTAGCTTTCTTTTTCTCCCAGCATGACCTTTTCGGTGGATTCGGCCAGTCGGTATGAAAAAGCAGCCAAATCCCCGCATTTCATGCAGATCGCATGGACCTTGGTCACGTACTCGGCGATGGCCATCAATTCCGGCATGGGCTCAAAGGGCTTGCCCTCAAAGTCCATATCCAACCCTGCCAAAATCACCCGCTTGCCTTTATTGGCCAATAGCTGACTGACACGTACCAGTTCCTTGTCAAAAAACTGTGCCTCATCGATCCCGACCACATCACAGTCTCCCGCTAGAAGCAAGATATCGCCTGCAAAATTGACCGGGGTGGATCGGATGCTGTTTTCGTTGTGGGAAACCACGTCCTGTTCATGGTAGCGCTTGTCCACGGAGGGCTTGAAGATTTCGACCTTGAGCTTGGCTATCCGAGCGCGGTTGAGCCGACGGATCAGCTCTTCGGTTTTGCCCGAAAACATGGAGCCACAGATCACTTCGATCTGCCCTTTTCGCTCAGCAGGCCTGCTACTATTCAGATTTGACTCGACAAACATTATTACTTACTCGGTGTAGGACAGGTGCGGAAATTTGTTGATCTCAGCCACCCGAATGACCAGTTCTCCCTGGGTCAGACTGGATTGGCAGCTCAGACGTTCATTTTCCTGCAGTCGGTTTTGATTTTTAAAAAAGAGCTCTCTGTCCGAGGGGGAGGTCAAATTTTCCTGACCCCGGACGATGATCATTTTGCAGGAGGTACAGCGGCCTTTTTTCCCGCAGGCATGCATCCAATCGGTACCGGATTGATGAATTAATTCGATAACTTTACGATCAGTATCCGGGAAATCAATTGTAAAATTTCCCAGATTTTGAATGACGATTCGGGGCATTTGTCCGTTTGTTTTTGAAAACAAGACCTACCTATGACAGTTCAAATTAACAGCAATTATTTAGAAAAATATTCTTCCGATTACGCCGAGAAAGTCTGCGCTCGATTTTTTTCGGACCGACAGTTTATCTCGGGACAGGAAATCCTCCAGCTGACCAGTAGCACTCAGGTCAATTTTTTTGTCATCAAGCGGCTTTTTGAACTCTGGCAGGAGGAGCTAGCCAAGCTTAAAAGCAGTCCTTATTTTGACTATCGGGATATTGCAGTCCATGAAGCCCTGACCCAGTTTATGAATGTGCTTTCACGACGGATCAAAGTAGAGCGTGCCCATCTGCAGCCGATGGTAGCATCGGCTGTGTCTCAGGCGATTCAGGTAGCGGTAGATCCGGTTGCTTTTTACCAAAACGAAATCAATAAAGCCCCATCCGGCAAAATCAACGAATACCTCAAGGAAAATAAAAAGTACTACAAGTGGCATGACAAAGCGGTCACATTCCTGATAGACAAGGCGGGCTTTGGCTACGATAAGGATTCCTATCTCAAGGCGATCAGTGCCAACTATCAGGTCATCAAAGATTCCATGGAGTCGGTCAACCTATTGCTTGCTACGCTGGGCGATGTGCAGGTTTTTGATTTGGATCATTATGTAATCGCTGAAGTAGCGGAATCAGAGGAGCCTACGATCGTGGTAGAAAAGCAGGAGACTTCCTTTTTTGATGAGCCGGAACTTGCTACACCATCTCCCGAGCCTGAGCCTTCTTTGGTAGAAAAACCTGCTGCCCCAGTCCCTGTTTCTGCTCCAAGTTTTTCATTTTCAGGGCAAAAACTTCAAGCCTCCAAACTCAAATCGCACTTTGCATCCGAGTCCTACAAGGGCATGAAGGGGATCCTCGGTGAGCTCTCCGAAAGCGTTGCGATCAATCAGCGGTTTATGTTTACCAAAGAGCTTTTTGATGGTAACGCCGACCTGCTTCGGCATGCGCTCAAGTCCATTGACGGGTTGGATTCCTTTGAAGAAGCTGTGGAGCTAGTCAATAGCCGGTATGTCGAGGAGCTCAATTGGGACATCAATTCCGATGCCGTGCATGAATTTATGCAGCTGCTGTACAGGAAGTTTGTTTGATAGAAATGATAAAAGGAGGTCAGTAAGCCTCCTTTTTTTGTGTTTTGTTAATTTTGATTATCCACTTCTTTGCCAGAAGTTCAAAATGGCCTCGACACTTCGACAAGCTCAGTGACCGGGCTCGGCCACGGGATTTGAGGTTGTTAATGGGAGAAAAATGCGGATATAAATTTTGTTAATTTAATCTTCCAAGTTGAGAAGCTCTCGAGGAGTCAAGCTTGATAAAGATGAACAGCAAAACTGTAAAAGACCACAGTGAGGAGCCTCCATAGCTGAAGAAGGGCAGCGGAATACCCACGACAGGAAAAAGCCCGATGGTCATCGCGATATTGATCATAAAGTGAAAAAGTAAAATCGATATCACGCAGTACCCATAAATCCTCGAAAAGCGGTTTTTTTGGCGCTCGGCCATGACGACAAGCCGATACAAAAGCCCAACGAACAATCCGATCACGACCAAGCTACCCACCCAGCCAAATTCCTCTCCAAGAGTACAGAAAATGAAGTCCGTGTGCTGCTCGGGTACAAAGTCAAATTTGGTCTGAGTACCCTCCAAATAGCCCTTGCCAAGCAAGCCTCCGGAGCCAATGGCGATTTTGGATTGGGTGACGTTCCAACCTACTCCCAGAGGATCAAGATTGGGGTTGAAGAGTACCATGATGCGGTTTTGCTGATGCTCGGGGAGCTTGGATACTACAAAGTCAATCGAATAGATGTAGCCGATCATCAGCAGTCCGATCGAGGAAAAGACCAGGATACGCTGCCAGGTCTTTTTGCCCAGTGCAATCAGGATGCCGACAAAAATCACGATAGCCCCTACCAGATAGAGGTTATTTTCTACACCCAAAGCCAAAAGAGAAATGGCAATCCCCCCAATGCCCAACACATAGTACCACTGTGGCAATCCTTCCCGATAAAACATCAGTAGGAGCGCAAAATATACCATGGCCGTACCTGTATCTGGCTGCAACAAAATCAAAATCACCGGCAACAAAAGCACCCCAAATGCCATGGCCTGATACTTCTTTTTGCTCAGGTCAAAGGTGGGCCGCTCCATCACTTTGGCAAGGGCCAAAGCTGTCGCAAACTTGGCAAATTCGCCCGGTTGGATCCTAAAATCCCCAAATCCGATCGACAGAATCTGCCCATTGACTTCCTTTCCGATAAATGGTGTCAGGATCAGGAGCATCATCATGATCAGGTAGATGACCAGGGAAAGGTTTTCAAAAAAGCGAAAATCAGCCACCATGATAATGGTGATCAAAGCGATTGCGGTTCCGATCCATACAAGCTGCTTGCCCGAATTGATCGAAAAGTCGAAGATGCTTTTCTCCACCTGACTGTCATAGACGGCAGCGTAAATATTAAACCAGCCGATGATGACCAGGGCAAAGTAGATGGAAACGGCGATCCAATCGACTCGGTTGATATGAATGTCAGACTCCCGCATCAGTAGATAAAGTTTCCGGCGAGTACATATTCTTCCAAAGCGGTTCGTTCTACTTGACCTTTGAGGTATTTTTCGATCATCAGCGAGGCAGTACTTGCTGCTGCACGTCCACCCCAGCCGGCATTTTCCACATAGACGGCGATGGCGATTTTGGGATCTTCCTTAGGAGCAAAGGCGATAAACACCGAGTGATCTTCCCCATGGGGATTTTGAGCGGTCCCTGTTTTTCCTGCCAGGGTGATCTCCTTCATAGCTGCACGTGCTGCTGTCCCATAGATGGCTTCAGCCATAGCATCTTGGATGAGGTCAAAATGATGGGCATCTACGCCGACGTCGTGGCGAATTTGAAATTTACCGGGAATCTTGGTTGGATCTCCATCCACTTCTTTGATCAGGTGAGGGGTGTAGTAATAGCCTTTGTTGGCAAAAATCGCCGCCAGGTTTGCCATTTGCAGAGGAGTAACTTGCATCTCGCCTTGGCCGATCGAAAGGGAGTAAATCGTGGAATATTTCCAGCGCCCTTCACCGTAAACCCGATCATAGAGCTTGCTCGATGGTATATCTCCACCTCTTTCCCCGTACATATCGATTCCGAGCTGATCTCCCAGACCAAACTTTAACACCTTTTCTCTCCAGGCATTGAGTCCAAGCTCGGTGTCTTTGAAGGTATTGGACGAAAGCCCCTGATTGATCATCATGCGGTATGCCTGATGGTAATAGGGATTGCATGAGTTTCGAATCGCTCCAAAAAGGTTTACCGGATTGGGGTGATTGTGACAGGCTACTAGGGATCGATTACAGGGTAAAGTAGTATTCGGTGTCAATACGCCTTCCTGCAGACCGATTAGACTCTGGACAATCTTGAAAATCGAACCCGGAGGATACATCGCCATCACGGGACGATTAAACAGCGGCTTTTCCGGATCTGCATTGAGCCGACGATAAGTCCGGCTAAATTCCGCTCCCGTCAGTTCATTTGGATTATAAAAGGGAGCTGAGATCATCGCCAATATTTCCCCGGTTTTTGGTTCGATCGCTACGACTGAGCCTTTTTTTCCAGACATGAGCATTTCTCCATAGTGCTGGAGGTCCATGTCGATGGTGGAGGTGAGATTTTTTCCTGCTACTGATGCCGTGTCGTATTCGCCATCTTTGAATGGTCCTTTATCAATACCTCGGACATTGACCATTTTGTATTTCACACCCTTTCTTCCGCGAAGCTCATTTTCGTAATAGCGCTCCAAACCGCTGAGGCCCACGTAGTCGCCTTGGGAATAGTAGCGGGCAGAGTCCCGTTCAAGCTGTCCGGCGCTGATTTCCCCTATATATCCCAAGGCATGGGGCGCAGTGGCATTTGGATAGGAGCGCACCGATCGGGTCATGATAAAGAGTCCCGGATAGTCCACGAGAAAATCCTGGATTCGTGCGAAGTCCGTAGAAGAAATTTGCTTGATCAGTGGGGAGGGCTTTACCGCAGAATATTTGCGGGCTGCGGTGTAGGCCTCGATCAATTGCTCTTTTTCGATTTTGAATAGCTTGCAAAAACGGGTGGTGTCTCCGATTTTGAATTCTTTGGGCACTACCATCAAATCGAAAATCGGGTTGTTATAGACCAATAGCTTTCCGTTTCGGTCATAAATCAGTCCCCTGTAGGGATGATCCACGATCCGTTGAATGGCATTTCGCTCGGCTCTTTTCATAAAGCTGTCATCCAATACCTGGATCATAAACAGCTTGACCAAGAGCACAATACTTACCAGAAAAATGAAAATGAGAATGACGGCTGGTCTTTGGTCTTTCATCGAATACTCCTCCTGCGCTTAAAGAATAGCACCTGCACAAGTATAGCCAAAAGCATGCTGAAAATAGATGAAAACAGACTTTTATTGAGTGCTCCAAAAAAATTTCCTACACCCAGGTGGTCAATGGTAAAAAATACCAAAGAGTAGGCAAAATACAGGGGTAATGCATAGCTGACAAACCAACGGAATCCCATCTGATTCATGGTAGGCTCGTCACCTTCGTCATATCCTCCGGTGGGGCTGATGGCCTTCAGCCAAAGTGGCCGGATAAACGCCAGAAAGGTTGCAGAGGCGGTGTGCATGCCGATAGTTTCGTAAAACACATCGACCATCAGTCCGGTAAAAAAGGCAATCAGCATCAAGGGAATCGGACGCAGGGAAATCGGCAAAATCAATATGCCCAGCACATAGAGAAACCCAAATGCCACGCCGAATACTGCCAGATTCTTCAACAGAAATATCTGCACCAGTACCAGTATGATCACCAGCAAAAAGTCGAAAATCAGGTTTCTAATATTCATTGCTTACTTCGGCTTCTTGATAGAGGGAGTCAAGTTCGGTAAACTGGGTATTTTCTACCAAGTACACAAAGGTGACTTTGCTAAAATCCGCACTGAGTTGGAGTCTTATATTCAAATAGTTTGGGTTGTCTTCATCGGGGCCTATTTCGGAGATCACCCCGATCAGGATTCCTTCCGGAAACACCGCATTGAACCCGGAAGTGATCACCGTGTCCCCTTCCTGGGCTTTGACGTGGCGGGGTACATAGAGGAGTTTTGCCTCTGAGGTATTGGCCCCGTCCCACTGTACCGAGCCAAAGTCATCCGTAGATTTGATTTTGGAGGAGACCAGAAGTGAAGTATTCAGCATGGAAAATGCCACCGAATAATTTTCCGAGACGGCCTTGACCCGACCGATGACTCCCCGTGAATCAAAAATCCCCATACCGGGTTTGATGCCATGCTTTGATCCCTTATTTAGCGTCAGGTAGTTTTGTGAATACCGTAGGGAATTACCAATGACCCGGGCTGAGCGAAATTCAAAGGTAGCCTTCATGGCCGAGTCTAGCGGGATCGTAAGGCTATCCGGTTTGACCTGAAGCTGCTCTAGAGTTTGGAGTATTTTTGCATTTTCCTCGATCAGGGCTTCGTTGGCTTGGGCAAGCGAAAAAAACTGAGTGACGTCAGCTTGTTTTTCCAATGCTGCGCCTACAAGATTATTTGAACTGTTGAAAAAGGCTGCACCCTGTGGAGAATTGTTGGAGACAATCAGCCAGACCGCCACCACTTCGAGAACAATAAATAGAAGAAAAGCCCTTATTCGATAAAGGAACTGTAGGATGCGTAGCATTCAGAATTTATGTCATCAAGACGGTTCGGAAATTTTGGATGTTTTTCAGAGCAGTACCGGTACCCCTCACTACCGCCCTGAGAGGATCCTCGGCGATATGAATCGGAAGTTTGGTTTTTTGATGAAGTCTCTTGTCCAGTCCTTTGAGCAAAGCCCCTCCACCTGTGAGGTGAATGCCGTTGTCATAGATATCGGCAGAGAGTTCAGGAGGAGCGATTTCAAGCGCCTTCAGTACCGCTTCTTCGATTTTGGATACTGACTTATCCAGAGCAAATGCGATTTCAGAGTAGGATACCTTGATCACTTTTGGGATACCGGTCATCAAGTCACGGCCTCGGATTTCGTAGTCTTCTGGAGCCTCGTCCAGTTCGGTCAGGGCAGATCCGATGGCTATTTTTACTTTCTCGGCAGATCGCTCTCCGATGAGGAGGTTGTGCTGCCGTCTCATGTAGTCGAGAATATCTTTGGTAAAGGTATCACCTGCCACACGAATGGACTGGTCAGCCACAATACCGGATAATGCAATCAGGGCAATCTCCGTAGTGCCTCCTCCGATATCCACGATCATAGAGCCCATTGGCTTCTCGATGTCGATCCCGATCCCGATCGCGGCAGCGATAGGCTCATAGAGCATATATACTTCCTTGGCACCTGCGTGCTCTGCGGAGTCTCGGACCGCTCTCTTTTCCACTTCGGTGATTCCGGAGGGGATACAGATTACCATGCGGTGCGATTGAGGAAACATTCCTTTCTTCTGTCCCGGGATCATTTTGATCAGACCCCGGATCATCTGCTCAGCAGCGTAAAAGTCGGCGATCACTCCGTCCTTGAGCGGGCGGATGGTCTTGATGTTTTCGTGGGTTTTCTCGTGCATGTTCATCGCCTCCCGGCCTACTGCAAGGACTCGGTTATTGGTCTTGTCGATAGCAATAATGGAGGGTTCGTCCACGACGATCTTATCTTTGTGAATGATAAGGGTGTTGGCAGTTCCCAGGTCGATGGCTATGTCACTAGAGAAAAAATCAAATAATCCCATGGTGTGCTGATGTAGATTGGCTTTTCGTTGGAGTTGAGTGTTTAAGATAGTACCTGAGTACCGTTTTTAAACGCGGGTCGGCAAAATTATTATCTTCTGCTGACAAAACTGAGGATAAGTTGTTTTTTTTGTTTGGTTTCAAAAGGCGTGCTCAATTCCGTTTTGTCCTGAAAAAATCAGTTTTTTTTAATCCGAAAGTATTTGCCTTGAAATCGTTCTGATCGGGGGACTTTGTAATTCGAGATTCTTTATATTACTTTTGTGGCGTATTCGAAAGTTTCTGGAGGGGACAAAAAGTCCCCTCTTTCATTATGCTAACCTATGAGCCGACTCAGTCAGGAAGTTGAAAACTTGGTTATGAAAAACCTGCCAGACGAATCCCACTTTATCGTGGATATCAAGCTGGAGGAAAAGGCAGGCAAAATGCGTCTTCTCATTTTGATCGATGCCGATCAGGGAGTGACCATAGACACCTGTGCCAAAGTAAGCCGATCTATTTCTGAAGAATTGGAAAGCAGTGACCTGATCGCGGATGCCTTCATCTTGGAGGTATCGTCACCGGGTTTGGATTTTCCGCTGAGCAGCCCCAGGCAGTATCAGAAAAATGTCGACAGGGAGCTGAAAGTTCTTCTTCAGTCGGGAGCAGAGCTTACCGGCAGACTGATCGAAGTACTCGAGGATAGCATCAAACTTTTGGTACGAAAAAAAGAAAAAGGAAAAAAGGCCACCGAAGAGGAACAGGTGTTGCCTTTTGCTGAAATCAAAAAATCAATCGTACAAGTGTCTTTTAAATAAATCCCATGGATGCCAAAATCTTAATAGAATCCTTCGCAGAGTTTGCGAGATCTAAAAATGTGGATCGCCCAACGATGATCCGTATTCTGGAAGATGTATTCAGAGCGATGATCCGTAAAAAATTTGAGACGGACGAAAACTTTGATGTGACTATCAACGCAGACAAGGGCGACTTGGAGATTTTCCGTATTCGGGAGATTGTCGATGACAACTCCGAGGATATTTGGGATTTTGATAAAATCAGCTTGACCGAAGCTCAGAAAATCGAACCTGACTTCGAGATTGGAGAAGAAGTTTACGAAAAGATTGAGTTGGAGGCGTTTGGACGCAGAGCGGTGCAAATGGCTCGTCAGACGCTTATCCAACGAATCAAAGACCTCGAAAAGGATATCCTTTTCAGCAAATACGAAGAGCAGATCGGAGAGATTATCTCTGCTGAAGTCTATCAGATTTTGGGTCGGGAAATCCTGTTGATCGACGGTGAAGGCAATGAATTGATCTTACCAAAGGCAGAGCAGATCTCCAAGGATCGATTCCGCAAAGGCGATACCGTCAAGGCCATCGTGCATCGGGTCGATATGATCAACGGCAACCCAAAAGTAATCCTGTCCAGAACTTCACCGGTTTTCTTAGAGAGACTCTTCGAAAACGAAGTACCTGAAGTCTATGATGGACTGATCACGATTGTGAAGATCGTGAGAGAGCCGGGAGAGCGTGCCAAGGTAGCCGTGGAATCCTACGATGACCGTATCGATCCGGTAGGTGCTTGTGTAGGGATGAAGGGTTCCCGAATCCATGCTGTCGTGCGTGAACTTCAGAATGAAAACATCGATGTAATCAACTACACCGATAATCTTGAACTCTATGTATCTCGAGCGCTTAGCCCGGCGAAAGTTTCCTCGATTACTGTAAATGCCGAAACCAAGCGGCTTTCCGTGTTCCTGAAGCCTGACCAGGTTTCCTTGGCAATCGGAAAAGGCGGTTTCAATATCAAGTTGGCCAGTAAGCTGGTCGGCTATGAAATCGATGTGTTCAGAGAGCTCAATGAGTATGAAGAAGAGGATGTGGATCTGAACGAATTCTCCGATGAGATCGATCAGTGGATCATCGATGAATTGAAAAAGACAGGTTTGGATACGGCCAGGAGCGTTTTGGCGCTGACCAAAGAAGACCTTACCCGTCGTACGGAGCTTGAAGAGGAGACGATCGAAGAGATCTTCCGCATCCTCAGGCAAGAATTTGAACAATAAAACGGCTTATAAAGCCAAAGAATACCTAATTTTACTTAAGATTTCGAAAGAAGTTTTTGCTTATGTCAGAAGAAAAAATGATGCGATTAGGCCAGATTGCCCGAAAACTCAACGTGGGGACAGCTACCATTGTTGAGTCTTTGGCCAAGCGTGGCTTTGAGGTAGAGAACAATCCCAATTCCAAAATTAACATGGAGCAGGTGGCCATGCTGGAAAAGGAGTTCAAATCCTCCGCGCTGGAAAAAGAAGAGGCCTCTCATCTTTCGATAGGGAAGCGCCACGAGCCTGTTTCTATAGAACCAGAAGCTCCCAAGCAGGAAAAAGCTCCTGAGCCTGCACCTGCACCCGTGACTCGTGAAGAGCCTAAGCCTGTGGTGACTACTCCTCCGCCGGCAGCCCCTACCCCAGCACCAGCACCCACACCCACCCCTGCACCGACTCCAGCACCGGAGCCAGAGAAAATATCTCCTGACGCACCAAAACTCGAAGGCATCAAGATCTTAGGTAAAATAGACTTGGATAAAAAGCCAGCTCAAGCACCGCCAGCACCTAAACCTGCTCCTGTGCAAGAAAAGCGGCAAGAACAGCCAAGAACAGCGGCACCAAAACCTGCCGCTGCTCCTGCGCCACAGCCTAAACCAGCTCCTAAGCCAGCTCAGCCTGCATCCCAGCCCAAACCACAAGTGCAGCAGCAGTCCAAACCTGCTCAGCCAGCTCCTAAGCCGGCAGCACCTGAAGCTAAGCCTGAAGAAAACCAGGTGATTGCTGCTAAAGCGGATTCACTGAAGGGACTTACCGTCTTGGGTAAAATCGAGCTCCCTGTTGAAAAAAGTAAGAAAAAGGGCGGCCCGGTAGCTTCCTCTGACGAACGAAATCGCGACAAAAAACGCCCAAGAAAAAGAATTGACAAACCCGGTACTCCAGGGGCAGGTCCAAATAGACCTCCACAGGATGCCAACCGTGGAGGAGGTCAAAATCGACCTAACCAAGGCAAGGGTGGAAATAACAATCAGCGAGGTGGCGCCAATCAACAGCAGCGCACTCAAAAAGCCGAACCTACTCAAAAGGAAATCCAAGATCAGATCAAACAGACCCTAGCCAGACTCCAAGGCAATAAGCCTGGCGGAGGCGGAGGTAAAACCAAATCCAGACGTGATAAGCGTGCAGAGCGCGATCGTGAGACGGAAATGGAAGGAGAAGACAGCAAAATCCTAAAAGTAACCGAATTCATCTCTGCCAATGACTTGGCTTCGCTGATGGATGTGACGGTCAATCAGATCATCTCCACCTGCATGTCTCTGGGTATGTTCGTATCGATCAATCAGCGTTTGGATGCTGAGGCGATTACCATCATTGCAGATGAGTTTGGATATGATGTGGAGTTTATCCAGTCTATCGAAGACGAAAAGCAGGAGGAAGTAGAGGATACAGAAGATGAGTTGGAAGAAAGAGCGCCTATCGTGACCATCATGGGTCACGTAGATCACGGTAAGACTTCCTTGCTCGATTACATTCGTATGTCCAAAGTGACCGCAGCAGAAGCAGGCGGTATCACCCAGCACATCGGGGCATACGATGTAATGACCAAGACCGGGCACAAAATCGCCTTCCTTGATACTCCTGGTCACGAAGCGTTTACAGCGATGCGTGCACGGGGTGCCAAAATCACCGACATTGCCATCATCGTAATTGCAGCTGACGATAGCATCATGCCTCAGACCAAAGAAGCGATCAACCATGCCCAAGTGGCGGGGGTTCCGATGATCTTTGCAATCAATAAGGTCGATAAGCCAAATGCCAGACCTGAAAAAATCAAGGAGGAATTGGCCAATATGAACCTCCTAGTTGAGGAGTGGGGTGGTAAATACCAGTCTCAGGAGATTTCAGCCAAAACCGGACAAGGAGTCGATGAACTCTTGGAAAAGGTTCTTTTGGAAGCCGAAATCCTCGAACTCAAAGCTAACCCTGACAAAAATGCCGTGGGTACTGTAATCGAAGCCTCCCTGGACAAAGGCCGTGGATATGTGGCTACGATTATGATTCAGGCAGGAACTCTACGCGTGGGCGATGTCATGGTAGCAGGTCAGCACTATGGCCGTGTCAAGGCGATGTTTGACCATAAAGGGAAAAAACTCAAGGAAGCAGGTCCATCTACTCCAGTACAAATGCTCGGTCTGAGTGGTGCACCTCAAGCTGGTGATACGATCAAAGTTTACGATACGGAAAGAGAAGCCCGAGAAATCGCCAACTCCAGAGAACAGATTCAGCGTGAGCAAAGCTTGCGAACCAAGAAACACATTACCTTGGATGAAATCGGTCGAAGACTCGCCATCGGAAGCTTCAAGGAACTTAACATCATTATCAAAGGTGACGTGGATGGTTCCGTGGAAGCACTTTCTGACTCCTTGCTCAAACTTTCTAAAGATGAGGTGAAGGTCAGCATTATCCACAAAGGTGTAGGTCAAATCTCCGAGTCAGACGTTCTTTTGGCTTCTGCTTCAGATGCGATTATCATCGGATTCCAAGTTCGTCCTTCTTCCAATGCTAAAAAACTAGCCGAACAAGAAGAGATCGAAATCCGACACTATTCCATCATCTACGATGCGATCAATCAAATCAAGGACGCGATCGAAGGAATGCTTGAGCCTCAATACGAAGAAGTCATCACCGGTAACATTGTCGTGCGTGAAGTCTTCAAGATCTCCAAAGTGGGTACCGTTGCCGGTTCGTATGTTACTGATGGCTTCATCACTAGAAAGAACAAAATCAGAATCATTCGCGATGGTATCGTGATTCACGAAGGTGAAATCGATCAGTTGAAGCGATTCAAAGATGATGTCTCAGAAGTGAAGGCAGGTTACGAATGTGGTATTTCGATCAAAAACTTCAACAATATCCAAATCGATGACACGATCGAAGGCTATGAGATGAAGGAAATCAAGAGAAAGAAGTAAAGAATTATAAATCTGAATTCGAAAAGGAACGATGAGAGTCGTTCCTTTTTAGTTGTAGGGGATGATCGCAGCTGCTAGCGTGGTATTAAACGGGTTAATTGGACTCTGTGTACTTGGGTTGATCTTTGGTTTGATCCGTCCGGTATATGTACTTTGGTTTTTGGATCGGTTCAATCGCCTGAAAGTAATCAAAGTCTATGGAATCGGATTTTTGATTCTAGTGATTATTCGAGTTTTGATTCGACTTTTTCTCTCGATGCAAAATTAAATTTGGAATAATCTGTTTTTTTAATTGAAAA
>VFQM010002062.1_pt1 | contig 15846 bp, 17 predicted proteins | sample 3512391 | NCBI WGS metagenome assembly VFQM01 (sample SAMN10412369, study PRJNA504923) | tailings metagenome | isolation source: Replicate 1 from Balatoc abandoned mine | place: Philippines
CCGGCTGCGGGTGCGCGACGCTGCCGCCGCCTGCCGCCGCGCCCGTGCGTGCGGCGAGGGCCGCGACGGGTTGCTGCGCCTGAGCATGGCCGACCGCGACCTGCGCGCGGCGATCGGCTGGCTGGGCCTGGCCCAGTGCATCGCCTGGGGCGTTCTGTACTACGGCTTCGCGTTCTGGCTGGTGCCGCTGCAGCAGTCGCTCGGCGCACCGATGCCCGCGGTGGCCGGGGCCTATTCGCTGGCGCTGGGCATCGCCGCGCTGCTGGCGCCGCGCATCGGCCGCGCCTTCGACCGGGGACAGGGACGCGCGCTGCTGAGGCTGGGCAGCGTGGCGGCGGCGCTCGGCCTGGGCGGGCTGCTGGCCGCGCGCTCGCTGCCGGGACTGTGGCTGGCGGGGGCCGGGATCGGGGTGGCGATGGCGCTGCTGCTCTACGAGTCGGCCTTCGCCCTGGTGCAGCAGGCGGTGCCGGCGCCGGCGCCGAGGCTGCGGGCGCTGGCCGCCGTCACCGTGATGGGTGGCCTGGCGAGCACGGTGTTCCTGCCTTTGCTCGGCGGCCTCGCCGCGAACTTCGGCCTGCCCGCATCACTGGCGGCCGGGCTGGCGATGATGCTGGCCGTGGCCGGGCTGGTGGAGTGGCGGATCGCACCCGTGCTGCTGCGGAGGGCGCCGTCGGCCGCGCCGGCGGACGCCGGGGGGGTGCCGGCCCCGGATCCGCGCCTGCGACCGATCCTCTGGGTGTTCACCACCAGCACCGTGGCCGGCATCACCCTGACCACCCTGCTGGTGCCGCACCTGGTGGCCGCGGGCGTGGGCCTGGGCACGGCGGCGGGCGTCCTGGCGGCGTTGGGCCTGGCGCAGTTGCCGGGCCGGCTCTGGCTGCTGCGCGGTGGCCGCCTGCCCGGCGCGCGGGTGCTGGCCACCTGGCCGCTGCCGATGCAGGCGATGGGCCTGCTGCTGGTGGCCGCGGTCCGCGAACCCTGGGCGGCGGCCGCGGGCGTCGGGCTGTTCGGGCTCGGGGCGGGGCTGCACACCCTGGCGCGGCCCTGGCTGGTGCAGGCGCGTTTCGGCGCGCAGGCCGGCCAGCGCAACGGCGAGGTGGCGCGCGCCCAGGGCGTGGGGCGCGCGCTGGGGCCGCTGCTGGCGGTGCTGGCGGCCGGCGTGGCGGGCAGTCCGGCGGTGCTGGGCCTCGCCGCGATCGCGCTGCTGGCGATGCTGCCGGTGGCGGAGAAGCTCAGCCGGGCCGAGGCCTGACCGGGCCCCGCGCGCCGGCGCGGCTTACTCGCTGGTCTTGTCGGCCTTGGCGCGCTCGCCCTCGGGCTGCTCGCCATGCACCAGGAACCAGGTGTTCTCGGCGATGTTGGTGGCGTGGTCGCCGATGCGCTCGATGTTCTTGGCCGCGAACAGCAGGTGGGTGCAGGCCGTGATGTGGCGCGGGTCCTCGGCCATGTAGGTCAGCAGTTCGCGGAACAGGCGGGTGTAGGCGGCGTCGAGCTCGACGTCGCGGCCGCGCACGGCCATGGCCCGCTCGGCGTCGCGCTCGCGGTAGGCGGCCAGGGCCTCGGTGACCAGGTCACCGGCCAGGCCGGCCAGGGCCGGCAGGCCGCCCGCGGCCGGCACCGGCGCCGACTGGTTCAGCACCATGCTGCGCTTGGCGACGTTGGCGGCGTAGTCGCCGATGCGCTCGATGTCGGAGGAAATGCGCAGGGCCGCGTAGACCTCGCGCAGGTCGCGGGCCATGGGCTGGCGCAGCGCCAGCAGGCGCAGCACGTCGTGGCTGACCTCGTGCTCGAGCGCATCGATGGCGTCGTCGTTGGCGACCACGCGCTCGGCGGCCTTGCTGTCGCGGCGCTGCAGCACGTCGATGGCGGCGTCGAGCTGGGCCACGGCGATCTCGCCCATGCGCTGGATCTCGCCGTCGAGGCGCTGGAGCTCGCTGTCGTAACTCTTGACGATATGGTCGGTCATCGTGGGTGCCTCAGCCGAAGCGGCCGGTGATGTAGTCCTCGGTCTGCTGCTTCGAGGGCTTGGTGAAGATGGTGGAGGTGACGCCGTGCTCGACCAGCTCGCCCAGGTACATGAAGGCGGTGAAGTCGGAGCAGCGGGCGGCCTGCTGCATGTTGTGGGTGACGATGAGGATCGTGAACTGCTGCTTGAGCTCGGCGATCAGCTGCTCGATCTTGCCGGTGGCGATCGGGTCCAGGGCCGAGGTCGGCTCGTCGAACAGGATCACTTCCGGGCGCAGGGCCACGGCGCGGCCGATGCACAGGCGCTGCTGCTGGCCGCCGGACAGGCCCAGCGCGCTCTGCTTGAGCTTGTCCTTGACCTCGTCCCAGAGCGCCGCCTGGCGCAGGGCCTCCTCGACGCGGTCGTCCATGGCCGAGCGCGAGAGCTTCTCGTAGTGGCCGATGCCGTAGGCGATGTTGTCGTAGATCGACATCGGGAACGGCACCGGCTTCTGGAACACCATGCCGATCTTGCTGCGCAGGCGGTTGAGCGGGTACTTGGCGTCGAGCACGTTCTCGCCGTCGAGCAGCACCTCGCCCGAGGCGCGCTGGCCCGGGTAGATCGAGTAGATGCGGTTGAAGATGCGCAGCAGGGTGGACTTGCCGCAGCCCGAGGGGCCGATCAGCGCGGTCACCTTCTTCTCCGGCACCTCGAGGTTGATGTTCTTGAGCGCGGTGAAGTCGCCGTAGTGGAAGGCGAGGTCGCGGGCCGCCAGCTTGACGCGGCTGGGCGTGGCGTCGGCCTTGGCCTGCGGCACGGCGGTCTGGATGGCGATCGGGGCGTTAGTCATGGTCGGTCTTCTTGCGCAGCAGCAGGATGCGGGCGGCCAGGCTGACGGCCAGCACGAACAGGGTGATCAGGAAGGCGCCGGCCCAGGCCAGCTGGTTCCAATACTCGAACGGGCTCATGGCGAACTGGAAGATGGTCACCGGCAGGTTCGGCATCGCGCCGGACATGTCGGTGCTCCAGTACTGGTTGTTGAAGGCGGTGAACAGCAGCGGCGCGGTCTCGCCGGAGATGCGGGCCAGGGCCAGCAGCACGCCGGTGACGATGCCGGGCAGGGCGGCGCGGTAGAGGATCTGCGTGGTCACCTTCCACTGCGGGATGCCCAGGGACAGCGCCGCCTCGCGCATCTGCGAGGGCACCAGGCGAAGCATCTCGTCGGTGGTGCGCACCACCACCGGCAGCACGATGAAGGCCATGGCCACCGCGCCGGCATAGCCGGAGAAGCTGCCGGTCGGCCGCACCACCAGGGTGTAGACGAACAGGCCCAGCACGATCGACGGCGCCGAGAGCAGGATGTCGTTGACGAAGCGGATCACCTCGCCGATCTTGCGGCCGCGCGCGTACTCGGACAGGAAGGTGCCGGCGGCGATGCCCACCGGCGCGCCGAGCACGATGGCCAGGCTGCTGAGCATCAGCGAACCGACGATGGCGTTCTTCAGGCCGCCGGTGTCCTGGCCCGGGGGCGGGGTCATCTCGGTGAACAGCGACAGGCTCATCGCGTCCACGCCCTTGCTGATGGTCACCCAGAGGATCCACACCAGCCAGAAGATGCCGAACAGCGCGGCGAAACCGGACAGCACCAGCGAGACGGCGTTGAGCAGGCGCCGGCGGAAATACAGGCGGTCGGCGTAGGCGGACATCAGTTGCCCTCCCGCTTGGCCAGGCGCATCAGCATCAGCTTGGCGATCGCCAGAACCACGAAGGTGACGATGAACAGCACGAAGCCCAGGGCCAGCAGGGCCGACTGGTACATCGGCGTGGTGGCCTCGGCGAATTCGTTGGCGATGGAGGCGGCGATCGAGTTGGCCGGCATGAGCAGCGAGGCGTTGATGTGGTGCGAATTGCCCAGCACGAAGGTCACGGCCATGGTCTCGCCCAGGGCGCGGCCCATGCCCAGGAAGATGCCGCCGATCACCGCCGAGCGGGTATAGGGCAGCACGATGTTCCAGACCACCTCGAAGGTGGTCGAGCCCAGCGCGTAGGCGGACTCCTTCAGGCGGTTGGGCACGGTCTGGAAGACGTCGCGCATCACCGAGGAGATGAAGGGGATGATCATGATCGCCAGCACGATGCCGGCGGTCAGCATGCCGATGCCCAGCGGCGGGCCGGCGAACAGCGGGCCGACCAGCGGCAGGGTGCCGACGTTCTCGTCGACCCAGGGATAGACGTTCTCGGCCAGGAAGGGCGCCAGCACGAACAGGCCCCACATGCCGTAGATGATCGAGGGGATGCCGGCCAGCAGCTCGATGGCGATGCCCAGCGGCCGGCGCAGCCACGCGGGCGCGACTTCGGTCAGGAACAGGGCGATGCCGAAGCTCACCGGCACGGCGATGATCATCGCGATGGCGGTGCTGACCACGGTGCCGTAGATGGCGACCAGGGCGCCGTATTCCTCGGTGACCGGGTTCCAGTCCATCGAGGTCAGGAAGCCGGGGCCGAAGGTGGCGAAGGCGTCGCGGCCGCCCCAGAACATGGAGAGCGCGGCCAGGGCCAGCGCGATCAGGACGAACCAGCCGGCCAGCGCGACCAGGTTCTTGAAGGCCCAGTCGCCGAAGGCGTCCAGGCGGTGCGATCGTTGCGTCGGGGCGGGGAGGGAACTCATTCGCGGCGCTCTCTGCGGGGGGCCTGCGTTTCAAGGAAAGGCCCGCGCACCGGGGTGGTGCGCGGGCCCGGGGACCGCGGGATTACTTGAAGTTGGCGGCCCAGTAGGCCTTGATCTGCTCGACCAGCGGGTCCGGCAGCGGCACGTAGCCCAGGTCCGAGGCGGACTGGTCGCCGTTGGCGTACACCCACTCGAAGAAGGCGCGGGCCTGCTTGTTGCCCTCGGCGTTCTTCGGCTTCTTGGACATCAGGATGAAGTTGGTGGCGGCGATCGGCCAGGACTGGGCGCCCGGGGCGTTGGTCACGACCAGGAAGAAGTCCTTCGACTCCGCCCACTTCGCGCTGGCGGCGGCGGCCTGGATCGAGGCGGCGCTGGCCTGCACGAACTGGCCCTCGGCGTTCTGCAGCTGCGCGTAGGCGACCTTGTTGGTCAGCGCGTAGGACAGCTCGATGTAGCCGATGGCGCCCTTGATCTGCTTGACGTAGGCGGTCACGCCCTCGTTGCCCTTGCCGCCCACGCCGGTCGGCCAGCGCACGGCCGTGCCTTCGCCGACCTTCTGCTTCCACTCCGGCGACACCTTCGAGAGGTAGTTGACGAAGTTGAAGGTGGTGCCCGAGCCGTCCGAGCGGTGCACGACGGTGATGCGCAGGGCCGGCAGCGCCACGCCCGGGTTCAGGGCGGCGATGGCCGGGTCGTTCCAGGTCTTGATCTTGCCCAGGTAGATGTCGGCCAGGGTCTTGCCGTCCAGGCGCAGGCCGTTGGCGGCGATGCCCGGGACGTTGAAGGCCGGCACGATGCCGCCCATCACGGACGGGAACTGCACGAGGTTGTTCAGGGCGAGGTCGGCCGGGGTCAGCGGGGCGTCGGTCGAGCCGAAGTCCACGGTGTTGGCCTTCATCTGGGCGATGCCGCCGCCCGAGCCGATCGACTGGTAGTTGATGCGGTGGCCGGTCGCGGCGTTGTAGTCCGCCGACCACTTGGACATGGTCGGGAAGACGAAGGTGGCGCCGGCGCCGGTGATGTCGGCGGCCTGCGCGGCGGTGGTGAGGCCGGCCGCCAGGGCGACGGTGGCCAGGCTGCGCTTGAGGGACTTGAGCACGGAAACACTCCTCGGGTGGATGGGTGCGAACTCGGGGAGGGGTCCCCCGATGCCGGCCCATTACAGGTCCGTTGGGTGACAAGCCTGTTTCTTGAACATGACAGGCGTGTGACAGTGGCGCCGCGGGGGGAGGCCGCGGCGTCACATGGCTGTCACGAAAGTCTCAAGGTCCCGTCATGGAGCGGGTGCAGCCTGTGCACGCTTAACCGCCCCGTAACGGTCCGGGGCAGGGGCCGGAGGAGCCGGTCCTGCACCGTCGCCGTGTTTCCACATTCCAACAGGAGTTCATGTCATGCGTCTTACTCCCCTGGCCGCCGCCTTCGCGGTCGCCCTCGCCGGCTTCAGCCCGGCCGCGTTCGCCCAGTCCGCCTCCGAGGCCGAGGTGGCCGAGCTCAAGGCCCAGGTGGCCGCGCTGATGCAGCGCATCGAGCAGCTCGAGGCCAGCAACGAGGCGCAGACCGGCATCAACCTCGACACCGCCGACGCGCTCAAGACGATGCAGATGACCCAGCCGCGCGTCGAGACCAAGGGCGGCCTGAAGGTGACCTCGGCCGACAACCAGTTCTCGATGCAGGTCGGCGGCCGCATCCACTTCGACGGCTACGCCTTCGACGACGACGTCACCGACCCGACCAGCACCACCGAGTTCCGCCGCGCCCGCCTGACCCTTCAGGGCACCGCGCTGGGCTGGGAATACAAGATGGAGCAGGACTTCGCCGCCGGCAGCAACCTCGATGGCCTGCGCGACCTGTACATCGCCAAGGCCTTCGGCCTGGGCAAGCTGACCATCGGCCACTTCAAGCCCTACCGCTCGATGGAGGAACTGACCTCCTCGAACGAGATCCTGATGATGGAGCGTCCGTTCGCCTCGGCCACCGGCCTGTTCAACGGCCGCCAGTTCCAGCAGGGCGTGGGCTACCTGTACTCGGGCGCCAACTACACCCTGGGTGCCTCGGCCTTCAACCTGCGCGGCGCCAGCGGCCCGCGCAACGAAGGCACGGGCATCGCGGCGCGCGCCACCTGGGCGCCGATCATGAGCGGCACCGAGACCTTCCACCTGGGCGCCTGGTACAGCCACGAGAACATCAACGAGGGTTCGGCGGCGCTGTCCGCGGCCGCCAGCTACGCCGGCCGTCGCGGCCCGAGCCAGACCATCGCGACCACCGCGGCCGGCACGGGCGACCAGGTCGATGCCTACGGCCTCGAGCTCGCCGGCCAGTGGGGCCCGGTGTTCTTCCAGTCCGAGTACGCGCTGGCCAGCTTCGGCCAGGGCGGCGGCGTGGACCAGGACGTGGCCACCTTCTACGCCCAGGGCAGCCTGATGCTCAACGGCGGCCAGAAGGTCTACAAGGCGCCCAACGGCGTGTTCGGTTCGCCCAAGGTGACCGACCGCGGCCTGTGGGAGCTGACCGCGCGCTACGACCACATCGAGAACAAGGACATCGCCGGCCGCGAGGCCGAGTCCTTCATCCTCGGCGTGAACTACTACATCAACCCGAACCTGCGCCTGATGATGAACTACACCATGGGCGAGAACGAGGTCACCGGCGACGACATCAACCAGCTGGCGCTGCGCACGCAGTTCAGCTTCTAAGGGTATCGGGCGGGACGGATCCCGCCGGCGGCGCCCCCGGGCTCAGGCCCGGGGGCGTCGTTTTTTCGGGGGCGCCTTCTTCGGTGCGGCCTTCTTCGGTGCGGCCTTCTTCGGTGCGGCCTTCTTCGGTGCGGCCTTCTTTGGTGCGGCCTTCTTCGGTGCGGCCTTCTTCGGTGCGGCCTCGCCGGGCGCGGGCGTCTTGGCCTTGAAGCCGCACAGGTCGCGCACCACGCACTGCGGGCAGTCGGGCGTGCGCGCCTTGCACACGTAGCGGCCGTGCAGGATCAGCCAGTGGTGGGCGTCCATCAGGAACTCACCGGGCACGCGTTTCAGCAGCGCCTCCTCGACCGCGCGCACGTCCTTGCCCGGCGCCAGGCCGGTGCGGTTGGCGACGCGGAAGATGTGCGTGTCCACCGCCATGGTCGGTTGGCCGAAGGCGGTGTTGAGCACGACGTTGGCGGTCTTGCGGCCGACGCCGGGCAGGGCTTCCAGTGCCTCGCGATCGGCCGGCACCTCGCCGCCGTGCTTCTCCAGCAGCAGGCGGCAGGTGGCGATGACGTTCGCCGCCTTCGCGTTGAACAGGCCGATGGTGTTGATGTGGCGCTTCAGGCCGTCTTCGCCCAGCGCGAGGATCGCCGCCGGCGTGTTCGCCACCGGGAACAACCGGCGCGTGGCCTTGTTCACGCCCACGTCCGTGGCCTGGGCCGAGAGGATCACCGCGATGAGCAGCTCGAACGGCGTCGAATACTCGAGCTCGGTGGTGGGCTTGGGATTGAGTTCGCGCAGCCGTTCGAACAGCTCGCGTCGTGCCTCGGGTTTCATCGGGTTCCTTCGCGGCGGAGGCGCCAGGCCTGGCGCAGGGCGACCAGCGCCGCCAGCACCAGGAAGGCGCCCATCGGCAGCATGGCCAGCAGGAAGCCGGGATAGCCCGCCACCGACACTTCCAGCCAGCCCAGGCCCAGCAGCTTGCCGGCGCCGGCGAACAGGCTGCCCTCGCCGATCGCCTCGCGCAGGGCGCCGATCAGCAGCAGCACGGCCAGGAAGCCGGTGCCGGTGGCGAAGCCGTCGAGCGCGGCGCGCGCCGGGTCGTGGCGCGAGGCGAAGGCCTCGGCCCGGCCCATCAGCGCGCAGTTGGTGACGATCAGCGGGATGAACAGGCCCAGCACCGCGTGCAGGGCCGGCAGCCAGGCGCGGATGGCCAGCTCGATGGCGGTGACCACGGCGGCGATGACGACGACGAACATCGGGATGCGCACGTCGCGGCCGGTGAGCCGGCGCAGGGCGGCGACGGCGGTGTTGGTGGCGGTCAGCGCCAGCACGGTGGCCAGGCCCAGGCCCAGCGCGTTGACCGCGGTGTTGCTGACCGCCAGCAGCGGGCACAGGCCGAGCATCTGCACCAGGCCGACGTTGCCGCTGGCCAGGCCGTACTCGAGGATGCCGCGCGGGGTGGGGGCGGGCGCGTTCATCGCCGGACCCCTTCGTCCGTCGGCGCGTCGGCCGCCTCCGCCGGCGGCGCCGCGGGCGCGGGTGGCGCATCGTCGAAGCGCTGGCGGCTGCCCGCCGGCGCCGACCACACCGCCTCGCCGTGCGCGCGCACGAAGCCGAGCGCGCGCTGCACCGCCTCCACCACCGCGCGTGGCGTGACCGTGGCGCCCGCGAACTGGTCGAAGTCGCCGCCGTCGCGGCGCACGGCCCAGCGATCTTCCGGCGGATCGCCCAGGGCGCGGCCGGTGAACCGGGTGATCCAGTCGCTGCGCCGGGCGTCGATGTCGTCGCCCAGGCCGGGGGTCTCGCGGTGCGCGGTGACGCGCACGCCGAGGATGCGGCCGCCGGCGTCCACGGCCACCAGCAGGTCGATCGGTCCGCCATAGCCGTCGGGCGCGGTCACCGGCAGCACGAGGGCCGCGGGCCCGCCGCGCAGCCGCGCGCGCTGCAGCCGGGCGTGGCCGCGGCCGAGCCAGGCGGGCGCCTGCACGTCCACGGTGTCGGCCAGCGGATCGTTGTCGTAGGTGCGGGCCGGCAGCACGATGCCGAGCGCATCGAGCGCGGCGCGGCGCTCGGCCGCGGCGATCGGTCCGCGGGTGAGCGCATGCACGCCGGCCAGCAGCGCCGCGGCCAGCAGGGCCGCCGCGCCCAGGCGCAGCGCCGCCGGCAGCGGTCCGCCCGCGCTCATCGCTTCGCCTCGCCGAGGATGCGCGGGCGGGTGTGCAGGTCCAGCCACGGCGCGACGCAGTTCATCAGCAGCACCGCGAAGGCGACGCCGTCGGGATAGCCGCCCCAGCGCCGGATCGCCAGCGTCAGCACCGCCACGCCGGCGCCGAACAGCAGCCGCCCGCGCGGCGTGGTGCAGCCGCTGACCGGGTCGGTGGCGACGAAGAACGCGGCCAGCACCAGGCCACCGCTGAACACATGCTGCAGCGGGAAGGGGTGCAGGTCCGGGTCGTAGAGCCAGAAGGGCAGGCTCAGCAGCACGGTCGTGCCCAGCACCGCCGCCGGCACCTGCCAGGGGATGACCCGCTTCCAGAGCAGGAACAGGCCGCCGAGCGCGAAGAAGTTCGCGATCCACTCCCAGCCGCGCCCGCCGAAATCGCCGAACAGCGGCTGGCCCCGGATCTCCGCCAGCGTCGCGCCCTGGCTGGCGAGCGTGCGCACGGCGTCGAGCGGCGTGGCCTGGGCCAGCGCATCCCAGGCCCAGGGCGCCGGCAGCCGGCCGGTCAGCACGGCGGCCAGGCTGTCGCCCAGGCCAGGCATCGCGGCACCCGCGAGGCCCGAAGGCGGCAGCCACTGGGTGAACTCGCGCGGGAAACACAGGATCACCACCGCCACGCCCACCATCGCCGGATTGAACAGGTTGTGCCCGAGGCCGCCGTAGAGGTGCTTGGCCAGCAGGATGCCGGCGGCCATGCCGATGGCGGCGATCCACCACGGCGCCAGCGGCGGCACGCACAGCGCGAACAGCACCGCGGTCAGCGGCGCGCTCAGGTCGGTGAGGAAGGGCCGCAGCGGCCGCCCGCGCGCCTTCAGCGCGATCGCTTCGAAGGCGAGCGCGAAGCCGGTGGCCAGCACGATCTGGATCCCGATGCCCGGGCCGAAGAACCAGGCGTGCGCGGCGACGCCCGGCACCAGCGCCAGCAGCACCAGGCCCATCACCTGCGTGACGCTCCGGCGCGGCGGCAGGTGCGGGGCGGGCGCGGTGTCGAAGGTCCTCATGCGTCCCCGCCCTCCTGGCCGGCGCGGCGCGCCTTGGCGCGGGCGATCGCGGCGGCCACGGCCTCGGCGCTGGTGGCGGCGGCGCGGGCGGCCAGGCGCCGGTCGCGCTCGGCGGCCTCGCGCTCGAGCCGGCGCTTGCGCGCTTGGAAGCGGTCGCGGGCCGCGTCGGCGGCGGCCGCGGCCTCGTCGGCCTGGCGCAGGGCGGCGCGGCCATGGCGGAAGTGCGCGGTCAGCGGGATGTGGCTGGGGCAGGCGAGGTCGCAGCAGCCGCATTCGATGCAGTCCGGCAAGCCCTGGTCGCGCGCGGCGTCGAGCTGGCCCGCGCGCACCTGGCGCAGCAGCAATTGCGGCAGCAGGCGCGACGGGCAAGCGTCGGCGCAGTCGCCGCAGCGGATGCAGGGCATTTCGGGCCCGCGTGCGGCCGGGGCGTCGGCGCCGAGCACCAGCACGCAGTTGTGGGTCTTGCCCAGCGGCACGTCGTCGTGGGGCAGGGCGATGCCCATCATCGGCCCGCCCAGCAGCAGGCGCGAGGCCGAGGGGGTGTAACCGCCGGCCTGGGCGACCAGGTGCGCCACGGGCGTGCCGAGCGGCACCACGTAGTTCCCCGGCCGGGCGACGCCGGGGCCGGTCACAGTGACCACGCGCTCGACCAGCGGCTCGCCGTGCGCGACGGCGCGCCAGGCGGCGCGCGCGGTGCCGACGTTCTGCACGAGCACGCCCAGGTCGCGCGGCAGGCCGCCGCGCGGCACCTCCTGCCCGGTCAGCACCTGGATCAGCTGGCGCTCGCCGCCCTCGGGATAGATCGTCGGCACGACCACGAGTTCGACCTGGTCGCCGCCGTGCATCGCCACCGCCTCGCGGCAGGCCAGCCGCGCCGCCGGCATGCTGTCCTCGACCGCCAGCAGCACCCGCGCCGCACCGCAGGCCCGGGCCAGCACGCGGCCGCCGAGCACGACCTCGTCGGCGTGGGCGCGCAGCAGGGCGTCGTCGCAGGCGATCCAGGGTTCGCATTCGGCGCCGTTGAGCACCAGCAGTGCGCGCCCGGCGGCGAGCTTCTCGGCGGTGGGGAAGCCGGCGCCGCCGAGGCCGGCGATGCCCGCGTCGGCGATGCGGGCGCGCAGGGCCTCCGGTGCCTCGCGCGTCCAGTCCATGGCCGGCAGGCGCAGCGGGTCGCCGGCCGGCGCGGGGGCGATGACGACGTGGGTCGCGCGCTGGCCCGGCCACTGCGGCAGGTCTTCGACGACCAGCGCCTCGACGGTGCCGGCGACCGGCGAGTGCACGGCCACCGCGCGCCCGTCGTGCGCCGCGCCCAGGCACTGGCCGCGCCGGATCCGATCGCCCACGGCCACGCAGGCCTCCGCCGGCGGACCGGCGTGCTGAAGCAGCGAGACCCGCAGCCGCGGCGGCGGCGGGCAAACGCGCAGGCCGCCGGCGCTGGATTCGGCCTTGTGGCCCTCCAGCCGCAGCCCGCCGTGGAATCGGTGCAGGCGCATGCGCCGCCCGGCTCAGCGCCCGCTGAAGCTGGGCTTGCGCCGGGCCAGGAAGGCGCCGGTGCCTTCCTTCATGTCATCGGTGGAGAAGGCGAGGGCGAAGGCCTGGGTCTCGTAGTCCAGCCCGGTGTCCAGCGGCGCCTCGCCGCCGAGCACGACGGCGTCGAGCACGCCGCGCAGGGCCTGCGGGGCCGAGGCCGCGAGCTGGTCCGCCAGCGCGTCCACGGTGGCATCGAGCTGGTCGGCCGGCACCACCCGCGTCAGCAGGCCCAGCTGGTGGGCGCGGGCGGCGTCCACCGGCGTGCCCAGCAGGCACAGCTCCAGCGCGGCGCCGCGGCCGGCCAGGCGGGCCAGGCGCTGGGTGCCGCCGAAGCCCGGGATCAGGCCGAGGTTGACCTCGGGCTGGCCGATCTTGGCGGTTTCGGCGGCGATGCGCAGGTGGCAGGCCATGGCCAGTTCGAAGCCGCCGCCCAGGGCAAAACCATTGATCCGGGCGAGCACCGGCTTGCCCAGGGTTTCGATCCGGCGCATCAGGCGCTGGCCGAGGCGGGAGAAGTCGCGCGCCTGCACCGGGCTCAGGCCGTTCATCTCGGCGATGTCGGCGCCGGCGACGAAGGCCTTGGGGCCGGCGCCGGTGAGCACGACCACGCGCACGGCCTCGTCGGCGGCCGCGGCCTCGAAGGCCTCGAGCAATTCGGAGAGGGTCTGGCGGTCGAGCGCGTTCAGTTTGTCCGGGCGGTTGAGGGTGAGGCGGCGGACCGCGCCGCGGTCCTCGGCGAGGAGGGTGGCAAAGGCCATGGAATGGCTCCGGGAATGGGGGCGGGAACTTCGGCCCAGCGCGCGTGTCCGACCCGGGGCCCGAGGGGGTTCCGTGTCAGTAGCGGTTAAGCCCTGCGGGGGCTATCCTAGCGCGGCCTCGAAGGGCACGCGTATCCCGCGTTTCCACCATTGGAGAGTTCCTGATGAAGTTGCGTGTGTTGGCTGCCACCCTGGTGGCCCTTGGCTTCGCTGCCGGCCCCGTCCTGGCGCAGGCCCCCGCCCCGGCGCAGCCCGCCCAGCCGGCCCCGGCGCCGGTGAACAAGCAGGTGCTGAGCTACGCGATCGGCTATGACCTGGGCCGCGACCTGGCCGAGCAGAACGTCGACGTCGACATCAATGCCGTCATCCGCGCGGTGCAGGAGGGCTTCGCCAAGAAGGCCCCGGCGCATCCGCAGCAGCAGATGGACCAGCAGCTGGCCGGCCTGCAGCAGCGCATGGTCGCCCAGGCGCGCGCCGAGATGGAGCGCGTCGCCCGCGAGAACGCCGCCAAGTCCAAGGCCTTCCTGGATTCCAACCGCGGCAAGGCCGGCATCACCACCCTGCCCAGCGGCATCCAGTACCGCGTGATCGAGCCGGGCACCGGCGCCAAGCCGACCTCGGCCAGCGAAGTGCAGATGCACTACCGCGGTTCGATCTCGACCGGCCAGGAGTTCGCCAACACCTTCGCCCAGCAGAACCCGACCCCGGTGAGCTTCAAGGTGTCCGAGTTCCCGATCGCCGGCGTGCGCGAGATCCTGGTGATGATGCCGCAGGGCGCGCGTTGGGAAGTGTTCCTGCCGCCGGAAAAGGCCTTCGGCAACGACCCGCGTTCGCCGGTCGGCCCGGGCCAGGCGCTGGTGTTCGACATCAGCCTGGTCGGCGTCAAGTAAGTCCGGTCCGCCGCGCCGGCCCCGTGCCGGCGCGGCGACCCGTTCCCCGCCCCGATGTCCACGCCTTCGTCCTTCCGTGCCGTGCTCAGCCCCTGCGTGGGCGTGTGCGAGCTCGACGACGGCGGGCACTGCCTGGGCTGCCACCGCAGCGTCGGCGAAATCGCCCGCTGGTCCCAGATGAACGACGACGAGCGCCTGCACCTGATGGAATCGGTGCTGCCCGCGCGCGAGGCCCTGCGGGTGTGAGCCCCGGCGACGGCCTGCTCGACCGCCTGCCGCGCGCCCTGCATCCCCTCGCCGAGCCGCCGCCCGGCGCCGCCTGGAACCTCCCCGAATTGTCCGACCTGCTGCCGCGGGGCGCGCCGCTGCGTCCGGCCGCGGTCCTGGTCGCGCTGGTCGAACGCGCGCAGGGTCCGCAGGTGCTGCTGACCCGCCGCACCGATGCGCTGCGCCACCACGCCGGCCAGGTCGCCTTCCCCGGCGGCCGCATCGAGGCCGACGATGCCGATCCGGTGGCCGCGGCCCTGCGCGAGGCCGAGGAGGAGGTCGGGCTCGGCGCCGCGCTCTCCGCGCCGCAGGGCTACCTCGATCCCTTCGCGACGATCACCGGCTTCCACGTGTTCCCGGTCGTCGCCCGCGTGTCCGGCGGCTACCTGCCGCGGCTCGATCCCTCGGAAGTCGCCGAAGCCTTCGAAGTGCCGCTGGACTTCCTGCTCGACCCGGCCAATGCGCGCGCGGTCGAGGTGGATTGGCAGGGCCGTCGCCGCCACATCCACGAGTTCAGCTTCGGCGGCCACCGCATCTGGGGCGCCACGGCGTCCATGCTGGTGAACTTCCGCCAGCGCCTGGAGCGCTTCGCGTGAGCGCCGTGCTGGTCCGCGCCGAGGACCTGCACGCCCGCCTGGGCCAGCGCGGGCTGGTGCTGGTGGATTGCCGCCACGTGCTGTCCGATCCCGACGCGGGCGAGCGCGCCTGGCGCGAGGCGCGGCTGCCGGGCGCCGGCCATGCGCACCTGGACCGCGACCTGTCCGAGCACGGCCGCGCGGCCGGCGAGGGCCGGCATCCGCTGCCGCGCACCGACACGTTCCTGCGCGCGCTCGAGCGCCTGGGCATCACTCCGGGTTCCGACGTCGTCGCCTACGACGCCGGCGATGGCGCGATGGCCGCGGCGCGCTTCTGGTGGCTGCTGCGGCTGCTGGGCCACGACCGCGTGGCCGTGCTCGACGGCGGCTTCGCGCGCTGGCGGGCGCTGGGTTTCCCGGTGGCCACCGAGGACCCGGTGCCGCCGCCGCGCGGCCGCTATTTCGCCCGTTTCGACGCCCGCCGCGTCGCCGGCACGGACGAGGTCCGCCAGCGACTGGGCGAGGCCCCGGGCTGGCTGCTCGACGCGCGCGCGCCCGAGCGCTTCCGCGGCGAGGTCGAGCCGATCGACCCGGTCGCCGGGCACATCCCGGGGGCGCTCAACCGACCGTTCTCCGCCAACCTGCGCGATGGCCGCTTCAAGCCGGCGGAGGAACTGCGCGCCGAGTTCGAGGTGCTGCTCGCGGGACGCGACCCGCGCGAGGTGCTGCTGTCCTGTGGCTCGGGCGTCACCGCCTGCCACAACCTGCTGGCGATGGAGCATGCGGGGCTGGCCGGCGCGCGCGTGTATGCGCCGTCCTGGAGCGGCTGGATCGCCGACCCGGCCAACCCGGTCGCCACCGGCGCCTGAGTCAGAGCGAGAGGCTGTCGCGGTCCGGGCCCACGGGCAGGATGTCCACGCGCATCAGTTCGACGCCGTCCACGGTCATGCGCCAGCGGCCGTCCTCGCCCAGGGTCGGCGGCGACTGCACCTCGAAGTCGGCGCTCAGCGGGCCGATGCCGATGCGGAAGCCGTCGTCGTCGAAGCCGTGCACCGGGCCCTCGATGGACACGCGCTCGCGGTCGCGCACGCGCTCGTAGTCGCCGTGGCCGCCCTCGGAGATCACCAGCAGCATGCTGTCGCCGCGCCAGTGGCCGACGTAGTCGCGGTGCGCCTCGGGCACCGGCCGCTCGCAGCCGGCCAGCAGCAGGCAGGCGGCGAGCCATCCGGCGGCGGCGCCGCGGGCGCTCATTTCTTCAGGCGGGCGACCAGGGCCTGCAGCGCCGCCTGGGTCTCCGGCGCGAACCAGCC
>VFQM010002063.1_pt1 | contig 15844 bp, 8 predicted proteins | sample 3512391 | NCBI WGS metagenome assembly VFQM01 (sample SAMN10412369, study PRJNA504923) | tailings metagenome | isolation source: Replicate 1 from Balatoc abandoned mine | place: Philippines
CCTGACCCATCGACCACTCCTAAGCGCGCTCAAAAGAGCACGCTAAAGAGCGCTCGCTACCTACCCGCGCAAGGCGGCCCCCGCCGGATGGATACCGAGGTTGCGACGTTGAGCCGGTTGAGGCTGTATAAGAACTCCATCCCGCGCGGCGCATCGGCGTGCGACGAGCTCGCCAGCGAATAAATCGAAATCGGCGCCTCTTGGCCCTGGAACTTGTCGACCGTACCGACACGCGCTTGCGGCAGGCGACGCTGGATCTCGAACACCTGGGCATTGTAGGGCGCGATGATCAGGATATCGTCGATACCGAGAGGGTGTTCGTTTCCATCGCGATCGATCCAAGTCGCGCCTTGGGACAGAACGTCGGCAACCAGGTTGGCGATGACGTCGGCTTCTTCAAGCGAGCAGTTCTGATTGCCGGAGTGCTCGACGGGCAGGAACCTCAGTCCGGTTCCGCCCATAATGCCTTCGGCGTTCACCCGTTGGCCTGAGGATTCCTCTTTAGAGGTGAGCTTGCTGTCGTAAAAGAGCTCCGAAGTATAGGCGCAGATCTCCGGATGCAGCCGCCACGTGACGTCGAGAAAGAGGCCTTCATCCTCTGCGATGGTTTGCTTGCCCGACAGGATGTGATCAAGCGCAGAGCAACCGGTTCCGTCTGGATGACTGCCTTGCATCGGCTGGTCGAGCTGTTGCGGGTCGCCGAGCAAGATGAGCGATTTTGCGGCTTGGGACACGGCCAAGACGTTCGCGAGCGACATTTGCGCTGCTTCATCGACGAAGAGCACGTCGAGGCACTCGAAGGCGTCCGGCGTTGACCAAAGCCACGCCGTGCCGCCGGCGACGCTGCAGTCAGCCTGGAGTGCCGCGAAGACTTCGGCATTGCTCTTCTTCGCGAACCGAAGCCGGTCTGTTGTCTCCTCTTTGGAGCCGCTCTTGGGCTTCTGAATGCAGACCAATGGCGTGCCGGTTTTCTCGGCGACCTCGATGACCTTGTTGAGGAGGTTGCGGATCACCTCATGACCATTGGCGACAATGCCCACCTTCTTGCCTTGCCGAACCAGCTCGCAAATCATGTGCGCTCCGGTGTGGGTCTTGCCCGTGCCGGGAGGCCCCTGGATAGGGAGCACAGCTGCGGAAAGGAGAGGGGCGATGCGAACGCCCGCCTCAAGCGGCTTTTCACCCTCGAGCCGAAGCGGGCTGCCATCCGCAATGCGCGGCGCAACCCGCATCAGCATGTCGCGCGCTGCCTGGTAGGCCTCGCCACCCTCCATGCCATTCTCGCACACGTAAGTCGCAAGCCTGACGAGCGCCTCCTGCATCGGCTTCGACGAAACATATTCGTGCACGAAGACAGCTGCCGGATGCTCGCTCGCCATCGCACCCGTCTTCTTGATGTCGATGGTACGCTCCTCACGGGAGATGTCTTCAACCGTGCCGATGCTTTGGCCGCCGACGGCCTTCAAATCCTTGCCCGCCCGAATATCGGCTTCTTGGATCGGGAAGCTGTAGCGGTCGATCGGACATTTGGCCGTGCCGCCCACCGTTTCAATGAAGGTGAGGCCCGACAGGCCCGCTCGGTCATCAAGCAGTTCGTCAGCGGATAGGTCGCAGAGGCGGAAGTACTCCCACCAGGTCGCCTTTTCCTCGCGCCGATGCCACTCGAGGAGGTTGGCCAGGAGCCATCGCGCATGTTGCTCGGCGCTGCGCTCCTCGGGATCGACAGGAACATCAGCGACTAGCTGTTCGATCAAGGGCGTGATGCGCTCGAGCCATTCGGAGAGGTTTTCGCTGGGAGCGCCATCGCCTGGCTCCGGCCGCGTGATCTCAATCCCTTGTTCGACCAGCGTCGTTCGCTGCGCCTCAAGCCAGTCGCGCAAGGCCTCGGTCGAGACGCAGTCATCGCGATTATAGGCTTCAATGGTTTGCCTGTCCTCCGGCAGGATTCCGGCTGCGTCGTTGAGCTCCAGGCTGACCTGCAAGCGGTTCAGCGCGAGGTTGGCATCGGGAAGGCTCGCGTCGCGTACATAGCCGTAGAGCGGCTCCAATCGCTTGATCGAATAGCTCTCGACGCCTGCACGCAGCGAATGCCGGACGAGGCTCAGCAGATCGACAAAGACAAGCCGGCGCAGTAGCGAGTCCAAGGCGTCCTCGCGGGTGGCATATCGCCCCATCAGTCGCTTGAGTGCCCCAGTCTCGTAACCACCGTAGTGGTAGACGTGGAGGTTGGGGTAGGTCTGCAGTCGGTCGAGCACGAAATCGATGAAGGTCTCGAAGGCGGCCTTCTCTGCTGCGCGGTCAAGGGCCCAGAGGCCGCGATACTGCGGCTCGCCATTCTCTCGGAAGTGGAATCCCAAGAGGTATTCGAGACCATGCTGGCCGACGAAGGAGTCGCCTTCGAAGTCGAGGAAGATGTCACCATCGCAGGGCTCAGGCAGGCAGTTGAGCCCAAATCCCGCCACCGGCGCAAGCATTTCATAGCGCAGCTCGCCGCTTGCTTTGCTCTCCAGCTGGATCCGCGCTTGTTCCCGAACCCGCGTCAGCGACTCCCGCGAGCCCCGCTCCGGCTTCCATGGCAGAGGCAAGGGCAGCTCAGCGAGCGCCGTCGCTGTCATCACACCGTGGTCCTTGAGCTCGGCGATCTGGAGCGACGAGATACCCGCAACAAGGCAAAGATGATCATCGTCGCGGCGCTGCTTGTCGCACCGCGTGTTCCAGGTGCAGATATCACAATGCGAGGTTGGCTCGGGGTAGGTCTGCAGAGGCTCTTCACCTGCGATCGCACCCAGAAGGCCCTGCTTTACTTGGCGATGATAGGCAGCGAAATCGGAAAGCCGATAGCGCTCGGGCTCGAAGTTGGTCCAAGGGGGGATCACGCTCGCGAAAAGTGGCATGGCACCCTGAACTTCACCGATGAGCTCAGAATAAAGGCACAGCTGCAACACCGTGCCACCCTTGGTTTCTCGGGCGAGCTTGGTGTCAGCGGCTTCATAGGACCAGTCGCCAAGCTGGCTCGGCATCCTGACACGCTGCAAAATGTCGGCCCGGCCGGCCCAAGATCCACCGCGTAGGGCGCCTTGGACAATCACGTCCACACCTTCGCGCATTGCAGCAACCGTTTGGGCGACGGCCTCCTCACTAACGTCCACGCCCTCGATGGTGACGATCGACAAGCCTTGAGCCCGCAGGTGCTCGACATAAGCGAGCTCGTGCTGCTTGCCGCGCTCCCAAAGTGCTTCAAGTGCAGGATCGAAGAATTTGGGGCGCGCAAACTCACCGCGCGCAGCGGCGTACTCAAGCTGGGTCAAATGGCGGCAGTTGAGATAGCCAACGAGGTCGGACGCACTGAGCCGCATGGCGTCATTCTGAATTCGCACTTGGCATCCCCCATGTATCCCACACCTTCGCCTGCCCCTTCGAGATCACCGGGCCTCGGGCCATTCGAACAATCTGATTTCTCTATCATATCATTCTTGTGTCTGGCGAGACCACCCGTGCTCTCTGAGGCTGGACACCTCCGACGGTACGGCGCTACGAATTGGCGGGCAGACCCGCAGCGCTGTGGTTTCTCTGTGGCTTGAGGCACGCCTTTCGGGTACCGCCCTGTGCATCCATTGGATGCACAGGGTTGGCCATGAAGGATGCAGGCTTTCGCATAAGAGTGCAGAGGGAGCTGCGTGAGGAGTTCCTTTGTGCCTGCAGAGAGCAGGACAAGCCTGCTGCGCAGGTTCTGCGCGAGTTTATGCGCGCCTATGTAGATGAGCATTCGAGGCGGACCAGGCCTGAACGAAAGAGTGATCGCGAATGAAGATCGAGGAGCTAGCCCAAGGGCAAAGCCTGTCTGGCATCGAGCCTAGCGACATCGTGACAGTCGTTGCGATTGTGCCGCTTGGCGATGGCTCGGTGCAGCTCATCTATCGTACGCCAAACGGCTCCATGAAAGAGAGGATGCTTGGCCGGGTTGACGAAGAACTGATTGAGCTCGCCACGACAGAGCGGCCATTTTCCTTCGATGGCGATGGCGATGCATTCAAGCTGACTTGCGAGGCCAAAAGGATCGATCTCGCATTCCTGTTTGATCCCATGATGGCGGTCCACAGTTCAAACGTCGAACCTCTTCCCCATCAGATCACCGCTGTTTACGAGTCATTGCTGCCTCGACAGCCCTTGCGGTTTGTCCTTGCCGACGACCCCGGCGCCGGAAAGACGATCATGGCGGGGCTCTACATTCGCGAGCTAATTATGCGTGCCGACGCGCATCGCATCCTGATTGTCGCGCCCGGCAGTCTCGTTGAACAGTGGCGTGACGAGCTCTACGAAAAATTTGGCCTCGAGTTCCACGTCTACTCCAGCTTGATGGAGCAGACCTCCCCGAGCGGAAATCCGTTTGACGACTACGCGCGCCTTATCGTTCGGCTCGACCAAATCTCACGGAACGAGGAGCTGCAAGAGAAGCTTTGCGCCCCTGGTTGGGACTTGGCGGTCTTCGACGAGGCGCACAAGCTTTCTGCACACTACTTTGGTGCGAAGCTCGAGAAGACTGGACGATTCCGCTTTGCTGAAAAACTCGGCGCTCATGTGCGCCACCTGCTTTTGATGACGGCTACGCCTCACAACGGCAAGGAGGAAGACTTTCAGCTCTTTCTGTCATTGCTCGACTCCGACCGCTTCTATGGCAAGTTTCGTGACGGTGTGCACAAGGTCGATGCATCCGACCTCATGCGCCGAATGGTCAAGGAAGAGCTCGTCAAGTTTGACGGGACCCCGCTCTTTCCTGAGCGCAAGGCTTATACCGTCAATTACGAACTCTCTCCGATTGAAGCGGCTCTCTACGAAGCCGTCACGCAATATGTGCAGACCGAAATGGGTAAGGCGGATCAGCTCGAAGGAGCGCGCAAGGGCTCAGTCGGCTTTGCACTCACAGCGCTTCAAAGGCGTCTTGCGTCTAGCCCCGAAGCGATTTTCCAGTCGTTGAAGCGCCGTCGTGAGCGGCTAGAAAACAGGCTTCGCGACGAGAAGCTCGGGATCAAGGGCCGTCAGGCAAAAGCTGAGACCTATCCCGGCATACCCGAGGATGACGATGACCTCAGCGCCGAGGAGCAGGAAAACCTTGAGGAAAGCCTGATCGATGACGCGACAGCCGCAAAGACGGTCGTCGAGTTGGAAGCTGAGATTGTCATCCTGAAGGGGCTCGAAGACCAAGCAAAGGTTGTCGTCGCGTCCGGCCAGGACCGCAAATGGGATGAGCTTTCGAAGATCCTTCAGGACAATCCTGAAATGCGCGATGCCTCTGGACGACAACGCAAGATCATTATCTTTTCAGAACACCGTGACACCCTGAACTATCTTCAGGCGCGGATAGCTGGCGTGCTGGGAAATCCCGATGCCATCGTCACGATCCACGGCGGCACTCACCGTGATGAGCGGCGACGCCTCCAGGCACTCTTTCGCTCCGATCCTGACGTCCGCGTTTTGGTGGCGACCGACGCAGCGGGGGAAGGCGTAAACCTTCAAAATGCAAATCTGATGGTGAACTATGATCTTCCATGGAACCCGAACCGGCTAGAGCAGCGGTTCGGCCGCATCCATCGCATAGGTCAGACCGAAGTCTGTCACTTGTGGAATTTGGTCGCCAAAGAAACGCGCGAAGGCGCAGTCTACCATCGTCTGTTGGAAAAGCTCAGGGTGGAAAGCGACGCTCTCAAAGGCCGCGTTTTCGACATTCTCGGCGAAGTCTTCGAGGAAACCAGCCTCAAGGATCTACTGCTTCAGGCGATCCGCTATGGCGATCAACCTGACGTCCGCGCCCGGCTGTCGCAGAAGATCGATCAGGCCCTCGACCACGACCATCTGAAAACCCTTCTCGACCGCAATGCTCTGGACCAAACTACGATCAGCCCTGAGCGGCTCTTTGCGGTCAAGGAGGAGATGGAGAAGGCCGAAGCACGGCGCTTGCAGCCTTTCTTTGTAAGGGCTTTCTTCTTGAAAGCGCTCGATACGCTCGGCGGGACTGCGCATCCACGAGAAGCGGGGCGCTACGAGGTCACGCACGTCCCTGCCGCTATACGGGAACGGGACCGCCGGATCACAGGGCGGAACCGCCGCGAGCACGAGCCAGTACTACGCCGCTACAGTCGTGTGTGCTTTGATCGCGCCGCTATCCAGCCACTCGACAAGCCGGGTCTGGAGCGCGCGCTGCTGATGCATCCCGGTCATCCGCTGATGTTGACCCTGTCCGACATGATTTTGGAGCAACACGCCAATCTCTTGCGCCAGGGCGCGGTCCTAGTGGATCCGTCAGATGAAGGCCTTGATCCGGCTCTACTCTTTTTGCTGACGCACGAAATCAAATCCGGAGACGGCAGCGTGCTTTCGAAGCGCCTGCAATTTGTCCGAGTTGCTCCCGATGGCACTGCACAATTCGCAGGCTGGGCACCACACCTTGACCTTGAGCCGCTTGCCGAAACCGAACGCGCATTGCTCGACGGTGTGATCGACGCCCCCTGGCTGTCCTCTGGTCAAGAAGCTCGGGCGCTCTCGCTGGCGGCTACTACGCTTGTGCCCGAGCACTACAAGGAGGTGGCGCAGCGCCGGATCGACCATGTCGAGAAAACCATCAATGCGGTCCATGAGCGCCTCAGCAAAGAGATTGCCTTCTGGCAGGATCGCTGGGTCAAGCTCAAAGAAGATGGCGAAGCGGGCAAGGACGTTCGCCTGAATCTCCAGAATGTCGAACGCATATTGGGCGACCTCCAGAGCCGATTGGAAGGCCGCAAAAAGGAACTTCAATCTATGCGGCATGTCGTCAACGGGACACCAGTTGTGCTTGGCGCAGCCTTGATTGTGCCTGGTGGGTTACTGAACAAGCTGCGCGGCGACGAGCCCATCGACCCAACGGCTGCGACATTCGCGGCCGACGCAGCAGCCAGATCGCGTATTGAGCAGCTCGCCATGCAAGCTGTCACAGAAGCCGAGGAAGCGCGTGGTTGCCGTGTAGTGGACGTGTCTGCCGCCAAGTGCGGCTGGGACTTAAGTTCTTACCCGCCCGCCGTTGACGGTAGGCAGCCTGAACCACGGCATATCGAGGTCAAGGGCCGTGTGAAAGGCGCAAGCACGGTTACCGTGTCGCGCAACGAGATGCTCTATGCCTTCAATCAGGGCGACAAGTTTGTGCTCGCGATCGCTCTCGTCGATAGCGACGACAGCATCGACGGTCCTCACTACGTTCGCAATCCGTTCGATCGCGAACCGGGTTGGGGGGTTGCATCCGTCAATTTCAATTTGAGTGATCTTCTCGCTCGGGCAGAGGCGCAATGACCGGCCTTCGTCTTGAATCTCTATCGCTGAAGAACTTCCGCTGCTTTGAGCAATGCGAGGTTACCTTTCATCCCCACCTCACGGTTCTCGTTGCCGAAAATGGGAGCGGAAAAACCGCCGTTCTTGACGCGGCCGGAGCCGCACTTTCAGTCTTTGTGCATGCATTGTACCCGGCAGAAAAAATCCGGAGGATCGATCGCGGTGATGTTCGATTGGTTCCTGATGAAGCTCAACATATGTCACCCTGCCTGCCGACCGAGTATATAGCGCATGCGACGGTGCAAGGTGCCAAAGTGGCTTGGAGCAGCACGGTTCAAACCTATGGTCAGAAGGTGCGACCAAGCACAAAGCATCTCAAGCCAATTCAGGCGGCTGCTCAGCAATTCTTGTCTCACTCTTCCATTCTTCCGCTTGTCGCATTCTATGGCACGGGGCGCCTGTGGAGTGAACAGCGGCAGACGGAATATCGTAGATCTTCGGTAGGCAACATCGAAGAGCGGATTGCTGGCTACATCGACTGCCTCACTCCGTCTTCATCGTTCAAGGGAGTTTCCTCTTGGTACGAGCATCGGTTTAGGCAAATCGCATCACCGGCATATCGCGAGAGCTTGCCGACGAATCTTGCAATGATCGAAGGCGTTAAAGTTGCCACTGACACTGTTCTACAGCCAACGGGTTGGTCAGACCTTCGTTGGGATAATCAACTCTACGCACTCGCAGCTAGGCACCAAACCCGCGGCGAACTGCCGCTATCATTCCTTAGTGACGGCGTTCGCACCATGCTGGCACTCGTTGCGGATGTCGCGCGACGCTGCGTCAGCCTGAATCCGCATTTGGGCGAGCGAGCTACGATTGAGACGCCCGGCATCCTCATCGTGGATGAAGTGGACATGCATCTCCATCCCCGATGGCAGCAGCAAGTGCTCGAATTGCTTCAACGGGCGTTCCCGGCCCTTCAGATCATTGTCAGCACTCATAGTCCGCATGTGCTGTCCACGGTCGACAGGTCCTCCATACGAGTCCTCCGGATCGATGGCGGGGAGGATCACGTTTTGACACCAGCTTTTCAAACCCGTGGTGTGAAAAGCGCTGACGTCCTCGCTGCTGTGATGGGCGTCGACCCAGTTCCAATGGTTCGGGAAAGTGAAGCTCTGAGTGCGTATCGAGCTCTGATTGAAGATGGAAAGGCAGAGACCGAAGAAGCGATGAGCCTTCGAAGAGAGCTAACCTTGCATTTCGGTGCCTCGAGCCAAGTTATTCTTGATTGTGAGAGGCTCATCCGGTTTCAGCAATTCCGACTTTCAAATCCGAAAAAAGAAAAGATCTGAGATGCGTCAGCTCGATCGCAGAAAAGCACCGGTCCCAGGGTGCCTTGCGTCTTTCCAAGCAGGTGCACAGAATTGGAATGATATCGGCACTCTTGAAAGAGTAACTATCAAGGAAAGCCTTGAGGCAATGCAGGGGCGATTTTGCGCGTATTGTGAGGGAAGTCTCGACACCTTGGGTAATCATATCGAGCATTTTCGACGTAGACGTGATTACCCTCATCTCACTTTTGAATGGCACAATCTTTTTTGGTCCTGTGATCAGAAAGACTCATGTGGTCATCATAAGGATTGTGGTGGCGAACCTTACAGTCCGGACGATCTCGTTAATCCATGCGAGGAAGATCCGGACGAACTATTCATATTTCGAACCGATGGAACAATATCAATTCGCGTCGGACTTCAGCCCGAAGTAACGAGGCGTGCGACTGAGACCCTGAGGGTTTTTTGCCTAAATCCGGCATGGGGGCGTTTGAGGAGCATGCGCCAAGCAGCGATTGCTGGTTACATCAAAGATGCGAATGAGGCTATCGATGCAGACCTCAGTGCCGACGAGATGCGTTTATATTTCGCAGAAGCCCTTGAGGCTGCGAAAAATTTGCCATTTTACACCGCTATCAAGCATATCTTGACCGAAAGGTAGCAAGATGAATTTCGAAAAACCACAAGCGAAGGCGCTTAATGCCGAGGAAATGTCTGACGCCATCGTAGTTTCTTTTGAAGCGAAATGGCAAGAGAAGCTTGATAGCCAATTAATAGATATCGTAATTCGTAAGAGGGTGCCAAAAAACAAGTCATTCCGTTGGATTTATTTTCACATAAATAGTCCGGTGAGTTCCATATGTGGAAGGGCTAGGATCGTCCGCATCGGAAATATCTCATCCCATGATATCCTCGAATTTTCAGATCGTATTGGCCTGAATCAGAAAGATATAATATCGTATATCGATGGTGAAGATAAGATTGGTTTTTACGAAATAAATGAATTTGATAAAGGTAGAAGGGCGGCAAATATCTCAGATTTGAATCAATATATAAAATACACCCCACCTCAAAGCTTTGTTATTCTGTCGAATTTTTCTAAGAAAAAGATCGATTCAATCTGCGGTTTCCGAAATTCTATATGATGAAAGTGCGAAATCTCGATGTACAATGTCATCTCGCCTCGCAAGCTCATTGAAGTTGCGCTGCCTCTCGATGCTATCAACGCGGCCGCCATCCGCGAGAAATCGATCCGCCATGGACACCCCAGTACGTTGCATCTTTGGTGGGCGCGCCGGCCTCTTGCGGTGGCGAGAGCCGTGCTTTTTGCGCAGATGGTGAATGATCCGTCTTGGAGATGGGAGCTTGAGCACCCGGGGGAAGTTCAGCCGAGCCATCTAAGAGCAAGCTGGGCGGCCAGTCGTAAGAGGCTCTTTGCGATAATCGAAGATCTTGTAAAGTGGGAGAATATTAATAACGAGGAAGTTTTAGAGAGAGCTCGATCTGAGATTCGAAGGTCTTGGCAGGAAGTATGTGAGGTCAATAAGGATCATCCTGATGCTTCCATAATATTTAACCCAAATCATCTTCCGGCGTTTCATGATCCATTCGCCGGGGGTGGGGCACTTCCTTTAGAAGCGCAGCGGCTTGGCTTGGAGGCCCACGCAAGCGACCTCAACCCAGTCGCGGTGCTGATTAACAAAGCGCTTATGGAAATTCCTTCGCGGTTTGCTGGCATGGCGCCCGTCAACCCAGAAGTCCGGGAAGGCCGGGATGCATGGAGCAAACATTGGCAAGGCGCGGAAGGCCTTGCTGAAGATATACGCTACTATGGCCAATGGGTTAGCCGAGAGGCACAAAAGCGGATTGGCGGTCTTTATCCGAAGGTTGAGATCACGCCTGAAATGGCGCGAGAGCGAGCTGACCTGGCACCCTTCATTGGACAGAAACTCACTGTGATCGCGTGGATTTGGGCCCGTACGGTCAAGAGCCCAAACCCTGCCTTCCGGCAAATCGAGGTGCCACTCGCGTCTACCTTCGTTCTTTCAAGCAAGGTAGGCAAAGAGGCATACGTGCGCCCCGTTATCTTCGAGGGAGGCTACCGGTTTGAAGTCGAGGTTGGAGATCCTGCAGGGATGGATGTCGCTAGGCAGGGAACGTCTTTGGGTAAGCGAAAGGCGTTCTTTTGTCTGATCTCTAAGGCACCCATTGGCTACGATTACGTGCGGAGCGAGGCCAAGGCTGGGAGGGTCGGGCAGAAGTTGATGGCAATTGTGGCAGATACACCGCGAGGACGTATATTTCTGCCTCCAGTGCCTTCACATGAAGAAGCTGTCGATCGAGCAGATCCTTCATGGAAACCCGGCATCGAGATGCCAAAGAAGCATCGAAATTTCCAGCCTCCTGCCTATGGGCTGACTACTATAGGAGACCTTTTTACATCCCGGCAGCTAGTTGCTCTGACAACTCACTCCGACTTATCCGCCGAAGTCCGCTCAAGGATAATGCAAGATGCGGTGTCCGCAGGCGTCCATAACGATGAAAAAGAATTAGATCGGGGTGGCCGGGGTGCGATGGCCTATGCAGATGCCGTCTCGGCCTATCTTGCCCTTGCAGTGAGTAGAAATGCAAATACCATCAATGCTCATGCGGTTTGGTCTCAGAGTCGCGAACAAACAGTCAACCTTTTTAGTCGTCAAGCCATACCTATGACCTGGGATTTTCCAGAGGTGAACCCGTTCGCTGGGGCTGCTGGAGATTTTAGTCAGACTACTAACGCTATAGCGAAATCTATTGCTGGTAGCATGGTCTCTCCCGTTTATGTGTATCAAGCAGATGCACAGAAGCAATCAATATCAAATGGGAAAGTCGTCTCCACCGATCCCCCGTACTACGATAATGTTGCGTATGCAGATCTATCTGATTTTTTTTATGCTTGGCTACGACCTTCGCTGAAAGCAGTGTTCCCGGAAATTTTTGCCACGTTGACTGTGCCGAAGAAAGAGGAACTTGTCGCTTCTCCGACTCGGCACGGCAGTAAAGAGAATGCTGAAGCGTTCTTTTTGGACGGGATGGAGAAGGCAATGCGGCGACTGGCTGAGCTTTCGAATGCAGCGTTCCCGCTTTCAATCTACTATGCGTTCAAGCAATCCGAAACGACATCAGCGGAGGGCACTAAAAGTACTGGCTGGGAGACGTTCCTTGAGGGCGTGATCCGAGCGGGATTTTCGATTGTTGGAACCTGGCCTATGCGGACCGAGCGCCCTACTGGCGTAAAGAGTCAGATGAACGCTTTAGCATCTAGCGTTGTCCTGATCTGCAGACCGAGGTCAAAAGGTGCGGAGACGATCTCTCGGAGAGCTCTCATTCGTGAGCTGAATAAAGTCTTGCCTGAGGCTCTTGACGAAATGACCCGTGGCTCCGGCGACGATCGCTCACCTGTTGCTCCGGTTGACCTCTCTCAGGCCATGATTGGGCCTGGCATGGCTGTGTTCTCAAAATACGCGGCGGTACTCGAAGCCGATGGCTCCAAAATGACCGTCCAATCAGCGCTAGAGTTGATCAACCGATTTCTTGCCGAAGACGATTTTGATCATGACACTCAATTTTGTCTGCATTGGTTCGAACAGTTTGGCTGGAAAGATGGTCGGTTCGGCGAGGCGGACACGCTGGCCCGCGCAAAGGGAACTAGCGTAGATGGCGTTAAGCAAGCGGGGGTGTTGTTCGCCTCTGGAGGGGTCGTTCGTCTGCTGAAGTGGATGGACTACCCCTCGGACTGGAATGTTGATGAGGACGAGCGTTTGCCAATATGGGAGGCGCTCCATCACCTGATCCGCGCCTTCAAGTCAGATGGCGAAAGCGCCGCTGGAAAGGTGCTCGCTAAGCTCGCCGCAAAGGCGGAGGCGACGCGCCAACTTGCCTATCGCCTCTATACCTTGTGTGAGCGGGCAGGCTGGGCGGAGGACGCCCGCGCCTACAATGAAATCGTGACAAGCTGGAGCGCAATCGAGTCCGCCGCAGCGGCGGCACCGAGTGCGCAGCAAACTGATCTGTTTGAGTGAGGGATCGTCGATGAAACCGTGGAGAGAGGTCGCTGTTCCTCACCAAGACGTTCTGGAAGGCACTTTCCAGCAATCAGAGTTCGCTGCCGACATCACTGCCGTGAATACCGGCAAGGCAAGCCGTGAATACCAGGATGCCATCGCATTCTACGAGCGCACCTTCATCACCGAAGGTATGGCGATGCTACTCACGCAAGTTGCCCAACGGCTAGCCGGCAAGGGCGGAGAGCCAGTGATCCAGCTTCAAACTGCGTTCGGCGGCGGCAAGACCCACACCATGCTTGCGGTCTACCATCTGGCCACCCGCAAATGCGCTCTTTCAGAGCTTTCCGGGATACCGGCGCTTGTCGACCGCGCCGGGCTGATGGACGTACCACAGGCGCGCGTTGCCGTTATAGATGGCACCGATCGCGGGCCGAGCCAGCCGCGCATGTATGGCGATCAGGCCGTGAAAACGCTTTGGGGCGAGCTTGCGTGGCAGCTCGGCGGCGCCGAAGGCTTTGCGCACGTTGCGGAGGCCGATGCGACCGGAACTTCGCCGGGCAAGGAAGCGTTACGTGCGCTGCTGGAGCAGTTTTCGCCCTGCGTCGTGCTGATCGACGAGCTTGTCGCCTATGTCCGCCAGTTCCCTGAGTCCCAGGCGATCAGTGGCGGCAGCTACGACAGCAACCTGTCTTTCGTGCAGGCGCTGACTGAGGCCGTCAAACTCGTGCCCCGTGCCATCGTCCTCGCTTCATTGCCGGAATCGGAAGTGGAGGCTGGAAGCCAGCGCGGTGTTGCCGCGCTTCGCGCACTGGAGAAGACCTTTGGCCGCGTTCAGGCTCTGTGGAAGCCGGTCGCGACCGAGGAGGCGTTCGAGATCGTGCGTCGCCGGCTGTTCGAGCCTGTACGCGATGAAAAGGCGCGTGAGGAGATCTGCCGGGCTTTCGCCGACGCCTACATCGCCGAAGGCGCTAAGCTTCCAGCCGAAACCCAGGAGCGGCGCTATTTTGACCGCCTTCAGCAGGCCTACCCGATTCATCCGGAGGTCTTCGACCGTCTTTACGAAGACTGGACGACGATTGATGGATTCCAACGGACGCGCGGCGTCCTCAAGCTCATGGCGAAAGTCATCTTCCGCCTGTGGAAGGACGACAACCGAGACCTGCTCATCATGCCGGGCAGTCTGCCCTTGCATGACGGCGGCACCCGCAACGAGCTGACCTACTATCTGCCCGCGGGCTGGGATCCCGTTATCGAGCGCGACATAGATGGTGATCGCGCTGAGACGACTGCGCTTGAAAACAAGGAACCACGTTTCGGGCAAGTTGGCGCAGCCCGACGCATTGCACGCACAATATTCCTGGGTAGCGCACCGTCGTCCGTCGTTTCCAATGTGGCCGCTCGGGGCATCGACCGGGCCCGTATCATTCTTGGCTGCCTGCAACCCGGTCAGGCTTCGTCGGTTTTCGCTGATGCGTTGGGCCGCCTTGCCGACCGACTGCATTATCTCAATGCTTCGGGCGACAAGGGCCAGGACTCGACAAGATTTTGGTTCGACACCCGTGCCAATCTCCGTCGTGAGATGGAAGACCGCAAGCGCCGATTTGACGACCGCACCGAGGTGCGCGGTAAGATTGCCGAGGCCCTAAAGAAGACGGTTGGAAATGCGACGTCCTTTGACGGCGTTCATATTCTCACGCCGCACAGTGATGTGCCAGACGACACGGCTCTGCGCCTCGTCATTCTTCCACCGGAATCCTGGTACACGCGGGATGAGCCCCGTCTGTCTTTCGATGCCGTTCTCGACATGATTGCCAAGAACGGAGCGAAGCCGCGCTACCGCGCCAACCGGCTCATCTTCCTGGCCGCTGACCACGCGGCGCTTGCTCGCCTTAATGATGCTGCTCGCACGGCGCTGGCTTGGGGGTCGATCGTTGAGGACGTTAAGGAAAGCAGGCTCAACATCGACCTGCTGCAGAAGAACCAAGCCGAAAAGGAGCTTAAGAGCGCAGAAGAGGTGCTCCCCCGCGCCGCTCGAGAATGCTACCGTTGGTTGATGTGTCCCATGCAGGAGACGCCGACTGATCCTAAGCCTGAGATCGAGGTGTTTGCTATCAACACGACAGGCGGTTCTGTTGGCAGTGAGATTGAGCGTGTTTGTACTGACAACGAGTTGGTCATCTCAACCTGGTCGCCAATCCACCTCCGGGCAAAACTGAGAGAGCTCTACTGGAATGGAGAGACTCGATCGGCAAATGCTGCCGCCTTTTTCGAGGATACGCTCCGTTATCTTTACATGCCGCGCTTGCGGGGACGGGACGTGCTTACGCAGGCGATACGATTAGGCTCGGCAAGCCGCGATTTTTTTGCGACTGCTTACGGCCAGCGGGAGGGCAAGTACGAAGGGTTCTCGTTCGGCGGCGGGGAAGCCGTTTTTGACGATACATTGCTGCTGATCGACCCTGACGCGGCGAAAGCATACGAGGAAGCCAGCCGCCCGACGGAGCCGGTGACATCAGTTGATCCGCCGACGACTTCAATTCCGAGTGTTCCTAAAGCGGGAACGCCGCCATCTTCCGAACCGGGAACACCAACGGCGACGCCTCAACCGGCCTCTGCGAAGCCAAAGGTCTTCTATGGGACCGCTGAAATCCCGCCTGCGACCGCCAAGATGCACTTGGTCAATCTCGCAGATGAGATAATCGCATTGCTGGCGTCAGATCCGAACGCGAACGTCCGGCTGACAGTCGAGATTTCCGCCGAGTTTACTGAAGGTGCAAGCGATAGCATCAAGCGAGCAGTCTCGGAGAATGCGAACAGCCTTCGCCTGAAGTCCGCGGAGTGGGAGTAGCATCTTTCTGAGCTCTGCCTCGCCGAGCGAGGTGACCGAAATGGTCTCGTGATGAAGCTTAAGTTTGGACCTCAAATTGAATTATTCGGGTCGAGTAGGTTCATCTGCGGTAAGGGATGACCTTTGATCTTGAAGGTAGCGCTCTACCCGTTCAACAGTCCGTCGTCGCGGTCTACGCCCTGCTCTCAGGTCGAGAACGAACCGGGGGTCACCCACCGCGCGACGGCCAAAGCGCGTCGCCGACATGTGGGTTTCCTTGAGGTGGCGCTCGATGGTAAGCGTCCGGCCAACCACGAGTTGCGGGGTTGCCGCTGAGCGATGAAGGACGG